>Ga0181535_10003376_pt1 | contig 18615 bp, 12 predicted proteins | sample PEATcosm2014_Bin_44_FD_119774 | JGI IMG/M metagenome (GOLD analysis project Ga0181535, IMG submission 119774) | Peatland microbial communities from MTU Mesocosm Facility, Houghton, MI, USA - PEATcosm2014_Bin17_30_metaG | ecosystem: Environmental > Terrestrial > Soil > Wetlands > Peat | place... | reverse complement strand
CGGCGGCGGCGGAGACGACCGGTCCGGCCATCCTGCGGTTGCATTTTCAAGTGCGGGACACGGGCATCGGCATTCAACCGGACCGTCTGGCCCGGCTGTTCCGGGCCTTCACGCAGGCGGATGTCTCCACTGCCCGCAAATACGGCGGCACCGGTCTGGGCCTGGCCATCAGCCGGCGGTTGGTGGAGTTGATGGGCGGGCGGATGTGGGCCGAAAGCGTGCCGGGCGAAGGGTCCACGTTCCATTTCACGGCGAACATGGCGCTGGTGCCAAACTCGGTGCCGCCGGTTTATGCGGGCCGCATTGACCGTCTGGCCGAGCTGAAGATTTTGATCCTGGACGACAACACGACCAGCCGGCATTCGCTCTTTGAGCAATGCCGCCGCTGGGGCATGCAGCCGCGGGCCGTGGAGACGACGGCGCAAGCGGTGGAATTGGTGCGCGGGGACACGGAATTTGACCTGGTGTTGATTGACCTGCACTTGCAGGGCACCGATGGTTTGGCGGCGGCGGCCGAATTACAAAAACTGCCGCAGGCGACCCTGTTGCCGATGGTGTTGCTGACGCCTTTGGGGAAGAAAAAACGCGGCTCGGAGGAAGTCCGGGTGGTGTTTGCGCATGCGGTGCACAAGCCGGTGAAGCCGGCGCAATTGAGCGCGGCGTTGGAGCGGGCGCTGTTGAGCCCCCGGGCGCCGGCGCGCCCGCCGGAGCCGATCCAGCCCAGCAAATCACTGGCCGAGCGTCTGCCGTTGAAGGTCCTGTTGGTGGACGACAACGCCATCAACCAGAAGGTGGCCGTGCGCATCCTGCAGCAGTTTGGTTACCAGCCGGAAGTGGCTGGCAACGGCCGGGAAGCATTGGACAAGCTGGATCAACAGCCGTTTGACTTCATTTTTATGGACGTTATGATGCCGGAGCTGGACGGCTTGGAAGCCACGCGGCTGTTGCGCAAGCGCCAGATGATCGGCGGCTACAACCATTATCAGTCGCGCATCATCATTGTGGCGATGACGGCGCATGCCATGCAGGGGGACCGGGAGAAGTGTATTGCCGCCGGGATGGATGATTATCTGGCCAAGCCGGTCCGGCCGAAGGATGTGCGGGAGATGCTTGAGCGCTGGGGCGGCCAGCTCCTGACCGAGGCCAAGCCCGCCACGGTGCCGCCGGTGGACGGCCCCGGCACGGAACCGCCGGTGGACATGGATCGCATGAAGGACCTGACCGACGGGAATGCGGATGGATTATGTGAACTGGTGGAGATGTATTTGAAGCAGACCCACAAACAATTTGAGCAAATGGACGTAGCCATCCGGGATGGCAAGGCGGACGAAGTGCGTCGCGTGGCCCATAGCTGTGCTGGCGCCAGCGCCACGCTTGGCATGACCCACCTGGTGCCCAAGCTGCGCGAACTGGAGCGGTTGGCTGCCGCCGGCACCTTGCCGGGCGCTGATCAGCTTTGCCAGTCGGCCTTGCAGGAGTATGTCCGTGTTCAGGAGTTCTTGAAAACCCAACCCGATCTGGCGCCGGTGGTCAATAACTTCAAGGCCTGATGAAAAAAATCCTGATCATTGAAGACGACCAGATTGTAGCCAATGTCTACCGCAACAAACTGGCCGTGGAAGGGTACACGGCGGAGGTGGCGGGGGATGGGGAAACCGGCCTGAGGGTGTTGCACACGTTCCTGCCCCAGATCATTCTCCTGGACCTGATGTTGCCGGGAATTTCCGGGGTGGACGTCATCAAGGAAATTCGTGCCGAACCGGAATTCTCCAAGATTCCGATCATCGTATTCTCGAACACCTACCTGACGAATCTGATTCAGGAAGCCTGGCGCGCCGGGGCCAACAAATGCCTTTCCAAGTCCAGTTGCACGCCCAAAGATGTCCTGGACATCGTGCGCAACGCCATCGGCGAAAGCGGCGCGATGCCGGCGCGGCCGCCCGGCCCTGACGCCGCCGGCAAGGCCAAGCCCGGGGCGGTCGCCACGGAGAGCGATACCGAATTTCAAAAGGATTTGCGCAAGGCGTTCATTGAAAACCTGCCGGCCACCCTGTATTCGCTCCGCCTGGTGTTGCAGACGCTCGGGCGGGCGGATAACGAGGCGGCCCGGCTCAAGCAGGTCTATGAACTGTATCGTCAAGTCCACGCCCTCAACGGCAACGCCGGCCTGGCGGGTCTGAATCAAATCGCGCATCTGTCCGCCGCCTTGGAGGCGTTGTTAAAGGAGATTTACGAGAAGCCCAAGAACATCAACTCGTCCTCCATCCGCACCGTGGCCGCCGCCGTGGATTTTCTGGGGTTCCTGTTCGAGAAAGGCACGCTTCCCGACCGCCAGGAAATTCCGGTCTCCAAGATTTTGGTGGTGGACGACGAGGCCATTTCGCGGCGCGCCATCGTTTATGCGTTGGAAAAGGCCAAGCTCAGATCGGTGAGCGTGGAGGATCCCCAGCAGGCGCTGCAACTGCTCAACGAAAACGAATTTGACCTCATTTTCCTCGATGTGGACATGCCAAACATCAGCGGCTACGAACTCTGTTCCAAACTGCGCGCCATGCCGCAGCACAAGAAAACGCCGGTCGTTTTCGTCACCAGCCTGAATGATTTTGACAGCCGCACCAGTTCCTCCATGGCCGGCGGGAACGACTTCATCGGCAAACCGTTTTTGTTCATTGAACTGACCGTCAAGGCGCTGATCCACGTGATGCGCAACCGCTTCCTGGCGCGCCCTCTGGCTTGAAAAAAGGCCGCCCGCCAACGCCCGGATGAAGAAAAAACTGACATGGAGCGCGGCGGCCGTCCTCGGGCTTTTGGCGGTGCTGCAACTGTTTAATCCCGCCCACGAAAACCCGGCGGTGCAGGCGGACTTCGTGGCCGCCACCCATCCGCCGGCGGCGGTGGCCGCCGGCCTGCGCGCCGCGTGCTACGATTGCCATTCGCACGAAACCCGCTGGCCGTGGTATGCCCGCGTGGCGCCGGTCTCCTGGCTCATTGCCCGGGACGTCAACGAAGGCCGCCGACACCTGAACTTGTCCGTCTGGGCGGCCGAGCCGGACCGGGCGGCCAGGAATCTGGACCGCATCAATGAGGTGATTGATTATCGGGAGATGCCGCCGGCCAAATATACTTTGTTGCACGCTGCGGCCCGTCTCGACGAGGCCCAACGCCGCCAAATTCTCGACTGGACTTTGGCCGCCGCCGATCAACTGCGCGGGGCCACCAATCCACCCACTCATGCTCCACACTGAACTGGTTCCCGCGGCGGACAAAAACTCCCGCCGGCTGATGATCATGCTGCACGGCCTGGGCGATTCGCTCGAAGGCTGGCGCTGGCTGCCGCCCACCCTGGAACTGCCGTGGCTGAATTACCTGCTCGTCAATGCGCCCGACGAATACTTCGGCGGTTGGTCGTGGTTCAATTTTCCCGGCGAGATTGCCCCCGGCATCCACCGCAGCCGCCGGCTCCTGTTTGAACTGCTGGATGAGCTGCGCGCCCAGGGTTTCCCCGCCGACCAGATCACGCTCTGCGGGTTTTCGCAGGGCTGCCTGATGGCGATCGAGACGGGCCTGCATTATCCGCATCGCCTGGCGGGCATCGTGGGCATCAGCGGCTGGGTGTTTGAACTGGACGCCCTGCTGGCCGGGTTGACGCCCGTGGCCCGCTCGCAGCGCTTGTTGATCACGCATGGCCGCTTCGATCCGCTGTTGCCCCTGGCCGAGACGGAGGCCCAAGTGCGCCGCCTGCAGGCCGCCGGCCTGGCCGTGGAATGGCGCGAGTTCCCCAAGGAACACTCCGTTCACGGCCTCGAGGAAGTGGCGCTCATCCGCGAGTTTGTACGCGCCGGTTACGCGGTTGTGGGCTCATAACCGGCGCGCACCTGCGGTGGCCGCAGTGACCTGCGGACTTGGCGGGCATGGTCTGCGCTGGAAACCGGCGGGGGCTTACAGCCGGATTTGGCGGTTCAGGCCCGGGAACAGGCTCTGCTCCGCTGCGGCGGCGTCGGCCGGCGGCCAGGCCACTGCTTCCGCCACGACGGCTCGCATTTGGGCGAACCACCATTGGGCCCGCGCCACGCGGCTTTCGCGCCGGCGCCCAGAGACGCGGCGGGGGGTTCCGTTGAATCCGAGTTCGAGTTGTTGGTTGGCTGTCATAATGGTCGTAAGTTTGGTTAATTACGACGCCACTATGAGGGAGGGGGTTGGACAAAGGCTGTCCAACCTGAAAATTTCCGGAAGAAAAAAAACGGGGTGATCCGCCCCGAACCGGCCTCAGGCCGTGATGGTCTGCTGCACCTGCAGATGCACCAGCGCATTGACGTCCAGAATGAGGCCCACCAGGCCGTCGCCCAGGATCGCCGCCCCGGCGAGCAGGTTGTTCTTGTGCACCATCATGTCGTTGAGGTTCTTGATGACCACTTCCTGCTTGTGCAGCAGGCCGTCCACCAGCAGACACCGCAAATCGTTGCCCGCCTCCACCACCACCACGATGCCGTCGGTGACTTCGCGGGAGGTGCTGGAGAGGCCGAAAACGTCGCTCAGCCGCAGGAGCGGGATGATGCGTCCGCGCACGTTGACCACTTCGGCCTTGTTTTGCACGCGCGACACCATGCCCGGCTGGGGCCGGAACGATTCGCGCACGGACAGCGTGGGCAGAATGTAACGCTCCTCGCCCACCTTGACGATGAAGCCGTCGATGATGGCCAGGGTCAGGGGCAGGCTGATCTTGAACTTGGTGCCCTTGCCGGATTGCGAGAAGATCTCCACCCGTCCGCGCAGGCGCTCGATGTTGCGCCGCACCACGTCCAGGCCCACGCCGCGGCCGGACAGATCCGTGATTTTTTCCGCGGTGGAGAAGCCGGCGGCAAAGATGAAATGAAAAATCTGTTCGTCGGTCAGCGGCTCGCCCTTGCGCGCCAGCCCGCGTTCGATGGCCTTGGCGAGAATCCGGTCGCGGTTCAGGCCCGCGCCGTCGTCCTCGATTTCCACCACGATGTTGCCGCCCTGATGGTAGGCGCGCAAGGTCAGGTTGCCGGCGACGGGTTTGCCGGCGGCCGTGCGCTTCTCCGGCGTCTCAATGCCGTGATCCATCGAGTTGCGGATCATGTGCAACAACGGATCGTTGAGTTCCTCCACGACCGTGCGGTCGAGTTCGGTGTCTTCGCCACTGGTGGTGAAGTTCACTTTCTTCTGTTGCTTCATGCCGATGTCCCGCACCACGCGCGACATTTTCTGGAACACGCCGCGGATGGGCACCATGCGCAGGGCCATGCTGACGCGCTGCAATTCCTTGGTGATGCGTCCCAACTGGGCGATGTTGCGCATCGCCTGCGGATTCAAGCCGGCCAAATCGCTGAAACTCTGGCCCACCAGTGATTGGGCAATGACCATTTCGCCCACCAGGTCCAGCAGGCCGTCCAGCTTGCCTGTGTCCACCTTTACCATGGCGGCCGGGGCGTTCGGGGCATTCATGCGGGCGGCTTCGGCCGCCGCGTCCATCGCGGCGTTGCCGGAAGAAGCGGGTTCGGCCGGTGCCTTCGGTGTTTCGGCCGCCACCGGCTTGGCCGGAGCCGCGGGAGCCGTCGGAGCGAGCTCGGCTGGCGCAGCCGGAGTGGGCGCGGTTTTGGCGGGGGCCGCAGCCACCGGGGTTGGGGCGACCGGGGCGGGCTTGGGCGCTGCCGTCTTGGCGCGACCTTCCATCATCTCTTGCACTTCGGCCTTCAACAGGGCCGTGGGAATGGTGATGGGCCGCTGTGGACGCGTGCCACCAACTTGTCCTTCGATTTCGTTCAGGAATTGTTTCAGGACGTCGCGTCCGCGCAAAATCAGTTCAATGACCGGTGCGTCGATGACCAGCTTGCCTTGGCGGGCCAGGTCGAGCAGCGATTCCAGCACATGGGCCAGGCGATTGATGGGCAGGAGATTCAGGAATCCGGCGCCTCCCTTGAAGGTGTGAAACGCCCGAAAAATGGTGTTGAGCACCTCGGAGTCGGTGGGCGAATTCTCCAGCACCAGCACGCCCTGCTCGATATTGTCCAGGTGTTCGCGGGATTCGGTGATGAATTCGCGCAAGAGGTCGCCGTCTTCGGAGAGGTTCAGGCTGAGCGGGGCTTCTTCCGCCAGCACCGCCGGCGCGGCCGGGGCGATGGCGGCAGTCGGGGCGGGGGACGGCGGGGGGGCTGACTGCTGCGCGGCAGGCGCTGGTATGGCGACGGCAGTGGAGGAATCCGCCGGTCCCACCAACGCCTGCACGCGCGCGAGAAGCTCTTTTAACCAGGCAATGTCATCCGCCGAAAATGGCCGCCCGGATTCCACGATGCGCACCACGCGATCCCAAGCCTCGGTGCAGGTGGTGGCCAGCGCGGCCAAGCCGGGGTCGGCTCCGGCTTCGTCGCGCAAATTGCCCACCAGATCCAAGATCGGGAATTGACCTTGCGTGTCACCGGCGCGCGCGGCGACGATTTCCGCCTGCAGATGGCCCGTTAACTTCGACAGTCGGTTGCGGTCACTCATGATTTGGTATAGCCGGCCTCCGGCGGCCTGTCCGCCGGAGATACCAGCAATAGCTCATCGGCAACCGGCGGAAAAACTGAAACGCTAAAACCTCAGTTCTTCAACGCGGCCAACTCTTCCTCAAAATCCACAATCTCTTTGATTTGCACCAGGAACCAGCGGTCAATCTTCGTCAAATTGAAGATCTCATCCACCGTAAAACCGGCCCGGAAGGCGTGGCGAATGAAGAAGATGCGCTCCGCGTTGGGCACGCTGAGCTTGCGGCTGATGATCTCGCGCGGCAGGATCTCGCGATCGCCGTAAACCTCTGTGCCAATGCGCCAGGGTTTGCCGTCGCCGCCCAGCCCGCTCCGGCCGATCTCCAAGGAACGGAGGCACTTCTGGAGGCTTTCCTTGAAAGTGCGCCCGATCGCCATCGCTTCGCCCACGCTCTTCATCTGCGTGGTCAGCGTGGGGTCCGCCTGGGGAAACTTCTCAAAGGCAAAGCGCGGAATCTTCGTCACCACGTAGTCAATGGTCGGCTCGAAGCTCGCCGGCGTCTCCCGCGTGATGTCGTTCCGGATCTCGTCCAGCAGATAGCCCACCGCCAGCTTGGCCGCGATCTTGGCAATGGGAAATCCGGTGGCCTTGGAGGCCAGGGCGGAACTGCGCGAAACCCGCGGGTTCATCTCGATGATCACCATGCGCCCGTTGTCCGGGTTCACGCCAAATTGGATGTTCGACCCGCCCGTTTCCACGCCCACCGCCCGGATCACGGCGAAACTCTGGTCGCGCATGATCTGGTATTCCTTGTCGGTCAGCGTCTGGGTGGGCGCCACGGTGATGCTATCGCCCGTGTGCACGCCCATGGGATCGAAATTCTCGATGGAGCAGATGATGACGCAGTTGTCGGCCTTGTCGCGCATCACTTCCATTTCATACTCTTTCCAGCCCAGGAGCGATTCCTCGATGAGGATTTCCGAAACCGGCGAGAGATCCATGCCGCGTTTGGCAATCTCCTCGAACTCGTCCCGGTTGTAGGCGATGCCGCCGCCGGTGCCGCCCAGCGTGAAGGCCGGCCGGATGATCAGCGGGAGCCGGCCGATTTTCGCGGCAATGTCGCGCGCCTCGTTCATGTTGTGCGCCACGCCCGAAATCGGCACATCCAGGCCGATGCTCAGCATGAGTTCCTTGAACACGAGCCGGTCCTCTCCCTTGGTGATGGCATCGGGCTTGGCGCCAATCATCTCGATGTTGTGCCGGGCCAGCGCCCCGTTGCGGTGCAGCGCCATGGCGGTGTTCAGCGCCGTCTGGCCGCCCAGCGTGGGCAGCAGCACCAGCTTGCCGGTGGCTCCCAGCCGCTGCATCTCCGCCCGCTCGCGCACGATGATCTTTTCCACCGCCTCGGGCGTGATGGGTTCAATGTACGTGCGGTCCGCAAACTCCGGATCGGTCATGATCGTGGCGGGATTGGAATTCACCAGGATGACGCGGTAGCCCTCCTCGCGGAGGGCCTTGCACGCCTGCGTGCCGGAATAATCGAACTCGCACGCCTGGCCGATGACGATCGGTCCGGCGCCGATGATCAGGATGCTGTGAATGTCTGTGCGCTTGGGCATGAAAAATACGCTTGCCGGCCGGCAATTGACGCGGCTGACAGCCACTCATGAAACACCGATTTGGCTCCGAACGAAAGGAAAATCCCCGCGCGAACGCCGCTATATGCTTGCCATCCGTTTCCCGCCGGGAGAGATTTACCGCCACGACTCGAAAAACGCCCGCATGGATACCAACCGGCAAACGGATACAGACGACGCCAAACTCCGCGAAAGACTCACGGAATTCTTGCGCCGCGCCCGCGACCTGGAAACGGTCACCCAGGCGCCCGCCAACCTGCCGCGGGTGAAGGAACCCGCCCGGCCGCCGCTCCCCGTGCATGAATCCTTCCTGCCCGGTTCCATTCTCACGACCCTCTTCCGCAACCCCAAGACCAACCGCACCGTGGCCTTCAAGGCCGAGGAATTGACCGAGTTGGACGGCATGTCGTCCGATTATCTGGTCAAGTATTACCTCTCCCATTCGCTGTTCACCAACGACGACGCGGTGCGGCTGCACAACACCATGGAAGCCCGGTCGCGCCAGGTCCTCCAGTTGCTGCGGCACGCCGACTGGCGCGCGGAAGTATACCATTACGAAATCGCCAAGGAAGCCGCCATCCTCAACAGCCTGCTGCAACTGCGCCTCCTGCTCGAATGCATCCAGATCCTCACGCCGCCGCTCATGACCGTCAGGCGCATCGACGACGAGGAGTTTGACCTGATCGATAATTTGCGGAGTCTCGTGCGGTTGATCGCCCTGGTGATGTGGCAGCGCCTGGCCACGGACGGCACGCCCCTGCAGGCTTACGGGGCATTGTCCGCCTGCATCGCCGGGTTGGCCGCCAAGCCCGATGACGCCCAGGCGCTCATCGAGTCCGGCTACGCCGCCAGTGATGGCCACAGCGAGGCTTTCACCAAATGGTTCGAGAAAAACGGGCGCCGCGCCATGGAACGCGTGGTGACTATGCTCCAGCCCGTGGATAAGTACGGGCTGGATGAGATTTTCCGGCTCCTCACGCGCCATGCACTCGACCTGGGCCTGCAGCCCGTCACCATCGAATTCCTGCGGCAGACGTTGCAGACGCTGGCGCTCACCCTGGCCAACATGGACCGGGAAATGTCCGATGCCTGCCGCCGCCGGTCGGCGGTCATCTCGGCCCAGTTCACCGAAATCTCCCGGCAATACGCGGTGGATTTCACCGCCCGCGCGGCGGATCCCGGCGTGAGCGAGGAGGATCTGGCCGGCATTTTCAAGGAGCTGGACGCACTGGTGGGGCTGGCGCCGGTGAAGAACGAGGTGCACCGGGCCACCGATTTTGCGCGCATGCAGGTCTTGCGCCAGAAACAGGGGCTGCCCGCCGTGCGGGCGAGTCTGCACAGCGTCTTTTTCGGCAACCCGGGCACCGGCAAGACCACGGTGGCGCGGCTGATGGGCCGCATCTACAAATCGCTGGGCCTGCTGCGGCGCGGGCACGTGGTGGAATGCGACCGCGGCCGGTTGGTGGCCGAATACGTGGGCCAGACGGCCGTGCGCACGCATGCCGTGATCGATTCCGCGCTGGACGGCATCCTGTTCATTGACGAAGCCTATGCGCTGGCCGGACGCGGCGCGGAGGACTTCGGCATGGAGGCCATCGAAACCCTGCTCAAGCGGATGGAAGACGATCGCAGCCGGCTCATCGTCATTGTGGCGGGCTACACCGGGCCCATGGAGCAGTTCATTGCGTCCAACCCCGGCCTGCAATCGCGGTTCACGAATTATCTCAAATTTCCAGACTACTCGCCCGCGGAGTTGGCGGAGATTTTTCATCGCATGGCGGCCCAAAGCGGACTGGTCTGCGCCCCGGAAACGGCCGCCGCGGTGCTGGCCCTGGCGCAGCAGCTTTACGCCGCCCGCAACGAGCAGTTTGGCAACGCCCGCGAAATGCGCAATCTGTTCGAGTCGGCGGTGCGCAACCAGAGCACGCGTCTGGTCGCCAGCGGCCAGTGCGACCGGGATGCCCTCACCACGCTGCTGCCCGCGGATCTGCCCGGCGACCCCGCCGCCGAACGCCCCAAGTGATCCGCCCGCCCGCCGGGCGGACCGGTGGTTCCTCTTTGCATTGAGTTTTTCCAAAAATTCCGCATCATCATTGCTGCATAATATTGTATGGCAGAAAAATCGACACCAGTTTACGACGAAAGCAAGATCAAGACGTTGTCTTCGCTGGAGCACATCCGGCTCCGCACAGGCATGTATATCGGCCGCATCGGCACCGGCGCGCATCCGGACGACGGTTGCTACGTGCTGCTCAAGGAGGTGGTGGACAACGCCATCGATGAGTACATCATGGGCCACGGCAAGGAAGTGGAAGTCAAGATCGAGGGCAACCGGGTGAGCGTGCGCGATTATGGCCGCGGTATTCCGCTGGGCAAGGTCGTGGACTGCGTGTCCAAGATCAACACCGGCGCCAAGTACAACGACGACGTGTTCCAGTTCAGCGTGGGCCTCAACGGCGTGGGCACCAAGGCGGTCAACGCGTTGTCCAAGGATTTCTATGTGCGCAGCCATCGGGACGGCGAATTCGCCGAGGCCAGTTTCAAGATCGGCAAGCTCAAGCAGGAAGGCAGCGGCAAGACCAGCGAACCCAACGGCACGTATATTGAGTTCGAGCCGGACCCGGGGATTTTCAAGGGCAGCGAGTTTCACCAGGAATTCGTGGAGAAACGCCTGCGCCACTACAGCTATTTGAACACCGGGCTGAAGCTGCTCCTCACCATGCCCGGGATGACCGAGCCCAAACTGTTCCAATCGCGCTTCGGTCTCATGGATCTCGTCATGGAGGAGCTGGCCAGCGACGGCGCCGAACCCATTTATTCCCCGCTGCATTATGCGGGCAAGACCCTTGAATTCTGTTTCACACACAGCAATTCACGGTTTGGCGAGACCTTTTTTTCGTTCGTCAATGGTCAGTACACCAGCGATGGCGGCACGCACCTGAGCGCCTTCCGCGAAGGCCTGCTCAAGGCGGTGAATGAATATTGCAACGGCAAGTTCGATGGCGACGACGTGCGCGAATCCATGGTGGGGGCGGTGGCCATCCGGCTGCAGGACCCCGTGTTTGAATCGCAGACCAAGAACAAGCTGGGGAACACGGAAATCCGCACCGACCTGGTCAACAGCGTGCGCGAGGAGCTCCTGCAATTCTTCCATCGCAATCAGAAGATTGGGGAGTTGATTGTGGCCAAGGTGAAGGACACCGAGCAGTTGCGCAAGGAACTGCAGGAGGTGAAGAAGCTCTCGCGCGAGCGCGCCCGGGCGATATCGCTGCGCATCCCGCAGCTCAAGGATTGCCGGCACCATTACGACCCGAAGCGGGAAAAAGGCGAAGGCACCATGGTCTTCATTTGCGAGGGCCAGTCCGCCGCCGGCTCCATCACGAGTTGCCGCGACGTCAATAACCAGGCCGTGTTTGTGCTCAAGGGCAAGCCGCTCAACGTCTGGGACCTCAAGCGCGACGTGATGTACAAGAACGACGAATTGTACAATCTCATGCAGGCGCTCCACGTGGAGGATTCCACCGACGGCCTGCGCTACGAAAAAGTCATCCTGGCCACCGATGCGGACGTGGACGGCATGCACATCCGGAACCTGATGATCACGTATTTCTTCAAGTTCTTCGAGCCGCTGGTGCGCGACGGCCATGTGTATGTGCTGGAAACGCCGCTGTTCCGCGTGCGCAACAAGGACCAGACGATTTATTGCTACAGCGAAGCCGAGCGGGACAGCGCGGTGAAGGGCTTGGGCGCCAAGCCGGAGATCACGCGGTTCAAGGGTCTGGGCGAGATCAGCCCCAAGGAATTCGCGCAATTCATCGGCAAGAAAATGCGTTTGAGCAAGGTGGAGTACGCGCCGCGCGTGGAGTCCGCCCCCATTCTGAATTTCTACATGGGCAAGAACACGCCGGAGCGCAAGGACTACATCATGGACAGTCTCGTGGTGCCGGTGGAGGAGTAAGCAAGCCTTCGCCCTTCCCCAGCGGCTGCGCCCAGCCGGCGAATTGCTTGGCAATGCTTTGGGGTCACATCTCGACATTCGACATTTGAAATCCAAGGGCTCCATATTGCGACACAAATTCGTGTTTTTTTACCGTCGTTGGGCGAACCGGACGACCACCTGACCCACGGGGGCCAAAGTGAGGCGCGTTAAATGGGGGGCACGGATGGAATCAAGAGATGGCGGTTGGAATAGGGCAATTTTGGATGGCGGTGCTCGCCAGCGTGCCGCCACGCGATCGTTCCCGGGGAAGTAGGGCAAAGCTCGAATGCATTCGTTCGCGACCGACGGAGCCAGTTGCAAAGGTGAAATGTCGAATGTCGAGATGTGACCCCAAACCCCTCTGGAGCAGTGCGTGGCCCGGTTCCGCGGGCCGGCCGGCTCCAAGCTGCGACTGCAGGTGGTCGATCTCACCAATGGCCAGACGAACACCGTGACTTGCAAACGGGCGCGCTTGCCGGTCCGGATCAACGGTGGGCCGGACCAACGCTTGCCTTGAGCCGGACCTAGCCGCTCGGGTCTCATTTTTCATCGTTGTGCATCCGGGGTCATCGTTGGTGGAACGGTTCTCACCCGGCAAGCCGGCTTGGCGGAATCGGGCCCAAAATCGTTTGCGGGGCCCGCGACATCTGTTACCTTGCCATGAGAGATGGAAACCTTATGAGACACCTTGGTTTCATCGTTGCGCTGGGACTGCTGCTCCCGGGCGCGACCGTGCCAGCGGCACAGGTTGGCCTGATTAAAATCGACGGGGCCATCGGCCCGGCCACCGCCAGTTACATCGATCGCGCATTGGAAATTTCCGCGGCCCGGCATGACGAATGCCTGATCATTCAGTTGAACACCCCCGGCGGATTGCTCGATTCGGCGTCGGATATCGTTCAGCATATGTACGCTGCCAAGGTGCCCACCGTGGTCTATGTGGCGCCCGCCCCGGCGCGCGCGGGCAGCGCCGGCGTCTTTATCACCATGGCGGCGGACGTGGCGGCGATGGCGCCTTACACCCGCATCGGCGCGGCTCACCCGGTGGAGATCGGCGCCAGTGGCAATGTGGAGAAGACGGATGACACCATGAAGGCCAAGATCGAAAACGATACGGCCGCCTTTGCCCGCTCCATTGCCGACAAACGGCATCGCAACCTTGAATGGGCCGCCGATTCGGTCCGGCAAAGCGCCTCGATCACCAGCGAGGAGGCAGTGCAGACCAATGTGGTGGACCTGCTGGCCACGGATGTGCCGGATTTACTGAAGCAGCTCAGCACCCGACAGGTCAACGGCCGGTTGCTGAACACGGCCCAAGCCGTCGTGGTGGAGATTCCGATGTCTTCCTGGGAAGAATTCTCGGCGTTGTTTCTGCGGCCGGAGGTCATGTTCATTCTGATGCTGCTGGTCATTTACGGATTTATCGGCGAGCTCAGCAGTCCCGGCGCCATTCTGCCGGGGGTGGCCGGCGCCATCGCGCTCATTTTGGTGCTGTACATGTCCGCCATCCTGCCGGTGAACGTGGCCGGGTTGGTGCTGATGGGGCTGGCGGTGGTGTTGTTCATGGTGGACACCTTTGCCACCACGCATGGCGTGCTGACGGCGGGCGGCATCCTGGCGTTTTTTCTGGGCGCGCTCATGCTGTTCAACCATGGCGGGCCCGGCTACGAGTTGTCGCTGGGCTGGATCATTCCCGGCACGCTGCTGACGGCGGCGTTTTTCATCGTGATCGTGGGCAAGGGCATTGGGGCGCAGTTCCAGCCCGCGAAAACGGGCGTGCAAACCATGATCGGCCGGGCGGCCGCCGCGCAATCGCGGATTGATTCCACCGGCGGCCGGGTGTTTATTGAGGGGGAAAGCTGGCAGGCCGTCAGCGAAGCGCCGGTGGAAGCCGGGCAACCGGTGGAGATTACCGCCATTGAAGGACTCACTTTGAAAGTTAAACCAAAAGATTAAATCATCATGGAAACATTGATCAGCCTGCTGTTTAATTCGGGTATCGCCCGGTGGGTCGTCGTGGTGGCCATCATCGCCGTGTTTGTTTTGCCGCAGGCGCTACGCATTTTGCGGGAATATGAGCGCGGGGTGGTGTTTCGGCTGGGCAAACTCGTGGGCGCCAAGGGCCCCGGCATCATCTGGCTCTGGCCGTTCGTGGACAAGATGGTGAGGATGGATCTGCGCGTGGTCACGATCGACGTGGCCAAACAGGAGATCATGACCCGGGACAACGTGCCGGCGACGGTGGACGCGGTGGTGTATTTCCGGGTGATCAGCCCGAACGACGCGGTGGTGAAGGTGGAGAACTTCTGGAAGGCCACGTCGCTCATTGCGCAGACCACGTTGCGGAGCGTGCTGGGCCAAGCCTCGCTGGACGATCTGCTGTCGCAGCGCGACGCGATCAACCTGAAGCTGCAGGAGATTATTGACCGGCAGACCGAGCCGTGGGGCATCAAGGTGACGGCGGTGGAGATCAAGGACGTGGCACTGCCGGACAGCATGAAGCGGGCGATGGCCAAGCAGGCCGAAGCCGAGCGGGAACGCCGCGCCAAGATTGTGAACGCCGAGGGTGAATTCCAGGCGGCCGAGAAAATGGTCCAGGCGGCCACCATGATTGCCAAGGAACCCATCGCCCTGCAATTGCGCTACCTGCAAACCATGCGCGAAATGGCCAGCGAGCACAATACCACCACGTTCCTGCCCCTGCCGATCGATCTGTTCAGCGCCTTTTTGAAAAAATAGGCGGCACCCGGTCGTGTCGCCCTCCGCGCGGTCGGTGGTGCCTTCATGTTCCAGCTCCTGATCAATCTCGTCATTCTGGCCGTTATTGCCGCGGGCACGTGGTGGCTGACGGGCAAGGATGTGTCGTGGGGCGGCGAGAGCAAGCACGACCATCGTCTCACCCGGGCGTTGCGGTGCATCGGGGTGGTGTTTTTCTCGCTCGTGGTGCTTCACCTGCTCGAGGGACAGCTCAGCCCGGCAGAGATTCCGCTGCTGATTATTGCCCCCACCTGCATTGCGTACATTCTCCGCAGTGCCTTGAGCGAGATATGGGCTCATGGATTCCTGCGGCTGCTCGATCCGCAGCTACATGACCAGCGCGAATTTGATCCCAAGAAATCGCAACGCTACCAGGATGCCATCGCCCGGCTGATTCAGGAGGGCCGGCGGGACGCCGCCATCAAGTTGTGCGAGGAACTCAAGGAGACAGCCGAGGTGGATGATCTGCTGGCGTTGGAGCACACGCTTGAATTCCTGGGCGTGAAGCAGGCCGACCGAAAACCGATGAACCCGCTGAATCGGGCCGCACTGCTGCGCGACCAGGGAAAGCTGCCGGAGGCGGAGGCGTTGCTGCAATCCCTGCTGAAGAAGAATCCGGCTGATGACGGGGCGGCCCTGATGCTCATGCGCTTGTACGCACAAAATTTTCGGCAGCCGGAGCGGGCCCACGCGGTATTGCGCGAATTCGCGAAACAACCGCACGTGACGGATGACCATGTGGAGTTTGCCCGCCGCTCCATTCCGGAATGGAGCACCTTGGGCCAGCGCAGTGCCAGCGGGTCGGTGGCGGCTGCAACCGCGTCCGCCGAAGTGAACGCCACCGCTCTGGAACGCCGCGCCGGGGACCAACCGGCTCCGTTTGACCCGGAGGTCATCGATCAATTGCTGGCGGTCGGCAGCCTTGGTTCGGCCGTGGAGCTGCTGGAGGCGCAGATCAAGACCCAGCCGATGGACTGGAAGCTGCAGTTGAAATTGGCGGAGGTCTATGCGGTGCATTGCCACGATCCGGTGCGGGCGCAAAAAATCATCGGCCGGCTGGAACAACAACCCGCCTTTACCGCCGAGCATGTGTCCATGGCGCGGGCCAAGCTGGAAGAATGGCGCACCGCCGGGAAAACCAAATCGGCCTGACGCAATTGGGGGCACGGTTGGTCCGCGGCCGTCTCGGCCGCTGAGGCGTGCGAGTGTTGCGGCCGTTGGCCAATTGAGCGGGGCGTGGTGGAGCGGCCGTTCGTTGCGGGGGGTACGGCTGGGTGACGGTTTGTCCAAAATCGCATCTCAGCGCCCGAGACGGGCGCGGACCGGGGTCCTTCGCAATTGCGAGGCGCAGGGTGAACGCGCCAGCGTCTTCGGAGTACGGTGGCCCTCCACCGTTTTGGCACACGGCTGGATTTGTCAATCGAAGCAACCATGGCTCGTTCGCTCGGACCGCCTGTTTGCGCGAGCCGTGAGACGCTCGCTCAGAGGCGCGTACGGGTAATATTTACTGGCCGGTTGCTTGGCAAGAGTCGCCTTGGACCACAGCGCCGGAGGGCCGGGCGCACTCCAGGACGCTGGCGCGCTTTACGGCCGCCCCGCTGGTCGAGCTGCGGCTGGTCCGCGGCCGTCTCGGCCGCTGAAACATGCGGGCGTTGCGGCCGTTGGCCAATTGAGCGGGGCGTGATGGAGCGGCCGTTCGTTGCGGGGGGTACGGCTGGGTGACGGTTGGCTCAAAATCGCATCTCAGCGCCCGAGACGGGCGCGGACCGGGGGCGCGGCAGCGCGGCGACTCTATAACCCGGCTTGAAACGTCCTGTCCTTGGACTTACAATGGTTTCATGCCGCTTTACGAATATGAATTGGTCGAGGGTGAATGCAAGGTTTGCGGCGGACACTTCACCCTGAATCGTCCGTTGTCCGCCCCGCCATTGGAGAAGTGCCCGGCTTGCAAGAAACCGGTGCGCAAGATCTTTTCCGGTTTCAGCACGCCGCATAAATTGAAACCGTTGTCGGTGACCGACGCCAAGAAAGCCGGCTTCCAGGTTTACAAACGCCTGGGCAAGGGCGAATACGAACGACAATAGGACCGCTGGTCTGCGCCATGGCCGGCGAATTTAGCCCAAGTCAACGGGGTCGATGTCGACGGCCAGGGTGACATCGTCCGGCAAGGTGAGGCCGAGGGTGACTTGGGCCAGCAGTTGGCTAAGCCGGCTCATGGCGCGGGTGCGCAGCATGATGTGGTAGCGGTAAAGGTTTTCCGCGCGGGGCAGCGGCGCGGGCGCCGGGCCGACCAGGAGCAGATCCGAAAAGCTGCGCGTGGCCTCCGGTGCCGGGCTTTCCCCGTCCGGCTTGGCCTTCAGGGCCTGCACCCGGGTTTCCACCAGGCGGCGCACGTGTTCGGCGGAGAATTTCACCTTGTCCTCGTTGCGCCCCTTGAGCGTGAGCAACGCCACCCGGCCGGTCGGAGGATATTTCAGTTGTTCGCGAAACTCGAGTTCCTGTTCGTAAAAGCCCACGAAATCGTGTCGCCGCGCGAACTGGATGGCGGGATGAAACGGCGTGAACGCCTGCACAAACACCTCGCCCTCAATGTCGCCGCGGCCGGCGCGGCCGGCCACCTGGGTGAGCAGTTGAAACGTGCGTTCCCCCGCCCGGAAATCCGGCTGGTGCAAGGCCATGTCCGCATAAATGATTCCCACCAGGGTCACGTTGGGAAAATGCAGTCCCTTGGCAATCATCTGGGTGCCCACCAGGATGTCGATCTTGCCGACGCGGAATTCCCCGAGCACGCGGCGGTAATCCTCCTTGCGCTTCATGACGTCGGCGTCCATGCGCCGGACGCGGGCCTGCGGAAAGAGTTTGCCGAGGATATCCTCGACCTTTTGCGTGCCCAGACCTGAATAGCGGATGCCCGGATGCCGGCATTTTTCGTTGGGGCACACGCGCGGCACCTGCTCGCTGTACCCGCAAATGTGGCAGCGCAGCACCTGCTCGGGCCGATGATACGTGAGCGCCAGGGCACAATTCGGGCAGCCGCAAACGTGGCCGCAGCGTTCACAGACCAGCGATGAGGAATAACCGCGCCGGTTCAGAAACAGAATCGTCTGTTCCTTGCGTTCCAGGCGCTGGGTGATGGCCTCCTTCAACTGCGGCGAAAAGATCGGCGGCCCCTTGCCATCGCGCCGCGTCTGGCGCATATCCACCACGCGCACGTGCGGCATCTTTTGGTCATCCACCCGCTGGGTCAATTCCAGCAGGGCAAATTTGCCGCGCCGGCAATTGTAATAACTTTCCATGGATGGCGTGGCCGAACCGAGCACCACCACCGCGTTTTCCATCTGGCCGCGCATCACCGCCACGTCGCGGGCGTGGTAGCGTGGCGCTTCCTCCTGTTTGTAGGTGTGCTCGTGCTCCTCGTCCACGATGATGAGGCCGAGCGGTTCCACCGGGGCAAAGATCGCCGAGCGCGCGCCAATGACAATCCGCGCCCGGCCCTGGCGGATCTTGTGCCATTCATCGTGCCGCTCACCGGCACTCAAATGCGAGTGGAGCACCGCCACCAGCGTTTGCAATTTGCCGGTGCTGAACCGGGCCTTGAACCGTTCGACGGTTTGCGGCGTGAGCGAGATTTCTGGCACCAGCACGATGGCGCCCTGGCCCTTTTCGAGGGCGTGGGCAATGGCTTGCAGATACACTTCCGTCTTGCCGCTGCCGGTGACGCCGAAGAGCAGAAAGGTTTGTGACGGGAGCCGGCTG
>Ga0181535_10003374_pt1 | contig 18618 bp, 26 predicted proteins | sample PEATcosm2014_Bin_44_FD_119774 | JGI IMG/M metagenome (GOLD analysis project Ga0181535, IMG submission 119774) | Peatland microbial communities from MTU Mesocosm Facility, Houghton, MI, USA - PEATcosm2014_Bin17_30_metaG | ecosystem: Environmental > Terrestrial > Soil > Wetlands > Peat | place... | reverse complement strand
TCGAACTGCTTACACTCTGTTTTCATACGGGGTCTTCCTTTCTTGTGTACATCTGCTTGTGGTAAAACAGATTATACAAGAAAAAAGGGAGCCCCGTTACTTATTGTGAGAAATCCGGGCTAGAGCTTTAGGTATCTAGCCTCCCAGGGGCGCCATATATATCGTGTTTGCTCCGCATGGACTCGGGCTTACCGGATTGCACCTAGGTTACGTTTGACCGGCGCAAGTTCGGCGTAGGCATCGACAGGCCTCCTTCAGAAATCAAGGTAGCCCGATATAATGTTACCGGGTTTTGGGGTAGCGGAAGGCACGAGGCGGCAGATGCGATGCTGGTGTGCCGAAATCTCCGGTGGACAACTTTACATGGCTCCTATAGGAACAATTGCCTACCCGTAAGATAGCAATATTACTATATTAACTCAATAGACCACAGAGGCTCGGGCGACACTGATAGAATCTGGCCAGAGCTTCCAAGACGACCGCGAACCCAAAGAATGGCCTTGGAGGTAAGGTCAATGTGAGTTTAGGAGGTGGGAAATAAGCAAGCATATAGTTTCGGCCCTATTAGTGCTCGTTTTTGCGTCGGGCTTATATGGGCAAGCGACTCCGAAACCGCATCTCCAAATTGAATTGGGACATACTGGCCAGGTAATATCGGTCGCGGTTTCGCCGGATGGCCGCACCGCCCTCTCGGCCGACCATCAAGCGAACTTGAAACTTTGGGATATTTCTAGCGGTCGTCTCATACGAACCTTCGTTTGGGGGGCTGCGTATGTTTCTAATGTGGCGTTGGCTTTTTCTCCTGACGGTCGAGTGGCGCTCGAAGGCGTAAGCGGGAAAGCGGCGTTATGGAATGTCGTGACCGGTCAAATGCTGCGCATAATTGGTATGCCTTTCGAGGACGGTGGAATGGCGTTTTCGCCAGACACAGCATCTGTGCTTATTTCGCGCAAGCTATCCTTAGCTTTGTGGGACATCGCAAGCGACAAACTTATTCGTACATTTGGCGGGGAGCATTCTTACGGCTATGCCGTGGCACTTTCACCTGATGGGAAGATGGCGCTGGCCGTTACCGGAACTGGAACGATAGAATTATGGGATGTAGGAACAGGTCAGCTCAATCGCACCTTCGATATCAGCGGGTTTGCCACGAATTTGCTGCTCAGATTTACACCCGATGGGCGTTCAGCATTAGTGGCTGACATCGATTCAATAAGCTTGCTGGATATTGAAAGGGGCAAGACAAAATGGCGCTCTGAAACCAATATTGACACTGACGGGGCAGTACGAGCAATAACAATTTCGCCGGACGGCCTGACCGCTACAATAGGTCGGGGGAAAACTTTACAGCTGTGGGATCTATCAACAGGCAGGGTTATCCGCAGCTTTGCGAAATCTGGAGACTTCCAATCAGTAATTTTTTTAGCAGACGGGGGGAAGCTGCTTTCGGGTTCATCAGACCATACAGTGCAACTATGGGATGTGGCCACCGCCCAGTCGATTCGGATTTTCGATGGACAAGTGGACCCCTTCGGCTCGCTGGTGTTCTCGCCCGACGGGCGGATGATACTTGCGAGCAATATGGAACTGTGGGACCCTGCAGCCGCTACGCCACTCCACGACTATGGCCAAGAAACCGTCTGGTCGTCTGTTTTTTCTCCGGATGGGAAAACATTTATAACTACTTATAAGGATTGGAAGTTTAGGGTGATGGACCTGGCTACGGGGACAACAGTACGGATATTTGGTGAGGATAAGAGTGTCGATGAAAAGACCTGGCAAAACCATATCAGCTTGTCCGCCGACGGAACCACGCTATTGGCCTCCTCAAATGCCACCCCCTGGCTCGGCATAGGAGACCAAAGAAATAGTACTCTATCGCTATGGGATGCAAAGACCGGGAAAAAACTCAAGACATTATTCGATGATAAGTCGGGGGCAACTAACGATTTTACATCAATTGTTCTTTCACAGGATGCGAAGACAGCGCTTACCGTCCAAGGTGGTACACTCAAATTCTGGGATATTTCTGCGGGCGTAGTGACACATTCATTTGATGCAAGGGCAATTAGAGTTGCTTTATCCCCCGATGGGAAAACAGCGCTTTCCGGTGGGGGTGAGTTGGACTTATGGGACGTCGTAAGCGGTAAACTAATTCGCACATTCGCCTCGCCACAGGGCGATATAGAATCAGTCGCATTCTCCCCCGACGGCCACACAGCACTTTCCGCCTCGGGTTATGGGCCGATATGGATGTGGGATGTCGCAAGCGGCGTTCTACTTCGAACCTTCCCATCATACGAAACCCCAGTTTTGTCGGTGGCATTTTCGAACGATGGTAAGACCATGATGTCCTCGTCGGAAGACGGCACAATAAAACTCTGGGATCTTGGGACAGGTCGCCTTCGCTATTCTGCGGTTTCGACTTCCAAGGGAGAATGGTTGGCTTGGACCCCGGAGGGTTTCTTTGCAGGTACCGAATGGGCTACGCATCATTTCGTCGACATTGTCGACGAAATGAAAGTTGTGGGCATCGACCAGGTGTATAACATCTACTATCGCCCTGACCTCGTTGAAGCGAAAGCGGAAGGGAAAGATATTTCAGCCTTTGCAATAGGGCTTGATTTAGCGACGCTGCTCCATTCTGGTGGACTACCGCCTCAAGTGGAAATTGAAACGCCGGCGGCGCCTAGTACAACAACCGAGCGAGATATTACGCTACGCTTTAAGGTTACCGACCAAGGAGGCGGCGTAGGCACCGTCACGATTTTCAACGGCGATACCCCTCTTGTCGTATCCGAAGGCACTCGGGGGCTGAAAGTCATTGGGGTCGGCGCCCCCAAAGATTCTTCGCAGCTTGCGCTCGGGATCAGCTATGAATCAGTCCTTACTCTTCATGGTGGGGCCAACACCATCGCGGTCTCGGCCTACAATGCGAAGGGTACGATCGAGTCAAATCGAGCCTCCGTCGAGGTGGTCTACGGCACGACGATCGTCACGAAACCCTCGCTCTATATCCTAGCCGTTGCGGTTCAGAAGTACCGCGACAGGGATCTGGCGCTCAAGTACTCGGTCGACGACGCAACCGCCCTGAGCACGGCCTTGCAGAAGCAAGCAGGTGCGCTCTACCAGGGTGTCCACGTTGCTACCCTCTTCGACGACCAGGTCACGAAGGAAGGGTTCTCCTCGGCCTTCGATGCCCTTTCGAAGGTGGTTGCCCCTGATGACGTGTTCGTTCTGTACTTCGCCGGGCACGGCGTAACCAATGCCCAAGACGGCGAGTACTACTTCCTGCCCGTAAATTTCCGCTACAACGGGGCCGAAAGCATAGCGGAACAGGGCATCTCGAAGAACGATATCCTCGCCAACATGACGAAGATTACTGCCCAGAAAAGCCTTCTGCTCTTCGACACCTGCAATTCCGGATCGCTCCTGAAGGACTCCCCGGTCGGACGGGGGATCGAGGAGAAGACCGCCGTCGATCGCCTGAAGCATGCGGTGGGGCGCGCTCTGATCGTGGCATCGGGAGACGATCAGTCCGCATTGGAAGGCTACGAGAACCACGGCGTCTTTACTTACGTCCTGCTGCAGGGCCTCTCGGGAGCCGCGGTCGTCGGGGATAGCGGATACATCAGCGTCACGGGCCTCACGTCATACGTCGTCAACACCGTGCCGGATCTCACCTACAAAAAGTGGGGATACGAGCAGGATCCGCAAAGTGAGCTGCCGAAACAGGATTTCCCGCTGGTAAGTCGGTAAACCGCTCGATTTCCTGAGGATAAGCGTGAAGCGTATAGCGTTACTTTTCTTCCTCGTAGTCGCGACCTCATTCGCGTCGACACAGAATTGGGAACCGGACCTGCCCACGACCCTGGACGCGCTCGCGAAAAATGCCTGGCAGCCGAGCCTCCTAACGGCGTTTGGGAACTTCACCTTCGCCTACAGCGACTTGGCGAGCCCATTCTCGCGCTTCCTGGAAGAGAGCCTCGCCTCGGCCATAACGAGAAGCGCGCATCTGCAGCTCTTCAACCGCGAGGCGGCGGCGGCCATGGATCCGGCGTTCCGCCAGATCTACGGCGAGTACTTCAAGACCAACGGCGTAGACGCCTTTCTCTCGGGCCGCTTCTTCGACGAGGGCCAGACGGTGCGGGCACACCTCGAGCTCACCAACATGACGAACGGCATCCTGGTGGGCACCGCGGACCTTCAGGTGCCCAAGGCCGCCATCCCGAACGATGTGCCTGTAGAGCCTACTGCCGCCGCGACCGCGGCTTCTACGGAACTCGGGAACCTCATATCGAATAAGGAGGCAGGTGGGCTCTCCGTCTCCGTGAGCGCCGAACGGGGGCCCGACGCCGTGTATAGAGAAGGCGAGGACATGGTCGTCTTGGTAACGGTCAGCAAGGAAGCTTGGGTGAAAGTCTACCACATCTACGTGAAAGGCAAGGTCCAGCTCATCTGGCCCAACCGATTCGGTGGCGGCGGTACGATCAAGCCGGGTGAGGCGGTACGGATCCCCGGCGAAGGCGCTCCCTTCGCCTTCAAGATGACTCCGCCCTTCGGAACCGAGTTCATCAAGGTCGTCGCCTCTACCCGACCCTTCGCCACGAATGAGGCCGACTTCACCGAGCTGAGCGGCGATGCCCGTGGCGTCATCTCGCGTGGGCTCAGCGTAGAAGGTTTGGGGAAAGCGGAGCAGGCCGAGGCCATGGCGAGTTATGTCATTATGCAAGCGAAATGAGATACCCCACTTTAAGGAAGTTTTTTTATGCCCGAATATCCCGCCCCTACTTTGCCTGCTCACCGCTGTAGCCGCGCAAGATCGCGGCTTGGCGGTGATCGCCCGATAAGCGACAGGATCGCCAAACTTTGATTTTGGGAAGCAATACGCCGTTATCATAGGGATCGACCAATACCAGAACTGGACACCCTTCAAGGTGGCGGTCAGCGAGGCGCAAGCGGTCAAAAACGCTTTGGCGGAAAACTACTATATAGACGAATTCATCGAGCTCTACGATAAGGATGCCACGGCGGCGAATCTCCGTAGACTCTTTTCGCAGACCTTACCGGCCAAGCTGGGGGTACACGACTCGCTGCTATTGTTTTACGCCGGGCACAGCTACCTAGACGCGGCCTCGAATACAGGCTATTGAATCCCGGTCGACGGCGGCGCCGACACGGCGAATCAGGAAGGCTGGTTCGCCAATTCCCAGCTACGAGATTATCTGAGCGAGATCAAGGCACAACGAGTTCTCGTGCTGGCTGATTCCTGCTTTTCGGACGATCATTTTAATACCCAACGTGGACCAATGCCTGTCGTAGATGCCGCGTATTTCCGAGCGGCGCTTCAGTATACAGCTCGCCAGGTGCTGATCTCCGGCGCTTTTCAGGCAGTCCCCCTATCAAAGCGAATTTGAGCATGGGCTCATAAGCGAATTTGGGCATGAACTCGTGAGCTACCTTTAGCGCAACAGCGAGCCGCTGGTCGATACGCTGTCACTCTACGACCATGTTCGAAAGGGGATCACACAGACTTTGCCGTTTTTCGGCACCTTACCGGGCAACGGGGCGGGGGCAAGCTTTGTCCTGTTTCGCAGGTCTACGATCCAGACCGGTTTCGTCAATGCACAAGGCCGACGCTATGCCTTGGTGATCGGCAATTCGAACTATGGGGATGGGATTTGGGGCAACTACTGAACCCCATCAACGACGCAACCGACACCGCCGCTTCATTGGAGAAATTGGGATTCAGAGTGAACCTGCTGAAGGACGCCACTCGCGGGCAGATAAATCAAGCCGTGGGCGAATTCCACGATGACCTGGCCTCGGACGGAAAGAACGAAGGATTCTTCTGGTACACGGGTCGCGGTGTCCAGGCGAAAGACGAGAATTATCTCATACCCGTCGGGGCCAACATCAAGCTGCAGACCGATCTGGAAGACGAAGCCGTCAGCGTCGGGAAGATCATGAACTACTTGGAGGATGCCTGTGCCAGGGTCAATATCGTAGTCTTGGACGCCTGCCGGGACAATCGCTTGCCGAGCCTCTCCCGAGAATTCGAGCGGGGACTGAAAGTGGAAACCGATATTCCTCCGGAAAGCGTAATCATGTTCTCGACATCGGCCGGCCAAATCGCGCTGGACGGTTCGGGCCGTGATAGCCCGTTCGCCGAGGCCTTCTTGAAGTACCTGGACGCGCCCGGAGATATATCCTCGACCATAAGGCAAGTAACCGAAGAGACCACGCGGCTAACGAACGGGGCTCAAGTCCCATTCGTCTATTCTAGCTTGGACCTCGATTTCGCGCTCAACCCGAATGTGGCCGCCCCCAAGCCGGCTGCGGACACCATTCCCGATCTTCCTCCCGCCGAGTAGATAGCCGGAGGTAATCGGAAAGAAGACTGCCCCGGACTGCACCGGAGCCGGTTCTTCGCGAGTAAAACACTTACTCGCTCCCCCGCCCGGTCTCGCCCTCCGCGCCTCGCCTTCCTGGCTCGGCGTTCTCGCCCACATACGACGCTTCGCGTCGTGTGCCGCAAGGAATCGATTGTAGTGTTCGCCTTCGGCGAACTCGGCATCCCTGTGGGCTCGACCGATCTGCATCCTCAGATGATCGGATGCAGATCGGAGCGCAGAGCCTTCGAGACCGGTAATAATGCCAAACGCGGAATCGCCAAGGCGATTCCGCGACGCCAAAAGAAAAGGCGCCACCTCTTGGCAGCGCCTTTTCTTTTTGCGACTCCCCCGCCCGGTCTCGAACCAGGGACCCAGTGGTTAACAGGCTAAAAATAGGGTTTATCGTCTAATATCGTTCCCTATCAATTACTATATCACATAAAGAATTATTGCACAAGAGCATATCAGGGAAAATCAAGGCTTTTCAAAGTTTTGCGTACCTTTTGCGTACCCTACGGTTTCGCCTAACGTGTCATTCTCCGCGATCTCCTTGAGCTCTCGGGCTAGGTCGGCAAGCGCAAGGGCGAGGCGCCGGAGCTCTGCCCGGGTGTCGTCGGGCTCGGGAGGCTCCGGGAGCCACGCGGAGGGCAGTCTTGCCCGCCCGAGAGAAGGGGGTATAATCGGGGAAAGGGGGGAAAAATGAAGTGTAAAGCATGCGATTTCGACAAAGAGGTATTAGAGGCCAGAAATACCGAAAATAGGCGGCAACTAAATGGCCTTTCCGGACAAGATCGTGAAAATGCCAAGCGCTCAGATGCCTTACTCAGTGAGGTTGACGACCCTGTCCCTGATTGGATAGTTGCTGGCTACCTGTTGAAAGAGGATCCAGCGATGCTTTTTACGGTAGAAAAAGCACAAGGCCGCGCATCAGCCGCAAGAAGGATTCTGGCCTGTCCAAAATGCGGAACGCTGAGGATCGAAATACCATGAGGACGGCAGGCAATAATGGACGATAGCTGTGCTCATTCGGAACTACTTGCCAGGCTCAGGAATTTGATTGATGACACCCGGACGCTAAAGAATCAGCAGTGGCAGACCACCTACTATTCTCTTCTCCTATCCGGCGCAATGCTCGCTTTGACAAAACTGGATGCGACACTATTGATATCATGGCACAAATACGTATTTTTCGGCTTGCTCCTCTTGGCTGCGGCGGGCCAAGGCTATTTGGTAATTCGTCTACATGTGACATTTGGGAAAAGTTTATCGCAGTATCAGTCTCACGCATATTCGATCAATTCGTTGCTAGATCGGGCGACCCATCTGTATGGAGAGATAGATTCCCAGGCTACAATCAAACGGGACTCACTGCGCCTTCAACATAAAACAAGTAGCCTGTTCACATCTATTTTTATTGCCCTAGGCTTAGCAGGTCCTGTTTTCATATTCATCTATTCAATATACAAGCTATTCGATCCTTAGACAGAATGATAGCAAGGGGGAAGACATGGACGAACAGGCAATCAGGGCCGCGGCGCTCCAAGCGGCAGTTGTAATGTTCACGCCGGTATCGAATCAGGGAAGGGCCGCTCCACTAATCACAGAAGAGCAGTCGGCCAAGCTCAAAGAGCAACGTATCGAAGGCGCGTTAAAGTTGGCCGACCGCTTCGTCGAATACATTTCAAAGCATTAACTTTTCGATTCGGGCACTGGAACTATTTGCAATTTGATATCGGCAAGAATGGATTGACCGAATCCCTCATCAAGAGGGTTCGAGGATATCGGGCATCTCTCGATTAATATTCCCTCAATTTCATATCCGATGCTTTCCAGTGCATCGGCAAGCTGATTCATGATCTCTTTGTTACTCATGGTCTCACTTCTCCTCTCGCCGATTCCTCGGCGCGTTATCGCTTTCTCAAAGGCTTTCCACTGTCCGCGTTGAAGTCGTCAAACTGTCGCTGTTCGCGCTGGGCCTGCTGTTGGCGCAGCGCCTCTTGCCGTTGCTCGGGGCTTCCCCGGCCAGGTGTCGGTGGTCGTGTTTGTTTCATTTCGTTACCTCTTCGGATATTTTGTCCGATGCCGTATTAACCCAGCTCGCGGCGGGCGGGGCATGCTGCTGTATTACGCACAGAGATCGGTGCAAATTGCACAGCTCGCGGTGGGCGGGGGGCATCCCCTCGCCCACCTGTTTTATTGATGCCATTGGAAAACATCGAGCGAGACGAGAGCAGAGAGCCCTAGCGAGGTATTGGAAAGCAACGGCCAGAATGCAGCGCCGGGAGGCAGCACGAGGCCGTCCGGGTGGTCGGTTAGTTCGTATAGCGGGCCGGCCGCGAGGGCTCCCCCTGCATTCGGGCCCGCGGGGCCGATAACGGTAGGCGCTGCTCCGGCGGTCGCCACGATGTACCAGAGTAGCGGCGTGCTGGCGTCGTTTCCCAAGGAGTCACAGACGGCGCTCGGGCCGGCGGTGATGCCAGAAAACGATGGACTCGCGGCAAACCCGTATTCTAGACAGCCCGCTACCACGGTTCCCGAGACTACGCCCAGGCGTACCGCGACGATGCGCGCGAAGATACCCGAGCCCGCCGGATTGTAGAGAACCGGCACACTAGAGGTGCTCGCGGCCGCGGCGGCGATTGCCGACGAGGTGAAGAAGCGAAGATTTTCAGAAAGATAGTTCATACCATCATGCTCCTTGCCGGTAGTGCCGGCCGTTTCTCGTTTCAATGAGACAAGCATCTGCGAGGCGGTCGAGCGCTTGGCGGGCCTGCCATACGGACACGCCCCCGAGCGCCGCAAGGCGCCGATAGCCCGCGAGGGGAGCGCCAGGCGCGGCCGTGGCGAGGCGCAAGAGGCGGAGGTCGGCGCTGGATACGTCTTTCCTCTCGCGGGCCTCTTGGCGGCCCCCTGGCGCGGCTGGCGTGAGGTCATAGACGGCCAGCTCGAGGGCGACCGCGATGACGACAAGGAGGGCGAGGACGAGGTGGCGATAGTCCAGGCCGAGGGCAGAGGCCAGGGCGAGAAGATAGCTTGCGCCGCTGGCCGGGGGCGCGGCGGCGAGCTTGGCCGCTATGGCGCCGCGCTCCTCTGCGATCTCGCCTAGGCGCGACGAGTAGCGGAGTGAGGACGTAACCCACTCGGGGGGAAGCGCGGAGGCCTTGGCGTTGATCGTAGCGGCCTCGGCGTCGAGGGCGGCGAGGCTCGAGGCCAGGGCGGAGCGGGCGGCGGTGTCGCGGTTGGAGGCCGAGACGGTCCGCTCGATGGCGCTATAGGCGAAACCGATAGCCGCGATGCACGAGATGGCCGCCAGGGACACGCCGAGGACAAGCCCGAGGGCGTGACGGTCCGCGCGCCACTCGCGCCAGGATATGCGCTTCACGATCTCGAGGACGGCGCCGAGGGACGCGAGAAGAGCGGCATCGAGAGGCGAGCCCCCGAGGGAGAAGAAGAAGAGTACGGCGAGCACGGCTTGAAGGGCGAAAACGGCCAGGCCGAGAACCTTGCTTTTCATTTTCCATCCTCGGGCGGCGGGCCGCCCATAGTGAACGCTGTCTCTAGCTCGCTTTGAATAACTTCTTTTGCCTCATCGAGCGCGCCACCTTCAAGGCGGTGAGCGAGGGCAGGAATAGCCGCGAGACGAAGCGAAATTCGCCAGGCGAGAATTTCGGCCCTCGAGCGCATTGGCTTCCGGCCCTGCTCGATAATGCTCGCCTTCGTCATCTTCTTCGATTTGCGAGGAGGGCCGCGGAGTAGGCGATCTCGGCGGTGACGACGGCGCTGGGGTCGCGGCCGTGCGCGAGCGCCCAGCTGCGGACTTCGGCGAGGCGCTGGGGAGGGATACCGACCTCGAGCGCCTCGGCGATTTCCGAATTAGCAGGGGCGGAGAGCGCCGCAATGAGTGAGCGGCCCGCCGCTGTCGGATGGGAGAGCGCGCCGAAAAGTGCCCAGCCGCGGGCGCGGAACTGAGCTAGGTGCAGCTCGTTGCCCAGGGCATCGAAGCCCAGGAGTAGCTCATCCGCGGCCGCGGCATCGGCGGCAGATAAAAGAGAACCCCCAGAGGGCGAGGCCGCGGGGGCCTCGTCCGTGCTGGCGGTATCGGGGCGACGGCCGAGGGCACGCTGGCGCTCCTCAAAACGAGCCTCGAGCTCAGGGTCATAGGCAAGTTTCGAATACTTCATCTTCATGATAGGTCCTCCAGTGCGTAGTTTTTAGCCGCGAGCTGCGCGGCTTTTTTCTCGATCCTTCGGGCTCGGGCCTCGGCATAGACGGCCTCCCCGCGCGAGCGGGCGCACAGGATCTCGAAGGCGAGCCTGCGGTCTTCGGGCGTCCAGTCTGAGCCATGCAACGTCGTATCGGCCGCGGCGAGAAGGTCGGCCAGGTCCAGGGAGTAAAGGCCCCAGCCGCCGTAGAGCTCGGACTCGTTTTCGAGCGCGAAGACGAGGAGGGCGCGGGCGAGGTCATCGGGCAGTACCGCGACGAGGACGCGAGCGCCTCCGAAGGCCTTCGACTCATCGGCCGAGAGCGTCCGCGTCCAACCGCCGAGACGTGCATCGGGGGCGAGCCTGGCGCCCGAGTGACTATCGCCGAGCCAGAGCGCCGCGGGGCCGTCCTCGCCAGGGAGGAGCTCGGGGAGCGGCTCCTCGGGCGAGGACGTCTCCATGGCAATGATGAACGGAGAGAGGCTCCCGGCCACGAGGCGCCCACTGAGGGATGAAGTCGGCGAGCGCCAGCGACCTTCACCACTAGGATGCAAAATCTGACAGGTAATACCCATGTTACTTTTCTCCTATGCGATGCCGACGATGGCAGTTGCGCGAATGGCCGGCGGCGTCTCGTCGAGGGGTATGCGCTTAATGACTTGGAGCTCAAGGCGCGTCCGCTCGACCGGGCAAAAGCCCCGGAGGGTCGAGCCCTGTATGCGAGCAAGCTCCACGTTGTGCCATTGGCCGCAGTAGCTACACGCGAACGCGCCGAGGTGCTCTGAGGCCTCATACAAAACGATGTCGAAGCCGGGGGTCATTTTTGAAAGCCGCCCTGCGCGACGTGAATGCGCGCGCGACCGGCGGCCGTGAGCTCGCCAGTCTTAGGATCGATGAAGCCCGCGGCGAGGTCCGCTTTCCAAGTGATCGAGGCAATTTCAGAATACTTCTCGGCCTCGGCGGCGGCAGCCTCTGCGCGAGCGCGATCCTTGGCGGAAAGCTCGCCGCGGATGTCTTCAAGCGGCTTGGGCGAGCTGTCCAGAAATTGAGCCTGGCCGAGATTCACGAGGTCTTGCAGTCGCGCGGCGCCGAGCTGTTCCAAGTCTGAGCGGTCGGTGATCTCGTCGCCAGGTCCGTAGACCTTTTTACCGATGCGCATGATACCGACAGGGATACCGTCCCTGAATGCCCGCCCCTTGGAGTCCAATAGGACGCCACTCGAGCCCAAAAAGCGAATAGCGCGTAAGTTTTCAGTTGCCATGATCCTGCTCCTCATCTTCAATTTCCTGCGGCTCGTCATGCCGCATGAGTTTTTCCCCGCCTGTCACGGAGGGAAGTTCCGCAATTGTTTCGAACGACAGCCCAGTAACGGCCATTTCGCTTCCGATGCTTTCGCGAAGCATCTTGTCGCGCCGGGCTCTTTCGATCTCGCTTTCGCGGGCGAGAGCGTCTTGCTTTCGCTTCCGAGCCCATGCGGCCTCTTGCAGCTCGCGATGCGAGGCAAACGTCTGGCCGTTTTCCACCATTTCGCGATACGCCTGGCGATCTTTCTCGAGGGCCGTGAGCCTGTGCGCCTCGTTCGCGGCGATGAAGGCCGCCGGCAGCTCGGCTATAAGCCGGTCGGCCAATGTGTCGGCGATCTTCTGGCCGATCAAGTCGGCCAGGGCGCGTAGTTCTTCAGTCTGCATTAGTGTTCTCCTCCGGCGCTTTCTGGCGGGCCGGTCGCATAGGATGCTTTGCTGTCTTGCTCTCGAGCATGACGAGGACGCGGGCCTTCAGGGCCTCGGTGTCGGCAGCGGTGAAAGGGCGGCCCCTGAAGGTGGCCGGGAGCGAGGTCATGCGCCGAGCGATGGCGCGCTTGAAGAAGGCGGCGTCACTCGTGGTCATCGTCGGCCCCCTCGCCCGGTGCGTCGCCGAGCTTGGCCTTGATGCTCTCGAGGAAGTCCTCGAGCTGACGCTTTTTTGATCGCTGCTCGGAGCAGGCGTCTTCCATCAGTGCTTTGTTGACCTGGAGCTCGGCCGAGGCGTCGTCTGACGCGTTATGCACCATCGCAACGATGTCCGCGGCCATTCGGTCACCTCGAGAAAGGAACATTGATTGATCTATCACATAGAGCTTATTCAGAAACGTCTCAACTAATACTTTCGGAAGCAGGTCACCCCGGCGCTCTTTCGCGCGGCATTCCCAGTACGAGGCCTGCGCGGCCTTGAGCTTCCTCTCACTCGTCGCGAAAGAAGGATCGTCTCGAGTCGAGCCCCTGGCCGAGCGGTTGCGAGCGTTGCGGTCAAGCTCTCCGTCCTGGAGGTCCACGATTTCCGGTGGATTTTCCGCGGTCGCGGGGGAAGCGGCTTCGCGGTCTCTTTTATGAGCTGCGGCAGTTCGTTGGAACGGCAGTTTCTTCAACCACTGGTCAATGTCGGGGTCGAGAAGGTCGAATAGGCCCTCGGCGTTTGTATGTATCATTCCTTTCCGCTTGGCCTCTCCGACCGCCTGGCGGCTGACGCCTATGACTCGCCCGAGGTCCGCCCCAGAGAGATAACGTGCGGTCATATTGAGGCCTCCCGAAGAGCTTGACGCTTGACGGTCAACCTATGAACCGGGAGACTCCCGCGAAGCGGATCGGGCAGCGACAATGCCCGCGACATAACCCGCCATTCCGGCCAGTACCTGACAATATTTGTCATCTATTCACCCCTTTAGTCGCCTCGCCCGTCGCCTCCTCGCTTACGAACTCGAGAAGGTCGCTCACGCTCTGGCGTTCGCTGTCGCTCATGACGTGCTCGGGCTCTATGATCGCCATGAAGACGCGGTGAGTATCAGAGTTGAGGCCGCGGAACTTGCCCTCGGCATCTGCGGCGGCGAAGGCGGCCTTGAGGTCGGCGTCAGAGACCAAGGTCGACGGCGCCGGCGCAGGCTCGGTGACCTTTCCGTTTTCCGGTAGGTTACCTTCCCGTTTTTGGGAAGGCTCGTTGGGTTTGGGAGTCGAAGGAGCTGGCGAGGTGGAAGAGCCATGCTCGAAAAGTTCCCCGATGTTCCCAGAATATTCGGGCTCGGTTTTTAGGTTTTGCAAAAGGGGAACTTGGGGAACTTGGGGAATATCTGGTCCGTTGCAGAAAAGGGGAGTGTCTATTTTAGAGGGGGCTGGAATGTTCCCCGAAGTTCCCATGTTCCCCGACTGTTCAAGTTTCCACGCGGCCGCATGGTGGACGATCCCAGCCGACACAATCCGAAAGCCTCCGAAGACTCGATCACGCATTCTCGCCAGCGCGCGGCCGAGTGTTGATCGCTGGGAGCGTTCGCTCCCTGTTCCTAGGTCGAATCCATCAATGTCCAGGGCGAGGGGAAAGAGAGCCTTGACAGTTTGCGGAGCTGGTCCGAACGCCTCCCACCATGCCGCCGCGAAGTTCGACCAGGTGGCGCCGTCGGCGTCTGATGATTCATAGAACATGTCGAGGCCGTCGAGAAAGCCATTGATTCTAGCAAAGCCAAGGATTCCGCCGAGGATTCGGCTCCACGATTCGAAAGACCCGAGGACGGGGCCGTTCCAGGCCGGCCGGTCGGCGGCGAGCCAGGCAGAGACAACGACGAGACATTTTTCGATGATTTCGGCGCGATGCGCGATGCACCATTCCTTCAAGTCGGGGTGTTTGAATCCGTCGCGGAGCCAGGGCCTATCGATCTTCGGGTCGAGCCGCGAGCGTATCGTCCGGCGGGCGATCTCGCCCGATAGGACGGGGTTATTTGCTGTAAAGGCGAAAATTGCCCGGACCAGGATTGAGACTGTACGACTTGAGCCTAGCAATCTGTCGGACCATACGTCAGAGGTGATAATGGCTGCGAGAGTCGGTGATTCGAGACCATGCGCCAGATTGTCGAGCTGGATTATTGCCGCTCCGCCGAGGAGCGCAGACGTTGCGCGCTTGCGCATCTCGTCCTCATCTCTGCCCTCAGTGAGGAGTACGCGCTTTTCGAGGCCGGAAGGAATCGCGCATACTTCGGATAGCAGATTTTTGCCGCTTCCGGGCGTTCCCGCTTCGAACCCGAAAATCGGCGTCGGCCCCGGTATTAGGTCGCGGACGAAGGGCGAAAGCAGAAAAGCGAAAGCGGCGGCACGGTCGGAATCCGCGGGGAAAGGGAAATCTCGGAAAATCTCCTCGGTGAGCCACGCCGCGGCGGCCTTCGCATCCTTGACGGTCGGTGACTTGGGAATGTCGAGCGGCGGCCCTTGCCAGTCGAGGAAAATCTTTCCGTTGCGATTGTAGCCGGCCCGCTCGCATAGCGTTCCATCGCGAGTGAAGACGGGAGCCGAAACAATTCGATCGAGGCTCGGCAAGGGCGGATCGGGTGCGGCGAGCATATCGCGCACAACGTCGAGCGGCGGCTTCGCATCGATCGCCTCGGGGCCATGGCGGCCGTGGACAGTCCGATAAAAATCAGCACGGCGGGCAAGCTCATACCGCAGTCGCTCGGCGTCGAGGAGCTCCGGCTTCAATCGTCCATCTTCGGTCCGTGCGATCCTGTGCGGCGCGTCCGCATATCGGAAAAGCATCTCAGGGTGGTTGGATTCTTCAATCGCTTCCCAGCATAGGCCGGAAATAATCGGAAGCCGTTGCTCTCCCGCGTCGATCCTGGCCCTCGACACGATCGGCCGCGCGCCCTCGGGAAGCGCATCGGTGGGGAGCTTGCCCTCTCGGACGAGGCGCTCGACATGGAGCTGCTCGGCCATGCCCACGTGGTTTTTTTCGCGAAGCTCGGCGAGCTCCTCGTCGGAGCGGTCGCCGATGGCACGAGGCTGTATGCAGACCTCCTCGAAGCCCTCGAGCGCGTCGGCGCCGACCTCCACGAAGCCGGAGAATTCATCGGCGCGGCTCATCGCGCGCCCCCGGCGCGAGGCGCGATCTTGCATATAATGTCAAAAAGTGGTAACCTATTCTTGCGGTCGTTAGGCCCTTGAGCCGGCAAGCTCGGGGCCTTTTTTTTGCGGTCGGTCATGACTACGCCCTCACCTTCGGGAAACCGACAAGGAGGGGGTTCTTGAACCGAACGCTCGCCCCGAGCCGGATAACAAGAGGCTCGAGGTCGCCCGCGGCCAACCATCGGTCAACGGAGGGAAGGCTTGCGACGAGGATTCCTGCCAGTTCGGCCTTGCTGAGGACCGGAGCCGACCTAACGGCATCGTTAGCGGCGAGCTCACGGAGCTTCGATCGAGACGGAACAGGCTTATGGGAAGGAGAAGAAGACATGATGCGGCCTCCAACATCTTGGATGTGTCGGCGGCCGTAAACGGCGTCCGCGGGAGCATCTACTCCCGGTCATCGCCCGCCGCGTATTAGCGCAGACGCGAAACGATGGCCTAAGAAAACTACGGCGCAGTGCGCCTAACTCGCTACAGAAAAAGAATACCTGAAACGCGCCCTCTCCCTAAATACGGCAACTCGCTCGGCCGGGAAGGAGAGGATCCTCTCGGGAGTCTTGGTCATCGCCCGGAAACTTCGAGAAGAAATGCCGAGAAGGCCCGCGCCTTCTTCATCGGATATCGGGCGCCCATCGAGAGCGGCCAGGCCGGACAGGTGAATAAGACTTTCCATACGGATGTGCTCTTTCCCTCCATGCGCAGGGCCCAGGCGCGGAAAGGCTCGCCGAGCTTGCTCATCCATAATGCACCGCTCGAGGTCGGCGGCCAGCGCGAGGGCGGGGTCGCCACCTACGGACTTGGCCCAGGCCATGACTTCGTCGACTCGTTTCTGTCCGAGGACTGCAACGGCTTTCACTTGGATATCGGGGATTACTCGACGGGTGGGAACAGCATCCATGTAAATCTCCTGTACGCCTCACGGCGTTCTAATCATTTTGAATAATAAGCCCATACCAAATATCTGTCAAGTAATATATCTAAAATTGCGCATCTACTCCCATTAACCTTTCCCCCGAGCTCGGACCTTCGCCTCCGGGGCTTTATAGAGGTGGTCAATTTCAACCGCCACGTCCTCCACGCGGAGGAGCTGCAAGTGCGTATAACTCGCCTGCACCTTTGTCAGTATCTTCCCCTCGGCGCTTGTCCATCCCAGGTAGCTCTGCACGAGGAGCGGCGCCACGCCGGCGGCGAGAAGGTTGGTATTGAGCCCGTGCCTGGCCGAGTGTGGGGAGAGCCATCTGTCGTCTTCTTCGGGGAGGACTCCCGATTCTCGGGCCTCCTCGATTGCTCGCTCGAGCACATTATGCGCGCCCTCGTATCCGAGCGGGTGGCCGTCGATGTCGCCGAAGACAAAGTGCTGGTTAGGCGGCGGCCCGCCCAGGGTGGTCGCCACGCGATCGCGCCAGGTCTTGAGCCGATCGAGCACGAGAGCAGGGAGCGCGATCTCCCGGACCTTTCCCCACTTCGGGAGCCCTACCCCGTCGAGCCCCTTCATGGCCTCGTCGATCTTGCATCGCCCAGTTACCAAGTCGATCGCCTGCCAGCGGAGGGCTCGGAGTTCGCCAGCGCGGACGCCAGTGCCGAACAGGAACGCCACGAGGGCCTCGTCTCGACAGGCTTGGAATGCTGCGATAGTCGCTCTCGCCTTCCATGCTCCTTTTTTGATCGGCTCCGCATTGGATGCTGCGGCTTCAAGAAGGACGGTGCGCTCGCTCAGGAAGGCCAGCATGGCGCCCACCTCTTCCGGGAGCAGGACGCCACGCTCGCGCTTTGCATATTTCACCTCGCCCACCTCGGCGCCGACGTTGCTTTCGATCTCGCCCCGGAATGCGGCTTCCGATAGCACAGTCTTCGCGGTCGCCACCACCTTGTTGACCGTGTTCAATCCATTGCCGGCCGCAGTGAGGCGCTTTCGGAGGTCGAGCAGGTCCGCCCGCTTCATGCTGGCTATGGGTGTCATGGAGAAGGCCAGGTCCTTCAAGATGAATCGATCAAGCAGATAGCGGCAGTGGGCAAGGTGGGTCAATCCCAGACTCTTCCCCTCGGCCCGCAAGCGCGCGAAGTGGGGGCATGTCGCAGGGAGGAAAAAGGCCTCCGCATATTCGGCGAAGGTCTGCTCCGAGGTTCCGGCTCGCTCCCGGTCCATGGCCTCGCGGATCTTCTCGCGGGCTTTCTCTTTCGTCTTTTCGCCCGTCGAGACGATGCGCCGCTTTCCGTCTTTTCCGGTAAAGGTGTAGTAGTAGCTGGATTTCCCCGGCCGTTTGTAGGGCTCGGGGTACTTCTTTCGCGTACCCATGCGTTTCCCTCCTGAATCTGCGTACCTTTTGCGTACCCAGGGCCCGGAAAACGATAAAGCCCCGGAGTCATCCGGGGCCCTATTTCTATACCTGTTAAGGACTTAACTCGCTCCCCCGCCCGGGTTCGAACCAGGGACCCAGTGGTTAACAGCCACTTGCTCTGCCAACTGAGCTACAGGGGAATGCTCTCTCTCGAAAGCGAGAAAAAAGCTACTCCGATCGGCCCGGCTTGTCAATACCTTCGTAACTTCCAGAACCTCACCTTTTCTTGATCGGCTTCTTCGCCGGCGTCGTTTTTTTCGAGGCCGCTCGTTTTCGTCTCGCGGCTATCTCCTCGGCCCTGGCCTTGAGGCCTTTCTTCGAGGAAGCGGCTGGAGCCGGCTTCTTGGCGCCCGCCTTGGTCTTGCCTCCGGCCGACTTTGCCTTGACGCGCGCATCGTCGGCGAGAATGCCCTTCTTTCCTTTCGCCGGGGCGACGGGGAAAAGCTCTTGGGCTCTCGCCGACGAAGCGGCGCTGGCCGCCGCCTTCTTGGCGAGCTTGGTTACGCCGAGCTGGGCCGAAACGGACTCCTTGGCGGCCAGTCTCACGCCTTGGGCCTTGAGGCCTCTCTCCTCGAAGTCGGAGGCCCGGAAGGCCTCTTCCTTCACCTTCATCCGAGGCTTCGGCGCGTAGACGACCGTGAACTCGAAATCCTCGTCGGTCGAGAACAGGAGTATCTGAGACCCGTCAGGCACGAGGAGGTAGTCCTTGTTGTTGATGTACTGCTCGATGCGGCAACGCTTGATGTAGGGGAAGCCCGTCTCGCCT
>Ga0181535_10003373_pt1 | contig 18620 bp, 11 predicted proteins | sample PEATcosm2014_Bin_44_FD_119774 | JGI IMG/M metagenome (GOLD analysis project Ga0181535, IMG submission 119774) | Peatland microbial communities from MTU Mesocosm Facility, Houghton, MI, USA - PEATcosm2014_Bin17_30_metaG | ecosystem: Environmental > Terrestrial > Soil > Wetlands > Peat | place... | reverse complement strand
TACATTTCTTGGTTACATTTTTGGGCGTCGATGCGTCGCAACTCCCGTGCCGTTACTTTTCGCGCCTGCACATAGCGCGGAGATCAAAAGCCCGCGGCGCATGCTCACCCTCCCGGCTGGTCTTCGGCCAACTCTCGGGCGACTTCCAGAAAGCCCTCGGCGGCGGCGGAAAGCGCGGCGTGGCGGCGGTAGGTCAACCGGAGCTTGCGCTGGATGCGCAAATCGCTCACGGGCACGGCGACGAATTCCTGGCGCGCGAGCTCTTCCTGGACGCACATGCGCGGCACGAAGGCAACGCCCATCCCCATCGCTACAAACTTCTTGATCGTCTCGATGGTAGGCAGTTCCGCGGCGATTTGAAGCGGCGTGTGGTGGCGCGCGAAGGCTTCAATAACGCGCTGGCGGTAGGGCGATGAAATGTTGTGCGCGATGAACTGCTCGCGCCCGAGTTCGCGAATGCTGACTCCGGCTGAACTGGCCAGGCCGTGGCCGCCCGGCACGATCAGGCAAAGCTCATCCACGCTCACCACAGCCGATTCCAGGCCGGGGTTTTGCGGGTTATACGACAGCACCCCCAGATCGATTTCATAACGCAGCAGAGCGCTGGGAATCTCGCGCGAAAGGCTGCGCTTCACCGCCGCTTGCACGCGCGGATGGCGCTGGCGAAATCGCTTGAGCACGGGAAGCAGGTAAAGCGCCGTGCTCTCGTTCGCCCCTATGGTCACCCTGCCGCTCTCGAGCGCCCGCAATTCCCCCAGCGCCGAGCGCGCCTCTTCGCGCAGGTTCAACACCTTCTTCGCATAGTCGTAAAGCAGGCGGCCGGAGGCGGTCAGCACACCACTTTTGCTCGAGCGGTCCAGAAGCGGCTCGCCCGCCCACTCTTCCAACCGATGGATGGCTTGGCTCACGGCCGGCTGGGTGCGCAGCATGCGCAGGGCGGCACGCGAAAAACTCTTCTCTTCCACCACGGCGACAAAAGCCTCGAGCTGGGTAATTTCCATGAGCGACCCCTATAATAGCTCCTTATGATATCAGAAAAATTATAAACTTGACGCGGCCATCCGACCGGTCGGACAATCAGGTTCGAATCGAAGACCGGAATTGTTTGGACATTTTCGGTCTGTAGCGGGCCTTTGCGGATTATCCACAATGCCCTTTCCATCCCCCCTGCCTTGAGGAGGAAGAATGCCGGAAAAAGTATTCATCTTCGACACCACATTGCGGGACGGCGAACAATCTCCCGGGTGCAGCATGAACCTGCCGGAGAAAATCGAAATGGCGCGCCAACTCGATCGCCTGGGCGTTGACATCCTGGAAGCGGGATTCCCCATCGCGTCCCACGGCGACTTCGAGGCGGTGACGGCCATCTCGGCGGAAATCCGGCGGCCCATCATCGCGGCGCTGGCACGGGCCAACCAACTTGACATCGACCGCGCCTGGGAAGCCTTGCAAGGCGCCGCGCGGCCGCGCATCCACACCTTTCTCGCCACCTCCGACATTCATCTGCAATACAAGCTGCACAAGACGCGCGAGGAAATCCTGAAGATGATCAGTTGGGCGGTGGGACACGCCAAATCCAAATGCCAGGACGTGGAGTTTTCTCCCGAGGACGCGGGGCGCACCGACCGCAGCTATTTGATTGAATGCTGCCACGCGGCCGTCGAAGCCGGCGCGACCGTGCTGAACCTTCCCGACACCGTGGGCTTCTGCCTCGAGCCGGATTACGAGCAGATGTTCCACGACGTGAAGACGCGCGTGCCGGGGATGGACCACGTCACGCTGAGCACCCACACGCACGACGATTTGGGTATGGCGGTGGCCAATACACTGGCGGGAATCCGCGGCGGCGCTCGGCAAGTAGAAGTCACGATCAATGGCATTGGCGAGCGCGCGGGCAATGCGGCGCTGGAAGAAGTGGCGATGACCCTTTACGTTCGGCGCGACGCCCTGCCCGTCTTCACCGATATTCACACCGAGGAAATCTACGCTTCCAGCCGGATGCTGACCCGCTTGACCGGCATGGCCGTGCAACGGAACAAGGCTATCGTGGGCCGCAACGCCTTCGCCCACGAAGCGGGAATCCACCAGGACGGCATGCTCAAGAACGCCATCACCTACGAAATCATCACGCCACAGACAGTGGGCATGCCTTCAAACTCCATCGTGCTGGGGAAACACTCCGGCCGGCACGCCTTGGCCAAGCGGTATGAGGAACTGGGATTCCAACTGGCAAAGCCTGAACTTGAACGCGCCTACGTCCTGTTCACCCAACTGGCGGACCGCAAGAAAAACATTTACGACGAAGATTTGTTGGCCATCGTGAACGAGGGATTCCTGCATATTCCGGAAATGTTCACGCTTAAGCTTTTCCAGAGCGTGTCGTCGAACGATGGACGCTCCACCGCCACCGTCGAGCTCGAAAAGGAGGGCGCAATATTTCACGATTCGGCAACCGGAGAAGGGCCGTGCGACGCGGCCTTTCGCTCGATCGACCGCATTACCGGCCTGCCGGGAACCATTTCCGACTTCTCCGTGCACACCATAGGCCCGGGCACCGACGGCGTGGCAGAAGTACGCATCCGCGCGCGCTTCGAAGGGCGTGAGTTCTCCGGAAAGTGCACCAGCCATAGCGTGGTCGAGGCCGCCGCGCGCTCGTACTTGCAGGCCGCCAACAAAGCAGCGTACGAAATGAAACGCTTGGAGGACTCAGCGCCGGTGGGCCCGGCCTCGATTCACAAGAACGAAGCTGTGGATCGATTATTTCCCGGAGGCTACTAAGAGGGACGGGAATCCGGATTCCGTTGCCTGATGCGAGTCGGCCTCACCCCCTCGCTCCGGATGGTCGCGGCTGCTGAGAGTCACTGCTCCCCTTCTCCCTTAACCAGAAGATAATAAGGGTGTTAACCCCACGTCCCACCCAAATACCCGCAGTCGGCTTTAGGAATCGACACCTTCAATAAAATGTTGCAATTCGGTGTCGTAATCCTGTAAGATATAGATAATTAACGATATGCAGAGCTTGTATCGGATTGCGGTGCTGGCGGGAGACGGGATCGGCCCCGAGGTCACGGCGGAGGCCGTGAAAGTCCTTAAGGCTATTGAGGAAATCAATGGTCCCACGTTCCGCTTCAATAGCGGGCTGATTGGCGGCTGTGCGCTCGACCAGACCGCTTCCCCGCTTCCTGCCGAGACTATTTCCATTTGCAGCAATGCTCATGCGGTACTGTTAGGTGCCGTCGGTGGGCCGCAGTGGGACACGCGACGTCCCGAGTTGCGCCCAGAGCAGGGCCTGCTGCAAATCCGGCAGCGCTTGGGGCTTTACGTGAATCTCCGGCCCGCGAAGGTCCTCGACGCTCTTGTAAATATGTCGGCGCTGAAGCCTGATCGCGTGCGCGGAACCGATCTTGTCATCGTGCGCGAACTGATGGGCGGCATCTACTTTGGCAATCCGCGCGGTATTTTTGCCAAAAATGGCGAACGCTATGGCGTCAATACGGAGATCTATCGCGAACATGAAGTGGAACGCGTGGCGCATCGGGCCTTCCAATTGGCCCGGCTTCGACGCAAGAAGGTAACGTCTGTCGACAAAGCGAACGTCCTGGAATCGTCACGCTTGTGGCGCGAAGTGGTCACTCGCATTGGCCGCTCTTATACCGACGTCGAATTGAATCATCTCTACGTGGATAACTGCGCGATGCAGTTGATCGACAAGCCCACCAGCTTCGACGTGGTGCTGACCAACAACATGTTTGGCGACATCCTGAGCGACGAAGCCGCCATGCTGACGGGCTCGATTGGCCTGCTCCCCTCGGCAAGCTTGGGCGAACACTCGGCGCTCTATGAACCCGTCCACGGCTCGGCGCCTGACATTGCCGGACGCAATAAGGCCAACCCTCTTGCCGCCATCGCCTCCGCCGCCCTGATGTTGCGCTACTCCTTGCACATGGAAACGGCGGCGTCGGCCATCGAACTGGCGATCGAACGCATCCTGAAGCGCGGCGTGCGCACCGCAGAACTTCCCGGCAAGGCTCGTCCCACATCCACAACCCGCATGGGCGACCTCATCGCTGAAACCACTCAGAAAATCCTGAAATCGGCCACCTCGAAGAAGCGCTAGCCGTCGCACCATTGGCCCGTTCCCGTTTTGATTGAAATTGGCCTGGATAAATGCGGGTAGTGGCATCGCACGCGCAGGTCCGCCATGGATGTACGGCTTGCACTTATCCGAATAGTGCTTCCTTTTCCCTGCGAAAAGCAGTACTTTCTCGCTGCGGCGTGCCGTTCCGCCTACGTTCGTCCTCCGGTCGTCGAGCACGGAGGTGAACTTGCGAGTTGAGGATGGAGACGTGGGTAACTGGAAATCTCTATTCGCACCTATCGCGGTCACTGCAGCGGCCGCTCTCGTCGCTGTGATCGCTCGACCGCCGAAAATCGCAGCATCCGTGGAGTTTAATCCTCCGCATGTATATCTCCCGGTCTTCGCAGCTATCTTTGTGTTCTGGGTCATCCGGCTGTGGAGAATGTTCCGAAACCCATGACGGTTACTTACCGCAATGCCATCGAGCGTGGGCGACTCTTTGGGATGCAGAACTCTAAGCAACGGGTGGAGGAACGCAATGGGTCTCACAAGGCGTAAGTTTCTGGAAACTTCGGTGGGCACGGGCGCAGGAATTGCCGCGTCGCGCATCCTCAAGGCCGACCCCGGCATGCCGTCACCGGCGGATGACCGGATTATTCCCGCCCCCACCGGCGAGTGGATGGCGAACACCCCTGCCAGCGCGTACCGGGCCTACCGTTCGAAACCCGCGAAGTCCGCAGACGCCGCGACCTGGGTCCAAATCGACCTCGGCGAGAGCCAGCCAATCGATTTCGTCAAAGTCTACCCTGCCAATGAAAAGGATATTCCCGGCCGGGACGAACAATTCGCGGGTGAGGGCTTTCCGGTCCGGTTCAAGATCGAATGCTCGATCGATCCCGACTTTCGTCACGCCACAACCGTAGTCGACCACACCGGCGCCGACTATCCCAATCCGAAGGGACGCATTGAAAAGTACTCCGCGCAAGGCACTACCGGGCGTTATGTGAGGCTTTCGGCCACGCGGCTGATGCAAGTTGCCGGAGGCGGTTTTACTGGCGTCGCCGGCGGCTACTACCTGGCTTTGGGAAAGCTGGAGGTGTATTCGGGTGGGAAGGAAATAGCAGCGTTATGCCCAGTTACGGGCGACCCCGCCTACGGGAACGACAACGACCTTGCCCAGGTGACTCGGCCGGCGCGCCCGGGCGGCGAGACCACGCAAGTGGACAACCCGGAGAACGTCACGGACGCCAGCACCTGGAAGCCGCCCGCCGCGAAGACCCAGGCACCTCGAACAGGCGTGCAGCTTGCCGGTGGCGTCTTCCAGACGGCCATGGAAAACAACATCGCCTACCTGCTGAATTCCTACTCCGTGAACGATCTCCTGCGGCAGTTTCGCGAGCGGGCAGGCACGGCCAGGTCCCCCGAAAACCCTCCGGGCGACGTGAAGTTTTGGGAGGAAGACCTGGCGGGTTCGAACGCAGGCCGCTTTCTGATGGCGGCGGGTAATACGCTGCGCTGGATGGATCACGCCGAACTCCGCCGGCGTCTTGACGCCGTGGTGGAGGGAATCGCGCGCTGCCGCCAATCGAACGGTTACATCATGGCTTACCCCGAGGACACGATTTTCTACTCCGAGCGCGGCGCCTACACCCGAGCGTGGCTGGTGCATGGACTGATCGAGGCAGGCTATGCGGGGAATCCCAAGGCGTTCGAACTATTGCGGGGCTACTCGGACTGGTTTAACCAATGCTCCTACTTGCCGCAATTATTGCGCTTCGCCGTCCAGGGCGGCCAGGGCATGATCGCCAACACGCGCATGTACTTCACGCCCGTAGGCAAACCCGCCGACATCCAGGTGATCCAGCGGTACTTTCAAGAAAACTATTGGATGGACCAGTTGGCCGCTCGCGAGGATCGGGCCATCTGGCAGTATCCTTACGATCGGCCTCATTGCTATTTGCTCACCAACGTGGAAGCCTACATGGACCTCTATCGCGCCACGGGCGATCCGCGTTACCTCCGCGCGGTGGAAGGCGCCTGGGATCTTTATCACGACAAGTGGGAGAACCCCGGCGGGTCGATCTCGATCATCGAGTACGTCGTATCGCCTCCCAAGTCCTACATGCTCGACGCGGAGTTGGAAGAGCTTTGTGGCAACTCCTTTTGGGCTTTTCTCAGCCAGCGTTTTCAGATGCTCGATCCTGAAAACGAGAAGTACGCCACGGAAATTGAGAAGTCCATCTACAACGTGGCCCTGGCGAACCAGGCGGGCTCGCAGGGTTTTCGTTACCACGCCTTGCTGGCGCACCGCAAAGAGAAGCCCACCCATATGAACACCTGCTGCGAGGGTCAGGGTACACGGTTGATCGGTTCGCTGCCGGAGCACATTTACTCGCTCGCCTCCGACGGCTTTTATGTGAACCTATTCGAACCTTCGTCGATCCATTGGACCGAGGGCGGCGGTTCCCTTCGCGTGAGTATGGTCACGCGGTTCCCCTTCGACCCCGAAGTTCGCTTGCGGTTCTCCGCAGCCCACCCGACACAGGCGAAAGTCCGCGTACGGGTGCCTTCGTGGGCCACGCGAGAGATGGAGGTCACCGTCAATGGCAAACCCGCAGCCACCGGCAAGCCTGCAACCTATGTGGCGATTGACCGCGAATGGGCGGAGGGAGACGTCGCAGCCTTCACCCTTCCCGCGGCGCTCAGCGCGGAACCCTACACGGGGGCGAGCCAGATTCCCGATCATGCGCGCTTCGCCGTGAGTTTCGGCCCGATCCTGCTGGCCGCCGTGGGTGCTCCGGAAATCCGGTTGCGACTCGAGAATGTCAAACAGCCGGAGGATTTGCTGAAGTACCTCAAGCCGAAACCCGGCCAGCCGCTTCACTTTTTGGTCGATAATAATCCGGGCATCGAGTTCATGCCGTACTGGCAAGTGGATCAGGAGCCTTTCAATTGCCTTCCGGCAGTGGAAGTGCGCGCGTAAGACTGGGCAGGGGTGGCATGCGCGTCTCGCCCCGGATGCCGACAGCATGCCCATCCGCTTCGGACCGCGGAAGCAGTCGCTTCCGCCTTTGATTCAAACCACCAGGAAAGAGGCAGGGCAGAGCCCTGTAACCGGGACGCCCGAGTTGGAGCGGGTACGACGTCCACAGCTTCCCGATTGCCTCTACGGTAACAGGAGCGAAATTGCTTTCGCGGATGGCAGCACTCATTCTCGTCGCGGGGACATTCATGTCATTTCCGAGGAATGATGGGGGCGTGGCGCCCTCGCAACCGGGCCTGGGGCTTTTACCGGGCGCCGATCTGGTTCTATTGCACGGAAAGATCTGGACGGGCGAACCCGCGGGGACCGCGGGAGGCGGCGCGAAGTTCGCCGCGGCGCTCGCGATCGCCAATGGCCGCATTCTCGCGGTGGGTGAAGATGCGGAGATTCACGCCTACGCCGGGCCCAACACACGGGTCGTTGACCTGAATGGCCGCCTTGCCGTGCCGGGCTTGATGGATAGCCACACGCACTTCATTGCCGGCGGCTTTCAGCTTCTCTCCGTTGACCTGAAGGATGCGCGCAGTGAGGGGGAATTCGCGCGGCGCATTGCGGAAGAGGCAGCGACGCTCGCGGCGGGGCGCTGGCTGATGGGGGGCGATTGGGATGAGCAGGCATGGCCCTCCGCCAAGCTGCCCACTCGCCAGATGATTGACGCCGCAACGGGAAACCATCCCGCCTTCCTCAGCCGTTACGACGGGCATGCTGCGCTGGCGAATTCGCTGGCCATCAAACTCGCAGGAGTGACGGGGGCGACTCCGAACCCTGTCGGCGGCGTTATTGTGCGGGATTCGACGGGCGAGCCCACCGGCGTTTTCAAGGACGCCGCGCAAGACTTAATTGCCAAAGTCATTCCCCCACCCACCGAAGCCGAAATGACGGAAGCCTTGCGCGCGGCGCTGGCGGAGGCGGCGCGCGTCGGGCTGACCTCCGTCGGCTCGATCACTGTCGACACGGGTTCATGGAACGGTAGCTTCACCGGCGAAATCCAGCTCTTGCGCCGCGCCGAGCTGGATGGCTGGCTCACTTGCCGCGTGTACGAAGTCATTCCCATCGTGCATTGGGAAAAGCTGCGCGACGCGGGCATCGAACGCAACATGGGCGATAGCTTCATCAAGCTCGGCGCGGTAAAAGGATTCGCCGACGGATCACTCGGCTCGGCCACTGCCTGGATGTTTGAGCCCTTTGCGGACGACCCCACCAATCGCGGTATTCCTCTTCCTCTGATGAACCCGCCCGCGAGGATGGAGGCGCTCGCGAGCGGAGCAGACCAGGCGCAACTCCAAATCTGCATTCACGCCATCGGCGACCGCGCCGTGGCGGAAATCCTCGATATGTACGAGCGGCTGGGCGGCGGCAACCCGGCCGCGCACCGCTTTCGCATCGAGCATGCCCAGCACGTGCGGCCGCAGGACTTTGCCCGCTTTGGCAAAATGGGAATCATCGCCAGCATGCAGCCTTATCACGCCATCGACGACGGCCGCTGGGCGGAAAAACGCCTGGGCCACGAGCGCGCGCGCTCGAGCTACGCGTGGCGCTCGATGCTGGATGCCGGGGCGCCTCTAGCCTTTGGCTCCGACTGGCCGGTCGCTCCGCTCAGCCCGATTTTGGGCATCTATGCGGCGGTCACCCGCGCCACACTCGACAGCAAACATCCCGAAGGCTGGTTTCGCGAGCAGCGACTTACGGTGGAAGAGGCATTGCGGGCTTACACCCGGGGTTCCGCTTACGCCGCCTTCCAGGAAGATGAAAAAGGGACCCTTGCGCCAGGTAAACTCGGCGACGTCGTGGTGCTTTCCGACAACCTGTTCACCATCCCGCCTGCCAAAATCAAGGATGCTCACGCGGTCATGACCATCGTCGGGGGAAGGATCGTGTACGCACGCGAATGACACGAACCCGTTAGATTGCCGAGGATTGCAAAACATAGTGACGAGATCTTTTAGTAGCGCGGGCGTCTCGCCCGCTGGGGCGTGGGCATCCTGTCCGCGCATTCTTGGCGGGAGCGGGACGCTCCCGCGACAGCGGGCAAGATGCCCGCGCTACGGACGTCGTTACTTCGCGGACCTCAGTCGAAATTCCGGACCGCTCTGGTCGTCGGTGTGCTAGCAACGAAGCGGAAGAGGGCCAGGGTGTGAATATTTTCGCCGCCACGAGTCCGCGAGGGGATTCCGAGCGAGGCGCCGCTTTTGACGCGGTCGGAATGTCACTTTAACGAAGTGTTCCTCTCAGATTCAGCGTAAAGCTTCCGCCCTGCCCACCAACCTTGAGTAAGCTAACCCATTCGACTGAGGTAAAACCATGGAACAATCCGCACGCGGAAAGCTACTTCAGAGGCTTCTTCTCGTCCTGATCATGACGGGATTCTGCCAGTGCGCCGAGGCTGCCTCGACGGCGGTGTGGCAGATCGGCAAGTTTGACAAGTCGTCAATGGAGTTCAATCTACGCGAAGCACCGGCACCGAAGGCCGGCGCGGTTCAAGCCCAAGCGGATGTGGTCTACGTGATCGGGAAGAGCAGGGCGGAGACCGACTGGCCCGCCTTCCAGCCGGGTTCGTCAAACGGGATTGCAGGCTACCGGCCCCATCCCTACGCCATCCAATTCGAACTGCCCTCCGCCCCGCGTGGACTGTACACGCTCAAGGTGGCGTTGCTAGTGGAAAGCCCTCGCGTGCCCCGCCTCGAGGTGGCCCTCAACGGTCATCGCGCGTTGTACTTCCAGCATCCTGTGTTGGACTACACGGGGGGTGATGGCAGCAGCGTCTTCCTGCCGAACTACTCCGCCGACACGATCACTGCCGAACTGCCCACAAACTTTTTGAGGCAAGGGGTCAATGAGCTGGTTTTGACAGCGAATGACGACCCTCCCACGCGCGACGACACGACCGGCTCGGGGCTTTATTACGACGCCCTGGAGCTCGATCAAGATGTGGACGGCAAGTTCTCCTCCACGGACGTCGCCGTGGAGGCGTTGCCCACGGTTTTCTATACGCAGAAGGAAAGCGGGCTGGCGGAGTTGGTGGACGTTTACGTTCGTCGTAATTCCCCGTCCTCGGGTGGGCAGGCGGTCTTGAAGCTCGGACAGACGAAATACCCCGCCAAGCTCGATCCCGACTGGGATTTCGGCGAGCAAAGGGTGGAGTTCGCCATCCCGGAATTCCCTGCCGGCACTCACGGTGAGGTGGCCATGAGCCTGGGCAGCCACTGTAGGCGCTTCTCCGTGACGCTCGATCCCGCCAAGAAATGGAATTTCTTCCTCGTACCGCACACGCACCTCGATGTCGGCTATACGGACTACCAGGCCAAGGTGGCGGAAGCTCAGAGCCGCAGCCTCGATGAGGCCATGCAACTGATCCACGACCATCCGGATTTTCGATTCAGCCCGGACGGGTATTGGTGCGTACGGCAGTTTCTGGCGGAGCGCACCGACGAACAGAAACAGCTTCTATTCCAAGCGGTGAAGGACAAGAGGATTTTTGTTCCGACCGTCGAAGCGAGTTTGCTCACGGGCTTCCCTGCCCTCGAAACGCTCATCCGTTCTCTCTACCCGGCGTTCGAATTCAATCAGGAACATGGCGGAGATCCGAACTACGTGGATATCACCGACGTCCCCTCCTACTCCTGGTCGTACGCGTCGGTGCTGGCGGCAGCGGGCCTCGAATACTTTGCCGCCGGCAGCGATAACTATCGCGCGCCCGTTTTGCTGCAAGGCCGCATGCATGAGAAATCACCGTTTTGGTGGGAAGGACCCGACGGTGGCCGAATCCTGATGTGGTACTCGCGGCACTATCACCAAATGCGGAGTCTCTTCGGGTTGCCGCCGACAATCGCGGGCGGGCGCGATTCCCTGCCTCTCTACCTCCAGATCTATTCGCGGCCTGACTACAAATCGGACGCCACCATTATCTATGGCACGCAAGTGGAGAACACGGACCTCTTCCCGCAACAAGCAACTCTGGTGGATGAGTGGAACAAGATTTACGCGTACCCCCACCTGAAATACTCGGGCTTCGCCGACGCGATCGGTTACATTGGCGCGCAATTTGGCGACGTGCTGCCGGTAGTGCGCGGCGATGGCGGCCCTTATTGGGAGGATGGCATTGCTTCCACCGCCCGCTCGGCATCCCTCGAACGCACAAACGAGCAGCGCGCCTTGGCGGCAGAAAAGTTCTCCACGCTGAGTGGTCTGGTCAATCCCCGCCTGCGGCCTGACGCCCAGGCGTTCAAACAGCTCTGGAATACCATGGTTCTTTATGACGAGCACACTTGGGGAGATAACCGCAGCGTCTCCGATCCGCAGTCCCAGGAGGCGGTGGGGCAGTTGGCCATCAAAGAAGGCTTCGCGAGCGAGGCCAAGAAGCGCGTCGACGATCTCCTCTGGCGCAGCCTGGCGGCCCTGGCGGATTCCATCTCCGATCCCCCAAACACGCTGTTGGTCTTCAACCCGATGAGTTGGCAGCGCTCCAGCTTGATTGAAGTCGACTTGGATAAGGGGTTGGAGCTCGTCGACCTCACATCCCACCAAAACGTTCCCTACGAGATTCTCTCCACCGGGCCGGACTATCACCATGTCCGTTTCATGGCGCAGGACGTGCCCTCGGTGGGTTACAAGGCCTATGCAATGAAACCAGCCGAGCAGCCGCCCGCAACTCCACCGGTGTCCTCGGAGGGATCCTTAGAGAATGACTACTACCGGGTGGTTCTGGACGCCGCAAGCGGCGCGGTGAAAAGCGTGTTCGATAAGGAACTGAATAAGGAACTGGTCAACGCTTCCAGTCCCTACCGCTTCAATCAGTATCTCTACGTCACCGGAGCGGACCACATTCCCAATCGGGCGGTGCAATACAGTCCCGCCGCGCCCGAGCCCGGACTCACCATCCATGGCGCGAACGGCGGGCGATTGGTCTCCCTAACTCGGCAGCCATTTGGCGCGGTTGCACACTTGGAAAGTCAGGGGGTGAATACTCCCAAGATCGAAACCGAGGTGATTCTGTTCAACGGCCAGAAGAAAATCGAGTTCATCAACCACGTGCATAAGTCAAAGGCGTACACGAAGGAAGCTGTTTACTTCGCCTTTCCCGTCGCCATGGATCATCCGCAATTCCGCTATGAGATCCAAAACGGGGTCGTCGATCCCAGCCGCGACCAACTGCCGGGTGCGGGAAAGGAATGGTTTTCGGTGCAACACTGGGTAGCAGCAGAGGAGGGCGGAGCGTCCGTGGCGCTGGTGCCGGTGGATGCTTCACTGGTCTGCCTCGGAGACATCTTTCGCGGCGCCTGGCCGAAGCAATTCGGCGAGCGCCCGGGAACGATTTTCTCCTACGTGATGAACAACTACTGGGACACCAACTATGCCGCAGGGCAAGGAGGCAATTTCACCTTCCGTTACGTGCTGACCAGTGGCAATCACCTGCAACCTGCCAGCCTCAGCCGACTCGGGTGGGAAGAGATGACACCCGCCGAGGTGGACCAGATTACCTCGCAGGACAAAGCCCTGGATACCCCGCGGCCCTTGGACGCAGCCCAAGGCAGCTTCGTCCAGGTGGACCAACCCAACGTGGTGCTGGTCACCTGGAAAATGGCCGAGGACGGCGATGGAACGATTCTGCGTTTTCTGGAAATCGGGGGAGAAGCGAACACGGTGGACGTTCAAACTCCCCGCGTGGATGTGAAGTCAGCTTGGAGCAGCGATGCCCTGGAAAGGAAGAAAGCGGCCCTTGAAACCTCCGCGCACGGCTTTCGCATTTCCGTCAAGCCGTTTCAGATCGTCACCGTCCGCCTGGAGGGAGAGGGAAACGTGCGGTAAGGCAGTGACGAGTGGCAAGTGACGAGTGACAAGCAGCCGTAAGACGAAAATCGAAATCCGAAACTCCCATGGTTTACCGAGTTTCTAGTTTCGATTTTCGAATTTCGGTTCTTGGTTGTCACCTGTCACTCGTCGCTTAGCACTGTTTTACAGAGCCGTTGAACTCCGCACGCAGCCAGTGTAAGATTTGAACCATCGTATGGGTGGCTGGCAGCAGAGAAGAGCCCATTGGGCGGCAGCTACCTCTTGAATCCGCTATGTGGTGGGAGAAGAAAAATCGGCCGGAGGCGGAACCTCCGAGCATCCCTCCAGTGGAGGCCCCGCCGGCGCCTCGGGAAGTGAAAACCTTTATGAGCGAACACACATCGAAGTCCTCCAATCCCGCGGCAGCGAACGCGCACACCATTTTGGGACGTACTGTGGTGGTGCAAGGGCAACTCTCCGCCGGAGAGGATTTGCTGATCGATGGGCAATTCGAAGGGAATATCCATCTCGACGACCATTGCTTGACCGTGGGGACAGAAGGCCACGTCAAGGCGGATATCCGTGCCCGGCAAGTCGTCATTCTGGGATCCGTCACCGGAAACCTCTCCGCCCGCGAGAAGATTGACATCCGGCGCACGGGCCACGTCGTGGGGGATCTCGTCGCAGCCAGTGTGGCCATCGAAGAAGGCGCCTACTTTAAGGGAAGCATCGATATCGCGCGCGGAGATGCGGCGCGCGATGAAGGGGCTGCGAACGCCTTGAGGACCAGCGCCTAACCTGGCTCTGCCAGCCCGGGCTGGAAGGGGCGCCAGCAAACAAAACAGGTGCTCCTCTTCGTCGCTTGAACCTCGCAACTATTTAGCGCCGCCGGAAGCGTGCAGTCTGACATGGCGTTCACCAAAAGCCAGGAAGTAGGCAGAACGGCGACCGGCTCCCCAGTCGCGAGCCAGGGTCTCCAGTGGCTCTGGCAATATCTCTCCAATGTGCGCCATCCTCGCGTTTTTGAGTGCGGCCCGATCCGTCAATCGACGCTGGACGTTTTGCTGCTGCGAGGCGCCAAACTCTATCTCGCGGATCTGATTACTCCCTCCTTGCAAACCAATTCGCCATTCTGGTCACACCAAGGTAAGACGCCAGTTTTCCTTATCGATGATTTCCTGGCGCAGCTACCCGCGATTCCTCCCGAATCACTTTCAGCGATCTGCTGTTGGGGGTTGTTGGACACGCTCCCGCGGGAAGCCCTGCCCAAACTGGTTGAGCGCTTCCATTCATACCTTCAGCCGAATGGCGTTCTGTTTTCAGTAATTCGCGAACCGAACTTGACCGTCGGCGCTGAGACCCGCTGGTGGTTTGAGACCCTTACCGTCCTCGGCTCGAGCGATAAGTCCCAAAAACCTTTCCCCTACCCCGCCCTCACGAACCGCGAGGTAGAAAAGCTCTTCCCCGGAGGCAACGTCAAGACCTTCTTAACCCGCTCCGGCCGACGCGAGGTACTGGGAGTTAAGTGACCCAGCCCCGCACGAGCATCTCAGCCGAGGGTCTCCCTGACTTTCGCGATGATGGCGTCTTTTCCGATGATGGAAAAGAGTCCCCTCAATCCCTCTTTGCCGGTCGTAAGATCAAGCTTATAGAGAAGGTTGGGCGAAACTGGATACACATGCTTGTCGGCCTTTTGCATTCCATAGTCATAGACCTCCCATCTGTCCCCGCTGGTAAGTATGCCGTACAGAAAAACCCGGCCGTCGCGGTTATCGAGGTACAATTTCTCATCGTTCTCAAGCTCTCCTTCTTCGGTTTCAATCAGGTTCCGCACGTTCACGTCAAGTTGCCTACGATCTCGGTCACGAAAGCTACGGAAAGTAATAGGCTTGACTTCGATTAACACGACGATCTTGGACCCGTTTTCGGCGAGCAGCCAGAGGTCGCTCAAGGGGTACCTACGCGTGCTTTCCCTGCTTACTTCCTTCACTGTCAGAGTGTCCCAACCAAGACCTCTAAGAATAGGTTCAACGAATACGGCTTCAGTGTCGGCCTCGCTCTGAATCTCTTTCTTATAATCCACCGCCTTTGTCGCAAGTTGGCCGACCAACTGATAATCGATGTCTAAATTAATCCAGCCTAACTCCAGCATCGGATTGATACTCATGTGAATACCTCCCGTTTTATGATATCTATTATGGCCTCCCAACAGCGGCTAGCATACACCCGACTGCCACTTATTTTATAAGTCCCGTGGGGACCCGCCCTGCACACGCGCCATCGGCCGGCTACGCAGCGGTTCGCAAAGCCCGATGAACCAATCATTCGATCTTTACAGTTTCTTTACAACTATCATCGACAAGCCAGTCGGAGCCCTACGCCACATCTTTGGGGTTTCCCAAATTCGAAAAACTGATTAAGATTGATAAGAGACAGGACCACTCTCTCGGCTCTACGTGCCGCGTTCGTGCCCGGCAGGCAAGGGTCTGGTGTGCGAGAGGCTTTAGGGAAAAACTCAGGAGGGTAGAGATGAATTCGACCAACACCGCAACGGATTCGGCCAATATTACAGAGCTGTTGTGCGGCGTGGGCCGATCAGCGGCGGGCACGATGGAAGAGCGCGCGCGTTCCGAGGACCCCGCGTTGCTGAAGAGTATGCTTGAGCAGATGGTCCTGGTCCGCCGCTTCGAGGAAAAATCCGCGGAACTCTACACCTTGGGGAAAATCGGCGGTTTCTGTCACCTCTATATCGGGCAGGAAGCGGTCGCCGTAGGCGCCCTTTCGGCGACGCAACCCGACGATTACATTTTCACCTCGTACCGTGAACACGGTCACGCCTTGGTTCGCGGCATGGACCCTGGCGAAGTCATGGCGGAACTCTGCGGCAAGCAAAGCGGGGTCTCCAAAGGCAAGGGCGGGTCGATGCACCTGTTTGATAAGCGCCGCAGCTTCATGGGCGGCCATGGAATTGTCGGAGGACAGATTCCTCTGGCGGCGGGCACGGCCTTTGCCGCGAAGTATCTGAAGCAGCCGCGCGTGACCCTTTGCTTTTTCGGGGAGGCGGCGGTCAATATCGGATCGTTCCATGAGTCGTTGAACCTCGCTGCGCTGTGGAAGCTTCCCGTCATCTTTATCTGTGAGAACAACCGCTTCGGCATGGGGACGCCCATCGAGCGCGCGTCTTCGCTTTACGAGCTTTCGCAAAAGGCCTGCGCTTACAACATGGCGCGCACGTGGGTGGATGGCATGGACGTCCTTGCCGTGCGCGAAACCCTGAAGGAGGCCGTGGATCGGGCGCGCAAGAACAACGCCCCTACGCTCATCGAGGCGCGCACTTATCGCTTCATGGGCCACTCCATGTCCGACCCTTCGCACGGCCATTACCGCACCAAGGTGGAAGTGGAAGAGCAGCGCCGGCACGACCCCATCAAACAATTCAGCGCGGCCTTGGAAGCGAACGGCATCGTCGACCAGCCATTCCTCGATGAGATTGAGCAGAAGGTTCGCGACACGGTGGAAGAAGCCGTGGCGTTTGCGGAGCGAAGTCCGCAGCCGGACGACAAGGAACTCTACACTGATGTGTACGTGGATTAGGTGATTTGATTTTTTGTGCGACTGAGAGATTTGAGGGCGCGGCGCAGACCCGTTGTGGATATTCCGCAAAGGCCCAACGCTAATCGAAAACAAGCTAATCGAACCAGGAGTTCGTGGAGCAATTAAATGTCGATATTGACCTATCGGGAAGCCCTGAACCAAGCCATGAGCGAGGAAATGCATCGCGACCAGAACATCGTCCTGATGGGCGAGGAAGTGGGCTTTTACAACGGCGCCTACAAAGTCAGCAAGGGCATGCTGGAAGAGTTTGGGCCCATGCGCGTGCTTGACACCCCCATCACCGAGCTTGGCTTCACGGGACTTGGCGTAGGCGCGGCGATGTCTGGATTGCGGCCGATTGTGGAGATGATGACCTTCAACTTTTCCATGTTGGCCCTCGACCAGATTGTGAATAGCGCGGCCAAGATGCTCTACATGTCGGGCGGGCAATTCAACATTCCGATCGTGATTCGCGGCCCGGGTGGCGCAGGCCACCAACTGGGTGCCCAGCACTCGCAAGCGCTGGAAGCGTGGTTCTGCCACGTGCCGGGTCTGAAGGTGGTAGCCCCCGCAACTCCTGGTGACGCCAAGGGTTTGCTGAAGACTTCCATCCGCGACAACAACCCGGTTGTTTTCATCGAGTCGGAAGTGCTCTACGGCACGCGTGGAGAAGTTCCGGACGGCGAGCACCTGATCCCCCTGGGCGTAGCCGAGATCAAGCGCCCGGGCCGTGACGTGACGATCGTCGCGCACTCGAAGATGGTGCTGGTGGCTCTCGACGCGGCAGCAGACCTGGCCAATGACGGAATCGAAGCCGAGGTGGTGGACCCGCGCACGCTGCGGCCCCTCGACACGGAGGCCATCGTGAACTCGGTGAAGAAGACCAATCGCGTGGTAATTGTCGAGGAAGGTTGGGAGTACTGCGGCGTGGGAGCGCAGTTCGTGGACGTCATCCAGCGTTCCGCGTTCGATTATCTCGATGCCCCCATTCTGCGCGTGACGGGCGTCGATGTCCCGATGCCCTACGCCAAGAACCTGGAACATTTGGTTGTCCCCGACAAGCAAAGAGTGAAGGACGCCGTCCACCGCGTGCTGTACCGGTAGTGAGGAAAGGCGGAAACTGGAAACTAGAAACTGGAAATTGGAAACTAGAAACTGGAAATCCGAAGTTCGGCGTTCGTTTCCAAGTTGCCAGCGTTTCCGATTTCTATATTCCAAACTCCCGACTTCGATTTTCTGATTTCGAGTTGCGAGCTTCCAATTTCCAGTTTCGATTTTCGAGTTTCTGATTTCGAGTTTCTAGTTTCCAATTTCGATTTTCCAGTTTCCAGTTTCGAAACGAGGGGTTCCCCATGGCCGTTAAGGTAATGATGCCGAAGGGCAGCGATACGATGACGGAGGGCAAGGTTCTGAAGTGGCTCAAGAAGGAAGGAGACGCCATTTCCACCGGCGACACCGTCGTCGAAATCGAAACCGACAAAGTGAACATGGAAGTAGAAGCCATGGGCAGCGGCGTGCTCCGCAAGATCCTGGTGGCTGTCGACAAGGTGGTGCCTGTTGGCGAATTGCTCGCCGTGATTGCGAAGACCGACGAGGACATCTCAGCGTTAATCAAACCCAACGGCGCGTCAAGTACGGCCGCCAGTGGCCATGCGCCTGCGGCCAGTCCTCATGCTCCCACACCAGCCGCCGGAGGATCTGCCCCCAGCGCCCAGGCCCCAGCACCCGGCCCCAGTCCTGCCGTAGGTGGCCGCTTGTTAGCCTCTCCACTGGCCAAGCGCATGGCGAAGGAAATGGGCCTGGAGCTTGCCGACATTACCGGAACGGGCCCCAATGGAAGGATCATTCGGCAAGACGTCGAGCGCCGAGCCGCGCACGTTCCTGTGACCCAGGCAGGGGCCGCGGCGGTGGGTGCTCCAACACCTTCCCGCGCACCTGCTTCGGCTCTGCCGCGACGGCCAGCGCTGTCGCCCACAGGTCCGGAATACTCCGATGAGCCGCTCACGTCCATGCGCAAAGTCATCGCCACGCGCTTAGTCCAGAGCAAGGGCCCCGTCCCGCATTTCTACCTTGCCATCGAAGTGAATATGCAGCGCGCGAAGGAATTGCGCGAGTCCGCCAACCTGCTCGACGGCG
>Ga0181535_10003372_pt1 | contig 18623 bp, 16 predicted proteins | sample PEATcosm2014_Bin_44_FD_119774 | JGI IMG/M metagenome (GOLD analysis project Ga0181535, IMG submission 119774) | Peatland microbial communities from MTU Mesocosm Facility, Houghton, MI, USA - PEATcosm2014_Bin17_30_metaG | ecosystem: Environmental > Terrestrial > Soil > Wetlands > Peat | place... | reverse complement strand
TTCCAGGAAACCCAGTCAGGCCGAAAGGGATTCCCTGGCCCCAAACCCCTCAGCCCTGCGCTGGAATCCCGGCCGGCCTATACCGCCGATTACCCACACGAAATAGCGACGGACCTATTTTTTGCTACATCATTGGAACAATTTGATGCAGAAATGAGGTGATATCTTCTCTCTACCCAAACATATTCAGCCTGTGGGAGTGGATTAGTACTCACTCCATGAACATGTTTGTAAATTGATTTCAACTTTGTTTCATATTGCGTTAGTACTTCGACCCAATCTTCGGATACTGGGTCATTCCCAAGCCAAAGTTTGATATGGTCTTCAGGTGAACTTGGATTATTTAGATTTCTAACAAGGTCTATGTGAGTAGGAACCATTTCTAGGAGATCCAGCCTTCTTTTGGCAAGGAGGACAGCAGAATCCCAACGTAGATGTAAACCGTTGGGATCAACAATCGCCGTTCCAAGGAAGGCATATGTACTATCGACCTTTTTGGGAAGAACCTCTCCTAGCGAACCAATGGACTCGTTGGCATCCTGGACGGAGAGGATCACTTCAACATCAGGATTTTCATGTAGCCTAAGATCTTTCAACTCGCTGAACAGGCAATTCATGACATCGATGTCATTATCGTTAAAAATAAATATATCGTAGTTTTTCAGTTCTTTTACTGCACGTAGAGGGGTCCCTTCAAATCTTTGGGTTCCATCTTTGGTTATATCTATTCCTGGACCGCAAAATGGTTCAAAGTGAACAATCTTTCTAATCTTGCCTCGGTCCTTTTGTCCTTTAAACACTCGTTCCGCCGCAAGGCAATATCGGATGAATGCTTCAATTTTTGTCTTGGCATATAGACCATTTTCTCTTGGAATTCGTTGAGCAGGATCAATGTAATTTGGCTCATACCCCCTGATCGCCTTGATGGTCATCTCATGCCCCCATGATTAGGGAATAGGATACTCGTCAAATGTCCGGTTTCCTAAGAGCCTTCCTGCCAATTTTTTATGAGCCCCTCCCCATTGCTTAAAGAAGAACGGCACCCCCGCTGATTTGCATTGGTTCAGAATCGCTAAAACCCAGGCTTCTTCCATTGGACGAGCGTGTGACCCGCTTTCCCCGCCAACGATCACCCAATGGATTCCTTCAAGATTGATCCTCCCAAGGTCTTCAAGCAGGGGTTCGATTGACAGGAATCGAATGGCAGCAGGCGTTTCCCGGAGCGCATCGATACGTGGAAGTCCCTGTTTCCGATTCTCCACACTCACGCCCAACCAAATGTGGGAAGCGTCGGCGACCCACTTCAAGTGCTTGCATACGACTTCCTGCATCCTTTCGTGACGTTTGGTCAGGATCTGGTATGTGTGCCAATCGGCGGTTCTCATGGTTTTGAAGACTTCCTTGATGAACTTGATTGGCACCCCCGGTTGAAACAGGTCGCTCATGGAGTTGACAAACACACGCCGAGGTCGCCTCCACGAAAATGGTTCGTCCAATTTCTCGTGGATCAGCCGTAAATCAAAACCTTGTTCGTAGGGGTGTCCAGGGACTCCTCTCCACCTTTCCGAAAAAACCTCTGCATAGCAGTATTTACAGCCATCGCTCACCTTGGAGCACCCTCTCACCGGGTTCCAGGTGGCATCTGTCCATTCGATGGCGCTGTGGTCGCTCACGCTTTACCTCTAACCATTTCAATAATTCTATTAAATTCCATGACCGGATTGTCGGTGCCGTGCCCCAGAAAGTATATAGCCTTCTTTCGCTTTCGCTATTTATTCGTAATGATGACACGCAGATAATTATTTTGTCAAATCATAATAGATGATTCAATGATTAAACGATTAGAATTAGTATTGGATCTCTCCCATGCCCATACCCAAAGTCCCAAACGGTCAGAAGTTCAGCCTCATGATCCCCGCTGAAATGGTGCGGCGCATCAGGATCGAGGCGATGGACGCAGGCATCCAGCCTTCTGTGATCGTCCAGAAGGCAATGGAATGCTACTGGAGTGTCGGCAGCGGCGCGGAAGGCGCGGTCAAGCAGGCAAAAACGAAGCAATCTATTGGTGACATCCAGCCTTCCGAAACGACCACCGCGTCTTTAAGCCTGCCGCTTCCCCTCCTGCACCTGAAGCAACTTGCCGTCATGGACGCCTTGCTCGCTGAAGGGCGTTTCACGGAGCAGGAATTCCTCGTCGAAGTGGGGAAGACGCCCGGAGTGCTCAGAACGGAATGGAACAAGGACATGACGGGGAAAGAAATTGAGATTGTGAAGGTGGTCGCGTTCCTAATTTCCAAGTGCGATTCCAGGGATGACTTTTCCGCACGGATCAAGGCAATCAGACTCCCTGCGGAGGGCTGACTTATTCCTCACTCTTCTGAAATCCTTGGTACCAATCTAGCCGCGCCAATCATCCCACCGCTGGGGGAAACGCCGATCAGATCAGAAAGGTTTGATCCGGTTCGGCGGTGGCGAAGTGCTTGCTCAAGGAGGGGGGTATGGACCAGTTGAACGGCGTCGAGCAATTTCGCACGACCCGCACCTGGAGGACACATTGTCCGCCACAACCTCTCTTGCCGCCCTGCTCATCGCCTTGGGCATCCCTCCCTCTCCGCGCTACTCCATAGAGGATGTCGCCCGGATCCTTGGTCTGACACCGAAACAGGTCAGGAACCAGGTGAAGAAGAACCACCTCATTGCTGTCCGTGGCAGTCGTCGCCGGTGGACCGGTGTCCTCCACGAAGACCTGTCTGCCTACTTCGCCATGGCGAACGGGGGTACCCTATGAGCCGTCTGTGTGATACCCTCATCGACCAGGAAGACAAAGCCATGGCGCGAGAAGGACTGGACGCGTTCCTCCTGGAGAACCCGCTCCCGCTTCCCCCAGAACCGGTTCTCACTGGTGCCGATGTGTCTGTTGGTATCTACAGAGGTTGCGAGCTACCTGAAATCCCTACTGTGGTTTCTGTCCTTGCTGACCACCGCAAATGGCTACAGATCGCTCCCCGGTCAACGACAATGGTTCGCGCAATCCTGTTCCCCGGTTTTGGCAGAGTTGGAATCGTTCGGGACACAATCCTAGTCAGAATTGCTCAGGCACTCTCTGCCGTTGGGTACACCCCCAACGACACCGGTCCCAATCCTACATGGTCGTGGACCGAACCCGAAGCGCAGGAGGAACTGGACCAGTTCATAGATTGCGAATCAAGTTTCTCGTCCCCTCGCCTTAACCTCAACAATTCCTGGATTCGGGAATCCCCCAGGACATCGGAAGAGATTGAGGATTATCTCGGCACCGAATGCATCCTGGGTGGCGTGTCTAGCGGGGATGAGCGGAATCAATTGAACGCCCTGCTCCGGGAGGCTGGTTACGTGCCGAGCAGTGAGGAAACCGACAATCCGACCTGGACCATGCCCCTGCCTTTCTGACGAAAACCAGGGGGGAACGGTCGTACAAATCGCCCCCACCGCTGCCGCTCCAACCTCGCCCCCGTGCCCTTGAAGGTGCGGGGGTAGGGATGGGTCCGCCTTAAACGGTCGCAGTTATATGCCCATCAACGACTTCCCATCCCCGGGGGTTCCTGTGTTCAAGATTATCTTTGACCGGGCGTTGTATCCGCCTGTTGACCAGAGAGATGCTGCCTCCTGCCCCGTCTTGCCGCTTCAAGGTGGTTATCAGCGATGAGCGGCAAGGTCATCAACGACAACTACGCGCGCCTGGATGGTCCCGCCCGGCAGGCGCGGCGGATCTATATCGACGCGTGGTTGCGTTGGGGGTTCACCGTCCTGCTGTTGCAAAAACGCGCCAAGAACGGTGAGTGCTGCTGCCCCGCGAATTCGGATTCCCGGAAGAAGAACCGCGCAACATACGCCGCTGCCATTGCTGAAGGACGCGTGCCACCCTGCAGCAATCCCGGTAAGCACTTGATCGGAAAAGCCGCCCGATCGATCGCCAAGACCGTCGAGGAAATCGAGGCACACCTGGACGATGGCGGATCGATCGGTCTCGCACTTCGGATGGCAGGTGTACCTATCGCGCCTGCTCGTCTGGTTGTATTCGATTGTGACCGACCGGGTTCTGAGGCATGGCTTCATGGTCGGACACCGCCCAGTCCGCTCTCTTCCAGAGGGAAGGTCGGCAGCATGCATGACTACCAGGTCATCAGCGGCGACGTACCCGACCTCAAGAGTGATACCTCAAGCCTAAATCCCAACCGGAAGAACCCGACGTCGGAGGCGAAGCCGGGAATCGACATCAAGGTCTCAGGTCTGGTCGTGATGGCGTTCAGTCAGAACAAGAAACTCTACTGGAACGGCGAAGACGTCTCAGCGGATCCCGTTGCTGTTGCCGCCGCTTTTGGTGGATCCCTTGATGATTTCCTAGCAAAGTTGCCCCATGTAGATCCGCGTGGTGTCGCCCCGTTGATGCGCGAGCACCTCGCCCCTTCTCTGGTGGCTCCGATCCCTGGTGCATCCCAGGGCACCTCAGGCGCACTGAAGACCAATGGTGGTGCGGTTATCCCACCCTTATCCGACAACCGTGCCACCAAGCAGGAAGTCCAGGGCGTCTTGAATGGGGTTGCCTACAACCATCGCAAGCGTCTTGCAGGGCGGTTCCTGTTGCGCGCCGAACCTGCTATCGAGGGGCAGAACCCGGATGGGACGATGTTCCGCGTGGTGGTGACGATGGTCAAGCATTACGCCCTTTCCGAGCAGGACACGTTCATCCTCATCAAGAAGTGGTTCAACCCGCGCTGCCTTGACGACAAGGGTGTCCCATACCCCTACGGTGGTCGCCAGCTCGTCCACATGATTGAGGGCGCTCGTACGGCAACCTTTGATCCGATCGGACTGCAGAACAAGCCTGGGTGCGAATTGGACATCGAGCAGATGCATGCCAACCACAAGCTTCGGGATCGGCGGTCCAACGAACGCCGCAACCAAGGTCGCAATGAAGATCGTGCCTTTGAGGTCGGCTGTATCCATGACTTTCTCATGGAGTGCTGCGTCGTGACCGGGACTGCAGACGTTTGTGTCAGACAGCGCGCCCTATACGACGCCTGCCATGAGTGGGTGCGGACCAACCGCTGGGGCGTCACCCTTACCGACAACCGCATCGGGGGCGTTCTGAACCAGATTGGGATTTCCACGAAGCGCAACGGGCACGCAAAGACCATATTCCGCGTCGGTATAGGCTTTGAAGAAAGGCGTGCGGCATGAGTTGGATCCCCCTTAAAGATCAGTGCAGGGTGGAGCAGGGGGGGAGGGAGTGTGTATATGTACAAGTACAGTATCCATTGGTAGATAGATACCATGTGTAATGCGTTACGGTAGCAGTTCCAGGAGCAGTACATCAGCAACCCCCGCAATGGTTCAGCCGGTTGAAGCCACCTTCCAGGGAATCCAGGGGGTGCGCGCAAGGGTGCCATCGGTTGCGGTCCAAGCGGCGAAAGGTCCGTGTGGGGGTGGCGTGACATGGCGAGGGGAAGACCGCAGTACCCGGTAACCAGAGGACTTCCATGACCCGATCCCGGGAAGTGAGCGCAGCGGTCGCACCATTACCCACCCGCCCGGAATGCCCAGGCAGGAGCGACCAGTTCTGCTCACCCTCTATTAGAGTCTTCGCTCACGCTCGCTGAGAGCACTACCAATCGTGCCGCCGCAGACAACCTAAATGACTGGCTGGAACACCGGTTCGAGTGGAACTACCCTGTCCAGGAGCAACGCTTGACCCGCCAGGAAGCGCCAGGATTGCCAATGCGCGGGAGGATTGAACAAGAAATAAATCTGTAGGTAAATGTGCCATTCGCCGGGTCTTCCGAGACCCAGACAAGCAACCACATGTTGTCACACGCATCATCTGCGGGATCGTGCCAATCGAAAAGCGACCCGTCTAGACCGGCAGAGACCCACTCCAACGGCATGCGGATACTGCGCAATTGCCACTATGGTGGAACATTCATGCAGGTATCGTCTGTTGCTTCCTCGTTCAAGGCATTCAAAAAAGCCCTCCAATAGCGCAAAGCAGTCAGAAATAGTATGGATGGAATTGGTCATCATTAACTTGGGGGAATTGAATTCGTAGTCACCAATTAACTCACAGGAAATAAGGATGGCGCTGATTCCTCTGATAGCACCTTTAGGGGTGAACTTGGGTAGGATTCGGGAATTAACAAAGCCCCAGCAGAGATGAAATCATTAATTGAAATAGTTGGTCCAGAGCAAATCTTTTCCAACAGTAGTGACTGCTGAGGCTCCAATTCGACAAGGAGGGTTAGCACATGTAATACATTAAGAAGTTCCGTAGTGTATTCGGGAAGCCAATGGTCCGGCTGAATATCACCTAAAGGAGAAGGAGGGCGTTTGTCTCCAATGACTGGTCGTTCTCTATTTGCCCTTCTGTAACTGAACCACTGCAATAGCACTTGCTTGCCGGAAACATCATAATCCCAAACTTGAGGAATAACTCCGTCTATAAATCCACTCCCGAGCATCAGCCGTTTTTTCTCGGGATCGTAGTCGATAGAATCCGGAAACAGATCGTGGGTGTGGGGAATTGCCCCACCAACTGGAATAGTTGGGGCGCTGTTACTCAAGACCCTTGGTGGTCCTGCTGGTCTACCGGCGGAATTGTCTGAAAATCGTTCTCCGAATGAGTGCAACCAAATGATCAATTTCCCAATTTTGGATGCCTCTTGAAATATTCCACCATCCTCTGTGACCGGGATTCGCAGTCCAGGTGTTTTTAGACCGCTATTGAACTTCGCTATATATCCAGGGTGTGCAACAACACAGGCGATATAGGAAATCAGGTCCTCAGGGGATACATGGAGTTTGAACCTGTTCCCAAGTTCAGCTAACAACAGTGGAGGTATGTTGGGAACTTGAGCGCCAGAATCCATCCATAATGGGAGTACGCGCCCACCGAAAGAACCCCGGTAGTGATCCAGATCTGGGACAAGTCCAGTGATGGATAGACCAGGTCCAGATGAAGGAGACGTTCGCTCCAGTGCTGTCAGATAGACCTGCTTTTCAGAACGTGATGCCCACAAGTCAGGGTTGGGTCTATTAATGAGTCGATTATCTGGGATGATCCACTGGCGATCAAAGGATCTGTATGCATATCTGACAGGTTTTACACAGGTACCTGGATCGGAACCGACGGGCAGCGGGCGCGGGGTGAAACCAGGAAGTCCTTTTGCAATTGATCGGCTGGCATGTCTGTCTCCATACACCATCATCTCTCCAGCAGGTGTCATCTTCTTGACCATATGTGGGTGAAATAAAAACTGCTTCTGATCTTCAGAAGCCGCCTGGAGGAATGCCCACCGCTCGAACAGACTCTTTGAGTCAGGTGCGATCACCCATGTTCTCCCCGGCATAACTCCGGATCCATTGTAGATAAAGAAGTCCTCAAGCGCAGGGTAAGTGGACCAATCGCCGACAAGTTCTGGCAGGAAGGGCGATCTCCAATCGGGAGAGCAATCCACCCATCCCACACCATCTAGATTGAGATTGCTCAATTCAGTGAACTTATTCGTGCGCTTGCCCGAATGCAAAGATCGGTACCTTACTACTGCCGGAACATCCTCTCTAGTCTTTGGTGAGCGCGAAGCAAGGACGATGCAGATAGGTTGTTGGACCCCTTCAAAAATCCTTGAAGAAACATCAGGTTGGTGACCTTCCGGAGTACAATCGATGACCCAGATCTCATCCGTTTTGCGTCGGAGGTAGTCTCTCATTTTTTGGAAACCGGGTCCGTTGAGGAATCCAGCGACGGTGATGAAACAGACAATACCAGATCCGTGATTTGGCTTATGATCAAACACCTTCCAAGTTGCCCAACGCCAGAAATAGACGTAAAGGTTCCGAAGATGCTTCGTGTGGGAACCTATACCCCAATCGGCGGGAGGCAACCAATCCGCTAAGGGAGATGGATCAGTTTCAGAGCCTTTTTCAATCCACCTTCCGCGACCTTTTGCCTTTTCCTTATATGGGGGATTTCCTATTACCACCATGATTGGAACATTCTTTTTTACTTCATTAGCTTGTTTGCGGGACTCGGAAATTGGTCTAAACATAGCCGCAAGGTGCTTCTCCTCGATGAACGGATTAGCCAGAGTGTCGGTCACATACATTCGGAGCGGAGTAGATGGTGCTGAACCGATCATTTCAAATAACTCGGCGAGAACTCGCATTTGTGCAACCACGAATGGTCCAAGTTGGAGTTCGAAGGCGATCAAGCGAGAAACAGCAGCATCGACCCTTGCAGCAATAGCGCCAGGTCCTTCATTTGCCTTTATTGTGTCTGCAATCCGATGTAAGGCACCCAGAAGAAATGTACCAGTTCCGACGCATGGATCAACAAGTGTGACTTCCTCAGATGCGAGTCCATCAGGCTGGAAGAAACGCGATTGTAGGACATCATCAACCAGTCTCACCATAGCGCCTACAACTTCAGGTGGGGTGTAATAGGATCCAGTCATTTTCCTCAGCTTATTGTCGTATACCTCCAAGAAATCTTCATAGAAATACAGCCACGCCTCAGGTCTGTCCCTGCTAATGATTGTCCAGTCAACAACATCCAGTACTCGAACCAATGTATTAATAGAAGTCTTTAAGGCAGAAAGGTTTTCAGCATCATCGGTCAGGACTCGCAAAGCCGTCCCAATCAAAGAGTTTGATTTCCCAAGGGACTTTGCTGCTGGGTCTAACCCTGTCGATAGTCTTATCCCTTTCGCACGTGCCAGCAATAGGGCGAATGTCACGGTTTGGGCATATCCATCTGCAAATTGGTCGTCTGAGGCTTCTGGGAAAAGCAAGGCTCGCCAATCCGTTGCAAGATCTGTCAGTGCAGGGTTCTTGAGTCCCATTTGCTCACTTACTTCATCCCGGAGCAGGCGACATAGGCGAGCGGTCATTTCAGCAAGTTGCTTTGCTGTCGCTGGCGCAATCGGCTTCCAACTGAAAAATTCTGAAAATAACGTAATAAGGGATTGAGAACCTTCCAGCTTCGATCCTGAATTTTCGATGTTTCCCTTCAATCGTACAATGGAGCCGACTATTACCCCGCTACGCCATAAGCTGAATTCATTACCGTCTGTATATATCAGATTTGGCAATGGATTGAGTTTTTTCCATTGTTCCTTATCATGCTCATCCTTAAATTTTCTCGGATCTGCGCCCTTCCCTGGTGCTTTTAACTCAATGAATCCGATAAGAGTACCCAAAATGGTTGCGGCATAGTCAGGTCGAGTTTTCTCCGTGGAAAGGGTTGTTTCACCAACGAGCACTAATTGACCGAGCTTCCCTCCCGCGAGTAAGGCAAGACTGCCAATCAACTCCTCCAATGGTGCGCGAAGTTGGTCTTCTGGCGACCCCTTAGCGGCTGGGTTCGAAAGCTTGGAGGTGGCGCTGGCACCAAAGGTCGAGACCGCAGAATCCAGGGTAAGTACCATGCAAACCTCTGATGAGATCCCTCGATCCTATCGGAAAAGTCGGATTCATTTTCGCTAAAGGTAAGTTTTCCTGGTGGATGGTGGATGCGCCCTCATCGATTCGGCGGACGTCGTTCCATAGTTCCAATGAAGGGAGTGCGATTCCGCTTTGAGGTTGTCAGGGAACAGAACTGGCAAGGGCACCAGCTACCCACTGCCAACGTCATGGGGGCGATAGCCATGGCACGCAAGAACCATGGAATCGTTCCACGGCGGTGAGGTCAGTTCAGGACCTTGTTCCTGTCGCTCCTTGCGGGTTGTCCCAAGGTCAGCATCCTCGCTATGAACATCGTCCCCGTCACCACGGGGATCGACTTAGTGCTGTTCGTCGCCGCTGTTCCTCCCGGGACCTCCGAGCCGAGCGCATTGCCCCTGACCGCTGGCGGAACCGAGCCGGTGCCCACCACTATCCAGTAACGCCGTCGCGTGACAAAGGAAAACCCGTCTCGGTGGCGGGTTCTCTTGGTGTCGTAGCTTCTATGCGGGTTGCTTGACTGCCTTTTTCATCTTCTTCACCTTGGGCGCCGGGGCAGCCTTCATGATGACGATCAGCGCGTTGATCTCATTGAGCGCCGCCCGGCGGCGATGTGCTGGGGGGATAGAATCAACTTCGTCGTTGGGTAGGTTCTTGACGTCGGCGGAGTCAGAAGATCCATCTGTTGTTACATTCCTCGCAATGACATTGAGTAACGTTGTCCTTACGGCTGAGACCGGTTGCGAGGATGGACACACCCCCTGTTAGAACTGCGGCGGTTGCTTTGCCACCGCTGACTCCCGCCTTCTTCTCTACACTTTTTGTGCGAATTCCACCCTTGGTTTGGCAGTGCGGACAGACCATAGCTGAATTTAGGACACCAAATTGTTTTTCGGCTTGTACGCTTGATCTTTCAGAAGGTGTCATCCCATCCAAACGATGTTTTTCTGCTTTTTTATTCTTGTCTGTCGAAAATTTTCCCCATATTCCGAGTCCTAATACCAATAGAACGCCAATCAATCCTGCGATCATATTGGAATCATCAGATGTGATAAGCGCTAGATACATATTTGCTCCGTTGTTTTTTTAAAAATATGGGGACTAAAGAGAAGGCTGGATCGGACCAGCGAGCACCTTCGCCCGCAATATTCCTTGAATGCACGAGCACCGTTTCCTCATTTATTGGGGTGCAGGGTCAGTCAACGGGATTCTTTAGACAGGTGAATTTGAACTAAACCACCTAGAACCTTTGCAAGGGACATGCCGTGAATGCTTTTCAATGCTTTGAGGATCGCCTGCAGCCGGGTCAGCGTTGCCTTGGAAATGCGCCCGCTTATACTGCGGACTCCTGTGTCAAACCGGGCGTTTTTACGTTCAGTGCTAATCTGATTGGCGGCTTCAACAAGGGCTTGCATGTCTCCATCAAAGCCATTGATTGCAGCCTCTATGAATTTGCTGATGCCGTTGCCGGATCTTAAGATTTCCATGTACATCCGGTCTGGCAATGTCGTGCCAACTGGGAACTTGGGAGGGCTGACGAAGATGTCCCGCAGATCCTCCCAGTCTTCCTCCTGAGACTCAAATTTGGCATTGGGATTAGGCGGCGCATCTGCAGCATTTAAGGAAGATGGAGGGTTGCTTGCCTTGCTTGCCGAGGTGGAAGCATGAGGATCCAGCGCCGGGACAGTTTCGGTCGTGTCCATCTTCTTCACCATGCCGGTGCTCCGGGTTGCCTCATTGCGTTGGTAGGAATCGGCTCCATTTCCGGAGAGTAGGGGTAGCCTTCATACAATGCAAGCATGTAGCATTGCAATAGTTGGTGAGTACAGACGTGGGTGCGTGAATACATGTAGCAATGAACATGTTGTATTGCTTTACCACCTTCACGACCTTCCACGGGTTGGGCAGGAATCCCGCCGGGCATCACGCCAACCCCAGTTTCAAGCCGAGGGCATCCTGTGCGCGGCGCTTGGCTTCCAGGCTGGTTTCCACATAGATCATTGTCGTGGCGATGTTCTTGTGCCCGAGCATGCCCTGGATCTCAGGTAGGGGTGTCCCGGCTTCGGCATGCAGGGATGCAAAGGTCGCGCGCAAGCGGTGCTGGGTGACATTGCCGAGTCCCATTGCCACACAGACGCGCTGGAGCACCTTATTGCAGTATTGGGAGCGATGCGGCTTGCCGTCCACGGCGGGGAAGACCCATTCGCTTAGAACCGGCTTCGGCATGGCGTGCAGGACGCCCCACAGCCAGTCAGGGACAGGCAGGACGCGCGCTTCCTTGCCCTTTGCCTTGCCGACCACATAGGTGTGCTGGTCCATGTCGAACCACTCCCAGCGCATGCCCAGAACCTCAGATTCCCGCATGCCGAGACCGATCATCACGCGCAGCATGACCCGGACGTGGTGGACCGCCGTCGCCGTGTCCACCGCCGCCAGGAACTCGCGAACCTTTGGTGCCGCCACGGTGGGGCGAGGCTTTTTCTGGACCTTCAGGAACTCGACCTTGAAGGGCAGCACCTTGAGAGTGCCTTGCTTCACCGAAAAGTTGACCAGCAACTTTAGGATTTTCAACATATCGTTGACGGTAACCGGCGACCTGCCAGCTTCCAGCATCTTGGACCGCACCTGGAAGACGTCGCCGTTGGTGATCCGGTCCACCCGGCGACTTCCCAGTTCAGGGAGGATCCAGAGTCGGGAAACGGATTCCACGTCTGTCCAGTGCTTCGCGCTATGGACCGGCTTCTGGACGCGCAGCCACTCCTTGCGCAGCTCGGTCAGGGTGGGGATCTGCTTGACCCCGCATTCCTCATTCAGGACTTGGCGGCGCTTCTCGTCGTACACCTTCCGCGCCGTGGCGAGGTCCGTCGCCCTGGTGCTGCCCTTGAACTGCTGACCGTTGATCCGGAAGCAGTAGTGGTATTGCCCGCTGGGTTGCTTGGCGAGTCCGTTCTTGAACTTGGTGGTCATTGCCGCTCCGGAAAGGAGCGGGATGGTCAAACCTGGGAATCGGGGCTAAAAGTGCAACATAGGTGCAAGTAGCAGGGGTCATCCCCGCAAACCCGCATCGCCGCTTTAGCTCAGCTGGTAGAGCGCCCGCCTTGTAAGCGGAAGGTCTCCGGTTCAAATCCGGAAAGCGGCTCCACTTCTGATAAGATTTCATGTGGCAGAAAACTTAATCGTGACGGGCCTCTTGGTTCGTATGGATCTGACGCGCGAATGGTTTTGCAGGAAGCATTAACTGAAAATGGGACCCGAATTGGGGGTCACGCCGGAGTCACGCCGACTTGAAGGAGTAGGAAGGAAATCCTGCAAACGACGAAGGACTGGTGAGGTGGAGCCGGAGGTGCTGGAGTAACGGGAGACCCAAAGCCCAGCACGGCGCCCGCCAGGCGAACGATCTTCGTGGGAAAAGGGCTCCGGACGGGGCGTAGGTCGGCAGCCTCATGCCCCATCGGACGCCCTTTCCAGCCGGTCGGCGGCCAGGACGGAATGGAGCAATCCGGGATAAGCCGCTTCGAACTTCTCCCAGCAGACCGATATGAGCAGCGAGGTGCCTTCCCGGCGCGTTCGCGTCAAGCCGGCCTGCCTCAGCACGGCCAAGTGGTAGCTGAGCAAGGTCTTTGAGCCGAGATCGGCGAAGCTGAAGCAAGGCTGCTCCCCTTCGTGCAGACGGAGAAGGATCCTGCGTCGGGTGGGGTCCCGCAGGGCGTTGAGGATTTCGGAGAGAGCAGAGGTGGCCACTGGCAGTAACCCGTCCGCCGCAGTTTCTCATCTCAAGTGTTTCCAGTCTAGTTCAAAATGTATTGGACAACTGGGAAGACCCATCCCATACTTGTTCAAGAGTTATTGAACTTAACTCATTGGGAGGCAATATGAAACCGTCAGAAAACTACCGCGCAGCCGCAGAAGCTCGCGATCCCGCAACTTACGACCTCGTCATCCACCGTGCGCACGTCTTTGACGGCCACAAGGCGCACGCCGGACTGCACGATGTAGCCATCAATGGTGGTGAGATCGCCGCCGTCTCAGCAGATCCACTGAGGGGCAGAAAGGAGGTCGACGCGGCCGAAGGCTGGGTGATGCCGGGCCTGATCGACACACACATCCACTTCTACGACGTTCGTGCGGTATCCGATCCGGAATCGATGCAGAGGTTCGAGGAGAACGAGCTTCCCGGACGGCTTGACTTGTTTCTTCAGCATGGGATCACCACCATCAAGTCGGTGGGTGATCCGACCGGGGGGATACTGGAGACGCGGGCCAAGATCGCTGCGGGCACGCTGAGAGGCCCGCGACTCCTGGCCACTGGCTGCGGCATCACCGGACGCGACGGGCACCCCGCGGCCACTGTCTTTAGCGGCAATCCTTGGGCACGTGCACGGTATACGGGCGAGGTCGACAGCGTGCAGCAGATGCGTGATCTGGTGCATTATCTGGCCGACCTGAAGGTGGATGCGATCAAGCTCCTGTCGGAAGGTGCGTGCGCGTGCCCCGGCTCACCAAAGTACGTCTGGCGGAATGCCGCATTTCCGGTTGCTGTTGAGCTTCTGCGGCTCCCCTTCGATTTCCTTCGGGCGGGCATCGAGGCCGGACACGAGCGTGGGCTTAGGGTGACCGTTCACACGACCCAGCAGGTCGCGGCACGCGAAGCGATTGAAGCCGGCGCAGACAGCCTGGAGCATGGTGTCACCATCGAACCTATCACCGATAACTCGCTTATCGATCTGATGCTCGAGCGCGACATCACCTACACACCGACCCTCTGGATTAACGACACGCCGGACACCCGAGGCAACCTCAAGAAGGTCGCCGAGGCCGGCGTGAGCATTGCCCTGGGCACCGACACCTTCTGTGGCCGAGGGTTGTTCGGGGCGAACACGTTGGAAGAGGCCGAACTGATGGTCGCAGCGGGGATGACGCCCGCCCAGTCGCTTGTCGCAGGCACCAGCGGCGCGGCGCGTCAGTGCGTCCGTCCCGATCTCGGCACGGTGGCGCCCGGCAAGCACGCCGACCTGATCGTGCTGACCGCCGATCCCATCCAGGACATCAGCAACCTTCGCAAACTCAGCATGACGATCCTGAATGGCGAAATCGTCGTCGATAATCGCTAGCCATGTCCGCGATGCGCCTTCCCGTCACCTTGCTCACCGGCTTCCTCGGCGCTGGCAAGACGACGCCGCTGAACCGCATCCTTTCGGAGAAGCATGGTTATCGCAAGGAGGAGTTCATCAATGAGAACCTGGCTCATTACCGGCATAAGCAGCGGCTTTGGTCGCGTGATGACGGAAAAGCTCCTCGCGGCGGGCGATCGCGTCGCCGGCACACTCCGTAACCTCTCAGCGGCCGATGACCTGAAGGCGCAGTTCGGCGATCAATTCTGGCTTGCCGCCCTCGACCTGACGCATACGGACACGATAAGGCCGACAGTCGACGCTGCCTGGGTCGCCATGGACGGCATCGATGTGGTGGTCAGCAACGCCGGTTATGGGCTGCTGGGCGCCGCCGAGGAGGTGACCGATGCCCAGATCCGGCACCAGATCGATACCAATCTTCTTGGACCGATCCAACTCGTACGAGCGGTCCTTCCCCACATGCGCGCGCAGGGCGGCGGCCGCATCCTCCAAATCTCAAGCCTAGGAGGTCAGGTGGCGATACCCGGCAGTTCGCTCTACCACGCGACGAAGTGGGGCATCGAAGGTTTCATGGAAGCGGTCGCGCAAGAGGTGGCCGTATTTGGGATCGGCTGCACAATCGTCGAGCCCGGCGGCGCTCGTACCGGCTTCCGCAACCGAAGCGCGATCGTCGGGCCACGCATCCCTGCCTACGACGCGTCACCTTCCCGCAGGATCAACCACATCGTCGACGACAAGTCGATTCTCTCTCCGGGCGACCCGGTCAAGATGGTCGATGCCATGATCGCCAGCGTGGAGCAAGACCCCGCCCCGCTGCGTCTCGCTCTGGGCAGCGACAGCTATTCGTACATCATGAAGACGCTTTCCACCCGCCTGGCCCAGCTCGATGTGCAACGTGAACTGGCCTGTTCGACCGACTGTACGGACCAGGGCAACAGCCCGCGTTGGCTCAAGTCGGACGAAGGCTGACGCCGTCAGCATCCTGACAGACATTCAAGTCAGGCACTGTCCATAAATAACATGGTCAAATTAACTGAATGGCGATCCTTCAGGCATGAGACAAGATGCGATTGCCTGGGAATTCCAAACCCTGAAGCGAGACAGCCAAGCCGATCCACAACAGCCACCAGTTGGTGATGCAGAGTTGTGACAAGTCAAATCGGCCATGACTTGGGCCTCCCCTTGTAGGCTGCAAAGCATGGGCACCGCCGAGACTGGCCTCCCTGACTTTCAACACTCACTGGTACGGTCTATTAGTGTTATTTAGTCTTTTAGCGGTGCTTAACTTCGTCCAGAAAGGAGTAGTCAAATGGCTGAAATGAAGGTTGTTGCGATCACCGGCGCAAGCAGCGGAATCGGGCGGGAGACTGCACGGCTACTTGCCGAGCACGGTTATGCGGTAGCGCTCGGGGCTCGGCGCGAGGAGGCACTCGTCGCGCTGACGGCGGAGTTGCGTGATGCTGGCGGACGGGCGACCTATCGCATTACCGACGTCACGCGGCGCGCTGATCTTGAGGCCTTGGTAGCGCATGCGGTCGAATATTTCGGTCGGCTGGACGCCATCGTCAACAACGCCGGGATAGGCCCCATCTCGCGATTTGACGCTCTGCGTGTTGACGACTGGGACGCAATGATTGACGTAAACCTACGCGGCACCCTCTATGGCATCGCCGCAGTCCTGCCGGTGTTTGCCCGACAGGGAAGTGGTCAGGTGATCAATGTAATATCGACCGCGGGCCTCAAAATTTTGCCGACGATGGGTGTCTACGCCGCCACCAAGAATGCGGTGCGCACTGTGACGGAGGCGTTAAGACAGGAAGCTGGGCCCAACCTTCGCGTCACCGAGATCTCGCCGGGCGTAATCGCCACCAACTTCGGTGACTCGATAACGGACGAGGGTGTAAAGGCGGCGCTCGGAGATCGGCTAAAGGGTGTGGCGATCCCGCCCGACGCGATCGCTCGCGGCATCCTCTTCGCCCTGGATCAGCCGCCCGAAGTAGAGGTGGGAAGCATCGTCATCCGACCGACCGCGCAAGACTGAGAGGGTGTCTGCAAAATCAAGCCACTTCCATCAAAATAGCCATTCTCTGGACCAGCAGGCGGACAAAGGCGATGTAAACCCACGCCAGGCTGCTTTCAGGCGTAGCGTCGTAGTCCTTTAAATGCCGCCGATAGCGGCCCAGCCAGGCGAAGGTGCGTTCCACGACCCAGCGTCGGGGAAGGATCTTGAAGCCAACCGCCAGAACTGGAGGTATCGACTCCCCAGAGGAACGAGCCGCTGTTGAAGCGTGTGTTTCCGGTACGGGTGCCTGATCTGAGCGTCGTTCGCTGAAATCCGAGTTTTGGCGCACTTGAGTGCACACGGCTCAACCAAACCCGCCCAAATTCAGGTCCCATTCAGCCCGAAGTCGCTGCCGCCGGATAGTTCCAGGGCATCCACCTGGCCGGCTCCCGGTCGACCTCCTCGGCGTGCTTCAGCAACTCGAGCAGATACTCGAACGGCTCCACCCCGTTCAGTTCCGCCGAGTGGATCAGGCTCATGAACGTGTCCCCAGCCCGGGCTCCCGTGCCCAACGAGTCCAGTTGGGCCAGGAAGGGCCTGACCTGTTCGGGACGCAGGAAGGTCCTGACCGGTTCCTGTTCGACCAGCTCCTTCAGCTTCCGGAACGGCAGCCTCGGGATCCGCTCTGTCTTCACCCCCCAGCCGAACACGAAGTAGAGGTGCCTGAGGACCTTGTTGGCGCCGGCGTTCGAGTGCCGCTTTAGGGGTTTAAGGAGCACTTTCTCGCCGTTAAGCCTCGCCTTCTCGATCTTGACCCGGATCTGCTCGGCAACCTTGCCCTTGGTGTTGGTCAGGCAGGGGGAGTTGAGGAAAGCCGTCCTGATCTCTTCCACCATCCCGGAGGTAACTTTCATCGCCTGGACGTTCCGTAGCTTGGGGAGAATGTGGTTCTCCCAGTCGGCCTTCACGTTGCGGGCATGCTTCCCAGAGTGGTGGGCGAGCCATTCTTGGAGGATGGTCTGGCGGGTGAGGGTAACCTCGGGCATGATCCCAATAATCTCGTTGGCCATTTCCCTTCGGACCTTGGCCTTGAAGTCAGCAATCCATATGGTTGCCTGCTTCTTATCCCTGTGGCCTGTATTGCCACAAAACCGCTTACCACTAATGACCATATCGTAATGGATATAGCCTTCTCGGTCGATCCTACTGGACATTTTGATGTGCCTTTCACAAATCAAAAAGAACCAGTAAACCACGCGAAAGTCACGCCAACAAGGGATTAAAGTGAAAGGAAATGCGTCCAAATTAATTGTGGTACATAATAAACTGCCGCCTTGTAAGCGGAAGGTCTCCGGTTCAAATCCGGAAAGCGGCTCCAACAGAGTCAACGTTTCAAGAGGCCCATAACTCAATGTTGACGGGCCTTTTGGTTCGTATGAACCCGGCGTCAATGGGTTTTGCACATAGGGTCGGTCTGGCGGTGAAATGTTCCTAGCCAAGCCGCAAAGGTAAGTAAGCCTGGATGCTCTTGGCGCAGCTCGTTGATATTCGCCTTGAACCCGTGCTCTCCAATCCACTTGAGCATCGGCGCGATTTCCTTCGGCATAATCAATCCGGGGAGAAAACGGGGAATCCAGAACTCCTGACATACCCCCCTGGAATTGAGTGCTGATGCGGGTTTTCTGGAAGGGGGGTGCGGACCTTAGAATGTCCGCTTTTTGATCGGCGGCGAATCGCCCCCGTCTCAACTGGCCTACAGGAATACCTCCCTGTCCAGGGGCTGACCGTTGTAGTCATGGGTCGCCAGTAGGCTTGGCCCCAGGTCCAGGGCGGGGCCATTCCAGGCGTTCCCAGTGCCACCAAACCCAATGCTGGTAGGCATTTCGCCGGTTCCAGGTGCGGACCATAGAATGTCCGGTCCAGGGTCGGACGACCTTTGTCCTGGGTTCCCCCCCGCAGGGGGCTCCAGGTCCAGGGCGGGGCCAGTCCCCGGGGTGGCGGCATCGCCCAGGCCAATG
>Ga0181535_10003368_pt1 | contig 18632 bp, 12 predicted proteins | sample PEATcosm2014_Bin_44_FD_119774 | JGI IMG/M metagenome (GOLD analysis project Ga0181535, IMG submission 119774) | Peatland microbial communities from MTU Mesocosm Facility, Houghton, MI, USA - PEATcosm2014_Bin17_30_metaG | ecosystem: Environmental > Terrestrial > Soil > Wetlands > Peat | place... | reverse complement strand
GAAATTAAAGCAAGAACTTGGAAAGGAAGGATTCGAAAAGCTCGACAGGTATATCTACCGACAATGTTATGCCGGAATGCCCAATCTGAAGTATCCGGAAACACCGCGCTCCGTCAGCGAATCCGATTCGATTCAACCAGAGGGCAATCCTGTTCCGGCGGTGCAATAGTGATCTAGAGATCGGCCGCATTCCTTATTGCTACCGCAAGCCCTTCCCATTTTCCGCTGAAGATCGAATAAGATTGGACGATGCCCGAGCTGCCTGAGGTCGAGACGATCGCGCGCGGTGTGAACGAGCGTCTGCACGGCGACCGCATCGTGGAGGTCTGGTTTGGCAGGTATCGAGAGCCCTTCAAGACTCTGCCAGCGCGGCAGGCCAGGGGGCTGGAAGGGCGGCCCATACTGGCCGTTCATCGCACAGGAAAGCACATTGTCTGCGAGTTGGGATCTGCCGGGGAGTCGCAGTCCCACCCTAGCGGCAAAAACAAAAGCGCCGCGAGGGTGGGGCACCCAGGCCACGGTTTGCATGAAGCGGAGAACAAACCCGCCGCCCAATGGATTGTTCACCTCGGCATGACCGGGCGGTTGCTCGTGACCACCCCCGAAGCTCCCGTCGCTGCTCACACTCATGCGCGACTGGTCCTGGCCAGCGGCCGGGAGCTGCGCTTTGTGGACCCACGCCGCTTTGGGCGGCTGGAGTTCCGCGACCTGAGCCGCGCTTCCGGTTTCAATGCTCCGGGAGCCGACCCGCTGGATGTTACGGCGGAGGAGTTTGTTCAGCTCTTTCACCCGCACCGCATGGCCATCAAGGCAGCCTTGCTCAACCAGACACTGCTCTCCGGCGTGGGCAACATCTATGCCGACGAGAGCCTTTTTCGCGCTGGGATTCGCCCGCGCCGGCTCTGTGGGCGATTGACCCGAGCGGAGCTGGAGCGCCTGCGCGTGGCCTTGAGCGATGTGCTCGAAAATTCCATACGGCTGGGGGGATCATCGGTCAACGACTATGTCGACGCTGACGGAGTTCGCGGCTTTTTCCAACTCGAACACTGCGTATACCTGCGCACCGGGCTTGCCTGCCTCCGTTGCCTGACGCCGATCAGGCGCATCGTGCTGGCTGGCCGTGGGACGCATTACTGTCCCCATTGTCAGGTGTAGGAAAACGCTGATATGGTTTTCTGGATTTTTCCTACATAATATGTTCCAAAAACGAAAAGCCTTCCCTCTCACAAAATCCACATGTCTTTGAAAATAAAGAAAACGTAAAGTGGCACAGTGATTGCTATTAGATAAGCGCCAGTGATGTTCCGGCTGCTAGGAAAAATCCTGCCAGCCCAAAGAAGAGAAGACACCCGGTACGAGCAACCGCCAAAGCAGCGGCCCTCAAAAGGGATAGACCGACCGGGAAAGTCTCAAGTAGGCAAGGTGGATACAACCGCCGGCCAAATCGTTTTTTGGGGGCCAGTGATAAGCGCGGGACAGCGAAACGCCACTCCGGGGAGAGTGGCGTTTCGTTCGTTCAGGGGCTTATTTATCGATTTAAGAGATCATGGATTCAGAAGAACGGCTGCGCATCGGAGGCCGAGTCTATCAAATCATAAAGATTTGCAACTCGCTGGGCGGTCATACGCGCCAGGGTAATCGCCGCCTGACTATCGTGCAAGCAGGCCAAGAACCGAGACCAATTGCCCGTGGCTGGTCATTCAAGGGGCCCAATTGTTCTTGTAGAGTGGGGCTCAAAACGCCTTGCATGATCTGCTGGAAAGTCTGGCCAGCTCGGAGCCGCCATCCGCGCTATCCTAGAAGGTCCGGCGAGTGTCCTGCCGAACTTGCCGCCGAGGAAGTCCATGCCTGAAGAGACCACCACAGCTCCTGTGGCTACAATCGCCACTCTTGGCCAGCATGAAGGCCAATCTGTCACCCTGCGCGGCTGGCTCTACAACCTCCGCGAGAGTGGCAAGCTTTTGTTTCCCATCTTTCGCGACGGCACCGGCACCATTCAGGGCGTCGCACACGTCAAGAGCGTGCCCGCTGAGGTGTTTGATGCACTGAAGGGCCTAACGCAGGAGTCCAGCGTCATCGTCACCGGCAAAGTCCGCGCCGACAAGCGCGCTCCAGGAGGCTATGAGCTCGACGTCGAAGATCTCAAGGTGGTCCAGCGCGTCCCCGAGTCCGACCCTTACCCGATCACGCTCAAAGAGCATGGCGTCGACTTCCTGATGGAGCACCGGCATCTCTGGGTTCGCTCGCCACGCCAATCGGCGATTCTCCGCATTCGCGCTGAGATCATGCGTGCGGCGGCGGAGTACTTCGACAGCAATGGCTTCATCCGCACCGACCCGCCTATTCTGACGCCAGCGGCCTGCGAAGGCACGTCGACACTCTTTCCGGTCGATTACTTCGGCGACCCGGCCTATCTGACGCAATCGGGCCAGCTTTACATTGAGTCGACGGCCCTGGCGCTGGGCAAGGTCTATAGCTTCGGTCCTACCTTCCGCGCGGAAAAATCCAAGACTCGCCGCCATCTCACAGAGTTCTGGATGATCGAGCCTGAAGTTGCGTTCATGGACCTCGACGGCCTGCTCGAACTGGCTGAGAACTTCCTCTCGCACATCGTTCAATCCGTGCTCAAGAACCGCGCCTCGGAGTTGGTGGTGATTGGCCGCGATCCGGCCAAGCTCCAAGCCATCGGTCCGCCGTTCCCGCGCCTGCGCTACGACGAAGCCGCGGATATGCTCAACCAGGCCCACAAGGATGGGCACCTCGAAGCGCCTTTTGAGTATGGCAACGACTTCGGCTCGCCCGACGAGACCTGGCTCTCCAGTCAATATGACCGCCCCGTCATGGTCCATCGCTACCCGGCTGACGTGAAGGCCTTTTATATGGAGCCGGACCCGGCCGACTCGCGCTATGCACTCTGTGTGGATGTACTCGCGCCCGAGGGTTATGGCGAGATTATCGGAGGCTCACAACGCGTCTCAAGTTATGAGTTGCTCAACGCCCGCATCGAGCAGCACAAACTGCCTAAAGAAGCCTTCCAGTGGTATCTGGATTTGCGGCGGTATGGCAGCGTGCCCCACTCGGGCTTCGGCATGGGCATTGAGCGCGCGGTCTCCTGGATCTGCGGTCTGGACCACGTACGCGAAACGATCCCCTTCGCACGCACCTTGCACCGTATCTATCCATGAGATAAACATCAACCAGCGCGGTGGCTGCACTTCGAGCCAGTATCTCGGCCGGCAATGCTACCGCGGCACTTCCATGTTGTAGAGGAAATAAGCCCGCAGCTCCAGATAGGGACCGTGGAAATCGCGAGGGAGCGGCGGGTAATTCGAGCCGGTCAGCGCGCCCCATGCCGCACGGTCCAGCGCCACGTCGCCAGAGCGGCCCTCCAGCACCAGGCTGCCGTCCATCAGCCGGCCATTTGGCAAGACTTTGAATCGAATCGCCACCATGCCCGACTTCAGGATTGGAGGGTTCACTTCGTCTGGAATTAGCGGATCCCAGGTCCGCTCCGTCTCCCGGTGCCAGCGTTGCAGCCAGCCATTAAAGTCTACGCCCTGCGTGTCAGAGAGAACCTCCAGGCCGCCGGTGCCTGCGCCGGGATGCATCGAAAGTCCGCCGCCGGAGGGTAAGCTGCCTGCGCCCATACCGGGGTTGCGCGATGCGCCCTTCATGGCCTCGCGCAACTGGTCGGCAGGATTCTGCGAGCCCATGGCAAAGTTCGGCCGGGCGGGAACAGCCGCAGGACGAGGCATCTCGACCTGCGGCTGCTGGCTGGGAGGCGGCGGTGGCGTCTGCTGAGAAGGCGCTTGCGCGGCCGCTTGCGGTGTCGGCTCCGGCGTGGGCTGAGGCGGTGCAGCCTTCTTCAATGCCTCCATCGTCTGCTTGTCAATCAGCGGATGCTGCAACGGAATCGGCTTGACGGCAGGTCGAGACGGCGACTGAAACGGCGTATCCAGATATGTAAAATCCTTGTTCTGCTTGATCGCTGCGGTCGAGTCGACCACTTGCGGAACTTTGAAGATGTACCGGGGAATCCAGGTGATCGCGGAGAGCACCACCAGGTGAATAAGGATTGCCAGCCAGATGCCCTCGCGCAGCCGCGCCCAGCGCCGCTCGTCTTCGAGCTCGGTAATCATCTGCAACAGCTCGTGGGTGTCGTAGTCCACCCAGCGCGAACCGCGAACCACGGGTGAGGCTGACTCCGGCGCGCCTGAAACCGGATTCCCCGGCTCGGGGGCGGTCTCTACCGGCCCTTTGGGCTCGTTCACCTCAGTTGGAGCTTGGTCGGTGGGCATTCGTCCCTGCGCAGCCTCTCTGGGCGCACACGCGCCCCGCCGCTCTTCTTATCCCTTTTCTCTATTCTCTCATTCAGAGCAGATCTCTGCCCAATGCCCAGCCTCGTACAATGGTTGCTGACTGGTAGACGGATTTGCGGGCGGAAGGGGACCCTGTTTGAAGCGGCTTTTTATTGTTTTGAAGGCCAAATGGGCACTTGTGGCCCTTTTTCTCGCCAAATTCGGTATTTGGGGCGTTGGCGCGGCCGCCCTGCTCGACTCATCCACCATCCCCATTCCCATGGACGCGCTCCTGGCCGTCTATGTCTGGAACGACAAAGGCCACTTCTGGCTCTATTGCCTGCTGGCCGCAGCGGGCTCAGCAGTGGGAGGACTACTGCCCTATGGCCTGGGCCGCGCCGGCGGCGAGCTTTTCCTGCTCAAGCGTGTAAACCGCGACCACTACGAACGCATTCGCGCCCGCTTCGAGCGCCAGGAGTTCCTGGCCATGATGATTCCCTCCATGCTGCCGCCGCCCACTCCCTGGAAGGCATTTGTCTTTGCCGCCGGCGTCTTCGAGATGCGGGTCGCGCCCTTCATGCTAGCCGTCTTTTGCGGCAGAATGGTTCGCTGGCTGGTGCTCTCAGCGTTGGTGATCAAGCTTGGTCCGGGTGCGGTCGATCTGGTGGCGCACCACGGTTTGGCCCTGCTGGCCGTCGTTGGCGGCGGGGCAGTTGCGGGCTTTGCGTGGTGGTGGATGCGGAAGAAGCAGGCAGGAAAGCTGAAAATCGACTGATCCAAATAGACCGCAAATTAAACAAAGCAGGCCGTTGACTTTCGCGCCATCGGCCTGCTTGACTTCCATTAACGGCTTAAAGGATTACCAGACTTCGATGCCAGCCAACGAGGGCTGGTCAACCTGACCTGAGGCAAAACTCACGACGATCTGGCCCGCGCTGTTGGCTGTTGCTGGAAATGCTTCGGCGAATGCGTTGTTTTTGCCCGCCGTGGCATACATATCAAAGTTGGTAAGCACCGGCGTTCCATTAATGCTTACATTGAACATCCGCTTGAAGGGCGCAGAGAAATAAAATTCATCAAAGAATAGCGCCACTGTGTGATTGCTTCCCGCCTCTAGCCCAGGAATCGTGCAGGTGAAATTCCCCGCCCGTTGGTTCTGAAAGAGCGCCGCAGGCGCTGCGCCTGACGCCATGCTGCTTAGGTTTACAACGTTTTTACTGGTGCTCGATCCGCCGCCAACGCAGTCGTTTTCTGCTGTGAAGATACCTTCGGGCGGCCCGTCAGCGTTAATGGCAATTGTCGCCGTTCCCGATGGGAGAACTGTCAAGAGCAGGTTTGTGCTGGCGGTAAAGTAATCGGGACTGCCCGCGGTGCCGCTGGTTCCTGTGATAGGTAAGTTGTAACTTCCAGGAGTGACACCATCCTCATACGCGACCAGTTGCAAGTTGGATCCTGCATCCGTATAGGTTGGATTATTCGACCAATGGAACGAAACTCCATTCGGTAACCCGGTAGCGGAAAGCGCTACCAGCGGATAAGAAGTTCCGACGTAGTAAGTCGTGATCCCGAGATTTTCCATAATTAGAGAGTCATCACCATTGTTCAAAGTGACAGGCAATGCGGAAAGAGCGTATCCGGATGAAGCTACATTCGCATTCTGAAACACGATCTGGCCACAATAGTACTCTGTGGACCCTTCATAGATGGCGCCAACATTCAATACACCCGCGCCCTGCTCATAGTCGTTGACACCGCCGGGCAAAACTCCTGTGTACCGTGCAACTCCATTCACTAGATTCACACCTGCTGTTATGAACTCGTTGCCATCCGGCGTCGTTATTTGAAAAATAACAGAGCCCGAAACGATTCCATTGCCACTCACTGGGGTGACGGTAGCGGAAGCCGTGAAGGTTTCACCCGCGACCAGAGTGCCGCTGGGAGAAATGTTCAATATCGTGTTTGTGGTTTGTAACGATTCTGCAAAGCAGGAAAGAGTAAACATGAACATCGCGGCGACCAGCGCTGCGCGTCCAGCAAATGTGCAGTAAGAACGTAGAGAGTGATTCATTTGGGGATTTTTCCTTTTGGATGAATTTGGATAAAAACAGTTGAGGAAACCCATGAAGCAGAATCTCTGCTCCTGGGGCACTTGAAAGATGATGACATCTGCGAGTTAAGGGAAGTTTAATGCTGACCCAAGTATACATTAATTAATTAATGAGGTTATTTAGTAATTAATGAAAACGTTTGCGAAAACGAAAAACAATAAGCTTTTAGTTTTCAACACAATTAATTCATAGCTCTCGTATTTTTCGCAATTGTAAACGTTACCCTTATCGACCTTACATGAAATAATAAGTCGAGAGAAAGGAAGTCGTGGGAGGGTAACAACAGTGAATCAAGCGAGCTTCGAGAGATATGCGCAGCCCAGTTGTTGAGCGGCAGCAAGCTTGAACTCCTTGATGAAATCTCACGTAAGAACTGGATTTTTCGCTTCAGGCATCACTGTCGATGCTACAGTTTATGTTTCTCTTGAATCATCGCCTACCCGGAGACTGCATCACGTTTCAATCCTTGGACCCGGGAGGATCCGAACTGAAGGTGTCTGCCTTGCATCGAGTCTGCCATCTCAAGCCGTTAAAGAGGCGGAGCTGATTGCGGCTTCAGCCCAGACGACCGCATCGACATAGCACTGCAATACCTTTTCAGGATTGAAGCAGTTGCATTGGAAGATCTCATCGCAACCGCTCCAGTCTCCGTGTTCGTGACACTCCAGCCACCGCAACAGGCTTCTCTCCTGATTTGCCTTTCCCAACAGTGCCTGGCGAACCTCCTCGCGCAGCGGCAACGATGGGGCCAAGTCTTCCATCGATACACGCAGCATCGCCGGAAACATGCTCAACAGTCCAACCAGGAACTGCTCGGAGGGCACCAGTTTGCAACTGCGCGCCGCCAACTCGCAGAACCTGGCGCGCACAAAGGCAAGGCGGAGAATCTCCGGCGTCTGGCCTCCGTTGAGCTCACTGGCAATTGCTACTGTGGCGATGCGGCGAAAGGTCTCTTCTCCCACCACAACCAAAGCCAGTTCGATGGAGTTTACTTCCTGGCGAAGCGCATAGACCGGCGAATTCACGACACGGAGCAGCCTGTGGGTAAGCGAAGGCTCGCGCTTGACCACCTCACCCAACTGCGCGAGGTTGAGGGTTTCCTCCCGCATCATCTTCAGAATCTTGATCTGGGAGAGGTAGTTGGCCGGAATCTTTCGTTTCTTCATCAATTCCGGGCGGCAAAAGTAGTACCCCTGAAAGAGCGTGAAGCCTTCCTTACAGGCCTGTTTAAAATCTGCCTGAGTCTCAACTTTCTCCGCGATCAGGCACACAGGAACGTCAATGAGCCGATTAAGCAGGCTCTGGCGCTCGGCCGCGTCGCTTTTCATGAAATCGACTTTGATGTAGTCGGCCAGCTTGATGAACGGCTCCAGTTCCGGCTTCCACACGAAATCGTCCAGCGCAATCCGGAAGCCCATGGACTTCAGTTCGCGGCAGGAGTCAATGAGGGCAGGAGTGGGTTCGAGGTTCTCAAGCAGTTCCAGCACCGTGATGCTGGGCGGCAAGATCTGCACCAGTTGCTGGGTCAGAGCCTCCATGGTGCAATTGATAAAGGCTGGCAAACTGCCTGTCAGCTTCTCCAGCCCAAACATTACCGCATTGTCGATCATCGAGCGTGTGGCATGGTCGCCATCGCCGCGAAAGGCCGTCTCGGGCCCCATGCGGAAGAGCAGTTCATAACCATGCAACCTGCTTCGCTTGTCTAGAATCGGCTGCCGCGCAAGATAGCGAATGCCGTCGGTCGGCTCGGTGCCGGTGAGGCAAGATTCGGCCGTTGGGGTTTGCATAACCGATGATCCCTTCCAAGGTTCATTATCGGCACATTCCGCTGAAATGTGATGGGTTCTACGTACTATCGTTAGTTCTTTGGACTGATGTCGATCCGGCTGCTGACAGGGATGCCGGCCTGGCTCTCGATCCTGAGACCTCGGAGACGACGAACCTCCCGCGAGCGATGAGCGAGCAGTTGGCCGCACAGCAGTGCTTGCAGGTGATTTCCCTTCCGGCGCGCCGTGGGAATATGTAGGAAGAAACCCCACTCCAGCCGGTCCAATCTGTCAGGGATGTGCCCGGTCTGTGCAGGCAGGGTCTTTATTAGCCTTTTCAAATCAAATTGAGCGCCAGTTGGGCAGTCTCTGCCCGGCCAAACTCTGTTGTATACTGATTGAAGCCTCAAGAGGGCAGGGGAAGTCCTGTCTCACGGGCGACGCGCTGGAGCTGCTGAATCTCGGAATAGCTCACTCCGGCGGACAAAGAGAAGAAAATGCCCAAGTTGAAGACCCATACGGGCGCGAAGAAGCGCTTCAGCAAGACTGGCACCGGCAAAATCAAGCGGGGCCAGACGAAGACGCGTCACATCCTTACTTCGAAGTCTCCAAAAGTGAAACGCAAGCTGGGCCGGACCCTGATGGTTTCCGATGGCGACTACAAGAAGGCAGCGCGCATGATTCCTTACGCCTGATCGCTGCGCCGGCTCCCAGGGAGACGGCGCTTCAGGGCCCCGCAAACGCGTTGCACGGGCCCCCGGCAGTTGGAGCAGATTTTGCTCCGAATTGCCGAGAGATCAAGGCTTGAATAAAGCGAGTGAAGAGGTGTACAGCCCGGCCCCAAAGGCTTCGGGTCTCCTGCCTCCAGCCGCATCACCGAACGCAAAATGGAGAAAACCCGATGCCCCGCGTAAAACGCAGTACCAAGCGGAGTGACCGCCGCAAGAAGATACTTGATCGCGCAAGCGGTTACTTCCTTACGAAATCCAAACTCTACCAAGCGGCCCAGGAGGCCGTCGAGCGCGGCCTGAAGTTTGCCTACACCGGCCGCAAGCAGAAGAAGCGCCAATTCCGCTCGTTGTGGATCGTGCGCATCTCAGCCGCAGCCAAGCTGAACAACATCAGCTACTCGCAGTTCGTCAACGGCCTCAAGAAGGGCGGCATCGAACTGGACCGCAAGATTCTGGCCGATATCGCGGTGAAGGATCCGGCAGGCTTCACCCGGTTGGTTGAGCAGGCCAAGACGGCCTTGGTCTCAGAGAAGCAGATCCGGAAGCTTCAGGAACAGCAAACGAAGTAAAGGTAGTGAGAAAATCGAACGGCCCGGAATCCCTTCTGAGGACTCCGGGCCGTTCTCTTTGCAGGAGCGAAGGCTGGTTAAGCGCTTCCTTTAGCTTTTCCCATTTCCCATTCGCGCCACGCTGAACTGCGCTCCGGCAAACAAGATCAGCCCTGAAACATAAGCCCAGAAGAGCAGTCCCACCGAGACAAAGAACGGCCCATAAAGCTCTCCGAGATCCATGTGCGGCAGCAAGGCCACAAAGATGTATCGAGCTACCAGCCAGACAATTCCCGTGTAGATCGACGTGCGCAAAACTGACCGCCATGGGACTTTGCGATTCGGTAGAAGCCAATAGATCGAAAAGAAAAACAGAATCGACGCAACACCGGTGGTGACAGCCAGCATCACAAAGCTGGTTCCCTTGTATGTGAAGTCAAGTGCAAAGTCGATGAACTTGATGTTTGTTTGGTGAACGAAGAAGAACTTAAGCACGACTCGCGCGACCGCGTTGAGCAGGATGCTGCTCATGCCCAGGACAACCATAACGATTGCGAGACCAAATGCGATCACTTGATTTTGTAGGTAGTTGCGGCTTTTGGTCACGCCCCAGGCTTGGTTGAGCGCCACTTCCAGCGGAAGAAATATGCCTGTACAGGCAATCAGAATCATCAGCAGCGAAAAAAATGTCACACCTTGACCGGTTGCTGTGATCCATAGCCTGTCAGCAATCCAGTTTTTGCTGGCCACCGAAGGTAGAAAGTAGTTCACCATGTCGGTTACCACGTCGCGCATTGCATCCGAATGGAAAACCGAACGGGAGAGTTTGTCGAGCAACACGACAAAAGGAACAAATGAGAGGATCGCATTGGCCGCCACACTAAACGCAAATGTATGCACCTCGCTGTCGAGCAGATAACTCACCAGCGCCGTGCCGTCCTTGCGCCAGCGGTACCACTTGGATTGCTTCGCCGGTTGCTCCACATCGGCGGCTCTGGGAACTTCAACCGTCGCTTCGTCAGACTTATCGAGAACTTGCGCCTCTTCCACGTCTTGCTCCTACTCTCAGGCCAAACCGCCATCACGGACTTGCCGGTCCGCGCCGAGCAACTTTGCTAATGGCCATTTCTATTAGGATAGTCTCTTTTCGTTAAATAATATTGAGTTTGACAGGCGTCCAGAAAGCAGGGTGCCCCATCCTTTCCGCGTTCTTTGCGGAAAGGATGGGATACTACGAACAGCAACCTGCTGTTAAGAAGGCGCTTTGAGCTTCTTTAGCGCCCAGCGTGCCGCCAACCGTAACCCGTCGTCCGCGGCATCGGACCACCGTTCCAGCCAAGGCAGAAACTGGGCCACTCCGCTGTTGCCGATAGCGACAGCAACATTGCGTTTGAGCCCGAGGAATCCCGCCCGGCGCACCGGCGAACCATTGAACTTCCGCTCAAGCTCGGCATCCTCCATCGCCGCCAGGGCCTCCAAAGCTGGGTTTACCAGCTCCAGTCGCGGCTCCAACTCCGGGTCAGCACTGAGCGGCGCTTTGCGGTTCCAGGGACAAACATCCTGGCAAATGTCGCAGCCGAAGATCTGGCGGCCCATCTTCTCCATCAACTCCGGCGCGATGGCGCCTCTATGCTCGATCGTCAGGTAGGAGATGCATTTGGCCGCGTCCATCTGATAGGGCGCGATCAGCGCGCCGGTAGGACAGGCATCCAGGCAGCGACGGCAACTGCCGCACCGGTCCGGAACCGTCAGGGTCTTATCATTCTTTGCGTCGAGGGAAGTCAGCAGCACCGCAAGGAACCCAAACGATCCGAGCTTTGGATGAATGAGGCAAGTGTTCTTCCCCGTCCAGCCAAGTCCGGCGGCCTCAGCCAGCGAGCGCTCCACCACCGGCCCGGTATCCACAAAGGTCCGCGCGTCAAACGCGCCGAACTCTTCATGTAGATGCGCTTCCATGTTCTTCAGCCGATTTAGAAGCACCTTGTGATAATCGCTCGGCCGCCGCGTGCCGCTTCCATCAATCTTGCTGCTCCACGCGTAGCGCGCAATCCACCCAGCACCCTCGGCAGCTTGATCGATCGAGCGCGGCTGCGGACTGTTGTAACTCGCCCAGCAAACCACCGCCGACCGCGCCCATGGAAAGGGAATCCCAACGCGCGACCGGAGCAGCCGCCCATCCGGCTCGACGGTTAGTGGGCCAGCCTCCAACTCTCTTCGCTTCAGGTATTCCATTGAAGCTGCGCGTCCCGCTTGCACCCACTCTCCGAAGCGCGCCGCATCCCGCTCCTGGTTAGTGTGAGGAAGAGCAACCAGACCGGCCTCGGTAAATCCAGCCTCCAGCGCCAGTTCGCGCGCGCGCTCCCTGCTCAGGCTGGGGCCAGAGACAGTTACGGCTTCGCGCTGGGACGAAGGATGGTCCACCTTTCAATTCTCTATCAGTGGAGCCACTTGCAAAATTACCTTCAGAGCATAGATTGTGTCAGGGCATGACTTTAGTCGTGCTGCAAATGGCTAATTTAGATTTCGGCTTTAGCCGCTGCGGCATTTCAAACAACTGAAAACATAAATCGCAGGGGCTAAAGCCCAACATGGATTTGCTGCTCTTTCAGCACGACTAAAGTCGTGCCCTGACACGTTCCGCAGTCCCCATGGAATCTTCCAAGTGGCTCAGAGACGCGATTGCCCGAGTTATTGATGCTCTTGAACCTCGATGTTGGCGGGAACCGACGAGGTATCCATTTGCGTACAGTTAGTCAGCGTGTTCAATTGCGGACAGCGGCAAGCAGGTCTGAACACCTGGAAGCGCGGCACGGAATCTGGAATTGCTTCTATCCCCTGTGAATTAAGCGTATTCCCTTCTTTTCGGCTTTGGCCGTTTACGTGCCATTCAACAATGCACTGGGCAAGTGCAAAGAATATGCAACCCAGGCGTCCAGCAAACTGTCACAAGTGCATGGGCCTTTCCCAAGGAGGTTTTATATGACCAGCACAATTTCTAACATGATGGACAAAGCGATCTCCCCAGAGGGCGAGTTGTCTGGTTTGATCGAACTGACGGACCTCACCGAATTGGTTCGTGGCAATGAGCAGTGCCTGCTGTCGCGGCTTACTCCGATGGTGCGCCGGCAGAGCGTAACGCTCGACCTGGGCCAGGTTGAGCGCATCGACGCAGCCGGAATCGCAGCGCTGATCTCGCTCCACGCCAACGCCTACGAGGCCGGCCAATGTTTCAATGTAGTGAATCCCACGGCGCATGTGGCAGAGATCCTGAGATTGGTGGGCCTGGATCGGATTCTTTTGTCTCACACTGCGATGAAAAGATCGCATTCCGGCTCATGTATTGAACGTCCAGCGGCATAAAGATCCCGTTATTGTCATGCATTTAGCACCGGAAACTTTTTCAGTCTCAAGATACGGGAATTGAAGTCTCAAGGTGGTACCAGCCCCGAAGACCTAGCGAATCGTATGTGACCTTCAACACAGGCAACCGTATACTTGGAAGGATATTCGTAGTAACGACGAACCAATCCCGCGATGTGCGTTCCGATGCATGGATGACCCGCACGTGTTCAGCCAGAGAGCTACAACTTATTCCCGTTGTTCTGCTGAGCCCCGTCTCGCCACCCCCTCATTTTGCCGCACGGCGGAATTCATCACACGGAGGCAGTAAACCATGGCGCAGGGCGTAATGGAAAAGTCGTCTGCTGGAAAAGCAGACTCGACGGCAACCAAACATGTGTACTTCTTTGGCGGCGGCAAGGCTGAAGGCAATGGAAAAATGAAGGATGTGCTGGGCGGCAAGGGTGCCGGCCTGGCCGAGATGACCAACGTTGGATTGCCCGTGCCTCCGGGATTCACCATTCAGACCGAGGCCTGTCGCGAGTTCATGCGCGGCGCACTCAGCGCTGAAGTGGACGCCGAGATGTACGCCGCCCTCGAGCGGCTTGAAAAGCTCCAAGGACAAAAGCTGGGCGCGGGCGATAATCCGCTGCTGGTTTCGGTTCGCTCCGGCGCAAAGTTCTCCATGCCCGGCATGATGGACACGATTCTCAACCTTGGCCTCAACGATAAGGCTGTCGAATCTCTCGCCAAGCTCAGCGGCAATCCCCGCTTTGCCTATGACTCCTATCGCCGCTTGATCCAGATGTTCGGCGACGTGGTTCTCGATGTTCCCAAGAAGATGTTCGAGCACATCTTTGACGGCGTGAAAAAGCGGTTGAAGGTCAAGTTCGACTACGAACTCAAGCCCGAAGCGCTGCAAGAGATCATCGCCGAGTACAAGAAGCTGGTGAAGAAAGAGACCGGCAAGGACTTCCCGCAGGACCCCAAGGAACAGTTGGTCGGCGCCCGCAATGCCGTCTTCCGCAGTTGGATGAACGAGCGCGCCAAGACCTATCGCCGCATCAATCGCATCGACGATTGGCTCGGCACAGCGGTCAATGTGCAGGCCATGGTCTTCGGCAACCTGGGCGAGACCTCCGGCACCGGCGTCGGCTTCACGCGCAATCCCGCCACCGGCGAGAAGGTGTTCTTCGGCGAATATCTGATGAACGCGCAAGGCGAGGACGTGGTCTCCGGCGTTCGCACCCCGCTGCCCATCAGCGAGCTTGAGCGTGTCATGCCGCAGTGCTATCAGCAGCTCAAGGAAATCACTGGCCGCATGGAAAAGCACTACCGCGATATGCAGGACTTCGAGTTCACCATCCAGGATGGCAAGCTCTATATGCTGCAGACCCGCAACGGCAAGCGCACCGGCCTGGCCGCTGTTCGCGTGGCCATCGACATGGTCAACGAAAAGCTCATCACGCAGGAAGAGGCGATTCACCGCGTCGAGCCCAACCAGTTGTATGACTTCCTGGTTCCCCGCCTGGTCGAAAAGGGCGAGAAGATCGAAGTCCTGGCTACCGGATTGCCGGCCTCTCCCGGCGCGGCTGTCGGCCAGATCGTCTTCACCGCCGAGGACGCTGTCAAGCATCACGCCAACGGCAGCTATCCGGTCATCATCCTCGTTCGCGGCGAGACCACACCTGAGGACATCGCTGGCATGGAAGTGGCCGCCGGCATCCTCACATCGCGCGGCGGCATGACCTCACACGCAGCCGTCGTTACCCGCGGCATGGGCAAGTGCTGCGTCGCAGGCGCAGGCGACTGCACGGTCGACGAGGCCAAGAAGGAACTCCGCGTGAAGGGCAAGACCTTCAAGCAGGGCGATTGGATCTCCCTCGACGGCACCACCGGCCGCGTGATCAACGGCAAGCTGAAGACTCTCGACGCGCAGCCCGACGATCCCGATCTCGTGAAGTTCATGGCCTGGGTCGATCCGGTTCGCCGTCTGAAGATTCGCGCCAACGCCGACATTCCTCGCGACGCCAAGCTGGCCCGCCAGTTCGGCGCAGAGGGCATCGGCCTCTGCCGCACCGAGCACATGTTCTTTGCCGAGGACCGCATCGAGCACATGCGCACCATGATTCTCTCCGACAACGAAAAGGAGCGTCGCACCGCGCTGAAGAAGCTTCTGCCCATGCAGCGCGCTGACTTCGCCGGCCTTTTCAAGTCGATGGAGTCGCTCCCGGTCACCATCCGCCTGCTTGATCCACCGCTGCACGAGTTCCTGCCCAAGCGCGAAGATCTGCTCGTCGAGATCGCGCGCCTGGAAGAGACCAAGCCCCGCTCGCCCAAGCTCAAGGAACTGCGTCCGCTCTTGGCGCGTGTTGAAGAGCTGCACGAGACCAACCCCATGCTCGGACTGCGCGGCTGCCGCCTCGGCATCGCCTTCCCCGAGATTACCGAAATGCAGGTTCGCGCCATCATCGAGGCTGCTGTCGCGGCCAAGAACAAGGGCGGCGATCCGCATGTCGAAATCATGATTCCGCTCATCGGCTCCATCGAAGAGATGCGCAACCAGGCCACCATCGTTCGCCGCGTTGCCTCTCAAGTCTTCGAGGAGAAGGGCACGACCGTCGATTACATGGTGGGCACCATGATCGAACTGCCGCGCGCTGCCTTGACGGCTGATCAGATTGCCGAAGAGGCCGAGTTCTTCAGCTTCGGAACCAATGACCTCACGCAGACCACCTTCGGCATAAGCCGCGACGACATCAACCACTTCCTTCCGGCCTACATGAAGGCGGGCATCTTCAAGCAGGATCCCTTCGCCACCCTCGATCAGGCGGGCGTCGGGCAACTGGTGCAGATGGCGGCTTTCAAGGGCCGCAAGACCCGTCCCACCATCAAGCTGGGCATCTGCGGCGAGCATGGCGGCGATCCTGAGTCCGTCAAGTTCTGCCACAAGGTTGGCCTCAACTATGTCTCCTGCTCGCCCTTCCGTCTGCTGACGGCAAGGCTGGCGGCTGCACAGGCAGCGCTCGAAGAGAAGATGACCGGACCGGCCCACACCAACGCCTAGTCACCAGCACTAACCTCAACCATCAAGGGCGCAGCCAACAGGCTGCGCCCTTGATGTATCTGATCTCATCTTCACTCGCAAAATGGGTGAACCATTCTCGCCTGCGTCGTCTCCGAAACACCGTGGACTCTGCTACACTGGTTGAGGCGTAATTGAGGGGCAAAACGCGCCAGGCAGCGCCCCAACGATACGCTCCTGCAACGCATGTTCGGGGAGTGGCTCAGCCTGGTAGAGCACCTGGTTCGGGACCAGGGGGTCGGAGGTTCAAATCCTCTCTCCCCGACCATCTATTCAAATACCTACATCATGCTTTTTCCCGATTAGGAAATACCCTATAGACGATCTTGCAGCGGTGAGATCATCAAATGTCGGTGCCTGGACACCCAACGTGCACACCCCCTGGCAACGCTGGAAGTATTTCCGAGCGTAATACGCTTGTTACCGCCTGGTGTAAATCTGAAATGGCGCCCAATAGAATGGCGCGCGAAATCTGCTCTGGGAATGCAGCAATGCAAGTTTGGCGTTGCGGAGCGCTACGGCCGGCTCCTGGCCCTTCTCAATGCCCTGATAGAGTGCGTCCATCAGTTGCGGGGTCGAGTCGTCGCTTACCTCCCACAATGCGCCGATGACGCTGTGCGCACCTGCGCGGAGAAAAGCCCAGGAGAGCCCTACTAACCCCTCCCCCGCATAGGAGCGCGTGCCGCTGCCATAACAGGCCGAGATGGTGACCAGCCGGGCATCGATGGGATGTTGCATGATGTCGCGGGCGTAGAGCTTGAAGGAGTCTTCGCTGGCCTGGCCGCGTGAAAGCGAGGAGCCCGAGAGTATGATGGCCGAATCCAACGGATCCGTTCGGCTGGCAACCGCATGAGAGACAAAATGAATGTAGGAATACTGCGCCGGATTGCCGGTTAGATAGCTTGCTGGAGTGGCTTGCGGCCCGGCGAAGATGGATAGATGCTGAGCGGAAAAGTGCCTTTCAATCCCGGCCATCTCAGAGCCGAAGAGGGGAAGGCTGGGATAGTCCCGATCAGGCGAGACGGGGTTGCCGAGCAGCAGCATGTTTCGATCGGCATGTCTGGCAGGCTTCGCTGCTGAAAGCATCGCCAAAGATGGCGCCGAGAGCAGGGTTGCGTCTTCGAGCAAGTAATGCAGCTTTTGGCCGGAGGCTGAGCCTTGGTTATTCTCAGAGGTTGCGCCAGGAACTAGCAATGTTTCAAAGTTCAGCTTGCTCAGCTCTCCATCGGCAAGAATCATGACCGGGCTACCGCTGCGGATAAGCTTCATGGCAGGAGCCACTAACAACTTATAAAGCGCCTGCCCGTCCTCGCTGCGGGTTTGCAGAGGGTCTTCAACGTCAAGCAGGGCTTTGCGGTAGCGCTCGACACATGCGACGATCTCCCCTTGCGCTGGAAGCTCGATCAGCGCGATCTTTGACGGCGTGACTGCCCAAAGGTAGGAGTGCTGGTCGCCCAGCCAATAGAAGAGCAACGTTGCGCCGGTTTTTTGCGCAATTTGGCGGGGGTTCAGCGCTGCGGGCCGGAAAGAAGCGTTAGCTACGCCCAGGCCCTGCGCCAGCGTCCGCGCGCGGCTTTGATCGGCCAAAGCCAGAGCTTCATCGCTCCTGCCTTGCTGCACCAGCAGGTGAATGTAGTTGTCGTAGATGCCATTGGCGTTAGAGGCGAAGGGAAGTCTTGAGTCTTCGTTCCTAAGCTGCGCCCGCGCCGACTCGAAGTCGTTCAGCGTGGCTTTGTAAACCCGCTCCGCTTCCCGCGCCTTGCCCTGACGCTCAAATAGCTTGGCTAGTTCATCGCCGGCACTGAGCCTTGATGAGATTGGATTTTCCACATTGCCTTGGATTGTTTGAAGTAACGCCTCCGCTTGCTGATCCTTCTGTTGCGCGGCCGCCAACATCCCTTTCGTCAGCATGACATACGCGTTAAACCGGATGTTGCCTGTCATTTGCATTGGAGCAATCTGAGCTAAATAGGCGCTTGCATCATCTGGTTTTCCGGTCTCCACCGAAACTTGGGCCAGGTCTTCCAAGGCATTTACGATGTCTTCATTGCTATCGATCTGTTTAGCTAGATCAAGCGCTTGGCGATAGGACTGCGTGGCTCGGACCAAATCGCCAGTATCGTGGTAGACATATCCAGCGTCACTGATCCATTTGAGTTCGTAGCGGAGATCTCCGAGCCTTGTGGCTACTTTCTCCGCTTTTAGGAATTGTTCCAGTGCTCTCGCGTCATCACCTAATTGAAAATAGGCCCACCCTAGATTCCCTAGCGTTATCTGCTCCTTATCTTCGGCGCCCAGTTCCACGGCAGATTTATATGCAGACTTCGACCAATCAATTGCCTCGTCATAATGATTGATCTGTAGTGCCACCCAGCCCAAATTCAATGACGCGCTTGCGTCCATAAATCGGTCCTGATGCACTCGCGCAAAGAGAAGGCATTCCAGAAAAAACTGTCGGGCTTCTTCCATCTGTCCTCGCTTGATGGCAAGGTTCCCACGCGTCCTAAGCACATAACCGCAGGACTCGTAAGCAGTGCCCATGCAAAGTCTATCGGCCTGAGTAAGCGTTTGATCAGCAGCGGTCAGCTGTTGCTGGTGGACTAATGCGCTTGACTCGACAGCCATTTTGCGGATGGTTTCATTTACATCGTTAGATGAAGGGTGATACGCGGCAAGGATCTGTAGGGCGTCTTCGTACATCCCGCGCCAAACCATGGCCTCCGCTTCGAGAAGTTGAAATTTCGCGGCCCAGTCAGG
>Ga0181535_10003367_pt1 | contig 18633 bp, 14 predicted proteins | sample PEATcosm2014_Bin_44_FD_119774 | JGI IMG/M metagenome (GOLD analysis project Ga0181535, IMG submission 119774) | Peatland microbial communities from MTU Mesocosm Facility, Houghton, MI, USA - PEATcosm2014_Bin17_30_metaG | ecosystem: Environmental > Terrestrial > Soil > Wetlands > Peat | place... | reverse complement strand
GGATCTATCACGGCAGTCGTAACCTTGATTGACAATGCCAGCAACAGCCCACAGTCGGTTCCCCTCTCCGGCACGGGTACGAACGCCAACGACAACGCGGGGCCGAACGAGGGCGCAGGTATCAGCCTTTCACCCGGCAGCCTGAGTTTTGGGAACCAACCCGTCGACGTACCCAGTTCGCCGGAAACCATTACTTTGTCGAACATTAGCGGCGCACTCCTGAGCCTCTCCGCTTTAACGTTTACCGGCGCGAATTCCGGCGACTTCTCGGAGAATAATACGTGTGGCGTATCGCTGGCGGTGGGCGGAAGCTGTAATGTCGTAATCTTGTTCACTCCTTCGGCCAGCGGAAGTCGCTCGGCCTCGTTGAGCGTCACTAACACTCTCACCGGCAACCTTCTGACCGCGTCGCTTTCCGGCACGGGAACGCACGACGTCGTTCTCACCTGGGGCGCCAGTCTAGGAGCGGCCGGGTATGACATCTACCGCGGCAGCAGTTCAGGCGGCGAAAGCTCAACGCCCCTTAACTCCGCACCGGTCACCGGTACCAAATACGAGGACACGACCGTCTCTGCTGGCCAGACCTACTACTATGAAATCACTGCTGTAGCCGCGAATGGGAACACTCAGAGCGGCAAATCCTCGCAAGTTTCTGCGACCGTGCCCTCCCCCTGATGCGCAGCGATTAAGCGGCGCTACCCCCGCTTCGTTCGACTCGAGCGCAAAACCGGTAATGCGTTACGGGCTCATCATCTGACACAAAGCTCGGCCGCCCGGCGATGGCGCAATCCGCGCCGCCGAAGCGGATTGCGGCGGCCGCGATCACCATCACTGAGAGTCGGGGGTGAGCCGGTTCGGAGTATTGGATTGAGCCTCGAAAGTGGCGCTCGAGTGGGTTCATTGTGGTTTGCCGATGCCCCGTCGGGTTAGACTGTATGCGTCGCATGAATTGTGCTGTGCAGGTACTCTGCGGCGTGTGCTTTCCCCCTAAGGCGCGATGAACACGTGTTGCATGAAGATCGCGGGCGGTCTCCTGGCGACGGCATTTCTCACGCTTGGCGCGGCGCGAACCGTGTGCGCCTACTCGGTGCTCAGCCATGAGGCGGTCGTTGACGCTTTGTGGCAGACTTCCATCCGCAATCTCCTACTCAAACGGTTTCCCGGCGCGACGCCGGAACAACTCCACGAGGCCCATGCTTACGTCTACGGCGGGTGCATTATTCAGGACATGGGCTACTACCCTTTCGGCAACGCTTTATTCAGCGACTTGACGCACTACGTTCGCAGCGGCGATTTCATTGAGTCCCTCCTGCGTCAATCGCAGGACATCAACGAATATGCCTTCGCGCTCGGCGCATTGGCGCACTATTCGGCGGATAATCTCGGCCATCCCATGGCCGTGAACTCGTCCGTGCCGATCTTGTATCCCAAACTGGGCGCCAAATACGGCAACGTCGTTACCTACGAGGACGATCCCAAAAAACACATCATGGTAGAGTTCGGGTTCGATGTTGTCCAGGTGGCCGCGGGTGTTTATGCACCTAACGATTACCATGACTTCATCGGTTTCGAAGTCTCGAAGCCGCTGCTGGAGCGTGCGTTCAGCGAAACCTATGGGCTCGAACTTCACGACGTTCTCTTCATCGAAGATCTTGCCTTGGGCACATACCGCTACGCCGCGGGCAAGATGATTCCGCACCTCACCGCGGCGGCGTGGCAGCTCAAGCGGGACGAAATTGAAAAGCTCATCCCCGGCATCACCAGGCGGAGATTCGTCCAGCGCTTCTCGCGCCGGGAGTATGAGAAAGAGTACGGCAAGCAGTACCGCGGCCGGCGAGTGACCGGGGAAATCGAGGGCTACGAGCACCGCATCGTCGAGGCGGCTCACACGCCTGGAATCGGAGCCAAAATCCTTGCCGTCGTCTTCACCATCATTCCCAGGTTCGGCCCGCTTCGCACACTCGGCTTCAAGCCCGCCACGCCCCAGACGGAGCGTATGTTCCTGGACAGTCTGAAGGCGGTTAGCTCCAATTACCGGCGGTTGTTGGAGCAAGTAGGGACGGGCACACTAGATTTGCCGAATTCGGACTTTGACACGGGCAAGCCTACTCACGCCGGCGAATACTCGCTTGCCGATCGTACTTATGCCAATCTCCTGGCCCAACTGCGAAAAGAGCATTACAAGAATGTAACTCCGGAGCTGCGGGCCAATATCGTGGCTTTCTACGATAACTTTGACGCCACACATCCGCCACGCCACTGCAAGGTCTGCCGGAACATTCCACAGGAACTGGAGGAGATAAAAGCCACACCCGTTCATGCAGTGAACGTTGCCGCGCAGCGGTAGCGCAGGCCAGTTCTTCCGGTCTGCGCCAACCCCGCAAGGAGCCCGGCCATTCACTCCGTCCCGTAATCAATCTGCATGCGACGGACTTGCAGGCTGGATAATGCCAGGATGATCAGGCACAGGACCAGCAGTCCCAGGATGGCCGTTGCCGGCGCGGCGGGGGAGGGATTGACGGCAAGGAAGGTGAGCAGGCTGTTCTTATCCACGTTAATCGCTTCCGGTATGGCGACCGGGCACGCCGACTTCAGATAGAAGATCACGCTGATCTTTTGGAGGAGCGCGGGCAGGAAGCCGTTCACAGCCTCCCACACCAGCACCACCACGGTGGGTATCAATGGGTTCCGAAAGAGCAGGCCCGCCGCGAGAAAAACGCTGCCGTAGCCGATGCAGGCCAACAGCGTCACGCCGACGTATGCCACCAACTGCGCGAGGCCATGCTCATGGAAAAGGAACTCCTGGATAGTGTTCGAGCTGAAATAGCAATACAGGGCAATAAACTGAAGGAGGGCGCTGGAACAGAAGATGACCGTCGCGGCGAGCAGACCGGAGAGGAATTTCCCAACCACCAGGACCTCTCGGCGCAGGGGCGCCAGGAAGTAATAATGCAAGCTCTTCTCCAATACCTCCCCGCGAAAGAGGTTGCCGAAAATCCCGACGCAACCGAAGAAGACGGCCAGCCGGAGAAAGAAGAACTGGAATACGGCAGCAAAGATGTGGCTATCCTCGCCCAGGTCGCCGTGCACGCCATTCTTCAACTTGACGAAGGAGTGGAAGGCGTAGAGCACTACGGGCGCGAACGCCAGGAAGTAAATCCATGCCCCTCGCCGGGTAAAGAAGGTCTTTTTCAATTCGAGGCGAAGGATGGCCAGAATCTGCGCTCGCCAGAGCGCCCAGGGCAGCCGCTGGAAGCTCATTTGGGTGACTCCTCCGCGCCTATCAGATATTCATAGACGGAAAGGACGTCGTCGTCGGCGGGCGCTACCGACTCGATGTTGATTCCGCTCTGGGCGATGCGATTCAGCAGCAAATAGAAGCGGTCAGCGTCGCGCGTTTTCACCAGCAGGCCCTGCCCGTCGGCGAGGATCCTGGCTTCCACGACATATTCCTGCTGGAATATCCGTGATGCAAAGTCGCTGGGCTTGTTGCAGCGGATAAGAATCTGCATGGGGTGTTCGTGAATTTCTTCGCGCACGCCGTGAATCTGTCCCTCTGCCACTACGTAGCCGTTGCTGAGGAGGACGACCTGGTCCGAGAGCGCGTCCACTTCGTGCAGCACATGGCTGGAAATGATCACATACAGACCTTCTTGAGCCAGGCTGCGGAACAGGGCGATGGTCTCGGCGCGGATCAATGGGTCCAGGCCGTTCAGTGGTTCGTCCAGCACGAGTACGGAGGGTTTGTGGCACATTGCCTGGGCCAGTTTGATGCGCTGGCGCATGCCTTTGCTGTACCCGGCGATCAGACGTTGCGCTGCCTCCGTCAAGTTCACGCGTTCAATCGCCTGCTCGGCCAGCCTCGCTGCGGCGGCATGCGCGTGTCCGAAGAGCCGCAAATAAGAGTAAACGAACTGGTAGCCGGTGAGCCCTCTGGGAAATGAGTCGAACTGCGTGCAGTAACCGACCTTGTGAAACAGACGTTCGGGTTCGTGGGGCGATATGCCAAGCACGGTGACGCGCCCTGCCGTCGGCTCAACCAGGCCAGTCATCAGGTTCATCAATGTTGTCTTCCCGGAACCGTTGGGTCCAACCAGGCTGGTGATGCCGGGCGGTATCGACAGGTTTACGCGGTTTACGCCCAGCACTTCTCCGTAGAACTTGGAGACGTCCTCGAAAACGATTCGCTGATCCTCGGCTCCCCTCCTCATCTGAGGAGGGGTAGGGGGGTGGTGGGTTTCGGTATCGCCTTGACGGCCAACCACCCCTGGCCCCTCCTTAGCGAGGAGGGGAATGTCTGCGTCGTGTGCGTTCATCCCCGCACCACCTCGTAAGCCCTGACTTTCTTTTCCAACAGCAGCAGGCAGAAGGCTCCGATTGCCAGCAAAACTAACCACGCCCAGTCAGCAGGGACAGCCGCCGCCCGCCGTGAGTACTGGTGAAAGAGTTGGATCTCAATACGGGCGAGAAGACTTCCTAAGTCAATCAGCGAGCCATTCTTGGTTCGTAGCACAGCATTGATAGCCTGCCCGAAGCCAGCGCCGAAAAAGAACACACCGAGCAGCGCCGCGCCTGCCGCCGTCTTCCGCTTGATCCACGCTGAGAGGGCTAAGGCCAGGAGCGAGAAAACCAGGATCTCGATTGCCGAGCCGAGGAAAATGCTTGCCGCCATCCACAGGTTGCTCCATATCCAGCTTGCGCCCACGAGGCTGGACTGAATCAGAACCAGGATCTCGCCCGGAATCCAGGTGACCAGCGAAAGCATCAACACCAGCACAAACAGTTTCCCTAAGACGTATTCGACCCGCGAAAAAGGCCGGCAGAAATAGAGCGGCAGGGCATGATTGGCGAGGTCGGGTGAGACAAGGCCAGGTCCCACCAAGGCCGTTAGTACGAAGGCCAGCACGCCCTGAACATTCATGAAGTGATAAAAGAACGTGGCATCAACGGAGAAGAAAGAACTTAAGTTGAAAATCGCCAGCAGGCGCTGGTTGTGGTTCATGTAGAGCGCCAGGGCACAGCCGAGAGGGTAAAAGAAGCAGATGGCAAAATAAACAACAATAAACCTGGAAGAAAGTGCTCTCTGGTAAGCGTACCGGCTCACAATCAGGAAGCGAGACCACGCTGGGCTGAACTCGCCCGCATAGCTGTGATAGCTCCGCTTATGGACGGCCATTGGAGTTCTCCATAGCCTTCAGGAAAATGTCCTCGAGGCTGTCGCGCCGGTAATTCAGGCGGCGGATCTGAACGCCGTGCTCCTCCGCCAGTCGATAAAGGTCCTGAAGGGCAAAGTCCTGGCCAAGAACCATCTTGAACCGCCGGGGGCTGCGGTCGGTGTGGCTCCCCGCCGGCGCGGAAAAGCCCGAGGCGGTTATCGCGCACTCACAGTCCAGGCCCTCGACTGCCTCTGCGAAGGCGCCGTCGCCGCCCAGCGTCTCAAGCTCGAGGAATCGCCGGTTGGCTCGACGTTCCTCTTCCAGGTTGGCGTAATGAACCTGATGGCCATCCTTCAGGATCAGGACTTCTTCGCAGGTCTCTTCCACGTCGCGCAACAGATGAGAGCAGAGCAGGATGTGGAGGTCGCGGCTGTCACGCATCTCGCGAATCAGGCGGATCATGCGCTGGCGGGCAGGCGGATCAAGGCCATTGGTGGGCTCATCCAAAATCAGCAGGCGAGGGCCATGGGCGATCGCCTGGGCGAGCTTGGCCAGTTGCTTCATGCCGAGCGAATAGGTTCCGAGAAGTCGGTACCGCGCTTCGCCCAGCCCGACGTAGAACAATGCCTCGTGAGCGCGCTCCAGCGCAGCCTCCGAGGGCAGGCCGGAAAGCTCCGCCATCAAGCGTACAAAGCTTACCGCAGTCATCTGGGCAATGAAACACTCGGACTCCGGCATGTACCCGGCAAGCGCTCGAATTTGCTTTATTTCGGTTCGAATGTTGCGCCCGAGGACTCGTGCCGTGCCCGCCGTCGCCGGATAAAATCCCAACAGCGTGTTGATGAGAGTCGATTTGCCGGCGCCATTGGGGCCCAATAACCCGATCGCTCTGCCGGAGAGCGAACAATTCAGGCCTTCTAGGATCTTCCGCCCTCCCAGCGTGACGCCCAATCCCTCGAGTTCGATGATCGGTGGCATATCTCAGTGATTAGTGCCTAGTGCCTAGTGCCTTTCGTCGCCCACCTGCCCATCTGCCGACCTGCCCATCTGCCTACTGCCTACTGCCCTTCAGAAGCGGAAGCAGGTCCAGGACTCCTGCACCCTTAATCCCGAGTAACGGACCGAAACCCATTCCAAACATGTTCCCCGTATTTGCGACCACAATATCCAGCGGCTCGCCGTAAGCGCAAGTCAGGCTGGGGCCGCTGTTCTGCTTCAGGGACTCGATGCCCTGCCGTTCTGCGGGAGTGAGAATAGGGAGGTCCGCCACCGATCCGATCATGGCGCCCAGGTTTTGATAGACGAGCGCGGAACAGTTTGTGAATCCGTCGCGCGGCAAACGGCTGCTGAAATCGCTGGAGTGCGCGAGAGTATATTGCGTGTTGCGGTTTTGGATCGAGCTGAGCAGCAAGACCCGGCTGGGCGCTGCCAAAAGATAGCCGTCCACGAACACATAATCGATCTCGGACGGTACGCCCGGCGCGGCCGAAGGCCGGCTGGTCTGAAGGCTGTAACAGGTTCGGCCGTCCGCATTCTCTTTGGTCAGATTAAGAGTGCCTGCTTTCGAATCCGCCCGGTGATTGTAGCTGGACACCAGCTTTTCGATGGTTTCCTCGAGCCGTCCCGGATCGTTCACTTCCAGCGCTGCCTTCCAACTTGGCGTGGGTACAATCGGACCATCAAGCGCGAAAGTGACCTCGCCGCCCAGTTGGGCTGCCAAATCCTGAGACACATTCACTCCGGTTTCCGATTCGAAGTCTTCCAAACCCTCGGTGAATCCAGGATCATGACTACCTGCCAGGCTGAAGATTTCCTGCAAAATTTCCTGCGGGTTCTCGACGACAAAGGAAACCGCAAAGCTAGCAGTGGGCGACACAAAATCCAAGGTCCCCATCGGGCTGGGGGAGCCCAGCAATGCCGTCAAGCCGTGGCGCGGCTGGGCGAACGTCAGCGTCGCTCGGTTTTCAGTGCGGCCGCTTGCGCCCTTGCTTTCCATGATGAGATATCGCATGTCTGCGAGGCCGGTCCTCTCGTCCCTAATCAAATTCAAACTCCCTTTCTGATTTACGGAATGCGCAAGAATTTGTTCCATGTCAGCGCAAATAAGAAAGCCGGCGCCCGCTTGATAGGCCTGCCGGATGGCGCTGTAAAAAGGTGTGGAGGTGAAACCGCTGGGAGTTGCATGCTCCATTCGGAGAGCCACTTTCTGCAGTTGGCTCGCGTCCGCGGCCATCGCCATAAGGTTGTTTTGCAAGTAGACCAGCGTGGTTTTTGTGCCGGTGGCAGGCGGAAGCAACGATGGGTTATCCACGATCCGCACCTCGAGTTGCTTGCCGTCGCGTTTGATCTGGCCCAGTTGCTGCTGGAGAAAGGCTCGGAAGTCAGGGCGTCGCACCTCTGCCAGAACAATCGGCGAATGTTGATCGGCGGTCATGGCGACGACGATCTCGTCCCCGAGGTAGTCGCTGTAAGAGCGAAGCCGTTCAATCAACTCGGGCTCTTTGCCGGCTCCTCCGGACGCCTGCTGGCGCGCCCACCAGGCTTGCAACACTGCGCTCTGTTGGATGCGCTCCTGCAAGAGCCGATTCGCTTCAGTCAGCGTCGAGCCCAGGTTCGGGATTGCAGCGTAGAATAGCGTGTCATCCGGCACCAGATTCAGCAGAGCTGAGTTGTAGCGGGGCGTGGGTCCCGGAAGAGCCTCCAACTGCTTGTGCAGTGCCGCAAACTCGCCCAGCAGCGCGATGTATTCACCCCGGTTGCGGCTCCACGATACTGAGTAGCTCACGGGAACCGGCGCCACATCCTGCTCCGTCGAGACCTGCTCCCCAGGATGGAGCAGTTTTGTGTTGCGCCCTTGCTCGACTTCCACTTCTCCCTGAATTACGGAAACGCGCGCGCCCTTCATGCCTTCGTCCACCGCAAAAATGGTGCCCTTGACGGAAACCAGGCAATCCCGTGTGGCAACGTTGAGCCGGCCTCGGCCCTGCTTGGCCGCGCGGACAATGATGTTGCCGCGCTGCAGGTGAAGCGTCGTGTCGCGCCAGCCTTTGGACACCCAGAATGAAGTGCGCTGGTCCATTTCAACTGTCGATCCATCCACCATCCGGATCACGGCGGAGGAAGCCTTGGCAGTACGAATCTCTTCGTCTTGGTGAATGGAACGGCCGGGAAGAACAGCTTCGCCGCCGCGTCCAGAATCAAGATAGAGCGTTCCTTCGGCGGAGAGCACAGCCGCTTCGGCTTCCGTACCACGAAGCATTCTGACCCAGCGCCCGTCGCTGAGAAAAACCACGAGGCCGATGATAATCACGCCTGTCGCGAAGGCCCAAGGCATGATCCATCTGGCTCTGGCGCCGGCCGCTTTGCGCGGGGCGGCATTCGCAGAGTTTTGAGGGGCGACAGGTTGCATAGCGTGGCGCGCTTCTCGCAGTGCATGGCGGCATGCCACGCATCCATGGATATGGTCCTCGAGCAACGACGCTCGCGCTTCGGAGAGGCTCCCGCCCAAGTAAACAGGCAGCAAAGTCTGGAAATCCGAGCAGCCGCGAATCTTCTCCACGTCCGAAGCAGTTGCCGTCACCGGGGCAGGGAAGTGCTCGAGCAGCCGGGCCCATACGCGGTCCGCCGCCCGCTTGACTGCCGGGTCTGAAATGCTGTCACGGCGCAATTCGGTGATCAGCTCATCCATGCTCGGGTCGCGTTGCTTTGGTGGTTGGCTCATGATTTCCCTCCGATGTAGGCACGAATCTCTTTCTGCAGCCGCCGCCGGGTGCGGTGCACCGTCACCGCCACCCAGACTTGCGATACGCCGAGGAGGCGTGCGATTTCCGGGTTGCTATAACCCTCCAGGAAACGCAGAGCGAAAATCTCGGCCGCCTGCAAACTCAAGCTTGCCAGCGAGCGCCGCAAGCATTCGCGCAATTCTCCGCGCTCCAACTCTCCGCGCGCGGGAAGCGAATCCGGCAACGGCGCGGTCTCCGCCACTCGCCGGGCCCGCACCATGTCCAGCGCGGCATTAACCGCCGCGCGGCGAAGATACCCCTCGGAATTCTCCACTTGAGGGGCCGCGCCGTCGCGGCCGACGAGGCGCAAGAAGACGGTCTGGAGAACATCCTCAGCGTCGGTGAGATTGCCGGTGATCCGGTAGGCAGCACGAAACACAAGAGCGTGGTGCGCGCGGAACAGTCGTTCAACTGCATCGCTGGGGCTGGGAATCGTGACCTCCGCGGTGGCCGATCGCACGGGCGCCTCCTGACAGTTGCTGTCACTATGAAGACGAGCCACCATGCTAATTATTACAGTTAATTCAACAATATTTTGAAGGTATAGGCGAGGGCGACGGGTTTGGCTATCGGCAGGCTTATCTTAAGGCCTACATCGCTATGCTCCCAGGTCAGCTTGGCGTCGCTGCCCAGGAGAGAAACATCTGCGATCTCGCCCTTGGCAAGAAGCGCGTCGCGTGTGTTGAGTGGTTTGATCAGCAAGTCCGGAGTGTTCCGGGGCAAATCGAGAGCGATGGCGTAGAGAGTTTTCCAGCGGCTGGTGAAGCGAACATCTTCTGCTCCGAAGTCCGGTATATGCTCCTCACCGAACATGCCGCTTTGGACCTGGGTGGGGCCTGCTCCAAAAATCTTCCAGGGCCGCGTGCCGTAAATTGCTTCTCCATTCACCGACAGCCACTCGCCGATGGCGAGCAGGCGCTCGACGACCGGCTGGGGAAACACTCCTTCGGCTGTGGGGGTGATGTCGAGCAGGAGGCTTCCGTTCTTGCTGACGATATCGATGAGCTCACCGAGGATGCGATGCGCGGTCTTGTAGCTCGCGTCCTGGACATGGCTCCAGGAATTCCAATCGACGGCGTCGTCGGTCAGCCACTTGTAGTCAGCAAGATGGTCGAGCCGGCCGCGCTCGATATCGAGAATTCCAGCGCCTGAGGGCAAGTCTTTTTCCTTGTAGGTCACGCTGACTTCCTCATGCCAAAGCTCACCTTGGTTGTAGTAATAGGAAATCACGTCGGCCAGGCGGCGCTCGTCAATGATGTTCAGGCGGCTGTCAAAGTAAATGAGGCTGGGGTGGTACTTGTCGATCACTTCTCGAACTTTCGCTTCCCAGGTTTCCTGAAACGCAGGCGTCGGTGGCGGCGTAGGCTTATCGTAGTCCTTGAATGGACTTTGGGGGGCCGGGGGACCATAGAGTCCGCTGTACTCGGGATTCGAAGCATCAACTGACTTGTCGATGGTCGGATACCAGCCCCACAGCCACTGATGGTGGAACGTGGAGATGAACCTGATGCCCTGGTTGCGAAGCGCTCTGCTCATTTCTCCCACCACGTCGCGGCAAGGGCCCATGGCAGCCGCATTCCACTTGTTAACTTTCGAGTCCCACATGGAGAAGCCATCGGCGTGCTCGGTCACCGGCCCGGCGAATTTCGCGCCCGCCTTGCGCAGCAAATCCGCCCACTCGTCGGGGTTGAACTTCTCCGCCCGAAACATGGGGATAAAGTCCTTGTAGCCGAATTTCGAAGGAGGGCCGTAGACGAGTTTGTGGTATGTGTTCGCCCGCTGGCCTTCGATGTACATGTTGCGGGAGTACCACTCGTTGTCGAAGGCCGGCACCGAGTACGGCCCCCAGTGGCAGTAGATGCCGAATTTGGCGTCGTTAAACCAGGCGGGAGCGGCGTGCTTCGTCAGCGAGTCCCACAAAGGCGCGAAAGCCTGCTGGGAGCATAGGGCGCGAGGCGTCGCCAGCGCTGCGGCTGCCGCGCCGGTGGTTTTCAGGAAACTGCGGCGAGTGATTTGTTGGGTCATGATGCACCATCCTAACAAGCATGGATAACCGAAATCAACGGCGGGTTCGGAGCGTGGTGCTCGCGCGCCGTTGCTACTCGCTCGCCAGTTGATGTGCGGCCAGAACATCGAAGATGTACGTGGCCGCGCCGCCGATCACATATTCAGTCTGGTACCAGAGAAACGGAAACTGTTTCAATTCCATGTAATCGGGTTTCACCAGCGAGGCGCCGGAAATTACGCCGCCGGGGATATGCGACCAATCGGCGCGGTTAAATCCATACGCGATGAGAGGTGATTCGACTCCCACTCCCGACACGTAGCTCCGGTTGTTGGCGGGATGCACGCCCAGCACGAAATCCACGGTGGCGAATATCGGCTCTTTCCCGAACAGGTCCGGGAAAGCTTTGTGCAGATAGTAATGGCGGAGGGCGTCATCCTGCAAATTCCAGCCTTCGCCCCACACAAAGCCGGAATGAATGCCCGAGCGCGATTCGAGCTTGTATTCGGGCTTCAAAACTTCCGGCGGGTAATGTACGCCCCAGGGATTGGCTGCGGCGCGCTGGTCAGCGGCGATCTTCCATTTTTCGGCGAGCGCCCTGACCTCCGATTTGCACTCCGCATCGTCAAGTTTAGGTAGCGCGCGTGCCAGAACCCATCCCGGCCCTGATCCAAACTGGCCGGCGGAGATGCCCTTCACGACGGGAAGGAGCGCGATCAGCCGGTCGCGGTACTCTGCCTTGCCGGTTGTGATCAGAAGTTCCGCCGTGGCCGCCAACTCCTGACTGTGAAATCCCTCGTCGCTGCGCGGAACGTAGGCATTAGGAGCGAAGACGGGCGCATGCGTCTGCTCGTATTGCCAAAGCTGTTCGGCGGCGGTTAGAGATTCCTGTGCAAGGGCGTCGTTATACCCACGCAGCACGCGGCTAGAGGCTGCCAACGATTGGGCCACGATATATTGCAAACCAGTATTGCGGTTGGTGAACACGAAGCGGTCATCGGCTTTGCCGGAGCGCCCCTCGCGCACTTCATCGGCATTGAGCGATGGGTCGTAGACGCGGTTATCGGTAATGTTGATCGGGTCGCCCACGTGGGAGTACATGTGCTCACTGCTCTCAATGATCCCGGGAAAAATGTGACCGGCAATGCGGTAAGAAGCCAGCATGCTCTCGACGCCATACTCGATCTGTTGCAGCATGTCCGGCTTGCCATCCGGGAGATGCAGCAGGACTTCTCGCTGGGAGCGGTGGATGGTGGTCTGGTCGAGGCTGGGATGGAATTCCTCCTGAGCCAGGGCTAGCGCCAGGGTCGTGTGAGCGCTGCTGCCCGCGGGCAAATCATGGTCGCCGGCGTCGTGCCATCCGCCCCAGTCAAGCCCGGGGATATGTTCGTTGTCCTGGTAATTCGTCTCGCGCTCGGCCTGCTGGTAGCCGTCGATCCAGACGTGGTTGGCAGGCGCCTGGCGCGCGTCGTCCAGGTGGCACGCTCCGTGCCAGGTGCGCGATCCTTCCTTGACGGCGACATGACACATCTGGACGGGCAGGAAATATTCCAGGGTCGGCTGCCAGGCCTCGTCGGTGACTTCGTCTGCGATTTGGAACGGGCCGGCGTGCTGGTCGCGGAATTCTACGAGGAAAAGCCCTGGCTGTTGCACATCGCTGAAGTCAAAGGTCGCATATTGAAAGCGGAGGAACCTGCCCCACTTCTTTGCCACGCCGGACTTCACGAGTTTCTTCCCGCCGGCCGCCTGGAGTTGGTACAGCTTGACAGGATCGGTCGAGGAATCCCGCGCGTCCAATTCCAAGATGGCTCGTTTGGGCTGGCGAGGGAGATATCCAACTTGTGAAATCCCGATCACCGGCCTTCGACGCCAAGTCGGCGTGAGCGTGGGCGTGATGGTCATCACAATTTCAGTCGCTGAACTCGAGCGCTCGAATGCCGCTTCGAACATGAACCACGGTTGCGGGCTGCCTTGCCTCTCGTCCAGCAGTCGGAGCGCGCCGTTGGGCTGGGAGATAGTGAAATTGTGCAATGAATCTTCTTGGGCCACGTTGACAAGCTTGCCGGGACCGTAGAGAAGGCTCTTGCCGCTGTATTGCTGCGGGAAAACACCGCCGCCCGCGTCACCCTGATAGGATTTGGAAAAGTAGACGCCCGGGTAGAGGTTGATCTTCAGCCCTGCCCGCTCCACTTTGCTCCAGTCGAGCGGGCGGTCGAGCTTCAGCGTAATCGCGATGCTTCGGCCGCCGCTTTTCACCTGCAATTGGTAGCCGGAGTTCCAGTCCCCAATTTCTCCAAAGACCGTGGCAAGCCCTTGAGCGGGGTCTACTTCACGCCGCAGAACGCGCAGTTGCGGCCTCGGCTCACCCGGCTTGGTCTCCAGGAACAGATCGCCCGAATCCAACACCCGTTCGTCATTTAAAATCATTTGCAGCCCGCCCTGATAGCCCACTTGATAGTTGTTATGAAAAAGCAGGAAAGAAAATCCAGGGCCGGAAAAATACTCTTGATCGTTAAGAGTGATATTCTCGCCTGCAACGCACTTCGGCACCGAGAAAAACACCAAAGCGAGAATTGCTGATAATGCAAGTCGCTTAAACATGATGGCTCCTCGTAATATTGCTCAACCGCTCAGGGGTGGAAAGTATTCTGCATCGGATGGAGAAATACAAGGGGTTTGTGGTGTGGCGCAGACCCGCGATTCAGGTCTTCGGCTCCGTGACTGTCATCCTGAGCGAAGCGAAGGATCTCTGCAGTTTCTTGCACTCAAGTACCCGGCGCCGAACTGCGGGGATCCTTCGCTTCGCTCAGGATGACAATAACTCTTTGAGTAGCGGCTTGCCAACGACTCAGGATGAGATGGTAGTGATGGTAGAATAGCGCCATGAATCGCAGGGAGTTTCTGCTCGCAGTGGCGGGGACCGCGGCGCCAAGCGGCGTTGCTGAAGATACGCCAATCATCGACACCCACGTTCATCTGTACGACCCCACACGTCCTGGAGGTGTTCCCTGGCCGGATCGGAGGGAGACCACACTGTATCAGCGCACGTTGCCCGATCGGTTCCGAAGCACCACGCAAGGGTTGGGCATCGTGGGCGTGGTCGCGGTTGAGTGCAGCCCCTGGCTCGAAGATAATCAGTGGGTTTTGGACATTGCCGCCAAGGACCGGCTCATTGTGGGCACGGTGGGAAACCTGGCCGTCGGCAAACCGGAGTTTGGCAGGCATCTGGATCGGTTCCATCGCGACCCGTTGTTTCGCGGAATCCGATACGACTTCCGCGGGCAGGTTTCCGCGCCCGAGGTTATTTCCCACCTTAAGGCGCTGGCGAGTGCGGGATTGGAACTTGATAGCCCGCAGCCTGACCTGGATTTGATGCGGGATCTCGTCCGGCTAACGGATCGAATTCCCGACCTGCGCGTGGTGATTGATCATCTCCCCAATGTTGAGCTTCGTCAAGACTCGCGGGCTCGTCGCGACTACGAATCGTGTCTCCATGAGCTCAGGCCGCGGCCCCAGGTCTACGCGAAGGTCTCAGAAATCCTACAACGAGTCGGCGGCCAGGTTTCTGATGACCTCAAGTTGTACAGGCCGCGCCTGGATGAGTTATGGGACATCTTTGGCCCGGATCGGTTGATCTTCGCCAGCGATTGGCCGGTGAGTGATCTGAAAGGGCCGTACGCCCAGTTGTTGACAGTCGTCCGCCGTTACTTTGCCGAAAGAGGCCGAGCCGCGGAGGAGAAAGTCTTCTGGAAAAACTCCCGCGCCGCCTATCGTTGGGTCAAACGCCAGCCGAACCAGCCTTGAAGAACCAGAGGCGATGGTAGAATAACGTCATGGATCGCAGAACATTTCTGGTTGCCGCAGCGGGGATTGCGGGATTGGGTGCCGCCCCCGGGGCCACCCCGATACCCATCATTGACACCCACATCCATCTCTTCGATCCAACGCGCCCGCAGGGCGTGCCTTGGCCCGAGAAGACTGACCCAATCCTGTACCAACCCGCTTTGCCCGAGCGCTACCGGCGGGTCACGAAAGGGCTAGGCATCGTGGGCGCGATCGAGATTGAGGCGAGTCCCTGGCTCGAAGACAACCAATGGGTGCTGGATGTTGCTGCCAGGGACAAGATCATCGTGGGAACGGTCGGAGACCTCGAGCCGGGCAAGCCGGATTTCCACAAGAATCTTGACCGATTCCACCGCAACCCGCTGTTTCGCGGGATTCGATATGGGAACCTGTGGAACAGGAATCTTGGCGAACAGTTGTCGCGGCCGGATTTCATTTCCGACCTCAAGGCGCTGGCGGATGCCAACCTGGCTTTGGATAGCGCAAACCCTGACCCAGCGTTGATTGAAGCCTTGGTGCGGCTCACCGACCGTGTTCCCAGCCTGCGGATCGTCGTGGATCACCTGCCACAACTCGATCCGCCCACGGAAAAACGTGCCCGCGATGCGTACGAGTACAGCCTGCGTGAGTTGGGCAAACGGCCGCAAGTTTACGTCAAAGTCTCCGAAGTCCTGCGGCGCGTGGACCGGAGAGTGCCGACCGACCTGGATTTCTACAAGCCGCGCCTGGACGAGATGTGGGAGATTTTCGGCCAGGACCGGCTTTTGTACGGTAGCGATTGGCCCAACAGCGATAAGTGGGGCACGTACCCGCAGGTGTTGGGCATCGTGCGTGAGTACTTCACCAGCAGGGGCAGACCGGCGGCGGAGAAGTTCTTCTGGAGGAATTCCGTCAAAGCCTATCACTGGGTGGTCCGAGCTCCCACGCAGCCCCGCCTGTAGGGGGACGGCTTGCCGTCCCCCCGCTGCCCGAGGCGTTAATGCAATGCGCCCGAACCCCCTCACCCGTCCCGCGACGGCTGATGAAAGCGCCGTCGCGGTCCACCCTCTCCCCCAAGGGGGCGAGGGCGACACATTCTCGTGAACTTCTGAATCCTGACTCCTGCCTTCCCTACGTCCATCGGAACCAGCGTAGCGCCAGCAGATAGGAAATGCCTCCCCAGAGGACCATGACGAGCAGGCGCGACCCTTGAGTCGCCAGCGAACCGCCCTCGAGGATGCAGGAGCGGAGAGCGTCGTTAAGCGCAGTGAGAGGCAGGAGTTTAATCAGAGGCAGCAGTACGGTGGGAAATCGCTCGTAGGAGAAGAAGACTCCAGAAAAGAGCCACATCGGCATCATCACCAGGTTGATCAGCCCGCTGACGCTCTCGATTTTCTGGGCCCGGCTGGCGGTGATCAGACCTAACCCGCCAAAGCACAGCGCGCCAATTCCACTGATCAGAATCACGGCCGCCCACGAACCCATCAGCCGCATGTGAAATGCCAGAATGCCGAAGCCGAGTAACAGCACCAGTTCGATCAGCATCAGAATCAAGCGGCTCGAGGCCAGCGCCAGAAGAAAATCGCCCCGGCGCATGGGGGTGGCCACGAATCGCTTCAGCAGCTTTCGTTGGCGCATGTCGACCAGGGCAAAGCCGACGCCCCACATGCCGGAGTTCATCAGGTTCATGCCGAGCAAGCCGGGGATCAGGAAGTCGATGTATCTCGCGCCCGGCTCCGTCGAAGCCTTCTCAGACGTGGCCAGAGGGTCTTTTCTCCCCGCCGAAGTCTGCAAGGCGTCATTCACAATGGAGCGAGTCAACACGCTCTCCGGGCGCGCAGGATCCAATCGGTATTCAAAGCTGCTGCTGGACTGCGGGATCACCACCAAGTCGTACTTTCCCAGCCGGAATTGATTGAAGGCGCTCGTCTCGGGAAGCACCTCCGCCTTGACCAACCCCTTTTGAGGAGACTCTTGCAGCATTTCGAGTGTGTGCGCCGCATCCTTCCCGGCTACGATCGCCACGCGGTGCACCTCGGCGGGCTTGTTTCGAAAGGCAATCCCCAGTCCTAGAGCCAATAATATCGGGAATCCAAATACCCAGAAGATGACCTCCGGCTCGCGCCACATCTCTTTTTCGCGCACGACGAGCAGGTGCAAATAACCTGCCCAACGGCCGTTGACCGGCGCGAGAGTGGGCGTCTTTGCCTTCGGCCGGGAAGGGGCAACGGTGTTAGCTTGAAGGCTCATCGTAAAGGCTTCGGTGGGCCCGAAGGGACCTAAGGTCATTAGCCGTGGGTGAAACCCACGGGGTGCCTCGCTGGTTGAAGTTCGACCCCTGCGGGGTCGAATTTCGTTTTCTCTCTATCGGCCCTATCCGTAGGTTTCACCTACGGCTAATGATCTTGTTCCCCTTCGGGGAACTCCTACTCCTCCCTCAGGTGCCGTCCGGTGAGATGTACGAAGACATCCTCGAGGCTAGCCTGACGAGTCGTGAGGCGCAGCAATCGCGCACCTCGCTTGTGCAAGGCCGCCAGCAGGGGAGGGATTGTCTCATGGGTCTCACGCACGCTCAGAATCACACAGCCGGCTTCCTCATGCACGGCGTCGACACCGGGCAGTGACCGCCACACTTCTTTGGCGCCGGCGTCGTTAGGCGTCGCATCAAATTCCACCATCTGATGCCCGCCCAACTCCTCGATCAACTGGGCGGGCGTGCCGGAGGCAATGGCTTGGCCGTGGTCGATAATCGAGATTCGGTCGCAAAGCCGCTCGGCTTCGTCCATATAATGGGTGGTTAGCAGGATGGTTCCGCCGCGGCTCTGGAAACCGCGGATGGTGTCCCAGAGTTGCCGGCGGCTTTGCGGATCCAATCCCGTGGTGGGTTCGTCGAGAAACAGGATTTTCGGATTGGCCACCAGCGCCGCCGCTACCGCCAGCCTCTGCCGCTGGCCTCCGGAGAGCTTGCCGACCCAGCTAGCTGCCTTTTCGGTCAGCGCCATCTCTTCCATGACCTCATCCGTCGAACGCGGCTGGCGATAAAAGCTGGCGAACAGCTCCAGTGTTTCCCGCACCGTCAGCTTCTCACTCAGGCGAGTTTCCTGAAGCGAGATCCCCAACACCTCGCGGAGTTCCCGGCTGTGGGCGTTCCAGGTTTTCCCGAGTATCTCGACTTCGCCGGAGGTTTGAGCCAGCAACCCCTCGAGAATCTCGATGGTGGTGGTCTTGCCCGCGCCGTTCGGGCCGAGCAACCCAAAGCATTCGCCGCTCAGGATTTCCAGGTCGAGTCCGCGCACAGCTTCCACACTGCCGTCATAAGTCTTGACCAGGTTGTGACACCGCACCGCCACGCCCATATCGTTATCATACAGAATGAAACCGCTTCAGGGAAACAATTGGGGGGAGTGGGAGGTGTTGTGAATTGCGCCGTAGCGCCCCTCACTGCCGTCCGCTCCCCGCCCACGCGGGGGAGCGGTTCCCGCGTGAGCGGGACGGGGTGAGGATCGTCCTGCCCGGGCCCGTCGCCCTGGGCAAGTGACTACCGCCCCTGGAGTGGCCGAAACGTGAGCCATCTGCCTGGCCGTCGATCTTACGTTAGACACCAGGGATTGGGGTTGACATCCGCTGGAGCCGGAAATGGCTGTTCAGTCATGTCTTGCGTTGGAGCTTGCGCAAGGCTCGAGGGGGTCCGCAAGGGTCAAAAATCTGCAATCATGACTAAAGAGCCATGTTGCCAGTTCCAGGCGGGACGCCACGCCAACTTTCTCGAAGATGGAACTCATATGATTCTTCACAGTTTGAATAGAAATCTTCAAGTCCCCAGCGATCTCGGCATTCGAAAGTCCCATGGCAACACGAGCCGCGATCG
>Ga0181535_10003366_pt1 | contig 18636 bp, 12 predicted proteins | sample PEATcosm2014_Bin_44_FD_119774 | JGI IMG/M metagenome (GOLD analysis project Ga0181535, IMG submission 119774) | Peatland microbial communities from MTU Mesocosm Facility, Houghton, MI, USA - PEATcosm2014_Bin17_30_metaG | ecosystem: Environmental > Terrestrial > Soil > Wetlands > Peat | place... | reverse complement strand
GCGGTGGTTGGCATGGTGGTGGGTGGCGCGGTGGTTACGGCTATGGTTGCACACGCAGATGGGTTCTTGGTCCCTATGGCTGGCATTGGGTCAGGCGTTGCTGGTAAGGCTAATAAGCTCCTGAAAACCAATAGACTTTTGCATCGTATCGTCCCCTAGCTTAAAGATTGAGCGCTTCCTTTTTGATCACGTCGTGCAACGTGATCGGTAAGCGCTCTCACCTCTCAAAGGCGCCGGTTTCGCTCTTCCGGTCTCGCTCCGGCCGGCAAAGCGGCTTGCCCAGCCCCGATCCCGGGCAGCCTCTTAAATTGCCAGCGGGCGGTTCCATATATTGGAGCATGGACGAAAATCATTTTGGACTGCGCGATTTCTCCATGTCTTTCCTGGACGATGCAGTGAAAGTGGAACGCAGCGCTCACGCGTCCTCTGACTCGGGGATGGCAGAACCTTGCGAAGAAGATACCTATCCTGATCGTGCGGACGACGATACCGCGCTACTCGACGCATATTTGAAGGCGGTAACGAATGTCGTCGAACAGGTCTGGCCAAGCGTCGTCCGGCTCGATATTCGCCAAAATGGCGGCGGACGCGCCGGATCAGGGTCTGGCGTCATCCTCTCGCCGGACGGATTGGTTCTCACCAACAGTCATGTCGTGCAAGGTGCCAAGCGCGCGGATGTCACGGTGCTCGACGGACGCAGTTTCTCCGGCCGCGTCCTCGGGGACGATCCCGATACCGATCTTGCGCTTGTCCGGATCGACGAAGACGCAACCCTACCCGCGGCTAAGCTCGGCAATTCGAAAAAGCTGAAGCCTGGGGAAATTGCTATCGCGATCGGCAATCCGCTCGGCTTCGACGCGAGCGTCACGGCGGGTGTCATATCCGCGCTCGGGCGCTCCTTGCGGTCAATAAACGGCCGTTTGATCGAAGACGTGATTCAGACCGACGCGGCGCTCAACCCGGGCAATTCTGGCGGCCCGCTCGTCTCGTCGAAGGGCGAGGTCATCGGCATCAACACGGCGATTATTTCCGGCGCCCAAGGCATTTGTTTCGCGGTGGCGTCCAACACGGCAAGTTTTGTGCTAGGCGAGCTTGTGGCGCATGGAAGGGTCCGCCGCGCTTTTCTCGGCATCGGTGCCGGCACGGTGCCGCTGCCGCGCAGGATCGCGCTGCGCCTTGGGCTCGCGCAGAGGATGGGCGCCCTGATTAGCGCGGTCGAGGCAAGAAGCCCAGCCGATCATGCGGGCCTGCTCACCGGCGATATTTTGCTCGCCGTCGATGGCACGCCCATCACGGGGGCCGATGATCTCGTGCGCCTTCTCGACGCGGCGAAGATCGATCGCACGATCCCATTCGACGTTCTTCGCCGTTCAAGCCAGCGGCGATTCTGGGCCGCTCTGCGCGAAAGAAATTAATTTTCATAACTCGCAGTGCCGCGTACAAGACAGTGCACAACACATTTGCGCAACGCAAAGAGAGAGGGAAAGTCTGAGGGTGCAAACGCGGCCCGAGTTAATTTAAAGTATTTCTACAATTTTCTCTATAATAAACAGCAACAGTACATCCTATATAAATACAGAATCTCTGATCTAAAAATAGTATTTGGTACATCAGATGCCATTGCGTAAGTTAAGCTGTCCAGGCGATAGTTTTTAATGGTTCTAAGAACAGTTATTTCATTGATCGTTGGGCTATCAGGGTGTAGCATCCACCACTCCTGAGCTTGATTTCCTGCCACCTGCCCGTACTGCCGCCGCTGGTGCCTTGAAGCAAGCATCGGCCAAGCTTTGCGGCTGTGCCAATCCCGGAGGTCTAGAGGTATTTCCATGGCTGGCGCCCTTATCATTGTCCTGCGCGAGGCCATCGAAGCCGGTTTGATCATCGGGATTGTGCTGGCAGCGACACGGGGCATACCGTCGCGCACGCGTTATGTCGCCTCGGGTATTTTCAGTGGGCTCGTGGGTGCGGTATTGGTCGCGTTTTTCGCGGGTGCTATATCCAAGGCGCTTACCGGCGCTGGCCAGGAAGTTTTCAATGCCGCCGTTCTCGGCCTCGCCGTGATCATGCTTGGCTGGCACAATATCTGGATGGCGCGCCACGGCCGCCAGATAACGGAGGATATGCGTCGTTTAGGGCACGATGTGGAGAGCGGTTCGCGATCCTTGATGGCGCTTGCCGCCGTCGTCGGCTTGGCGGTCCTTCGCGAAGGGTCCGAAGTTGTCCTGTTTCTTTACGGTGTCGTCATTTCGAGCGGCGAGTCGGGAGTGAGTCTATTGCTCGGAGGTGTGCTTGGGCTTTTGCTCGGAGCCGGGGTCAGCGCCCTCGCCTATGGAGGCCTTGCGATCATCCCTCCACGTTATCTCTTTAAAGTCACCGCTTTTCTGATTGCCTTCATGGCGGCCGGGATGGCGGCGCAATGCGTCGCTTTTCTCGAACAAGCCAATATCGCAACCGCCTTGGGAAGCATCGTTTGGAATTCCTCCTCGTTGCTCGCCGATAACAGCGTAGCCGGCCGCGTCCTCCACACGCTTCTCGGTTATACCGGGAAACCCACGCAGCTGCAGCTTCTTGTCTATCTCGGCACGCTCGGGGCGATCTTTGGTCTCATGAAATTGGCGGCTCCGGCGGGACCGAATCATAGGCTCGCCACGAATTGAAGGAAGAGAACAAATCGTCAGAACGCCCGGCACTGGGCGCGGCAATTCAGCGCATAAACGCGGCTTTGGTTTAGAGACCGAATGCCAACCACACAAGTTCATTGCGTTAAGATGAAATAAGCGATAGGGAAATATCCCATCGCCTGAATCGTGGGCCGCGTGTTTTAGCAGTCCTGTTCAGAACCCGTTCGATCCGGCCACTCAAGCTTCGTGCCGCTATTCTCTTTCGCGCGGAAGTTTAGGATTTGGCGGATTTTCCAGTTGCAAGGCGAAAACTCGCCCTTCATCGCCCGGCGGGCCGGACAGCACCGGTTCCATACGGTGCCGGTTCGACAATAGCCCATTTTTGGGATCGGAATGACATTTAGCAAACTCGGTCTCAGCGAGAAGGTTCTCAAGGCCGTCGAGGCCTCAGGCTATCTCACGCCGACTCCCATTCAAGCGGAAGCGATTCCGCAGGTTCTTGCTGGACGTGATGTGCTCGGGATTGCGCAGACCGGCACTGGCAAGACTGCCGCTTTCACGCTTCCGATGTTGTCGCGGCTGGAAAAAGGCCGCGCCAGAGCAAGGATGCCGCGCACCTTGATCTTAGAGCCGACCCGCGAGCTTGCCGCGCAGGTCGAGGAGAGTTTTGCCCGCTACGGGATCAATCATAAGCTCAATGTCGCGCTGTTGATTGGCGGCGTTTCCTTCGGTGACCAGGAAACTAAGATCATGCGGGGTGCCGATGTCCTGATCGCAACGCCAGGCCGTCTTTTGGATTTTTCCGAACGCGGCAAGCTGCTTTTGACCGCAATCGAAATTCTCGTCATCGACGAAGCCGACCGGATGCTCGACATGGGGTTCATCCCTGATATCGAGCGCATCTGCAAGCTCGTGCCATTCACCCGCCAGACTCTGTTTTTCTCCGCCACAATGCCGCCGGAGATAACAAGGCTCACCGAGGCCTTTTTGCATAATCCGGTGCGCATCGAAGTGGCCCGCGCCGCCTCCACGGCAATCACCATTGCGCAAGGCTTGGTCGCTTCGACAAGCGGCCCAGCCAAGCGCGAAACATTGCGCCGCCTAATTCGCGGTGCCGCCGATTTCAAAAACGCGATTATTTTCTGTAATCGCAAACGTGACGTGGCGATCCTCCACAAATCGCTTCAAAAGCATGGCTTCAATGCCGGCGTCTTGCACGGCGACATGGATCAGCGCGCCCGCACGGCCTCGCTTGAGGCCTTCAAGAGCGGCGGCGTCGACCTCATCGTTTGCTCGGACGTCGCGGCCCGCGGGCTCGATATTCCAGACGTAAGCCATGTGTTCAATTTCGATGTGCCAACCCATGCGGAGGATTATGTCCACCGGATTGGCCGCACTGGACGCGCGGGCAAAACCGGTGTGGCGCTTTCAATTGTCACCCCTGCCGATCAGAAATACATCCTCGAAATCGAGCGGCTGATTGCCCGCAAGATCGATTGGCTCGCTGGCGAAAGTCTCGCCCATCTCCCCGAAGAGGAAACCGGCCAGCCTGCGCCGCGGGGCGAGCACGTGCAAAGATCCAGGCGTAATGCGCAAGGTGGCGGCGGCAAACGGGGCCGCACGAGCTCGCCCCCGCTAGCGGATGGTGGTGCACAAGAGCCGTCCAAGCCTAGCCCGGCGCGCCGGCAAGATCCTCCGCATCAGCAGGACGGCGAGCATGCGTCCACCGGTTCGGCATCAACGCGGGACGATGCACCGCGCCGGCATCATCAGAAGGAAGACAGCTCGCCCGTTGTCGGCATGGGCGACCACGTGCCTATGTTTCTGCTGCGCCCGGCCACAGTCAAACCTTTGAAGCCAGCGCCGGGTAAACCCGAGCTTGGCAAGAACACGCGGCTCGGATAATTATTCCTGAGCCTCTCCGGCCGGAGCGATTGAAACGGACTCCCCACAGCCGCAACTCCCGGTTTGGTTCGGGTTCTGAAAAATGAAGCTCGACTGCAAAGTTGTGGTCTCGAAATCAAGCTTCGTGCCGAGCAGAAACATCAGATCCTTCGGCTCGATCAGGATTTTCACGCCTTGATCCTCGATGACTTCATCGGCGGGGCCAACCTCATCGGCAAGATCCATGGTATAGGTCATACCGGCGCAGCCGCCCTTCTTGATCCCGACCTTTAACCCAGCGACCGGCCGCCCGGCGGTCTCGATGAGGCTCCGCGCGCGGGCCGCGGCGGCTTCGGTCAAAGACAGAACTGCGAATTGCGGGTTGGCCATAAACCTCTCCAAACTGTCTGCTGCGGTATCCGCAGTAATGGATATATAGCACGGAAATGCCGATTGTTGAGGGTCTTTCGCAAAGCTTCCGCTGCTGGCGCGGCGCGGCTTCAAGTGTTCCGGCGAGAGCTTGATCAGGAAAAGGGGCAAGCGGCACCCGCCCGCATTCCGCACTTAACCACAAGAATCAAACATATCTTGCCTCATGCCGCCTTCTTTAGCGCGATGGCGGCGAGTGCCCGCAAAATTTGCCGCGTGCCTTGCAGCCTCGCGGCGGTCGTCTCGAAGTCGCGGACGAACACAATTTTCATGTCCGGGCGCACTTTCGCGAAAGAGCCTTGCTCGGCGATATAGCGCACCAGGCCTTGCGGATTGGCGAAGTAATTGTCGCGAAACGCAACGATGACGCCTTTTGGCCCAGCTTCGACCTTCTCGATATGCGCCTGCCGGCACAAGGCCTTGATCGAGACCAATTGCATCAGTTGCTCGACTTCGCCGGGCAATGGCCCAAAACGATCAATCAACTCGGCTGCGAAACTCTCGATCTCGGCATCGGATTGAAGCGCCGCGAGGCGGCGGTAGAGGCTGAGGCGCAAATGGAGATCTTCGACATAATTCTCGGGGATCGTCACTGGCGTGACAAGCGTGATCGACGGTGACCAGGTCTCCTCGACAGATTCCTCGATGCCTGCCTTCAGGGCTTCAACGGCCTCACGCAACATGTCTTGATAGAGTTCATAACCGACCTCCTTGATATGCCCGGACTGTTCATCGCCGAGCAGATTTCCGGCGCCGCGAATATCGAGGTCATGGCTCGCGAGTTCAAACCCGGCGCCGAGCGTATCGAGCGATTGCAAGACTTTCAGCCGCCGTTCGGCTTGCGGCGTCATCGCGCGGTGCTGAGGCACCGTGAAAAGTGCATAAGCGCGGACTTTCGCGCGCCCAACGCGGCCGCGCAATTGATAGAGCTGGCCAAGACCAAACATATCGGCGCGATGCACGATGAGTGTATTGGCGGCGGGAATATCGAGGCCGGATTCGACGATGGCGGTCGAAAGCAGCACATCATATTGGCCGTCATAGAAGGCTGCCATCCTGGCTTCGAGCTCCGTCGCAGCCAACTGGCCATGCGCGACGATGAACTTCACTTCCGGAACATGCTGGCGAAGATAGGCGCTTGCCTCCCCGATATCATCGATACGCGGACACACATAAAAGCTCTGGCCGCCGCGATATCTTTCGCGCAGCAGCGCTTCCCTCACGAGCAATTCGTCAAACGGCGAAATAAATGTCCGCACGGCAAGCCGGTCGACTGGCGGCGTCGCGATGATCGAAAGCTCGCGCACGCCGGTCAAGGCAAGCTGGAGCGTGCGCGGGATCGGCGTCGCCGACAAGGTCAGGACATGGACCTCGGCGCGCAGCTCTTTCAGCCGCTCCTTGTGCTTGACGCCGAAATGCTGCTCCTCGTCGACAATGACGAGCCCCAGATCCTTGAAGCTCACCCCTTTGCCGAGCACCGCATGTGTTCCGATAACAATATCGATCTCGCCGGAGGCGGCGCCTAGCTTGGCGGATTTGAGATCGGCGGCGCTGACCATCCGCGACATTTGCGCGACCTGGACCGGCAGATGTGCGAAGCGCGCCACGAAATTCTTATGATGCTGGCGCGCGAGAAGCGTCGTCGGCACGACGACCGCCACTTGCTTGCCTTCGATGGCTGAAGCGAAGGCGGCACGCAGCGCGACCTCGGTCTTGCCGAAGCCGACATCGCCGCAGACAAGACGGTCCATCGGCCGGCCGGACGCCATGTCTTCCAAGACCGCGTCGATCGCGGCTTGCTGGTCATCGGTTTCCTCATAAGGGAAGCCCGCGCAGAACTCGGCATATAGACCATCCGGCGGCACCAGTTTTGGCGCGGCCTTGGTTTGCCTTGCCGCGGCAATCTTGATGAGCCCCGCTGCCATGTCGAGAATGCGCTTGCGCATCCGCGCCTTGCGTCTTTGCCAGGCGACGCCGCCCAATTTGTCGAGCTCGACGGCGGTCTCCTCCGAGCCATAGCGCGACAAAAGCTCGAGATTTTCGACCGGCAGAAAGAGTTTATCGCCCTCGGCATAATGCAATTCGAGGCAATCATGCGGGGCGCCGGCCGCCTCGATGGCTTTCAGCCCGGCAAAACGTCCGATCCCGTGATCGACATGGACGACGATATCGCCCGCGGTGAGCGCCCCGACTTCGGTCAAAAAATCCTGGGCGCGGCGAGCCTTGCGGCGGCCGCCGAGCAGCCTGTCACCCAAAATATCCTGTTCGGCAACGAGGGCGAGACTTTGCGCCTCGAAACCTTGCTCGATGCTGATGACCGCCAGGGCCAGTGAGCTAGGAGCAAGGGCAAAGGCCTGAGCGAGCGATGAAACCGGCGCCGCGCCTGAGAGCCCGTGGTCGGCGAGCACATGGCCGAGCCGCTCGCGCGAGCCATCCGACCAAGCTGCGAGGATCACCCGCTTCCCGCTGGTTTGCAGGGCTCCAATATGGCTGATGGCCGCCGCAAAGACATTGGCGGCGGGATCGGCACGCTCGGGAGCAAAACTGCGGCCGGGTTTTGAGCCGCAATCGACAATAAAACCTTTGCGGCTCTCGGGTTGCACGAAAGGAGTCACCGAAACGAGGCTTGCCGCGTCCATGCGCGTGCGCCACTCGGACGCCGTCAGATAGAGTGCGCTGGGGGGCAGCGGCTTATAGGTTGAGTGGCTCGGATCGGCGTCATGCGCGCTTTTCCGCGCGCCATAATAATCCTCGATCTGGGCGAAGCGCTCATTGCCTGCCTCCCCGGCGAGAGGATCGAAAATCAAGGGGGCGCCGGCGCAATAGTCGAACAGCGTGTCGAGCTTTTCGTAAAAGAGCGGCAGCCAATGTTCGAGACCTTGATGGCGGCGGCCTTCGCTGACCGCTTCGTAGAGCGCATCGCCGCGCGTCTGCGCGCCAAAATGCGTCACATAGGCCTGGCGGAAACGGCGGATCGTCGCGGTCTGAAGCTGTACCTCGCTCATCGGCACGAGATCAAGCGCGCGGCGCTGACCGGTCGTGCGCTGCGTTTCAGGATCGAAGGCGCGGATCGATTCGAGCGTGTCGCCGAAAAAATCGAGCCGAACCGGTTGCCCCATGCCGGGCGCGAAAAGATCAAGAATGCCGCCGCGCACCGCATATTCGCCGGTGTCGCGAACGCTCGAGGCCCGGGCGAAACCATTGGACTCCAGCCATCCCACCAGAGCGTCCATATCGACCACATTCCCCGGCGCGGCGGAAAACGTGTCGCCCGCAATCGTCGCCAGCGGCGCGACTCTCTGGAGAAGCGCGTTCACCGTGGTGGACAGAATCCGCGGGCGCTCCAAGGATGTGCGCGATCTCGCAAGCCGCGAGAGGACCAAAATCCGCCGCGCGGAGATGGCGGTGTCGGGCGAAACCCGGTCGTAGGGCTGGCAATCCCACGAGGGAAAATCGAGGCGCTCGATATCCGGTGCGGCAAAGCCAAGCGCCTCCCCAAAAGCGCGGGCGCGCTGGCTGTCGCGCGCGACGTGGACGAGCACCACGGCCCGGCTCTCCGCGTCCTTGGCAAGGGCGCGCGTCAGATCAGCGGCGCAAAAGGCGTCGAAGCCGTCGGCAACGGAGGACAGCGTCAGCGAGCCGCCCTTGGCAAGCTCGGCCGCTACGCGTTTGATATCAGTCACGGTGCAAGGTCAATTCGGAAGCGCTTATCTATGGATTGGACCGGCGTGGCTATGGAAGGCCCGGATTTTTCGTAAAACCTGAGTATCGTAAGCGCTTGGCGTTTCCGCTTCGCCGGTGAGCCAGGAGAATATGTCGCGGTCCTGTTCTTCGAGCAAAAGTTCATAGTCGTCGAGTTCGCTACTGCTAAGATTGCCGATTTCGGCGTTGGCGAAACGGCCAAGCAAGAGATCCACCTCACGCATACCGCGATGCCAGGAACGGAACAGAATGCGCCTTTGCCGGGCATTCAGCTCCAAACTCTTCGCTTGCGCACCAGACATGACTTAAGCTTTTAGCCTGAGACGATTCGGGTCCCGGCGGGCGTCCCCAGAAAAAGCCGCTCGCGGCGGCACATTATAGCAAGCGCCTGCCATGGCAAGTGCGGCCGCCTCGCGCCGAAGGAGAGCCCACGGGTCAACTTTGGGCTGCAATTGAAACGAGGCGGATCGCCGCTTAATCCAATTTTAGGAATCTAATAGCTTTAGCATTAAAATTGGGGTGCAGAGACGAGGATTCAATGAAAGGCCAATGGTTAGGCTCGTATTCTGGCACCAACAGCGGCATCATCGTGCTGGACATAGACGACTGCGGGGACCATTTTGAAGGCCGCGTGCACGTCTTCGATGATGCTGGCCTTCCCGGCGCGGGCGCGTTCATTAGAACTGAAAATCAAAAGCCCCATCAGACGCTTGAATTGCAGCTCGCTCCGTTGCATCACGCTACGGCTGAAATCATTACACCCGATCAATTATCCCAATCGATGCCCGACGTCCTCTTCCCCAAATCTGCGAAGGTGACGTGCGAGCTGAAAAACGAAATGCTTAGTGTCTCATGGCAAACCGAAATAGGCACGTATGGATCGGCTGAGTTGCCGAGGAGCAAATCCGACCAACCATCAGAGTATAAGTCCGTGGAAGGCATCGATACTTGGAGCGATTTCAAATCATATGCGGTACAACTCACGCCGGGACGCTTTATCTTCCGCGGTCAAGCTAATGCTCAGCGACTAAGGACAGCTTTTCACCGCACGAACAGAAAAGATCTAATTAAATTCATGTTGCAGGACATTCCAGCGCTACATCGCGCGCTTAGTGCACAAACGAAACATGTATCCAATCTCTCGGACGGCCTCCAGAATGGTGCGTTTTGGAATCTTATCCAGCATCACGGGTATCCGACGCCACTGCTCGATTGGTCAGAATCACCTTTTGTAGCTGCATTCTTTGCTTTTCGGGCAGATAGATATCGACGGAGTGACGGCGAGTTTGTCCGTGTATTTATGTTCGATAGGAACGCGTGGCGTAACGACTACAATCAACTCCAAAAAGTCGCACCTGCTAAACCACATTTCTCAATCCTGGAAGCGTTGGCGATAGAGAACCAGCGAGCGCTGCCTCAGCAGGCCCTGTCTAGCGTAACCAATGTTGACGATATCGAGACATATATCCGTTTTCGAGAGATGGAACGAGCGACCCATTATTTGCGTGTGTTTGATCTTCCCTACACCGAGAGAACATCCATCCTTGGAGAGCTTGGAATGATGGGGATTACCGCCGGTTCATTGTTTCCCGGTCTTGATGGTGCGTGTGAGGGACTTCGAGCTCGCTTTTTTGGATACGAAGCCTAAGAGCTAATGCCCACTCGTGGCGTAACGCAGACCAAATGCGAACACTCCCATTACCAAGCCGCTTACAATGCGCCCTTCCATCCTCAACCCCCTCTTCGCCGAAGCCGCCAGCCTCCCCAGCGTCGGGCCGAAAACAGCAAAACTCCTCGACCGGCTGTTGAGCGATGGCTCGCACCCCGCCCGCGTGGTGGATCTCCTCTTCCATTTGCCCTTTGCCGCGATTGACCGCCGCAACCGGCCAAAAATCGCCGACGCGCCGCTCGATTCGATCGTCACGCTCGAAGTCAGGGTCGTCCAGCACCAAGCGCCAGGGCCGCGCTCCAAGGCGCCCTACAAAGTCTTGGTCGAGGACGAGACCGGCGACGTTCTCCTCGTTTTCTTTCTCGCCAATCATGGCTGGATCGAAAAAAGTTTGCCGCTGGGCGACACCCGCTGGATTTCCGGAAAGCTCGAACTCTGGGAGGGGCATCGCCAGATGGTGCATCCCGACCGTGTGCTCGATGCCGAAGGTTTTGCCAAAATGGCGCCAGTCGAGCCGGTCTATCCTTCGACGGAGGGGCTCTTTCAAAAAACAATCAGCAGGGCGGTCGATGCGGCGCTCGCCAAAATCCCGGCCTTGCCGGAGTGGCATGAGTCGAAAGCGCTCGCGATTTTGGCCGCGCCATCCTTCGCTGAATCCCTGCGGCAGGTGCATCATCCCGATACCCCCGAAGCCGTCGCACCGGCGGCGCCGGCGCGAAGACGGCTTGGCTATGATGAATTGCTCGCCTCTCAATTGGCACTGGCCTTGATGCGCGCAAAGATCAAGCGCTTGCCCGGCCGCGTCAGCGCAGGGGACGGTCATATTAGGCAGAAAATCGCCGCCGCTCTGCCGTTTGAACTTACCGCATCCCAGACGGCAGCGATGACCGAGATAGACACGGATCTTCGTGCGCCAACCCGCATGCTCCGGCTTCTGCAAGGCGATGTTGGATCGGGCAAGACGGTGGTTGCGCTCTATGCCATGGCGGCGGTGGCCGAGGCGGGGCGGCAAGCAGCGCTGATGGCGCCAACTGAAATTCTCGCCCGTCAGCATCATCAAACGCTCACAAAATTCGGCGAGGCGGCGGGTCTTCGTCTGGCGCTGCTGACTGGCCGCGACAAAGGCGCGGGGCGGGAAAAAATACTTGGCGGTCTCGCGGACGGCACAATCGATATCGTGACCGGCACCCATGCTCTGTTTCAGGAAAGCGTTGTCTTCCGTGATCTTGGTCTTGCCGTCGTCGATGAGCAGCATCGTTTCGGCGTGCATCAACGCCTCGCCTTGGGCGCCAAGAGCGCGGTGGCTGATATTCTCGTGATGACCGCGACGCCGATTCCACGCACCTTGGTGCTGACTTATTTCGGCGACATGGATGTTTCGAATTTGCAGGAAAAGCCCGCTGCGCGGCGGCCGGTCGAGACCCGGGCTCTGCCGCTTGAGCGCATGGACGAACTCATCGCCCGGCTCAAACGCGCCTTGGCGAATGGCGCCCGCGCCTTCTGGGTCTGTCCGCTCGTGGAAGAGAGCGAGGCGCTCGATGTGGCCGCCGCGCAAGACCGCTTCGTTCATCTGCAAGAAATCTTTGGCGATAAAGTTGGGCTCGTCCATGGCAAGATGAAAAGCCGTGACAAGGATGAAGCGATGACCGCTTTCGCGGAAGGGTCAACCCAGATCCTGGTCGCCACCACGGTCATCGAGGTCGGCGTCGATATTCCGCAGGCAACGATCATGGTGATCGAGCATGCCGAGCGGTTCGGGCTTGCCCAATTGCATCAATTGCGTGGACGCGTCGGGCGCGGCGGCAGAAAATCCGCTTGCCTCTTGCTTTATAAAGCACCGCTTGGCGAGAGTGCTAAAGCGCGGATCGCGATCATGCGCGAGACCGAAGACGGATTTCGGATCGCCGAGGAAGATCTGCGCCTGCGCGGCGAAGGCGAAGTGCTCGGTACGAAACAATCCGGCCTGCCGGGGTTCCGCCTTGCCGATCCCGCCGCGCACGCAACTTTGCTCACCCTCGCGCGCGACGAAGCGCGGACGATTGTCGACGAAAATCCCCGGCTCGAAGGCGCACGGGGAGAAGCGCTGCGATTGTTGCTTAACATTTTCGAGCGTGGCGAGGCGATAAGACTTTTAGGGGCAGGGTAGGGGATGCCCCAAGCGCAAAAAGGAGGGCTCACGTCTAATGTCTGCAAGGGTTTTTACGGGGCGTTTCCAATGCGTTCGAGCCGAGCAGACATTTTTACGAGTAGATTTTGAGAACAACACGAAAACGCGCCTTGCCGCTCATCATCCGGTCATAGGCGGCCTGGGCTTCTTCGAGTGGAAAAATCTCATTCATCGAGGTGATCTTGTTGAGCTGACTGAATGAGAGCGTGTCTTCCGAGTCGGCCGCCGTGCCCGAATACCAGCCCCGCACCGAAGCGCGCTTCCTGAGGAGGTCAAGAGAATCGACGGTCAGAGCGCCGACAGCGCCGATGACCATCAAGGTTCCGTTGATACCGAGGCCGCCCGAGATCGCTTGCATGGCGCCGGCATTTGTGACGGTGGCAAGGATGGCCTTAGCGCCGCCCATAGCCTGCAGAGCTTGGGCCACGTCACCCGCTTCACTGTCGATATAGTCGTGCGCGCCCAAGGATCGCGCCAGGGCTTCCTTGTCGAGTCCCCGATTGACCGCCACGGTGCGGAATCCCGACTGGGCGGCGAATTGTATGCCGAGATGGCCAAGTCCGCCGACTCCGTGGATCGCCACCAGATCGCCCGGCTTCGCGCCGCAATTCCGAAGGGCGTTGAAGGTGGTGATTCCGGCGCAGAGGAGCGGCGCGGACTCCACGGAGTCCAGTGCCTCCGGCACATGCGCCAGCGCCGAAGCGAGCGCCAGCATATGGGTGGCATAGCCTCCGTCGCGCGTGACGCCGGTGGCGCCGTGGATGTTTTCGCAGGCGAAGGCGTCCTCCCGCCGGCAATGGCCACAGTAACCGCATGAACCGCCGAACCAGCCCACCCCAACCCGCGCACCCACGTCCCAGCCATAAACGTCCGGACCGAGGGCGTCGATGATGCCAATCACTTCATGGCCGGGAATGCGCGGGTAGCTGAGCCCCGGCATGAGGCCTTCGACGGTGACGGAGTCACTGTGACAAACCCCGCAGGCGTGCACACGGAGGCGGACTTCGTGGCGGCCAGGCTCGGGAAGGTCCCGTTCCTCAAGGCGGAAGCGTCCACCGGGTTCCGAAACGATCATCGCGCGCATCTTTGACATCGCAGGCTCCGCTATGGGTTAGACCAGATAAGTACCGGATAGGTAGGTGTCGAAGACGCGCAGACAAGGTGAGGCTGGCCAGCAGCGACGAAGCTGGCGAAGCGATCCGGCTTCTGGGGACAAGGTGAGTAATGTGTGGGATGCCCTAAAGGCCATCGGACACGTACGCAATCTAATACCATTTGCATATCAGAATGACTTGCGGATGTAGGGAAATGAGGTGATGGATTTTACGGTTTCGGGATTGCATTCGATATAGAACATCGCCTGCTTGAGTTTGGTGCGCACGGCGTCGATTGATTTGAGCGCGTAGTTCTTCAAGATCTTTTCGCGGATTTCCTCCCAGGGATTTACTTCGGATTGAGCTCTGGCGCGTAGGGCAGCAGGAAGAGCCGCGAAATATTGCCGGGAAGCAGGAGGCCGCGGCAGCGAGGGTTGGGAGCGCCGTCGAGAACCAGAGGATATCCTGCCTGGCAAACTTTCGCGACAGGGCATTGAGGAGAAGACCTGGAAGCCCGCCGTATCCGATCTTGGCATGACCGGATAGACGCAAATTTCATCCTTCGGCGAGACCGCGCCGTACAAATAGATGTATTCGCGAATGAGCTGGGAGGTGGCCTCCGGCCTGATGCCGATCGGGGCCCAGCACGGCCGTGGCCGGTTGATCCGGCCGAAACGGGCTTCATCGGCGAACAGGATCCCCAAGCGGCGGCCTCGCTTGGCTTTCCTCACGGTATTTGGAAAGCCGTTTTTTTAAAAGCGTTCCACGCCGCGATGTCGCGTCTGGGGTGAAACGGACGCGGCATTAGCTTGCGCCAGCCCTGCCGGGCCAGAAGATTATAGATTGTGCTCTTGCTGGTTTCGTGCCCGATGGCCTTTTCGCAGGCCGCCTTGAGATCGTGAATATTCAACATTTTGCCGCCTCCCGCGGCCTTGGCAAAACGCGCCAAAAGGGCCTCTTCCTCCCGCAAGGTCATGTTCCCGCGGTTGCGTCCGCCACTTGGTCTCGGCTTAAGCGCCTCGAGTCCGTCCTGGTCATAGGCCATGTGAGCCCGGTTCACCGGGGTCAGCGGCACGCCCATTGCCGCGGCAATCAGAGGCTGCGTCATCCCGCTCTCGCGCAGCAACACCATCTGAATGCGCTGACGCTGCCCGGCGGCCATTTTCCATCGCAGTGCCGTTTTCAACCGCTGGATCTGGCCTTTGGCGCACTTGATCATCTGTCCCCTCCGAATCAGATGATCTGAGCGAATCACACCTTGTCTCCTGAGGCCAACTCACAGCCATGTCCGGTACACGATCCAGCAAGCGCTTCGATTCAATCAGCTATGGAAGCGGTATGAGCAATGATTCGTAGGCTAATGACCAGCAGGAGTGGTTAATTTCATAAAAGTCTGTGCTCAAGAGAGGAGATTGGCTTGTTCATTCTGGCACGCGGCAGCTTAATTGATCGGAGAGCGATTGTTTCTCTCTTCTGCTGATTACGCACAATTGAACATACGAAGAGATACGAGTTTCGATCAGCGCTCATCATGTGTGATCAATGGCAAATACTTTTGGGTACGACGCGAGCGGGATCTAACAAGCGTGTTGTGCAAAAGACAGCTAAATTCGCGTCAGGCCCGCGAAAGTATTCTTCGGTTCAATCCAAGTCGTGTGTTACGCGCGGCACCCTATTAGGATTTTCGCAAACGGGTCCTTTGAAGTTGCCAATTTCTCATAGTCGGTACCGGCCATTCCACCTTGAATAGCATGCAGTTCTGGCATGATGTTCCCGCCCCACAGGATAATGAGTTCGGTCGCATGAGCGTGTCCCAGTTTGAACAATTGGATCGCTTCGAAGATCACGACGAGTCGCATGACAGGGCGCTTCTACAGACCGCGATCACCGAAGCTTTTGCTTTTCTCAACGCCGGTGAGCGGCAAGAAGCGATCGATCGCATCAAACAATTTCAGGATCTCGCCGAGCGAAGTGACGCAGGATGCTATATCTTCGGTCTGATCTACTATAACGCCGACGATTTACGACACTCGTTGACATGGTTTGATCGCGCGCTAACTTTGCGCCCCGCTTTTTTGGAGGCGCTCTCCGCCCGTGCTATTGTTCTTCAACGGGTTGGTCAGCCCGAGGATGCACTCGAATCGTTTGACGAAATCCTAAAATTGAGACCACACGATGCGGAGACTTTATTTAACATGGGGGTTGTCTTGCAGAGCCTTGGTCGCGTGGCCGATGCTCTCGTGGCTTATGAGGATGCGTTACGATGGAACCCCTATCATTGCGAAGCGTTGACGAATCGAGGTGCGTTGCTAGAACGGTTTGGGCGTCTTGACGAAGCTCTCGCATGCTTCCATGCGATTGAGACAATAAGATCGGATGATAGCTCGAATTTGTTTAACAAAGGCTCCGTGCTGCAAAAGCTCGGACGCCACGAAGACGCTCTCGCGGCTTATGAGGAGGCAGCCCGGCGCGGTCCCCCAGATGCAGAAACGGAACTCAATCGAGGTAATGTCCTTCAAAAGCTCGGGCGTCTTGAAGAAGCGCTCGCTGCCTATGACCTCTCCTCACGATACCGACACGGTTACCCGCAGGCGCTTTACAACAAAGGGATAGCGCTGCAAGGCCTTGGTAGGCTGCAAGAGGCACTCGCGGCTTACGATTCAGCGATTGCGCTTGATGCTTCTTATTATGAAGCTTCCTGCAATCGAGGCAATGTCCTGTACGAGCTTGGTCATCTCGGAGACGCACTTGCCGCCTTCACATATACCTTAAAAATCCGTCCGGGCTATTTGTTAGCCTTGACTAATCGCGCCAACGTTTTGCTACAATTGGGCCGTGCCGAAGAGGCAATCCAGTCTTGCGACGAGGTCTTGCGGCGTAACCCGGAGCATCCGCGGAGCCTCGGCATTCGTGGTGCAGCGTTACACAAACTCGGACGCCTCGATGAGGCGTTGGCGATTCTAGATGAATCCATCCGGTTCAATCCTGCCTCACCAGATGCCTGGCTTAATCGCGGCAACGTCCTGCAGGAACTGGATCGTTGTCCCGAAGCAATTTCCTGCTATGATGAAGCTTTGCGTATTAGACCTCATTATCCAGAAGCCCTGTCCGGGCTTGGTGTGGCTCTGAAGGAGGTTGGTCGGCTCGATGAGGCACTGGTCTCTTTCGACGAGGCTCTGAAGTATAAATCAGGATTTCCAGACGCGCGGAACAACCGGGCTGGCGCTCTCCTTCTCAAAGGCAACCTGAGGGCAGGCTTCGAGGATTTCGAAAGCCGCTGGGATCGTTCGAACGCGCCACCCAAGTCTCTCATCTCCGATTTGCCAAAATGGGTCGGCCAAAATTTAGCTGGACAAGCGATTATCGTTTGGGATGAACAAGGTCTTGGCGACTTGATCCAGTTTTCACGGTATTTGTTATGTCTTGTTGAGGCTGGCGCCGATGTTACCCTGTTATGCCGTAAGAATATGCATCGGATTCTGCGCACATTGCCGAAGCCTGTTCGCCTGGTCGGCGCCCTTGATCCGAATGAACGGTTTGACTTTCAGAGCGCGCTCATGAGCCTTCCCTACGGGTTCCAGACCAGTTTGGAGACGATTCCGGCGCCCATCCCTTATCTTCAACCTGAACCAAATCTTGTCTCCAAATGGGCCGAGCGAATCGGTAAGGAAGGCTTTCGCATAGGCATTGGCTGGCACGGCAATAAATTCACCAACCTCCAAAGGTCGATACCAGTGCAGTGTTTCGCGCCGCTCGCCTCTATCGACGGCGTTCGGTTGATCAGTCTCATGAAGGAGCAAGAATCGATCGAGGTGGAGACGGCAGGTCGTCGGTTCGCGATCGAGGGCTTGGGATACGATTTTGATTTGGGAGGCGACTCATTCTTGGATTGCGCGGCAGCGATGGTGAATGTGGACCTAGTCGTCACTTCGGATACTGCGATCGCGCATCTTGCTGGAGCGTTGGGAAGGCCGGTTTATCTAGCCCTAAAACACGTACCGGATTGGCGTTGGTTGCTGCACCGCGATGAATGTCCGTGGTATCCTACAATGAGGCTCTTTCGCCAAGCTGAAAGAGGGGATTGGAGGTCCGTATTTGAGCAGATCGCATTGAGTGTTGGTGCCTGTGTTGCTAAACAAGACCGCCTATGGCCGGACAAAACACGCCAAACGGTGACGCTGGCAATTCCTGGTGCGGTCGGGGAGCTTATCGACAAGATCACCATCCTGGAAATCAAGGAAATCCACATCAATGATTCTGTGAAGCTTGATAATATTAGGTTCGAACTCGCGCTGTTGCGACAGCTCAAGGCCGATTGCGGGTATGGGGGTGAACGGCTGACAAAACTCGAGGCCGAACTCAAAGCCGCCAATTGTTTTCTTTGGAACGTCGAGGACGCGCTCCGGGAGCATGAAGCGAAAGGTGATTTCGCCGCGAGCTTTGTTTCATTAGCACGGCAAGTATACAAGACAAACGACCAGCGAGCCAATCTAAAGAAAAAGATTAATGCACTCTTTAATTCTGTTATTATTGAAGAAAAATCATATTTAATGTAAAAATCGATTCTGTGTTACTGGTGCCATGAGTCATTCAAACTGCGGGTAGAGCCTCTTCAGTTACACGCGGGCATCCGCGGTTGTGAATTGCCAGTCGGCCTTGGCGTGATGTTTGTTGCGGTTGTCCTGCCATGCCGTGACTTCTTTGACGAGAGCCTGTTTGTTTGGGACGCGGCTATCCAGACATTGGGTCGCGAGAACACCGAGTTGGACTCCGCCATGTCGAGCCAACTGCCGTGCTTGGGCGTGTAATGCCATTCGAAGCGTTCGACGAGGGGGCGCGCCTCGCCGGGCGAAAAGGTTTCATAAAGCGAGGCAGACTAGGCTCAGGACCCATTAAATTACTTGCGGAACCCGAGATGGGGTGATTCATTGGCGGGGCGAGGAGGCTTCGTCATGACTGATTTGTTCTTGCTTTCTGAATTGCAGATGCGGCGGATCGAGCGATTTTTTCCGCTTTCGCACGGGATCGCTCGAGTGGACGATCGCCGGATCGTTAGCGCCATCGTCTTCG
>Ga0181535_10003364_pt1 | contig 18640 bp, 19 predicted proteins | sample PEATcosm2014_Bin_44_FD_119774 | JGI IMG/M metagenome (GOLD analysis project Ga0181535, IMG submission 119774) | Peatland microbial communities from MTU Mesocosm Facility, Houghton, MI, USA - PEATcosm2014_Bin17_30_metaG | ecosystem: Environmental > Terrestrial > Soil > Wetlands > Peat | place... | reverse complement strand
GGGAATGTGCCTCGCACCTTGTACGATGGAAGTACACGTTATGGCTGCCCGACCCGCACACTCCCCCGCCCAAGCCCTGCCCACGGCCCGCGACTTTTTGAAGCTGGGCCGCCAGCATACGCTTGTCCCCGTCTACCGCACGCTGACGGCGGACCTGGAGACGCCTGTGTCGGCGTTCTTGCGGGTTGCGCAGGAGGAGCCGGAGGCGTTTCTGCTGGAGCCGGTGGAGGGCGGCGAGCACGTCGGTCGGTATACGTTCATCGGGATCGGGCCGTACAAGAAGATTGTGTCGCGTGGCATGGCGATTACGGTGGAGGAGGGCGGCAAGCGGCGCAGCTTTGAGGGAGACATCTTCGCCGAGCTGAAACGCGAGTTGGGGGGGCATAAGCCGGCGCGGCTAGCGGGACTGCCCCCGTTCACGGCGGGCGCGGTGGGATTCTTTTCGTACGATGTTGTCCGCCAGATCGAGCGACTACCCTCGCTGGCCAAAGACGAGCTGGGCGTGCCGGATGCGTGCCTGATGTTCTTCGACCAGGTGCTGGCCTTCGACCATGTGAAGAAGGAGATTCTGCTGATCGTAACGGCGGACCTGGCTCGCGAGAGGGCGTCAGGTAGGACAGCACAGTCGGCCTATGCGCGCGCGGTGAAGCGCTTGGACCGGCTGGAGAAGAGGCTGGCGCGGGCGCTGCCCAAGCCGGGCAGATCGCGTGGGAAACAGCTTGGGCCGCTGAAGCTCAAGTCCCGCACACCGAAGGCGGCGTTCCTGAAGTCGGTGCTGAAGACGAAGGAGTACATTGCGTCGGGCGATGTGTTTCAGTGCGTTCTGTCGCAGCGTTTCGATTGCGTTCCGGGAGTGGATGCATTCGATGTGTACCGCGCGCTGCGGATTGTGAATCCGTCGCCTTATATGTATTTTTTGCGGTTTCAAGGAACGGGGAACAGGAAAAAGGGAAGAGGGAACAAAGCCAGATCGTCGACTATTCCCTGCCATATTGTGGGGGCTTCGCCGGAGCTGTTGGTGCGGGTGCATGGGCGCTCGGTGGAGTACAGGCCCATTGCCGGGTCGCGCCCGCGCTCCGCCGACGAGGTGGAGGACCGCGCGCTGGAGGCCGATCTGCGCGCCGATGAGAAGGAGGTCGCCGAGCATGTGATGCTGGTCGACCTCGGCCGCAACGACGTGGGCCGGGTGAGCGAGTACGGCAGCGTCAAGGTGAAGGACCTGATGTTTGTGGAGCGCTACAGCCACATCATGCATCTGGTCAGCTCGCTGGAAGGGAAGCTGAAGCCGGAACTGGAGGCCATCGATGCGTTTCGCGCGTGCTTCCCGGCTGGAACGCTGAGTGGCGCTCCGAAGATTCGCGCGATGGAGATCATCGAGGAGCTGGAGCCTGCGCGGCGGGGCGTGTACGGCGGGTCTATTCTCTACGCAGACTTCAGCGGAAATTTAGACTCGTGCATCGCCATCCGCACGCTGTTTATGAACGGCGAGCAGGGACACATCCAGGCGGGCGCGGGGCTGGTTGCGGATTCCGTGCCGGAGAACGAGTTCGTCGAGTGCGCGAACAAAGCGCGGGCCGTGGTGCGGGCGATTGAGCGGGCACGGCAACAGTGACAAGTGACAAGAGAGCACAGGATAAAATCGGCACAGCCATGGTCTTCGTCCTCGACAATTACGATTCGTTCACCTACAACCTCGTCCAGTACATGGGTGAGCTGGGTGCGGAGATGGTTGTGCGCCGCAACGACGAGCTGACGCCGGCCGAGGTGGAGGCGCTGCGTCCGACGCACATCGTCATCTCGCCGGGGCCGTGCACGCCGGAGGATGCGGGGATATCGATCGAGCTGGTCCGGCACTTCGTGCGTCTGGCGCGGCAGGGCGGACGGCGAGTGCCCGTTCTGGGCGTCTGCCTGGGGCACCAGTCGATTGGCGCGGCCTTTGGTGGCAAGGTGGTGCGCGCGCCCAAGCTGATGCATGGCAAGACCAGCGAGGTGGAGCACGACGGGCGGACGATCTTTGCGGGAATTCCGTCGCCCATGACCAGCACGCGCTACCACTCGCTGATTGTGGCCGAGGAGGGCCTGCCCCGCGAGCTTGAGGTTTCGGCGCGGACGGCGGAGCCGACGGGGGCGACGATTATGGCCCTGCGCCACCGTGAGCTGCCCATCGAGGGCGTGCAATTCCACCCCGAGAGCGTGCTGACCGTTGAGGGCAAGAAGATCATCGCAAATTTCCTGAAGATGTAGGGAGCAAGGCATGAGGCTGCGACTTCCATCCGCGCGCACTTTTTCGCCGGTGCTGCTGCTGGCGTGCGCGTTGGCTGGGACGATGCACGCGCAGCAACTGATCGGCTACGTTGCGACGAAGGATGCAGACGTTGTGGGGGCGAAGGACGTGCTGGACGGGCGCGCCGTGCTGGTGGGGTCGGTGGGCGTGACGGCCAAGGACCACACCGCGCCGATTGAGCTGGCACGCGGAGGAACGGTGCGCGTCTGCCAGACCAGCGTGCTGCACCTGAGCGAGAGCCGCGAGATGATGGTGGCCGCGCCGCTGCTGTTCTCGCTGGACCGTGGCGCCATCGAGATCGAGACCAAGACGACGCCGACCGACGCGGTGATGACCCCCGACCTGCGCTTCACGGCGCGCACGGGCGGCCCGCTCGACCTGCGCCTGAGGGTTACCACAAACGGCGACACCTGTGTGGAGAACCGCGGAGCGGGCGCGCCCATCCTGGAGGTCGGCGATCCGTTCGGCGATGCGACGTATGAGCTGACGGCTGGGCAGCACGTTTTGTTCGAACACGGCAGCCTGCACGAGGTGGTGGACCACGAGAGTTCGCCCTGCGGATGCCCTGCGGCGCAGGGCGTGCCAGTGGCTGACGCTCTGCTCGCACCCGCCGCCGAACATCCCTTCCCGGTTGCCATCAGCGAAGGATTGGCTCCGGCGGCCGAGGTTCCCCAGGCACCTACGGGCGAGGTGCATGCCCAGGTGAGCGAGACGCTAAGCTACAACGCCCAACCCAGTGCCCCGCCCAGTAGTGGCACAGGAGCTGGTGCGCCGTCCGCTGCGCCCGCGCCGCCGGTCAACGATCTGGCGCACATCGTCGGTCGGCTCTTCCACAAGCTCTTCCGGCGCGGCTGACCGCCGCGGAACCCAGCCCAGGGCGCGTCCTCCCGATAGGAGTGTCTCAGTTTGAATTTCTGTAAAGAATGGCGAGTGGATTTAATCAAGAGCGGCGAACGCCTCTGCGTGTCGTAACTCGCCGGTTGTAGCAGGGAGGGATGGCGATAGTCTGAGCACCATAAAATGGCGTCCGGCGTATGGGGACGTGAAACCTGCTGCCGCCTCTCGATCAAAACCGAACCGTTCGTAGTAGTTCGGATCACCCATGACGAAGATAGCGTCCCAGCCTTTGCTGCGAGCGCTGTCCACAGCTCTCTTTACCAAGGCGGATCCGATGCCGCGCCGCTGTTTTGTGGGAATTACCGATACGGGAGCAAGCGCCAATGACCGAAATGGAGCGTCCATTCTGGAGAGCAGAACATGACCGACAATTTGGCCGTCTTCCTCGGCCACCAGCGAGACGACACTATCGCCGCCTTCTCGCAGTTTTTCTACGAGTTCCGCCTCGGCCAATTGACCGAAGGCAGACGAAACAACCTGGTAAACAGCTTTCCAGTCGCGTGGGCTTTCATCGCGGACGTCAATCATCCCCCCAGTTTGAGCACGGAGAGGTACGGCTGGCAAGTATGGGACTGCAAAGGATTGAGAGCGGAAATTCAAACTGAAACACTACCCTCCCGAAGGGTTTCTTGACAGGGGGCGAACGCATACGCGAGACTGATAGGGCTGGGTCTGTTCAGCAGGCCCTCGGCGGCTGATAGTGTGCGCAAGTGTGCGGGCGAAGGTCAGTGCCGACCCGTTCGCCGCCGGCAAGCTTTCACGACAAACACCTCCAGGCCAGGTTGCGGGTCCAAATCGCAACTCCGGGGCGTGCTCCGGCGATGGCCGGTGTGCGACGGTTTGAAGACGAGCTTGAAGACGTAGTCAGTGAAGTCAGAAGGATGGAATTGGATGCCGACAAACGCAGTTTCCGGGCAACTGCTTCTGATGTTGGTCTTCATCGCGCTGATGTACTTCGTGATGATTGCGCCCAATCAGAGGAAGCAGAAGAAGTGGCAGGAGATGTTGAGCCAGTTGAAAAACGGCGACAAGGTGACCACCAACGGCGGTATTCGCGGGGTCATTATCTCGGTTAAAGACGATGTAGTGCAGCTGCGCGTTCCCCCGGACAATATCAAGCTGGAGTTTGTGAAGAGCGCCATTGCCGCTGTGACAACAGCGGAGGAGTAAGACAGTAATCCGTGGTCAATGGCGATGTGGTAAGTAGAGGTCAGGGCCGGCGATTCAGGTTGACGCCGCTGGATTTGGATAAAGGAAGCAATGGGCAAGAATCTAAAGGGCAAGACAGCGGCCATCGTCGCGATACTGGTAGTGTTCTGCTATGGCTTTTTGGGCATCCCGCATGGCGTGACCCCGGCCGCGCTGCAGCAGGCGCTTTCCGATCACATCAAGCTGGGGCTCGACCTCAAGGGCGGGACGCATCTTGTCCTGAAGGTCCATGTGGACGAGGCGGTGGGTTCAACCACCGACCGCGATGTGCAGCGTCTACAGGAAGACCTGGAGAAGGCGGGCGTCACAGGGGAGGCGGTGCATAAGCTGGACCCGGTCGCGCATCCCGAGCAGATCACCATCAGCGGCATTCCAGTGGATAAAGTCAGCGACACGCGCTCCCTGCTGGACGGCAACGATTACTCCAATACGTACGACGTGGTGTCGAGTTCCGACGGGAGCGAGAAGCTGACCATGAAGCTTGGCGCGATCCGCACCCTGGAGACATCGACGCTGGACCACTCGATCGAGACCATCACGGAGCGCGTGAATACGCTTGGCGTGAGCGAAGCGCTGGTGCAGCCGTATAACCTGGGCAGCAACGAGGTACTGGTCGAACTGCCGGGGATCTCCGATCCGGCGAAGGTGGAAGACGCCATCAAATCCACCTCCAAGCTGGTGGTATACGCGGTGGTTAGCGGCCCCTACGAGGACGAGCAGGCGGCGCAGACGGCGCTGAATGGGACTGTCCCGCCGGAAGATGTCCTGCTGCATGGCAACACCTCGCCCAACTCTCCCGACCAGGTCTATCTGCTGGATCGTGCGCCCGTGGTGGAGGGAACGGACTTCCGCGACGCGCAGCCCTCGACGGACGCGAACGGCCGGCCGAACCTGGTCTTCACGCTGACCACTGAGGCCGGCGACCGCTTCTACAAGTACACCTCCGCGCACTCCAAGGACAGCAGCTCGCCGGGTTCGATGGCCATCGTTCTGGGAAACAAGGTGAAGGAAGTCGCCGCCATCGACGAGGGGATACGCGACCGCGGAGAGATCCACGGCAGCTTCACCAAGGACGAGGTCGACAACCTCTCGCTGATGCTGCGTACCGGTGCTCTGCCTGCCTCGATCGACACTCTGGAGACGCGCACCGTGGGGCCGAGCCTGGGAGAGGCATCGATCCACCAGGGGATCGTCGCGGCCGTGGTTGGCATGCTGGCGGTAATGGTGTTCATGCTGATCTACTACCGCGGCGCGGGCATCAACGCGGACCTGGCGCTGTGCCTGAACCTGGTGATCCTGCTTGGGTTCCTGGGCATTGTGGGCGGCACGCTTACGCTGCCGGGCATCGCCGGTGTCATTCTGACGATCGGTATGGGTGTGGACTCGAATGTGCTGATCTTCGAGCGCATCCGCGAAGAGCTGCGCTCCGGCAAGACTTCAGCCGTCGCGGTGCAGCAGGGCTTCGGCCATGCGTGGGTCACGATTGTGGATACCCACGTCACGACGATTGTGTCGGCGGGCATTCTGTTCATCTTCGGCACCGGTCCGGTCAAGGGCTTCGCGGTGACCCTTACCTTCGGCCTGTTGGCCAACCTGTTCACCGCGGTCTTCGTCTCGCGAACGATCTTCGACGCGCATCTTGAACGGAAGGAACGCGGCGCGGCATTGTCGATATAGGAGCGAGTCAGCGAGTTGGCAAGTTAGCAATACGAGGCGATGCACGGCACGCCTGAGGAAAGCAAAGTGGAACTGTTTCGAGACGCAAAGATCGATTGGCTGGGCAAGAAGTGGTACTTCCTTGGCTTCTCGCTGATATTTTCCGTGGCCGGCATCCTGAGCATGTTGTTCTGGCACGGCATCCCGCGGGGCGTGGACTTCAAGGGCGGCACCGAGATCCAGGTGCAGTTCGCCAGCGCGCCCAATGAGGACCACATCCGCCAGGCGCTCACGCGCGCGGGGGTCAAGGACTCCATTGTCTATCCCATCAGCGACACCAGCGGACGCTCCGCCAATACCGAGGTCATCTCGCTGCCCGAGGCATCGGACACCTCGCACGACACCGGCAGCACGCAGGTGGAAGATGCGCTGAATTGCGGCCAGCCCAGCTCCGGCTGCACCATCCAGAAGGTCGACATCGTCGGCCCCACCGCGGGCACGCAACTGCAACACCAGGCCGAGCTGGCCACGCTTTACTCGCTGTTGGGAATGCTGATCTACCTGTGGTTCCGCTTCGAGCTGATCTACGGCGTTGCCGCCGTGGTTGCCGTCTTTCACGACACCCTGATCACGGTGGGCGCCTTCAGCCTGACCAACCAGGAGATATCGCTCACTGTGATCGCGGCCATCCTGACCCTGATCGGGTACTCGATGAACGACACTATCGTCGTCTTCGACCGCATCCGCGAGAACCTGGGGCTGTCGCGCAGGGAGTCGCTGACCGATGTGGTGAACCGCAGCATCAACCAGACGCTGAGCCGGACCGTGATCTCCTCCGGCCTCACCTTCCTTACGGTTTTGAGCCTCCTGCTCTTCGGCGGCCCGGTGCTGCGCGGCTTCTCGTTTGCGCTTACGGTCGGCATCGTGATCGGGACCTACTCGTCGATCGCTGTGGCCGCGCCCATGCTGGTGGCGTATCAGGACTGGCGCAAGAGCCGGGGCAAGGTCACAAACCTGCCGGCCAAGCGCGTCCGGGCGTAAGTGGCCCGATCTTCAGGCCCGGGTTTTCAGGTGTGCGTGTTTGTGTGTAAGATGCATGGGTGGCTCCGTTGCAGCGGTCCAGGGCCGCACAGAGATTGGCAGTGCGGTCGGGGGAATAAAGAGCCGCGGTCGCGGGAACAAAGTAGACCGGCGCGGTGTCTAAGCTGGGTAGAACATTTTTTGTGAGGCTGTCCATGTTTGAAAGCGCATTGATGGAATCCGGCGGTCAGCTCAAGACCAAGACAAGTCGATGGATGCTTGCGACCGGCGCATTCAACCTGACCATCCTGCTGGTCATCATCCTGATTCCGCTGATCTATCCCGATGCCCTGCCGAAGATGGCCTTGACGGCGTTGCTGGTGGCGCCACCGCCTCCACCGCCTCCACCTCCGCCTCCTCCGCCGCAGCAAAAGGTGGAGCAGGTGAAGATCGTCTCCGAGATCGACTCGGGCCTGCACGCTCCGACCAAGATTCCCAAGGACATCAAGATTGTGAAGGATGAGGCGCCCCCCTCGCCCGGTGGCACAGGGGTCGTTGGGATGGGGCAAGGAATGGGCGGCGGCGGCGGCGGCACGGCAGGCGGCCTCTTTACCGCCTTGAACACCAGTGTGCCGGTTGTCCCCCGGGTGGTGCCGAAGCAGTCCGGCCCGGTGCATCTCTCCAGCGGCGTGGTGGCCGGCATGATCATTTCCAGGCCAGAGCCGGTCTATCCGCCGATCGCCAAGGCCGCGCACGTTCAGGGGGCGGTCATCCTTCATGCCATTATCTCGAAGCAGGGCACCATCGAGAACCTGTCGGTGATCAGCGGCAATGGGATGCTGGTGAACGCCGCGCGGGATGCGGTGAGCCGCTGGCGCTACAAGCCTTATATTCTGGACGGCGAACCCGTCGAGGTGGAAACCAGCATTACAGTCAACTTTACCTTCGGCGGCTGATAGCCGGATGCAGTTCACGCTTTAGATTCAGAACCGGAAATTGGGCCTGAGCATTCGACTCGCCGCAGGTTGAGGGTTGCTGGTCAGGTTTTGCAAGACAGTTTTTAGATCGATCCAGTCCATGTTGTATAGAAATCAGGAGGAAAGATTCCAGTGATTCTCGCTCATCTCGTAAACTTCGCTCACGTCCCCGTGCCGCTCGCCATGTTCTTTCAGGATTCCGGTGGAGGGGTCAGCTTCAGCGCCGGCAGCCTGCTCACGAACATGGGATGGCCCGCCCGCATTATCGCCATCATCCTGTTCATCATGTCGATCTGGTCGCTGGCCGTCATGATCGACCGGTGGCTGTACTTCAACGCAGCGCGCAAGCAGTCGCGTGAATTTGCGCCCAAGGTAGCCGGCGCGCTGAAGGATGGCCGTCTGGACGAGGCGATCAAGCTGGGCGACCGCAGCAAGAAGTCGCACCTCGCCGAAGTCGTCACCGCCGGCCTGCAGGAGTTCCGCAGCTTCGGCTCGGGCGGCAACATCACCGACGAGCAGGTGGAAAGCTCGCAGCGGGCACTCGAACGCGCGGAGGCGATCGTCCATGCCAAGCTGAAGCGCGGCTTGGGCGGACTGGCAACCATCGGCTCTACAGCGCCGTTCATCGGCCTGTTGGGCACCGTGGTCGGAATCCTCAACGCCTTCCAGGCCATCGCCACACAGAAGACCGCCGGACTCGGCGCGGTCGCCGGCGGTATCTCGGAGGCCCTGGTCACCACGGCGTTCGGTCTCTTCGTCGCTATCCCCGCCGTCATGACGTTCAACTATTTCACCAACAAGGTGGAGGCGTTCGACGTGGAGATGGACAACAGCTCCAGCGAATTGGTGGACTACTTCATCAAGCAGAGCCACCAGTAAGAAGGTCGCCCTGCCTGGTATCGGCAGGGAAGTTACAGCGGGACACCACCTGGAACCCATGGCCTTCGGAGGCCGGCAAGCGGACCGCCTCCGAAGGCGCATCCTCCACGGTGGCGATGACGGCAACCACGGCACAGGCCGGGAACGACCGGACGGGACAAACCATTATGGGTATCAACAAACGCGAAGAAGGCAAGAAGATCAACTCCAACATCAACGTCACGCCGATGGTGGATGTGATGCTGGTGCTGCTGATCATCTTCATGGTGATTACGCCGATGATCGGCGACAAGGTCCATGTGGACCTGCCGGTGGCAGCCGCGGCGCTCAGCATGGAGAACGCGAACAAGGAAGACGCGGTCACCGTCGCGGTGACACGCGACGGCCGTACCTACCTTGGCCAGGACCGGGTGAACACCGGCGATCTGGGAGCGAAGGTCGCCGCCCGGCTGGAGAACAAGACCGACAAAGAGGTCTTCCTGCGTGCCGACCAGCGCGCCAACTACGGCAAGGTGATGGATGCGGTCGACCAGATCCGGACGGCTGGAGTCAGCCAGCTTGGCCTGCTCACCGAGAAGCGCGAGCAGTGACACAACGAAGTAAGCAGAGGCAACGCCCGCCGGCAATGGGACCGCGGCGGTTAGGATAAGGAGATTTGCTATGGGAATGGGCGGTGGAAATCATGGCGGGACGATGTCGGAGATCAACGTCACTCCGATGATCGACGTTCTTCTGGTGCTTCTGATCATCTTCATGGTGATCGTGCCGGTGGTGCCGAAGGGGCTGAGCACGCTGATTCCGCAGCCGCCCAAGAACCCCGACGAGGCGCAGCCGAATGACCGTACGATCGTGGTCCAGGTGCTGGCCAACGGGGCAGGCGAGCCTTCGTACAAGATCAACGAGGACTCCTTCGCCAAGTCGGCGATCGAGCCCAAACTGGCGGAGATCTTCGCCACGCGCCAGGAGAAGGTCATGTTCGTCAAAGGCGATGCGTCGCTTGACTTTCAAAAGGTCGCGGAGGTGATCGACTTCGGCCACCAGGCGGATGTGGACAACATCGGCCTGATTACGCCGCAGGTCGAAGCCGGCCACTAGGGTCTGCCGGTTGGGATGGAGCGAGGATTCGGATTGAGCGAGGGGGAGGGCCACACGGCCTTCCCCCTTTGAATTTGTCAGGTGAATTTGGGGAATGCTGCTTCAGGCTTCCAGGGCGTCGTTCACGTCGCGGACCAGGTTGCGCAGGTAGCTGCGCCGGTTGAGCAGCGCCACCATGGCGTCGCGCGTGGCGAGCTTTGCAGGCGCGTCGCCTGCGTCGACTGCCGTGTCCCATCTGGCCCACATGGTTTCAAGCTCGGCCTGCGTGGCGGCCATCCTGGCATCGAAGCCGGCCTTGGCGGCGAGCAGGTCGCTGCACAACTGCGGGTCGTCCTCGCCCATCTTCTTCGCCATGCGCATCTCTTCGAGCTGCATGTTCAGCTCGAAGGCCTCTTCCAGCAGGTCCTCTGGAACGATCTGCTTCTTGGCTGTGCCGCTGGCGCGCGCGGCTTCGGTGGCGGCGGAAGACTGCTCCTCCAGCTCCACGCCTTCGAGCTTCAGCAGGTACTCGGTGCGCGCGATGGGATCTTTCAGGGTGCGATAGGCGTCGTTGAGCCGGGAGGATTCAGCTAGGGCAGCGGCCTGCTCTGCGGGGGATTTAGAGGCGAAGCGGTCGGGATGCAGCCTGCGGCTCAGCGCGTAAAAACTCTTCTCCAGCGCGGGAAGGTCGATACGCAGGTGCAGCGGAAGGCTGAACTGGGTGAAGTAATTGTTGTAGTGGTCGTGGCTCATTCGGAGTGGGTCACGCGGGGATAGCGATGCGTTCGGCCGTGCTGCTTGCCACTGGGATTGGGAGGCCGTCGCTCTGAAGTTCCTCGACGTAAATTTTGATGCCGTCACGAATGAGCGTTTCAACCTCTTCGCGAGACTCAGCCGCGACGCCGAGGCCTGGTAGATCGGGCGCGTAGGCTCCCCAGCCGCCGTCTTTCCCTTGCTCGAAGATGACCAGATACTCGTGCATCGTTTACTCCAGACCAGCCTGCTTCAGGATACTCTTCACGGTTCCTTCAGGAATATCTTTTGTACCGTGATAGGCGACAACGACGATTCCCGGCTTTGTGGGATGCCGATAGATCTGGTGGCTGCCACTGCATCGCTTCCAGTACCAGCCATCCTGCTCAATAATCTTTGTGATCTCGCGATACTTCAACTCGTCACCTTCGAGAAGTTTATCGCGGCAGGTGGCAGAATCCGTCAAGTTGCCTGAAAAAACTATGTCGAGAAGCTCGATCCGCAGCCGCAGCTCTTGGTGGAGTGGGGGTTGATGAAGTTGAATGCTTGGCGCATCAGCGTCTGCTCGTAGTCCAGCGTCATGCCGCTCAGGTAGAGAAAGCTCTTGGGATCGACGAAGATGCGCAGCGGCGGCGCGTCTGTGGCTACGGGATCGATGTGCGTCTGCGAGAACGAGTAGATGCGGTCGCGCTCGCGCGGTTGCGAGTCGAAGCGGATGCTATAGCTCAGCCCGGAGCAGCCGCCGCCGGTGATGCCCAGTCGCAGGCCGCCGGATGCGGGCGAGATGTGCTCCTTCTCCATGGCGACGCGGATGCGCTTCAGCGCACGCGCCGTCACCTGGATGCCTTTGGAGCCTTCGGGCTCGCCATCGGCGGTAAGCGCGGGCGGAGTTGGCGCGGGCGCGGGCGGTGGAGCGGCCACTGCGCCGGCTGGGGTTGCGGATTGTAGGGTGACCATTGCCATGGTTCTGCTTTCTGCGTCTTAGCTGGCTGCGGCGACTGCGACTTCGGCCTCTTCGGCAACGCCGTTCTTCTTCTTCCAGTCGCCGATGGCGGCGCGGATGGCGTCCTCGGCCAGCACCGAGCAGTGGATCTTGACCGGTGGCAGGGCGAGCTCCTTGACGATGTCGGTGTTGGAGATAGTGAGCGCCTCCGTGACGGTGCGCCCCTTCACCCATTCGGTGGCAAGCGACGAGCTGGCGATGGCCGAGCCGCAGCCGAAGGTCTTGAACTTGGCGTCCTCGATGACCTGCGTCTGGGGATTGACGCGGATCTGCAGGCGCATGACGTCGCCGCACTCCGGCGCGCCCACCAGCCCGGTGCCGACCGACTCGGACGACTTGTCTAGCGTGCCAACGTTGCGGGGATTCTCGTAGTGGCTGAGTACCTTGTCGCTGTATGCCATGATGTTTCTCCTTGATTCACCCTTATCTATTAGATGTCGTTGTCAAACTGACGATTCCTAGTGCGCGGCCCATTCAATCTTGGTGAGGTCGATGCCTTCCTGCACCATCTCGTAGAGCGGGCTGAGCTCGCGCAGCTTGCGCACCACGTCGATCACCTTGTCGGCGACGTAATCCACCTCGGCGCGGGTGTTGAAGCGGCCCAGCCCGAAGCGGATGGAGCTGTGGGCGATCTCGTCGCCCAGGCCCAGCGCCTTGAGGACGTAGCTGGGCTCCAGCGTGGCCGAGGTGCAGGCCGAACCGCTGCTGACGGCGATGTCGTTGATGCCCATCAGCAGCGACTCGCCCTCGACATAGACGAAGCTCATGTTGAGGTTGCCGGGCAGGTGGTGCTCCATGTTGCCGTTGACCTGGACGTAGTCGAGCGCGGCTTCCAGCCGGTTGCGCAGGTGGTCGCGCAGTTCGCGCTCGCGGACTGCCTCGGCTTCCATCTCGTTCCTGCATATCTCGCAGGCCGCGCCCAGGCCGACGATGCCGGGGACGTTCAGTGTTCCGGAGCGCATTCCGCGCTCGTGGCCGCCGCCGTTGATCTGCTCGGTGATCTGCACGCGCGGGTTGCGGCGGCGAACGTAGAGCGCGCCCACGCCCTTCGGCCCGTAGATCTTGTGCGCGGAGATGCTCAGCACGTCGATGTTGTCGGCCAGCACGTTGACCGGAATCTTGCCCACCGCCTGCACGGCGTCGGTGTGGAAGAGTACGCCCTTCTCGTGGCAGATTTTACCGATCTCGCGGATGGGCTGGACGACGCCGATTTCATTGTTGGCGAACATGATGCTGACCAGGATGGTCTTCTCCGGCCCCTCGGTGACAATGGCGCGGCGCAGGTCGTCGAGGTCGATGAGGCCGTCGGCCAGCACCGGCAGATAGGTGACGCGGTAGCCTTGCTTCTCCAGCTTCTTGCATGTGTCCAGGACGGCCTTGTGCTCGGTCACCTGGGTGATGATGTGGTTGCCGCGCTCACGGTACATTTCGGCAATGCCCTTGAGGGCGAGGTTGTTCGATTCGGTGGCGCCGGAGGTGAAGATGATCTCCTTGGCTGTGGCGCCGATGAGCTTGGCGATCTGCTCGCGCGCGATTTCAACCGCCTTCTCCGCCTCCCAGCCGAACTGGTGGTTGCGGCTGGCCGCGTTGCCGAACTTGCCGGTGAAGTAGGGCATCATGGCATCGAGCACACGGGGATCGAGCGGCGTCGTCGCGTGGTTGTCCATGTAGAGCGGCAGGTGCACGCCCGCGGGCAGGGGCGTCGTCGAATGGGCGATGACGACTCCGGTGCTATTCATGCCCGGAACCGCGCCGTTGGGGCCGGCCCCGTTCCCGTTGTGGCCGTTCCCATTGCCATTGTGGCCGATCGCATTCTGAAGACTCATTGCGTTGCTCCTCTGTACTTCCAATCCCTCGGACCTCGAACCTACTCCAGGATGCTCACCAGCCTGCCACCCACCGCGATAGCTTCGTTCCCGCGCGCGGCTTCTGAAGTTTCGATGAGGTCGCTGACGTGGATGTTGCTGAGCAGCTCCTTGATGCTGTCGTTCACCTTACGCAGGGGTTCTTTGATGGTGCAATGGCCGGCCAGGTCGCACGACCCATGGATCGTGATGCAGCTGGTGATGAAGAGCGGCCCATCGATGGCGCGGATCACCTCGAAGGCCGAAATCTCGGATGCGGGCCGCGCCAGCGCGTATCCTCCGTTGGTGCCGGCGTGGGATACCAGCAGCCCGGCGCGCGCCAGGGTCTGTAGAATCTTGGCCAGCAGCGGAGGCGGAATGTGGTACGCCTGTGCGATGTCCTTGGCGCTCTGCGCGGCTGGACCCTTGCCCGGCTGCTCGGCCAGGTACTTGAGCGCCATCAGCCCGTAGTCCGCTTTTTTGGTCAGACGCAGCATTTGCTTCCCTCGCTCGCCGAATTCTGCGAGCAGGCCAATCGGGGGATTTTGTCCGCAGGGACTAATCAGACCGTATTGGTCGTATTTAGTGTACGGCGGAATGCGGCCGGTTGCAAGTCCTCTTCGTCGGCCTCCTTACGCGGGGCTGGCGACTGCGGCTGAGGCCCTGGAAAGCAAGGGAGCGGGGCCACGACGGTCATTACGAGACAAGGGAAAGATCTCGTCTGGCAAGGCGGAGACGCTTCGGTTGTGGTATGAAAAAGTTAGGATTCACGATTGACAAGCAGTTTGGGCAAGGGCAAACTTTTTAGCAACCCAGAGCATCTCCCGCTTATGCCGGCATCGTGCAAACATCCCAAGGTTCGCGTCGTCGCCCGCGAGGAGGACGCAGAGTTTGTTGTGTGCCAACTCTGCGGCGAGGTCTTCGATGCGTCCGAGTTTGCCGACATCCTGAATGAAGCGAACGAAGAGGACCTTGCCGCCGGTAGCCAGGAAGCAACCGGCGACGAGGCCTGAACCGGAGTCACGCTTCGCCTCGGGGAAGGCTCACTCCTTCACAGGCTGCGCCGCATTCACCCTATGTACGACGATCCAGGCGTACTGCGCCGCGGAGATGGGCGCCAGCCAGGCAATTGACTTCAGCAGCACGACGCGCAGCAGTGCCCCGTCCAGCGACGGCCACACCTGCTCCACCAGCACCACGGTCAACCCGAAGATCTGCACCAGCGTGTTGAACTTGCCCAGCAGGCTGGGGCGGAAGTCGCGCAGCGTTCCGGTGGCAAACAGCAGGGTGGCGATCAGCAGGATTCCCAGGTCGCGGCTGAAGACCAGCACCGTGACATAGCGCGGCACCAGGTTCATGTGCGTCAGCACCACAAAGAGCGTGCTCAGCAGCAGCTTGTCGGCGATGGGGTCCAGATAGAGGCCGAGCGGCGTGTACTGCCTCGTCATGCGCGCGGCCAGCCCGTCCAGTCCGTCGCTGAAGCCGGCCAGCACGAAGAGCGCAAAGGCCAGCCCGTGCCGCCCGTCCAGGATCGCGATCACCAGAAACGGGATGATAAACAGACGCAGCAGCGTGAGCAGGTTGGGAGCGGCGCGGAACTGACGCAGAAAATCCATTGTTTGGAGACCAATCCATCGTAGAGCATTTTGACGGCTGCCGCGATGAAGGAATGACCGCGCGATGGGATTTCTTCGATTGCAGAACACGCAGGCGCTTGCGTCCGGTTGCCCTCCGCGTTTGCCCCGCGCGAAGACTTCCATTTACACTAGCTAGACGCACCAGAGGCGCGTAGCTCAGTTGGTTAGAGCGCTTCCTTGACACGGAAGAGGTCAGGAGTTCGAGTCTCCTCGTGCCTACCATTCCTTCAACAACCTGCACCTTCCGCAATTGCTCTGGCCAAGCCACAGCCAACGCGGAACGGCCCTACTTTGCGGGGTCTCCCCACAGCACGCCCCGTCCGTTGGTACCCATGTAGACCCTGCCGAAGACGCGGGGGTCGCCGGTGATCTGCTCGATCCAGGCGTACCGGTGCTCGGGGTCGTCGATGCGCTGCCAGGTGGTTCCGTCGTCCAGCGAGCGGTAGATGCCGCCGCCGCGACCCTGGTCCGCAGCAGGAGGCGCGGCCTCCTGAGTGCCTGCGATCGCTCCCGCAAGATAGATTGCCGGAGACGGGGAGCCTGGCGCGGCCTTGCCGAAGCCGACTGCGTACACTGCCGCAACGGTGGTGAGTTGATGGAACCCGGCGCCGCGATCGGTCGACTGCCACAGGCCGGACGAGCCTCCAATCCAGAGCGTGTCGGGCGCGTTCGCGGGAATGCGCAGTCTGCCGCCCTTGGGCGCGGTCGGGTTCACCACGGACGCGACCCCATCGCCGTTCAACGAAGACAGAATGCCGGCGGCAGAATCGTAGACCCAGAAGGATCGTGCGCTGGTGGGATCGGCCAGCACCTGTAGCCCGCCGCGGCCGTTGGCCTGAAGCGAGAGCGGCTGCCAGCTTGCGCCGCTGTCTTTGCTCATCTGCAGCGGGCCACCGCGCACCGCCCACAGAAGCAGCGATCCATCGGCGGAGATTGCCGCGTCGCCGCCCTGCGCGCCTTGTGCGGGCTCGGTGGCAAACGGCGTCCAATGCAACCCTCCATCGTGCGAGACCGCCCCATGCGGCCCAGGGTTCCACGAGCGGCCCACGCGCACCATCTCTTCGGGTTTCTGTGCCGCCAACGCAATCGTGTCGCAATTTGATAGCTCGGGGTCCTTCATCGCGCCACCCGCGGGCGAGCGCGAGAGGTCATCGTTGCGGAAGCAACCAATGTCGCCCAGTCCGGTAAAGAGGTGCGGCCCTGCGGCGGTGGGCAGCAACGGACTCAGCAGCATAATGTCCGCGGTCTCCTCCAGTCCGGGTGCGCCGACTGTCCAGTGCGTGGCCGCTCCGCCGTTCACATCGTGCGACTCCCAGATGGTCTCGCCCGTGCCATACAGCACATGGGCCGGATCGAAGGGGTCAATCATGACCGCTCCAATCCAATGGCCGAAGGGCGCGCCAGCGACGTGGTCGGCCCAGGGCGAAAGGCTCGCATCGCGGGCGGCGCCCTCCTTGAGCGACTGCCAGTGCGCGCCGCCGTCGGTTGTGCGGAAGATGGTGTCGCCGGGATGCCAGCGGTCGATGGTGGACGCGAGCAGTGTCTGCGGATGGCGCGCGTCCACCACAACGATGCCGTATCCGAAGCCCTGCGCGTCCTGCGCGGCCTTGGCGTCGTTCGAGTGGTCGCGCTGTTCGCCGGCCGCCGGCCTCTGCGGCGTGATGTCCTTCCATGTGTTTGCGGCGGGCGAGTAGGCCCACACCGCTCCATTGCCGGTTCCGTTGGGGCCGGGCCGGTCGGTGAAGCTCAGGTACATTGTGCCGTCGGAGCTGAAGACTCCGTGATTGGGAAAGAGTCCCTGCGGCGAGCCGGCAACAGGCTTCCACGTTTTGCCGGCATCCTCGGAGCGCATCAGGTTGTTGACGGGATCGTCGGCTCCAACGTAGATGACCGGCGTGGGCTGCCCCGCATGGCCGCTGGATATGTCGAACGCGACAAAGGTCAGTCCGATGCGGTTGTTTGGAGCAGGCGGAAATTGTTCGACGCGCGCCCAGGTCGCTCCGCTGTCGTCGGAGCGCCACAGGCCGGCGAGACGCGTAGCCATCAGCAGCGTCTGCGGATGGTTGGGGTCGACCTGCAAGCGTTCCCCGGCGAAGCGCCCGTCCTCGTTGCCGCCCATCTTGAACGGCACACGCGCGATGGTGAAGTGGCGACCCTGATCGCTGGAGCGCAGGATCGCCCCGTTGGGCGTGCCGTTGTTGGTGTATGTGCCTGCGGCGATGTAAAGCTTCTTTGCATCTGTCGGATCGATGGCAATGCTCTCCGCGCCGAGCAGATTGCGGTCGGAGAAGGGCAGCCAGTCCTGAAGCGGTTGCCAGCGCTTGGCTGCGTTGTCCCATCGATACGCGCCGCCGATGTCGGTGCGGACGTAGTAGAGCTCGCGCTCGGCCGGGTGCGCCACAAAGCCGGTGATGAACCCGCCCGCGACGAAGGTGACGTTCTGGAAGCGGTAGGGGACCGGCGCGGGAGTGGCCGCATGGCAGGTCGATGACACGCTCAGCATGGAGATAACGAGGAGGAAGAGAGATTTTCTCATCGGGTAAGAGTACTGCAATCCGGCCTGCTGCCGCAGCTAAATATTGGGACTTCCGCCAGACTCCCAAGCAGACGAGAACCCGCGCTGCCTCATCATTCCTGCGGCGGAACAGATTTTGAAGGCGCGAAACGCGCGGTGCGCATGGATTGAAATTGCAATGCGAGATGCGGTTTGCGCGCGATGGATGGGACGGAGTTCGATGCGCCGTGATGCTTCCGAACGCCGGAGAGATTCATTGCGTGCCATTCGTGCTCGTGTACGCGCATCCAACTGACTTCCTTTTGCACAAAAAAAATTCACGAACGTAACGATTTTTCTTGACACTGAATTTAATGAAAACTATACATTCGTTAGCTGCATGTTAACGTCTTGCAGCATCGATGTCTTATCGATAGGGAGAATAGACACATGGCAACCAAGAAAGCAGCCAAGAAGGTCGTCAAGAAGGCAGCCAAGAAGGCCGCCAAGAAGAAGTAATCCAACCCAAGGCAAACGCAGAACGGGGGACGCGATCAGCGTCCCCCGTTCTGCGTTGGTGCGTTGCCTGCCGGAGCAAAGACCGCGCCGGTGTTGCTATTGCGCGGTCTTGGGCATGGAGAGATAGCCGGAGACCTTGTTCTTGTCGATGCTGTTGACGACCAGCTCGAAGAGGACGGGGTCCTTGCCGGAGTAGAACTGCACGGGCTCATCGATGGTCTTGTCCTTCTTCTCGATGTCGCGGTCATCGGAGCTGACGACGAGATTGAAGCGCGCGTGCTTGACGTCCACCTTCTCGAGTTTCAGCTTGATGGGGGAGAGCAGGGTGGGCTTGGCGCCCTTCGTCAGGGTGAACTCGACGTAGGTGCGGTCGCCCTTGTGCTTGAGTACTTCG
>Ga0181535_10003363_pt1 | contig 18642 bp, 18 predicted proteins | sample PEATcosm2014_Bin_44_FD_119774 | JGI IMG/M metagenome (GOLD analysis project Ga0181535, IMG submission 119774) | Peatland microbial communities from MTU Mesocosm Facility, Houghton, MI, USA - PEATcosm2014_Bin17_30_metaG | ecosystem: Environmental > Terrestrial > Soil > Wetlands > Peat | place... | reverse complement strand
GCACTGCGCCGGTCTGCTCAGTCGCGTTGAGATCCGCGTTGGGCCAGCCCTTGAGAGCCTTCGAGTTTTGAACGCAAGTCCGTTCGATCTCGTCTTCATCGACGCCGACAAAGAGAACAATCCACAATATCTCAAGTGGGCTCTCAAGCTCTCGCGCCGCGGAACGGTGATCGTTGTCGATAACGTCGCTCGTCATGGCAGCGTCATCCAGGCCAAAAGCTCCTCGCCCGACATTGTCGGCACGCGCCGCTGCCTGGAGATGATGGCGCGTGAGCCGCGCCTTAGCGCCGTCGCACTGCAAACTGTGGGCGTCAAGGGCCTCGACGGATTCGCTCTCGCCGTCGTCCTGCGCTGATTCTGCGCTAATCCCGTCCTGAATGGCCCGTCAAGCGTCCTGCACGATGGTCCCCTGGTGATACACGATCTTCCAGCCATCCGCTGCGCGCCGCCAGATTGTCGCCCGTCGCGTGAGCCGCTTGCGGTCCTGCAACAGGTTGTAGGTGAGCAAGTAGACGTCTTTGGCCAATTCGCGGCAATAGAAATCACGCGTTTCCCATACGTCGTTATGCGGTGCGGAAAAACGCCGCTCCAGCTCATCCAGCACAGACTGTCTTGAGTAACGCCGGCCCGAAGCGCCCGTCTCCCAAAAGTCCTCAACCGTCATTCGCTCAAAATCCGCCCGCGAAGTTCCGAACTCGGGACGGTGAAAGATCGGTTCGCGCGCGGACAGCTCCGCAAGAACATCCTCGATCTCCGGTGAAGTGGAAAGCGGATTTTCCGTCATCGGGTTCTCCATGGCGAATAGCATAGCCTCTCTTTTCTCGGAAACTTACGAAGGGCAGGGAAAATGCCTCAAAAACCTCGGCAATCCCATTCATGCGGCGTAAAATTCTTCCAACGTGATTCAGCGGCCACCATGAACCAGCGAATTGCCAAGATACGCCAGCTCCTTAATGAGCTTGAATCGGAGCCCAACGCGCCGCCCGCGCGAGATCGCGACTTCTCCGCCCGGGAATTACCGCTCATCATTCAGCAGATCGTCGACGACCTGCAACCCCAGCTCTCCCCTTACGATGCTGCGTTTTACTGGTTTCTCTTCCGCCACTCCTTCGCCAAAGACGGCGATCCCCATCTTCGCGTCAGCATGCGCCAACTACGCACGGCCGTCGTCAAGTCTTCCTACTCGCAGTTGGACGAGAATCCGGTCTCGCTGGGAAAGGTGCAGGATACGCTGCGCGCTCTGGAAACCATCGGCGCCATCCGCAAGGAAGGCGAACCCAACCGCGATGGAACGCTTTATCAAGTCTTGATCCCAGATGAGATTGAAGCCTGCCTGAAGTTCCGTGCGGAGCGCGTGGCGTCGGACCAGAAATTTAAATTTCCCTCTGCCGGAATCGAGATCGGCTAACGCTCAGCGGGATCCTCAGAGCCGATTCTCGCAGTCAAAGAGTCGGCTCCTTCTTCCATCTGCGCCCTCAGTGCCGCAGCATATTTCTCGGGTAATGGTTTCCGTTGCAATTGATCGTCGCAGACCACGTGCACCGTCTCGCCTTCAGCCAGCAGCGTCTGCTCTCCGCCCTCGGGGGCTTTGCGCAGAATTCGATAGGCGAACTTGAGCACGGATCCACGCATCATCGCTGGCCGCGTTTCAATCAGAATCTCGTCGTCGTAGCGAGCCGGCGCGCGGTAGCGGCAGCGCGCCTCGATCACCGGCAAAATGCATCCGTATTCCGTTTCCAACCGATGATAGGAAAGGCCAAGAGTGCGGAGCACCTCTACGCGACCCAGCTCAAACCAGACCAGGTAATTGGCATAGTAGACAATGCCCATCTGATCGGTTTCGGCATACCGCACTCGCACTTCCGTTGTGACCGGCATTTCTTGCTCCAGGTTTCATGTGTCATTTGCCAGGTCTCATGGAGAGTCCGTGCGCATCCGCAGTGACTAACCCCTGACCCCTGAAACCTGATCCTTGTTCTTACGGCTTGATGTGCGTAAACAGTTGGAGCCTGCTCACGTCATTGAAGATAGTGAAGGCGATGAAAGCCATCAGCACGACAAATGCTGCCTGGTAGATTCGCTCTTTGATGACCATGCTGATGTCGTGGCGCAGCACGCTCTCAATCAGCAGCAGCAGAATCATGCCACCGTCAAGGATCGGGAAGGGAAGCAGATTCAGAATCCCCAGTTGCAGGCTGATTTCGCTGGCTAGTCCGAACTTGGGCAACCAGCCGTCTGTTTGGGCTGCTTCGCCCGCCGCCTGTGCAATCCCCACCGGGCCCATCATCTGTTTCACTGAAAGCCGATGAGTAAACAGCCGGTCCAGCACCTCGCCCACAAGCAGAGAGTTGTCTCTGAAAAAAACCAGTGACTTGCCCGCGGCCGATACAAGCGACAGGGGCTCATCACGCATGGGAATCTGGGTCGTTGAGAAGCCCAGCATAAATCTCGTATCGAGTTTCTCCGGCGTCGCCACAATCTGCAGCGTGGCGCCGTTGCGTAGCAGGGTGAGGGTCATTGGTTTGCCCCGCTCCGCCTGCATGTAGGCGAGCAACGTATTCACGGAGTGGAATTCATGGCCGTCTACGGCCTCGATGAAATCACCGTCTCGCAGCCCCGCCTTCTCGGCCGGCATGCCAGGCTGCACCTGCGCCACCGCAATCGGGCCAGGTAGAAACTGAGGCGATATTCCCATGTCGCTCAGTTCAAAGCTGTCGCTCTTAGCGGCGACCGGCACCAGTAGGCTCAGCGTGAGCGTCTTTCCTCCACGGTCCACCACGATCGGCACCATCTGGTCGACATTCAAACGGGCGTGGTCATACACCATCTCCCAGCCGTCATCTCCAGCGGGGAGCTTGGAATTGTCAAAGCTCAATATTACGTCGCCAGCCTCGATCCCCGCCGCCGCGGCGGCTGAGCCCGGAGTCACCCACTCCACGGTGGTGGTCTTCACCGTGACCGAAGGGACCTCGTTGATGAAGGCGAAGTAAAACCACATCAGCGCTAAAGTCAGCAGCAAGTTGAATGTTGGGCCGGCAACACCGATCAGCATGCGCTGCCAGCGCGGATGCGAAGTAAGCGCCCCAGGGTCCGTCGCTTGTGCTTCGATCTTCTCCGGGTCGGCGCCCTCGAGGGCCATGTTCTCGCCGGGCAAGTTCTCGCCGCTCATCTTCACAAAGCCGCCGAGCGGCAACAGACAGACCTTGTAGTCGGTTTCGCCGATCTTGAAGCCGAAGAGGCGCGGGCCAAAGCCAACCGAAAACGCCTCAACGCGCACGCCGCAGAGCTTGGCCACGATAAAGTGCCCGAACTCGTGCACGATCACCATCACGCCGATTAGGACGATAAATGCAGCGGCAGATATCAGAAAGTCATGCATCGTTGTGCGAGTGTTTCCTTCGGATAAGCGCAGCCAACCAGCCTGCGCTCATTGAGATTGCACGAGCAGCGCCCGAGCTTGTTCTCGCGCTTCCTCGTCGGCGACAAGCACCTCCGCAATGGTAGCGGGATGGGCCTCCGGGGTTGCCGCGAGTACTCTCTCAATTGTACGCGGGATGCCCGTGAACGGAATACGACGTTCGAGGAAGGCCAAGACGGCCACCTCGTCCGCCGCATTCAGCGCAATGCAGTGCGCTCCGCCCTTTTCGGCGGCTTCAAAAGCCAGCCGCAGGCAGGGGAAACGCTCGAATTCCGGCTCCTCGAAATCCAGGCGTCGCAATGCGGCCAGGTCGAAGGTCAGGGTGGATTTGGGTCGTTCCGGCCATGCCAGAGCATACAGAATAGGCAGCCGCATATCGGTCACTGAAATCTGCGCCATGATCGATCCATCTACGAACTCCACCATCGAATGCACGGTGGATTGGGGATGGATGGTCACCCGCACTTGGCTCGGCGTCACGTCGAACAGCCGGCAGGCCTCGATGATTTCGAGCCCCTTATTCAGCATCGTCGCCGAGTCGATGGTGATGCGCCTGCCCATCACCCACGTGGGATGCTTCAGCGCCTGTTCGGGCGTGATACTCGCGAACTGCTCCAGAGGGAGCTGGCGGAACGGCCCTCCCGAAGCCGTCAGCCAGATCGTCTTTACCTCTTTATGCTCGCCCACGCGCAGGCACTGGTGTACGGCGTTATGTTCGCTGTCGATGGGCAGGATGGGCACGTTACGTTCGCGTGCAGCCGCCGTCAGGATCTCGCCGGCAGCCACCATGCATTCTTTGTTGGCCAGACCCACTGGCTTTCCCGCGAGGATAGCCGCATGCGTCGCTTCAAGCCCTGCCACACCCACAATGGCCGACACCACAAAGTCGGCTTCGGGCAGCGTAGCGCAGGCAATCGTGCCCTTGGTCCCGTTCGCCACCTCAACCCCTGAGATACCTGCTTGGCGCAGCCGCGCGGACAACTCGCTGGCCAACTCAGCCGTAGCCAGTGACACAACTCGTGGCCTCCAGCGCACAACCTGTGCAAAGGCCTGGTCCACGTTGCGGCCCGCCGCCAGCGCGGCCACTTCGTAGCGCTCAGGAAACTGCTCAACAATGGAGAGGGTGCTCTGCCCGATGGAACCGGTTGAACCGAGAATGGCGAGTCGCTTCAAGACAGCCTCTGACGTTTAGCCTCTAGTTGCTAGAAGCAATCTTAAAACCTCTGATGAATCACCTGTGCGTACCAGAGGACCGGTCCGGCGAGCAACAACGCATCGATCCTGTCCAAAACTCCCCCGTGCCCCGGCAGCAGGTTGCCTGAATCCTTCACCCCAGCGGATCGTTTCAACGCCGACTCGGCTAGATCGCCCACCTGCCCAGCCACATTAATGACTGCGGCCAGCCCGAGCCAATACCACATCTCATCTGGGTAAGCCAGCACTGCCGATGGAAAGACACGCTCCAGCCAGGAAATGATGGCCGAGTTCGATGGTTCCTGCATCACCGTCGCCAGGCTCACAAGCACCGCGGCAATCACCACGCTGCCCGCGACCGATGCGATAGCTCCCTCCCAGCTCTTTCCTGGACTCAGCTTGGGCGCCATCTTGTGCCGGCCCCACGCCCGGCCAGCGTAGTAAGCCGCCGTATCCCCCGCCCATACCACGAAGAGCAAGAACGCCACCAGCGAGGGACCATTGGCTTGTTCGCGCAGAGCCGGCAGGGCGAGCAGTGTGAGACCGGTATAGAGAAGGCAGAAGATCGACGCCGATGCGTCCGCGATCGTCTCCTCAACCGGTTTGAAGAAGGTGCAATACACCAACAGGCCGAGGCCCAGAATTCCAAACAGGGCTGGGGTTAGGTCGGGCCACTCAAAGTCGACGGCAAACAGCGCCAGCAGAGCCACCATGGTTGCAATCCGCGGCGGGTTGGCTCCGCAGCGCCGGCTCAGGGCCATGTACTCCCAACCTGCGAGCGCGGCTATCGCCGCCACCGCCAGCGTAAACAGCCACTGCCACCTGGGCCCTAAAAACACCAGAACGAGAACAACCGGAATCAGAACTAGAGCGGTCAGAATGCGTTTCATTCAGCGTTGAGAATACACCGCTAGGGCTGGGACGCATGGTTGCGGAAGATTTGGCGGGCAAAATCGCGGTCTGGGCTGAGGGCTCTTCAACTCACAGCGATCCGGATGCGGTCAGGGTCCTCCTCCACCTCGCCGCCATGTTCGCCGATCGCTCCGTACCTGCGCTCCCGGCGCTGGAAGTCCGCTATGGCCTCCAACAGGTGGATTCCACGGAAGTCCGGCCAGTACCGATCTGTGACGAAGATCTCCGTGTAAGCGATCTGCCAAAGCAGAAAGTTCGAAATGCGCTGCTCGCCTGAGGTGCGCACGAGCAGATCGGGGTCGGGCATGTGCGCCGTGTAGAGATGGCGGTGAATGTCTTCTTCCGTGACGCTTTCAGGGCTGAGATGCTTGTGTTTCAGCTCCGCCATCAGTCCGCGGAAGGCGTCTACCAATTCCGATCGTCCGCCGTAGTTCAGAGCCAGTGTCAGTGTGGTGCCTGTGTTCTTCGCCGTTGTCTCTTCAACCCATCGCATCTTGTCCTGGACGTCAGGCGCCAGTTCATGTGTCCGCCCGATGCACCGGAACCGGATATTGTTTGCCCCCATCCGTTCGACGTTACTTTCCAGATAGGTCTTCAGCAGGCGCATCAGGAAGCTGACTTCGGCGCGGGGCCGTCGCAGATTGTTTTCGAGAGAAAATGCATAAAGCGTCAGCCACGGGAGCCCGACGCGGGACGCCGTTTCCGTTACAAGCTGCACTGACTTTGCCCCCTGCTGATGTCCCACGAATCGCTTGAGCGAGCGGTGACTCGCCCAACGGCCATTGCCATCCATGATGATGGCTACATGCCGCGGCAGCCGCTCCGGCTTCAGCGTCGCATAGACGGCGCGCTCCTCGGGGCTCAACTCATCGATGCGCAATGTGGGAGATGAAGACAAGGAATCAATTGTAGATCGCATTTGCGCTTTCCACGCGGTGCCCCGGAGAGCATCCCGAAGGGGGCTGACGGAGTTCACGCACGGTGAAGAATAGAAGCCGCTCAATCCGTGAACGACCTTCCGGTCGGAATGTGAGACACCTTCGGCCGGATCCGGGGAGTTACACCATCGACCGTAAAGCATTTTGGTGATTTCTGCAACGCAACGCTTGCGCCGCCAGTACGCGGGGGCACCGCAGCGTCATGGCAACATGAGGCCCCGTAGGAAACTCGTGGGCCGGGCATGTCGATTGATGCCCAGGGCGCAGGCGCGCCCGAAGTCTCCCGCGCGACCGACGCCCCCGCCGCGGGCTTTAGGCGGAGCGGCGCCGGCCCGTCGCCGCGTCCCGAACCGCCCCAAAGAACAGCGTCCGGTGCAGCGAGTCCAGATGCGGCAACAGTTCCGCCACTTCGGCCAGGAATGGGTCGCTCAGGACCAACTCCACCTCTTCGTCGCGGAGGCTGCGCTCATCGCGAACCAGTTGACGTATCTCAACGCCAAGGGCTGTGGCCAGCCTTTCCAGCGAGCCCAGTGTGGGAATAGCCTTGCCATTCTCGATCTTTGAGATGTAGGTCCGTGGCACCTGCATCCTCCCTGCCAATTGCCGTTGGCTCAGGTGGCGCGCCCGGCGCATCTCGCGCACTTGTCCGGCCACCTGCATGCCGGCGCCGCCGCTAACCGGCACGGGTTGGCTGGTCACTAGCCTTGGGGCCAGATACACTGGCTCCTCGATATCGAGGGGCCTGTGGCATTTTCTGCATAGGGAGTTGGTGGTCCTGTACTGCATCAACCTGCAGTATTCACACCGCACCACTTCGCGTGTTTCCACGCTAACGAGAGAAGTTGCCATTTGGGATGCGCGGAGTGCCAGAGCGTGGGACTCCAGATGCATCGCTGCACCGTGATTGGTGCTACTTTCTACGAATGAACCATAATTGTCAAGTAGAAATTCAGGGTCAAACCGAATAAAGCCCCATGAGACCCCTCAAAACCAGACAAAACGCGAACCAGGTTGATCAACAGGAGCAATAAATGGCTGCCAACACGAACTTTGGCCCCAGCTTCAATCGAGACCAGGCCTGGCAACTCCTCACGGAGTGGACTCAGAGCGAAAATCTGCGCAAACACGCGCTGGCCGTGGAAGCCTGCGTCGCGGCCTACGGTGAGAAGGAAGCCGCGCGCCTCGCGTTGAAAGGCGAATCGCGCGCGGCGCTCATTCGGCTTTACTCAACCACCGCCCTGCTCCACGACTTCGACTACGAGCGGCACCCCACCGCCGAGGAACACCCCTTTGTCGGCGTCCGCGAACTGGAGCGGCTCGGCTGGCCCGAGGAACTCCGCACCGCCATCCTTGGCCACGCGCTCTACTCCGGAGTGCCACGCACCACTCACCTCGCCAAAGTCCTCTTTGCCTGCGACGAGCTGGCTGGCTTCCTTACCGCCTGCGCCCTGATCAAGCCCACCAAGTCCATCGCCGACGTTGAAGTCTCGAGCGTGAAGAAAAAGATGAAAGACAAGGCCTTCGCCCGCGGCGTCCATCGCGAGGACATCATCCAGGGCGCAGCCGAGCTCGGCATCGACCTCAACGCCCATATCGCCTTCTGCATCGAGGCCATGAAAAAGCGCGCGGTAGAACTGGGCCTGTGAGTCCAGCCTGACTCGAATTAAGCTAACAGCTAATAGCTAGTGACTAGAGGCTGCATTATTTCCCCCACGCCCCATTCTCAACTTGAGGTGCGTTCCGCGGCTTCCGGTTGTACCGGTAGAACCAGCACTCCACCATGCCGCCCGCCTTCAACTCCACAGCCTGCTTTTCGCGAATGTACTCGCTCGTCTCCGGCGCCTGCGGATCGAAGCCCTCGTACCGGTCGAGCCGCTCGAGCACGCCTTCGTCCTCCGGCAGCTTCATCACCGTCCCATTAATCCTGCCCGCCTCACCGGGGTCGGCAACGGCGCCGGGATAGCCGCCAAGATCATAGAGCACACCGCGAACGAATCCCTCGCCCACCGGCCGCAACTTCGCCGCAACTCGCGCAATCTTGGTCGGCGCGAGACCGGGCTGCAGCGTTCCGTAGGCAAACAGGTACTGGCTCATAGAAGAAGTCCGCTCGATCCTCTGACCTTAAGGAGAGCCGCCGCTCAAAGCGGGTTCTTCGCCCGCAACTCCGCCACAATCTCCATGGCAGCCGCCCGAGCTTCCGCTTCTTTATCCGGCGGAAAGCTGATCGCTCCCACGCGCGCGTGCCCGCCCCCGCCGTAACGTTCGCAAACCTGCGCCAGGTTCACCATCTTTGCGGGGTCAGCCTTGGTCCATGGATTCGATCCCACGGCCACCTTGGTGCGGAAGCTCGACTTTGAAAGTCCGATCGAGTATGTCGCTTGCGGATACAGATAGTACGGGATGAACTTGTTGAATCCTTCCAGCGGATGATCGGTAATGTCGAAGAAGATCGTTCCATCCCGCTCTTCCGCGCGGCTCCGAATCAACTCCAGAGCCTCCTCATGGCGCTTGAGCAGCGGCGGTAACAGGCACGCGACAAACGGCTGGCACAGCACCTTATCCAGCGGCATCTCTGTCAGCAACGGGATCAGCCGCGGAATAAACCCCGGATCCTCGGTAGCCTCAATAATGAGCGTCAGCTTCATCGCGGGCTCGGCCATCTCTACCGCTGCCTCCGGGCTCTCATACTTTGCCCCGTCCACGATGTCGGCCCAATGAATCAGCTCCGTCACGGGAGCCGTGTCGAATCCGTAGTGCGTCTTCGCGATGTGAGCCAGAAAGCTGGTGCACGACGTGTAATTGGGATCGAAGAATTTCCGCTCCGCGCACACCCGATCGCGCTGGCAGGCCAGAAAATTCTCGTGGTCCTGCGGTGTAAGGAACGCCGATTGGTGGTGATCGAACCACCATGTGATCCGCGGCGACGCCGAATACTTGAAGTCCACAATCGCATTTTCGTCGCCGGTGAACTCGCTCTCGTCGAACAATGCTCCGGCGCGATGCACCAGCCCGTGATATTCGTAGCTCCCGTCCCCGGTGATGCATTCGCGATGGAAGCGCGTGAACAACGAGGCTGAGCAAGCTCCGTCAAAGCACTTGTCGTGATAGAAGACGCGAACCCGAACCACGGGGGAACCTCCTCGAGCCAGATCCTTAAAGACCGGAACTGTACAGCATCAAGGGCTTGGCCGGTTGTGTCAAGCTGGCCCGCGCTTGTCGGGCCAAAATCTTAACAATCTTCGAAGGCGCCTAACCTCAACGTGGTCCAGATCACAAGCGGCAAACTCGTCCATCGTTTACCCTCATTAGAGTCATTTGGCATGACCACGGCCGCCGCTCAAGCTCGTTACCCGCTCACCCAGGGCGTTAATCCGTGGCTGGTCACTATTTCGGTCATGCTGCCCACCTTCATGGAGGTACTCGACACAGCCATCGCCTCGGTGGCGCTGCCTTACATCGCCGGCTCGCTCTCCGCCTCAAACTCCGAGGCCACTTGGGTTCTCACCAGCTACCTGGTCGCCAACGCGGTAATTCTGCCTGCCTCTAACTGGTTTGCGCGGCGCTTCGGCCGCAAGCGCTTCCTGCTCACCTGCGTCATCCTCTTCACGGTCGCCTCTTTCTTCTGCGGCGCAGCTCCGTCGCTTGCCATCATTCTACTGGCCCGCGTCTTGCAGGGCGCGGGCGGCGGCGCCCTCCAGCCCTTGTCGCAATCCATCCTGCTTGAAAGCTTCTCCCTCAAGGATCGTTCCAAAGCCATGGCCGCCTATGGTCTGGGAATCGTATGCGCGCCAGTGCTCGGTCCCACCCTCGGCGGCTGGCTTACCGACACCTGGAGCTGGCGTTACGCCTTCTACATCAACATCCCCGTCGGCATTCTTGCCGTCATCATGATCAGCCGCTTTGTCCACGATCCGCCCTACATCAAGAACGCCAAAGTAGGCGCCTTCGACAACATCGGCTTCGGCCTGCTCATTGTATGGACAGGCTGCCTCCAGGTTGTGCTCGACAAGGGTCAGGAAGACGACTGGTTCGGCGCCATCTGGGTGCGATGGGCGGTAGCGGCGCTCATCGTCGCGTTCCTGCTTTGGGTATGGCACTCCTGGACCAATCCCAAAGGCCTTGTCGACCTGCACATCCTCAAGAACCCCAACTTCCGAACGGGTTGCCTGATGATTGCCATGCTGGGCATGTGCATCTACATCACCATCGCCATTCTGCCGCTCTACTATCAGGAGATCCTCGGCTACACGGCCTTCACCGCGGGCCTGGTTGTCTTTCCCCGTGGCGTCGGCTCCTTCATCGGCTCGCCCCTCATCGGATTCCTCGGTTCACGCATCGACAACCGCAAGCTGCTCTGCGCCGGATTTCTCGGCTTCGCCGTCTGCGCATTCATCTTCGGCGAGGTCAACCTCAACATCGGTCCCTACACGCTGCTCTTTCCCATCACGCTTACCGGTTTTGCTCTCAGCTTTGTCTTTGTGCCTCTGGCCACTCTGTCCACCCGAACTATCTCCAGAAACGAGATGGGTAATGCCACCGGCCTGTTCAACATGCTGCGCAACATCGGCGGGTCAATAGGAATAGCAATGGCCACTACGGCGATCATTCGCCGCGCTGCCTTGCACCAAACAGATCTGGGAGCGAACCTCCCTCCAAGCTCCGCCGCGCTGCAGCAGAAGTCCGCCATGATTGCCACTTACCTTGGCCATCGCATCGGCCCCGCCGCCGCACGACCCGGCTCGTACGGCCTTATCTACGGCCTCATGGAGCAGCAGGCCGCACAGCTAGCCTACGTCGATGTATTCCGATGGACTGCGATCCTCGCCCTCATCTGCGCCGCCTGCGCCTGGCTCTTCTCAAAGCCGCCCAGTCACACCGATGCGCCGCCGGGCGCGCACTGAACCTTAACCTGCCAACCCCACAAATCTCTTCAGCCCCTCGTCGTACTCTTCAATTCGCCCCGTCAGAATGTCGTAGTACCACCCGTGCACCGTCAGCCGGCCTTCCTCCACCGCGTGCCGAACAGGAATCTGCGCCTGCAGATTCTTGAGCTGCGCAACCACGTTGCCCCGGATCAGCGCCGCCAGCTCGGCGCTCTCGCCGTCGGCCCGGTTCAGCGGTTGTCGGTCAGCGAACGCCGCCTCAACATGCTCCAGCCAGCGCCGCGCCTTCGGCAGATTCTCCAGGCTCTTCCGGTCGAGCGCCGCCTTCAGGGCGCCGCAGTCCGAGTGGCCGCACACAATGGCGTGCCTCACCTTCAGCACTTCCACCGCATACTCGATCGTGGCCGTCACCCCGTCCACATCCTGGCTCGGTTTCGGCACCACGTTGCCGATGCTGCGCGAAATGAACAGGTCCCCGGGCGCCGTTCCAAGGATCAGATCCGGCAGCACGCGCGAATCGGCGCAGGTGATAAATAGCCACTCCGGCGTCTGCCCCTCCGCCAGCAAATGAAAGCGGCTCTTCCTTGCCGGAAACACCTCGGCCAGGAACTTTTTGTGTCCCTCAATTAGCCTTTGCATCCTTGCTTAGCCGCTCCATCCTCGCCTCTGGCAAGCGCCCCGCGTCTGGTTTTCGCCCGCCTCTGCCAGCCTATCGTATGCGCGCAGGGCTCTTCGCCTCTGCAAGGCTGGCGCGTCTATTCTGAGCAAAAGGAAACGCTTTACCACCTGCACCTATCCCGACGGCAAACTGGAGTAGCATAGGGCCAAGCCCACCGAGTGACAATAGAAGCGGAGAGACGCATGCCCCGCGTCAAATTACCGGCCCCTGAGTCATCGGCCGTCGGCGAACACGCGCCAAGCCGCGCGCACCGCACGTACTTTACCTTTGCGATTACCTGCATCAGCCGGTACATGATTCTGCGCGACCGCGTCTTCGGCCTTTCAAGAAAAGGCCGCATGCCGGTTGGCATTCACGAGCGCGCTTTACGCCACTCCATTGCGAGCGCTTTTAGCAGGCTGGACGCAGTGTTCGTCGAGCCGGTCTCTTTCCCCGCGCATTCGGCCATCCTGCTCTGCCACGGCATTGGCGAAACCGTCGAACAGTGGTTTGGTGTGCAGCAGTTGCTCGCCGCAAATGGCGTTGCGTCCTTGGTGTTTGATTATTCGGGATACGGCAAGAGCACCGGGCGCCCTGACTGGGATCAGTTTGAGCAGGATACGTTGGAAGCGTTTGCGTCATTGCGCAGACTCGCTCCGGATCTGCCGGCTTCTGTGCTGGGATTCTCGCTCGGTAGCGGCGTGGCGACGGCGACGATCAACAGACTTGACGCTCACCGCCTGATTCTGTGCCAGGCCTTTCCATCGTTTCGCCGGGCTGCCACAGCAGCGTGGATTCCTAGGGGGCTCACGCGGCTGGTGCCGCCCATTTGGCACGCGCAACAGCCGCTCGCCGATTGCCGCCTGCCTGTCCTGATCGTGCACGGCGAAAAAGACCGGCTTTTTTCCCCGAAGATGGCATCGGAGCTGGCCGCGTTTTGCTCGCCGCCCGCGAAAGTTCTCCTGATCCCAGGGACGTCGCACAATCAACCGTTCCGCCAGCCGCACCTCAACTATTGGGGACCCATCATCTTTTGGCTTGGCAAGTAGCTGGGCGCCCGCTCCAGCAGGCCCGCGAGAAGGGTAGACAAGGTCTACCCCGCAGCGGCGAGCTACGACCCGCCCCGCTCTGGCTGCGACTCGTCGCGGCGATCCCGATTCGCATAATCCTCGTCCGGCCGATCCTTTCTGTTTTCGCGCTCTTCCAGTTCCCGGCGCTTTCGCTGCTCTTCGCGCTCCTCGCGTCCGTCAGCCATCATCTACCCCTCCACTTCAGTCTAGTGACATCGTGCGAAGTGCCGCCCGCCTCGCGCGCTGATCCAGGCAATTCACTCGCCCGAAGCCCGCCGCACGAAGTGCCTTCCGGTAAACTTGAATCTGACCCATGTTCGAAAACCTTACCGACAAACTGCAGCGCGTCTTCAAAAGCCTTCGCGGCCAGGGCACGCTCACTGAAGAGAACATCGCCGAAGCCCTGCGCGAGATTCGCGTTGCTCTGCTCGAAGCCGACGTCAACCTCAAGGTTGTCACCGACCTCATCGAGCACATCCGCGCGAAAGCTGTCGGATCCGAAGTCCTCACCGCTCTCTCACCTTCGGAACAGGTCGTCAAAATCGTTCGTGATGAGCTCGTCGCCATTCTCGGCAAAGACACCGCCCGCTTCAATTTCGCCTCCAAGCCGCCCACTGTCATTCTCATGGCCGGATTGCAGGGCTCCGGCAAAACAACAACTTCGGGCAAGCTGGCCGCGTGGCTCAAGAAGGGCGGTCACCGGCCCATGCTCGTCTCGGTCGACGTCTACCGCCCAGCCGCACGCGAGCAGCTCAAAGTCGTTGCCAAGCAAGTCGACACCCGCCTCTTCGATGGTGACCAGAAAGGCGAGCCCGCGAATTCCGATCTTGTGACCCGCCTGGCAAAAGAAGCCCGCCGTGAAGCAGTCATCATGGGCTGCGACACGCTCATCGTCGACACCGCCGGCCGCCTCCACGTCGACGAAGACTTGATGGTCGAGATGGAGAGCCTTAAGAAGCTCCTCAGTCCGCAGGAGATCCTCTTCGTCGCCGACGCCATGACCGGCCAGGACGCCGTCAACTCCGCGCAGGATTTTCACTCCCGCCTCTCGCTCACCGGCGTCGTGCTCACCAAAATGGACGGCGACGCTCGCGGTGGCGCGGCGCTCTCCATCCGTCACGTCACCGGCCAGCCCATCAAGTTCATCGGCGTGGGCGAAAAACCCGACGCCTTCGAGCCATTTCATCCCGATCGCATCGTCGGCCGCATCCTCGGTATGGGCGATATGCTCTCGCTCATCGAGAAAGCCGAATCCACGCTTGACCGCAAGAAGTCCGAGGAATTCGCCAAAAAAGCCCTCCTCGGCGATGGCTTTTCGCTCGAGGACTTCCGCGACCAGTTGCGCCAGATCAAGAAGCTCGGCTCCATGGAATCGATTCTGAAGATGCTCCCCTCGGTCGGCCCTTTTGCCGGCATGCAGCAGGCCGCCGGCCAGGTCGACGAAAAACAGTTTGTCCGCCTCGAGGCCATCATCAACTCCATGACGCCCCGCGAGCGCCGCAACCACGAGATCATCTCGGGTACGCGCCGTAAGCGCATCGCCGCCGGCAGCGGCACCAGCGTGCAGGAGGTGAACCAGCTCCTCCGCCAGTATGCCCAGATGGCCAAAATGTTCAAGCAGGTAGGTCGCGGCGGCCTGGCCAAATCGATGATGCGCGGCGGCCTCAGTGGCATAGGCGCCAAGCAGCGCTTCGGACGATAAACCGCAAGCCGCGAAGCAGGAAAGAATCGTGCCGTCAGTCACTCTCGCTGCATCGAATCTGCGTTAACCTGAGAATTCCATGACCGCCCTTCAGGACCAACTCGACGAGATCACCGCCAACACGCGCAACCTCGTCCAGCCCGAGCGTATGGCCGTCAGCGAGCGCGCCGTCGCCGAGCTGTTCGCCTCCGGGATCGAGGAAAAAATCCTCCCCGTCGGAGAGATCGCCCCCGAGTTCACCCTCCCTGACGCTTCCGGCCGCCCCGTCCGCTCAGCGGACCTTCTCGGCCTTGGGCCCCTCGTCCTCAACTTCTTTCGCGGACGCTGGTGCGCCTACTGCGTCACCGAGCTCGAGGCCTGGCGCGACCTCTACCCACGCCTTCGCGAGGCCGGTGCGCTTCTCGCCGCCATCAGCCCTCAAACCAGCCGCCAGAGCGACTTCATGGTCGGCCAGCACTCGCTCCCTTTCCCTGTCCTCACCGACACCGGCTGTGCCCTTGCCGAGCAGTTTGGCCTCGCCTACACCATCCCCCAATACCACCGCGACTACTACCGCTCCATCCTCGTCAATATTCCCTTTGTGAACGGGGATCAAAGCTGGCGCCTCATTTTGCCCGCCACATATGTCCTGGCCCCCGACCGCCGCGTTCTCTACGCCCAAGCCTTTGCCGACTTCCGCGTCCGCCCTGAGCCTGAAGAGGCACTCGCAGCCGCCCTGGCTGCCGTCGACCGCTAAACCCTTTCGAATAAAATTTCCTCCCAGCCCCAGGCCCCAAAATGCATCCCGACTGACGGAAATTGCATCATATTAATTGACAATAGATCACTCAATCTGGCATCCTATCCCGTCAGATTGTCCCCAAAAGGCAGGAACACAAACATGGCTAAAATGATTGGAATCGATCTCGGTACGACCAACTCGTGCGTTGCCGTCATGGAAGGCGGCGAACCAAAAGTCATTCCGAATGAGGAAGGTGCGCGCACAACACCCTCGATCGTCGCCTTCACCAAGAGCGGCGAGCGGCTGGTCGGCCAGGTTGCCAAGCGCCAGGCCATCACCAACCCTGAGAACACTATTTTCTCCATCAAGCGTTTTATGGGTCGCCGCTACAACGAGGTGACCGACGAAATGAAGATGGTCCCCTTCAGGGTGGTCCAGCAGGGCGACCACGTGGGCGTCATTGCCCAGGGCAAGGAGTACACCCCGCCCGAAATCTCAGCCATGATCCTGCAAAAGCTCAAGAAGAGCGCAGAATCCTACCTCGGCGAGACGGTCACTGAGGCTGTCATCACCGTGCCGGCCTACTTCAACGACGCACAGCGCCAGGCCACCAAGGACGCGGGCAAAATCGCCGGCCTCGATGTTAAGCGCATCGTTAACGAGCCCACGGCGGCCGCGTTGGCCTATGGCCTCGACAAGAAGAAGGACGAGACCATCGCTGTCTACGATTTTGGCGGCGGCACGTTCGATATCTCGATCCTCGAAGTCGGCGAAGGCGTCATTGAGGTCAAGTCGACCAATGGCGACACCCACCTCGGCGGCGACAACCTCGACCAGCGCATCGTTGAATGGCTCATCTCTGAATTCAAGGCCGAGCACGGTCTCGACCTCACTTCCAAGGGCAACGAGATGGCCCTGCAGCGCCTGAAGGACGCCGCGGAAAAAGCCAAAATCGAGCTTTCGACCACCGTCGAAACCGAGATCAATTTGCCGTTTATTACCGCTGACGCTTCCGGCCCCAAGCACCTTGTCCGCAAGCTTACGCGCGCCAAGCTGGAGCAGTTGGTCGAGGACCTTATCGAGCGCTCTGTCGAGCCCTGCAAGAAGGCCTTATCCGACGCCGGCATCACCGTTAGCCAGATCCACGAGGTCGTTCTCGTCGGCGGCCAGACGCGCATGCCGCGCATCCAGGAGCTGGTCAAGAAGCTCTTCGGCAAGGAACCGCATCGTGGCGTCAATCCCGATGAGGTTGTTGCGATTGGCGCAGCCGTTCAGGCAGGCGTGCTCACCGGCGACGTTAAGGATCTTCTGCTTCTCGATGTCACTCCGCTCACCCTCTCCATTGAGACGCTGGGCGGCGTGGCTACGCCGATGATTCCGCGCAACACCACCATCCCGACCAAGAAGACCGAAACCTTCTCGACGGCTGCCGACAACCAGACCGAAGTTGAGGTTCACGTGCTCCAGGGCGAGCGGCCCTTAGCGGGGCAGAACCGCACGCTGGGTAAGTTCAAGCTGGGCGGCATTATGCCGGCTCCTCGCGGCGTTCCGCAGATCGAGGTCACGTTCGACATCGATGCCAACGGAATCCTCAACGTGACCGCCAAGGACAACGCCACCGGCAAGGACACCCGCATCACCATTACCTCGAGCTCCGGCCTTTCGAAAGAAGAAGTCGAAAAAATGGCCAGGGAAGCCGACGCCCACGCCGCGGAGGACAAGGAGCAGCGCGAGTCGATTGAGGCTCGCAACGCGCTCGACGGCCTCGTCTACAACATCGAGAAGATGCTGAAGGAATCGGGTGAAAAGGTGGCTGCGGCCGACAAGACCGAAGTCGAAGCGGCTCTCGCCGATGCCAAGAAAACACTCGAAGGCTCGCCCTCGACGTCGGAGATGCGCTCTGCGCACGAGAAGCTGACCCTCGCCAGCCACAAACTGGCCGAGGCGATGTATAAAGCCAGCTCCTCGCAGGCGGGTCCGCCGCCCGACGCATCCGCGGGAGCACCTCCTGCCGGCGAAGCCAAGAAGGAAGGCGAAGTCATCGACGCCGAGTACGTCGACGTGGACGATAAGAAGTAAGCCGGCATTCGAGCGGACGAACTTGAACGGGGTGGGCGGAGACGATGCCGTTCACCCCGGTTTCTTATGATGGAAGACAGAAGCACGGTTCGGAGATCAGGCGAATGAGGCCTCACAGACGAATGGTATCGGGCTGTTGGCAAAACGCATGCAACGTAACGCGTAGCGCGGAGTTGAAGCGCATCTGACATAAGAAAGCACTCATGGCCACAACAGCACAAAAAGACTATTACGCAACGCTCGGCGTCAAGAAGACGGCCACGCCCGAGGAGATTCGCAAGGCGTTCCGCAAAGCCGCGCGAAAGTACCACCCCGACGTCAATCCCGGCGATAAACGCGCCGAGGAAAAATTCAAGGAGATCTCCGAGGCCAACGACGTCCTGAGCGATGCGAAGAAGCGCAAGGTTTACGACCAGGTCGGCTTCTACTCTGATCAGATCGACCCCGCGCAGGCCGAGGCTTACGCTCGTCAGCAGCGCACCGGCGGTCAGCCCCCCATCGACTTCGGCGGCTTCGACTTTTCCGGCTTTCAGGGCGACCCAGGCGTGCAAGCGGGCGCGGGTCCCTTCGGCTCGGGCAGCTTCAAAGACATCTTTTCCGGCATCTTCTCCGGCGCTCAGCATCAGCGGCAACCGCGCGGGCCGCAGCCCGGCACCGATCTCGAATACCAGGCCACGGTCGATTTCTGGACCGCGATCCGCGGAGGCCAGGCGCGCATCCAGATTCACCGCCAGGAGAGCTGCCCTGCCTGCCACGGCCAGGCGAGCACCGGCGGCGCCGAGTGCTCCGAGTGCCACGGCACCGGCCAGGTCACGCAGATGGGCGGCCGTATGAAGTTCAACATCACCTGTCCAGGCTGCGATGGCACCGGCCACGTCTCGAGCGACTGCCCCACCTGCCACGGCGAGGGCACCGTCACTCGATCTGAAACCGTTGACTTCCGCATCAAGCCCGGCACGCGCGACGGCCAGCGCATCCGCCTGCAAGGCAAAGGCAACGCCGGCATGAACGGTGGTCCCGCCGGCGATCTCTTCCTCATCGTGCGCACCGGCACGAACCCGGTCTTC
>Ga0181535_10003359_pt1 | contig 18665 bp, 14 predicted proteins | sample PEATcosm2014_Bin_44_FD_119774 | JGI IMG/M metagenome (GOLD analysis project Ga0181535, IMG submission 119774) | Peatland microbial communities from MTU Mesocosm Facility, Houghton, MI, USA - PEATcosm2014_Bin17_30_metaG | ecosystem: Environmental > Terrestrial > Soil > Wetlands > Peat | place... | reverse complement strand
CTTGCGCGCTGCGATCCATTGTTTCCATTTGTAGTCAGCGTAGACGGAGGCGGCGACCAGCGTGAGAGCGACGAAGATGAGGACGAATTTCATAAATACTGGAATCAGAGGTCAGGAATGCGAGGTCTAGCCCCAGGTCATCATGACGAAGGCCCGGGGCCGTCAGGTTGGATAGGCTTAGCGGCCCGCCTAACGTCCTACGACGAGGACGACAAAGCTGCCGGGCAGCACTGGCGGACGTGGCCGGGGATTGTCGGGCGTTTGGTCAGGCCGGGGCCCGAACTCTGCCGAGACGAGATAGGCGCGGTCGGTTGCGGCGTCGTAGGTCATGGTGCGGGCGCCGCGCTGGGTGGGCAGATTCTCAATTGCCGGATAGTTTGCGGCGCTTGCGTCGATGACCGTGAAGGTGCCGGTACCGCCGCACGAGGCGAAGGCGAGTTTGTGGGCTGGATCAAAGCCGGCACCGTCTGGTCCGTCGCCGATGACGGGATTCGCTAGCGACTTGCCGGTGTTGGCGTCGGTAACGGCCATGCGCTTGCCGTCGCAGACTGAGAAGAGGCGCGAGGCGGCTACGTCGATGGCCAGTCCGCTGGGACTGTCACAACCGGTGAGAGGCCAAGTGGCTGTGATTGCGTTGGTATGGGCGTCAATGCGGACGACTTCGTTCTTGTCTTCAATGTTGTCGTAGATGAGGCCTTTTCCATCGCCGGCGGCGAACTCGGGCTTGCCGGGGAGCGGAATCGTTGCGACAAGCTTCCGAGTACCGGCGCTGATGACGGAGACGTCGTTGCTGCGACCGTCAAAGGCCCAGACGGTTTGCGTGGCCGATTCAAAAACGATGGCGTCCGGATTCTTTCCGACGGGGATGGTGGCGACGGTGGCCAGGGTCGCGCGATCGAACACAACCACCGCGTTGCCGCCTCCGTCAGAGATGTAGCCAAACTTGCCGGCGTCATCGAGCGCTACGCCGTGAGTGCCGTGCAGGCCGGTGATGGAACCGACCAGCATTCCAGACTGGGTGTCAACCACATCGACGCGCGTGCCATGGGTGAGATAGAGGCGGTGCGCCGCCGAGTCGGCATGCAGGTCGTCCCAACCACCGTCGCCTCCGATTTTCCACCGGTCGATGATCTTGTAGGGCTGCTGTGCCGCGAGAATGGCAGGTGCGGCAAGAAAGCCGCATAAAAGGGGTGCGACCGCGATGGGCTGGATGAGTGCACGAATTCTGAATCTGGTTGACATTGTGGCTCCGAAAGGAATTTGAACGGGGCAAGAATATCACTTTGGGATTACTGCGGTGTAACGGCAGGACAACGCCCAACCAGGGTCTGATGCGTTACCCTCTTATCTGCAAGCCGTTGTAGGACCGGGGATGCACACTTGCGCATAGTTCTCTCGAATATTGGCACACTCGGCGACATCAATCCACTGATTGCGATTGCGCTGGAATTGAAGCGGCGGGGGCATGTTCCGGTAATGGCGGTGCCGGAGGTGTTTGCCCCCAAGATTGCGCCACTGGGATTGGAGTTTCACGCCGTTCGTCCGGATATCGATCCTCAAAACACGGCCATGGCGGCCATGGTCTACGACGTGCGCAAAGGCACGGAGCGCGGGCTGCGGGAGTTTCTATTTCCCGCGTTGCGTCAGACATTCGACGATCTGCTGGATGCAGCGATCCGCCCTGAACGCGCGGACCTGCTACTGCTGGGCGAGTTGAACTATGCCGGCCCCCTGGTGGCGGAGGTGACGGGAATTCCGTGGGCGAGCTACGTGTTGGCGCCGCTCTCGTTTTTTTCTGCATACGATCCGCCTGTGCTGCCAATGTACCCGCGCCTGCCACGCGCAGACAGAACGGTCCCGGGGATGGGAGTGGCGATCAAGCGGCTGGTGCGTTTTATGAGCCGGAAATGGCCGCAGCCTATCTACGATTTGCGCAGCGAACTTGGGTTGATGAAGGGCACAAATCCGCTGTTTGACGCCAAGCACTCGCCAAACCTTGTGCTGGCGCTGTTTTCGCGAGTGATGGGACGCGAACAAAAAGACTGGCCGGGAAACGTAACCATCACGGGGTTTTGCTATTACGACTCGGATTCAGGGAATAGCGCGCTGCCGCCGCACCTTGAAGCGTTTCTTGAGAACGCCCCGCCGCCGGTGGTGTTTACGCTGGGGTCAGCGGCGGTAATGACGGCAGGAAGGTTCTTCGAGTTTTCAGCCAAGGCGGCAATGAAGCTGGGAGTGCGCGCTGTGCTGCTGATTGGAGCAGACGAGCGCAACCGGCCACGGCAAACGCTGCCGGAATCGATTTGCGTGGCAGAATATGTGCCGTATTCCAAGCTGTTTTCGCGGGCGTCGCTGGTGGTGCACCAGGGTGGCGTGGGGACGACCGCGCAGTGCCTGCGGGCGGGAGCGCCGATGCTGATTATGCCCTACTCGCATGACCAGCCGGATAACGCAAGGCGAGTGCAGCGGCTGAAAGTTGCGCGCGTGATTCAGCGAGCCAACTACACTCCGGTGAGGGTGGCACGAAAGCTGAAGGGGATGCTTGCCGAGCCGTTGTTTGCCCGCCGCGCCAAGCAGATTGCCCAGCGGATGGCTCATGAAGACGGAGTCGGGTCCGCATGCGATGCGTTGGAAGCGCTGTTTGAACAAACGCGGCACAGCATCTTCGCTCAAGTTGGGAATGGGAAATCCAGTACTTGATTCCCATTTCGCAAATTACCCGGCAAGGCATTGGTCAAGCACTGTGTCCGGCACATTGCATCACTCCGAGGAACGCTGTCCACGGACCTACGGCGCCACGATATTGATGAGCCATCACTCTTGAAATCTGGTGCAGGTGTGTGAGGTCGTGCGCAGCCCAGGTCGCAAGTAGTTCAGACAGGGTCACAACTCCAAGTGCGGGATGGCGTCCACGCAGGCCAAGGTCTTCAGTTCTGAGATTTAACGCGCGTAACGCGACAAGGTTTTCTGTTCGCAGCCGTGCAAACTCATCCAGCAGCTGGTCCATCAACTTGCCCTGGCTCTCTCGTGTTTGTGCCAAGCGATCAAAAGGCTCGAAGGGGCGTGACTCGCCAAATTCCAATATCCGCTTTGCACGCGGAATCCAGTCGGTGCGTTCGCCGTGAATCAGGTGGCCCACAACATCAAAGGCCGTCCATGTACCCTCGCCTTCATTCTGAAGAGTCCATATTTCCGGCATGCCGCGGAGCAGTGCATCCAGAGTGGCGGGGGTGCGCGCCAAAAGCGAAGTGGTGTACTCAAGATTTTGTTCCATCAGGTCCTCGAAACGCTGAGACACATTCTGCACCTAGAATAGATCGCCAATCGGAGGGAAGGTCAGCAGAAAACTCAGGCCGAGTAAAACGAATGCGATTACGATGATGCGTGCCGCAGCTACGGTCTTTTCGGTCCAGACCACTTCAAGAAGTACCCAGGTTAAAAGCCACACAACAATGGCGACAGTGGTGACGCCGGAGAGTGGCCCGGTCGGTTTGTAGAAGTTGAGCAAGCTCTTGATGGAAGCTACCTTGTCCGCAGCCAACGAAAGCAAAGCCAAAGTGAATGAGCCGATACCGGCAGAGAGCATGGCTGCCGCGGCTGACCCGTTGGTGAGCGCTGGGCCTTTGGAAGAGGCGAATGGGTTTGCTGGGCTCATTTTTCCGGTCCCTTGCTGATGTGGATGGTCGGGCCGCCTTGAACCGGCGCGGCCTTGTTGATCATGGCCCCGAAGAAACCCGCAATGCCCGCCGCCAGGAATGATGCCGCGGCAAAGCCGAGCACCGCCGCCCGAAGGTGCTTGTGATTCACCAGGTCGCGGCCGTATCGAATAAACACAAAAGCAACCATGGTGATGGAGATGGGCGCGAACCAGGCCACGTGCTCCTTCCACTCCATCCCCAGCGAGTGCCAGCCGGTTGTTGCCGGATTCGATATGAGCAAGCGCTGCGGATACATCGACAGATCAACTGTTCCCATCGGCGGAGTCGCCCGGTACCAGGGATAGACGACATATGCGCCAGTCAGTACTGCGGCCCAAGCCAGCGCGGCCATGGTGACGAGATAGACCTTGAGAAAGCGCGTTTGCCCGGCCGTGAATTCGGACGAAACCGCCGGGCAGGTGAGGCGATAGAGCTCAAGCAATGCGCCGGAGCACGCCAGCAGATAGAGCGCGCCGAATCCCATGCCATGAAGCAGGGTAAAAAGACCACGTGACGTAATATCCATTTCCCTCGCCCCAGACTACGACGGCGCCACCACGCAAGGCTGCCGCGGCAGATCATTGAAACCCGCTTCCGGTCAATGGCCCCTGCATCCAGTCGTTCGTCGCCTTGTCCTTCTTGTCATCTTTTCCCCAGGTCCAATACATGCCCACATAGGCGTAGTTCTCTGTTTGTCCAGCAACAGAGTGCCCATAGCAAAAGAGGAATTGTTCGTTTGGGCTGTGCTTGAAGTGGTAGTAGCCTCCGACGTCGATCATCGCCGACCGCTGGGTTTGCGCAGCGGCAAAACCCTCGCGTCCGTGCGCAAAGAGTTCCGCGCCCAGTTCGAGCCTTTCGTTGAGCTCTCGCTTCACCAACCAGCCGGTGTATGGAAAATCGCGATAGTTGGTTTGCGGAACCACCTGATACCCTCCACCACCATCAAAGAGCCACTTTCCCGAGTTTTTTTGCAGCCAGACTGGAAGTTTGTACCAGACCTTTCCTACGCCAAGTCCTTTGTCGGAACTTCCAGTTGGCGCCTCAATCATGGTGAAGGTACCGATTTGGGGAATGTGCTTGGTCTCCTTAATGATGGCGAGCTTCACGCCCAGTTCCATATCGGTGAGACCGAACGCGCTTGGGCCCGTGCCGCCCGGCAGGTATACGGGGTTGTTCGACGGGAAGACGCCTCCCCAGGGAAGTATGGCGTGCAGCTGCACCCTCGGAATTGCGCCCCAGTTGAATTCGAACGCAGGACCGGTCGAGTCAGTTTCCAGCGGGGTACCGTCGACGCCGCCAAAGATATAGAACTCGTAGTGATGCAAATCGACCGGTACGGGATCGTCGGTTTGATACGGAGGGCCCTGCGCCCACAGTTTCGACGCGATGAGCATCAGCAGAAGAGCAAGCGCCAGTTTTGAGCAGACATATTTGAAGCTCATGGGCGCACCGGCACTTCAACCAGCAACATGATGTCTCCCTTGGCTTCAGTATGCGGTCTGACAGGATTGCTGAACATTAACAGAACTTGAACAGCAAGACTGGGCCCGGGTGCCCATGCAACCGTATGCTGCTTGAAGATTCAGACGCAACCAGCGAGACCACGGTTGCATCACTTGCCGAGATACTCCTTTGCCTTGCCGGTGCGCCCGTTGGTTACCGAGAAGCTGCCGTCGCGCGAAGCGACGACCTTGAGCCATGCCCCGTCCGCGCCACCTTTCAGATTAGCAATGCGGTCCTCGGGGCTGTTGTGCGCAGCATCGGAATCCTCGGCGGTGTGCAGCATCCACAAGTCTTCAAGGCCAGGGCTCTCATGCACCGTCTGCCATGCTTCAGGGCTTCCCGCCTTGTGAGCGCCGTTGTCCATGATGGCAACGCGCGGGTGTATCGCATCCACAAAGGCTTTGGAGTTGGACAGGTTGAAGCCATGATGATTGACCAGGTAAACGTCGACTGTGCCGATGAGATCGACGGGGCAAACCAGGGGGATCTCCTTGGCTTTGGTCAGATCGCCAAGATCAAGGAAGCGAAATTTTCCAAAAGTGATGAGGATTCCGGCTGAGCGGGGATTTTCGGTGGTGTCGAGATCCCAATGGGGCTCTGTGGCGCAGTATGGGTTGGGCGCAGGTTTGATGCCGGGAACGGCCGCGATGTGCTCGCCGTCAGCAGTGATGACGATGGTCTCGAGCCCGGGAATATTGATGGTGTCTCCGGGATGCACAATGCGGCGAGGCTTGCCTTCAATGGCTTTCAGATAAGCGGCATAATCGTGGCGGGTGATATCGGAATCTTCGCGATTCTCTCCGTGATCAAGGAATTCGCCGACCTGGATGTGCTTCATCAGTTCGGGCACGCCGCCGACATGGTCGACATGAAAGTGAGTGATGAGGAGATGGTCGATGCGGCTAATGCCGGCATCGCGCATGGCCTCCTGAATGCGAGCGGCATCGCGGCCGTCATTGCCAGGCCAGCCGGTGTCGACGAGTAGCGAGGCGCCGGTGGGGGAGACGAGCAGAGTGGACTGGCCACCCTCGACATCAATCGAATAGATGAGCAGGTGCTTTGCTGGCGGAATCTGAGCAGCGAGATGCTTCGGCTGCATCGTCGCGATGCAAAAAGGCAGCAAAACGGCGGTCAGGACGGCGGCGAGGTACCGGTGGGGGCGCTGAAGGCTTGGGCGGAAATGTTCGGGGATTCGCATTTGGGGGACAGTGTAGCCGTTCCACGGGTCAACGGGCAAAGGTCATACCCAAGGCTATGCTGGTGTAAACTGAACAGGACCCTGAATCCGGTTCGCCGCGGCGAACCGATTCGATCGTGTCGGGACGTGGCTCAGCCTGGTAGAGCACTCGCTTGGGGTGCGAGGGGTCGGCAGTTCAAATCTGCCCGTCCCGACCATTATTTCCCCTCTATCAATTCAGTTTGTTCAGGCAGTTCCTTCGCGGACTGCCAACGCCGAGCGCCCGACCGGCATTCGCACAGCGAATGCCCTACTTCAGCCTGCGAGGGGTGCGAGGGAAAGCCGAGCTAGTGGCAGTTCTATGGGGTCCGCGGCGATAGGTCTTCATTGCCAGGGCAGAAATCTGCCCGTCCCGCCACTTGCGACCGCACACCTCACTGGTAACAATTCACGGGGCGGATCAGACGCCGCTCGCACGCCAGACCCAGAACTGCGTTGACCCCAGACGCGTCCACTCGGATTTGTTTTCTGCGCTTAGTCTGGGCGAGGTTGCAATCACCGCTTTCACACCCAGCGCAGCAAACTGGTTCAGCAGCGATTGCTGTGTAGCAAACGGAGAACTCCAGAATTCGTCGGCGTGATCATGGTGAATTTCCGCCGCGATTTGCACCCGAAGGATTCTCTCAGCCGCATAATCGGAGACACTCGGACTGATTCGGGCGACCTGGTCTCCGGGCTTTACACCAAGGCTTGCGAGCGCCTGCGCGGCCTGGGAATCCAAATTGGAATGCGGCTGATGCCGGTAGCCGTAGTACGTCTCCTGCAAGGCTGGGTAGAGCAGCGCGACCGTGGTGGCCACTACGATGAGCAGCGCAATCCTGCTGCCAACCTGTGCGGGGACTGGGAGACCAACCAGCAATCCCAGGCAGAACAAAGTGAGAAACGCCGCTACGTACCGGGGCTCGATGTAGATGGCAACGTACATCAGGCAGCCGGCCAGCCCGACCAGCCAAACCGGCCAGGACCTGGCCAGAGCTGCTTTGACCTGCCTGACGCCGCTGCACAGAAATGCCAGCAGCAATATCGCGCCAATTACAACGCGCAGTGGACGAGAATCTCTTTTCAGGACTCTAAGGTTCGTCTTGATCGCTGTGATTTGACGCTGCCAGACGAAATGCGGGCGTAGCCCGGCAATCCAATACGACGGATCGAAACGCAGGGGATGAGTCACCGCTGCTGGAATCGCGAATGCAAATGCCGGTAAGTCTGAAGATATCTTCTCCGGAGGGTGCAGCAACGAGCCCGCTGCGCCGCCGGGATCCTGCAAATACCAGTGCGGGCTTGCCTCGTCCACATGCACCACATAATTCAACCTGCCCGCCTCTCCCAACGTGAAGTGTCCCTCCTGAAGCGACAAAGGGACAAAATACAAGCAACCGATCACCAGCATGAGCGCTAGCGCGGCGGCAGCCATCTTAAGCGCCGGGCGCCACTTCTTTACCATGAAAAGAGTTGTTGCCAGGACTAAGACCCCGATAGGAAGCAAGGCCTCTTTGGATAGAACTCCCACGCCCAGTAGCGCACCGAGCGCCAGGTAATTCGCCCAGCTTGCCGCGCGGCGATGCATGTGAAGAAGCACCCCCACCGCCAGATATAGGAACCCTGACATTAGTATGTCTGCGCGCAAACTAGTGAGCGAAATCTCCGCAATCTCCGCCCACAAAAACAACGAGTACGCCACCGACAGATAGGCCCACTTAGGCAGTGAAACCGCCATTCGATTGTGGCCGGAGTCTTTATTTGAAGCGTCGAGCTCTCGGAACATGCCCGCCAGAAAAAACTCGAAGCAGGCAAATGCGAAGATGAAAAACACCACATTCAGCATGTGACCGGCAGGAATCTCGTGGCCCGGCGAAATATTGAAGATGCGACGAAACACTCCCAGCAGGAATGGATACAGTGGGCTCCATACCCCATTGATCAGCCGGTGCCAGTCCGAGCCGCGCAGAACGCCGTCGCTCATATCCAGGTAGGAAATGGAATCGGAAGAAACCACATAGCGAAAAATCCAGGCTTGAACTGCAGCCAGCAAGATGCCGAAGGTCCAGAATGCCGTTCGCAAAACAGGCACTGAACTGGTGAACGGATGGCGCACCGGAAAACTCAGAACATCGACACGATCATTTCCGAATTCGATCAATTTCGTGGCCACTTTTCGTGCGCTGACTCCGCCTCGATGTTCGACTGAATTGAAATCGGCGTCGCCTGCGGCGCGGGTGTTGTCGACCGCGTTCATCTCGCGCTCCGCATTCTCATCCGCACCCGCAACTTGATGAGCAAGCTCAGGGAGTTCCCTTGCCGGCGCTAGTTCGCTTCCATTTGTTTCTTCAGTGATCAGCGCTGTCGCAGTGTCGCCTGTCATGCGAAGTTCCCCTAAAGCAATGGCTCTAGCGATGTGGATGCACTCCTATGTCCCAGGGTTTGACCGAATCGATCCGATTCAAAGATGACGATTTGTTCATCTTTCCGGCGCGCAATTCAAACGCAGCAATCATGCTCCAATTGTGTTCTCGACTATAGGCAAGCCCAATGACAACGGGCCGAAGCTCAGATGACAATTTGTTCATCTTTCGTTTGACCAAGCGACTTTTTCATTCCGACTGTCGCATCACAGATGCGTTCTATGAAAACTTTGTCAAAATGCACTACTATCCCCACATGCGGCTTCTGCTAGTTGAAGACGAGATCGACATTCAAAACTTCCTGAGGGTTTCGCTACAGGAGGCTGGATATCAAGTTGATGTAGCCGCCGACGGCAAAACTGCCGAGCGCCTGGCGTTGGAAAATCCTTTCGACATTTTGATCGTGGACCTCGGCCTCCCTGACCAGGACGGCATTAGCCTGATCCTCAAGCTGCATCAAATTGGGGTGCGCGCGCCTGTCCTGATTCTGTCTGCGCGGCGAAGTGTCGATGACCGTGTTCGCGGCCTGGAGCAGGGCGGGGATGACTATCTCACCAAGCCCTTCGCACTTGCGGAACTACTTGCCAGGCTTCGCAACCTGCTGAAGCGCAATAGCCCGGCTGCGAACGAAGCAACCAGGTTGCGTGTGCTAGATCTTGAGCTGGATCTTTTGCGAAGGGAAGCATCGCGAGGCGGAGATATCCTGCAACTGACCCAACAGGAATTCGTTTTGCTTGAGTACCTGTGCCGGAATGCAGGCCGCGTGGTCACGCGCTCCATGATCCTCGATAAGGTCTGGGGAATGCGCATTCAGCCTGATACAAATGTTGTCGACGTTCACATCTACAGGCTGCGCGGAAAGGTTGATGGCAAGGGACAACAACCGCTGATTCGAACACTGCGAGGTGTAGGCTATGTCCTTAAAGACCGCTAAACCCACAATGCGAAGTGCCGCCTGGCGCATCTCACTGTGGGCAACCTTGGCATTTGCCATCGGAACCGTTTTGGTTTTCGTATTTCTTCATCGATTTGTCGCCGCAGATATTCAGCGGCGGAGCGATGCATGGCTTTCAGGAGAAGTCGATACCCTTGCCGACGTTGCCGAGCGTACACCGAAGGACGCACTCCACGACCGGGTTGTCGGTGAAGTAGCGGAGTTGGCGGGCAAGGAAGTGCCGAACAGGAACATGGAGGAGGAAACCTCGAAAGACTCGTTTTTCTTCCTTCAGACCGGCGAAGATGGGTCAATGAAGCTCTGGGTTGGCGCCGGGACCGGGGAGCCGAATCGTCAGGCCATCCAAGCAGTCAAGATCGTTCCTCACAAGCCAACCGACTTGCAGGTAAGCGGGTTCAGTGTTCCATTTCGCGTGGTCTCCTCGCAGATCAGCGACGGCAGCTATTGTTATTTGGGTTTGTCTGAGCGGGATGAATTGCGCGTGCTCCGGCGCTTGCGCCTGCGCTTTATCCAGCTGTGGTTGATCATCGTTCTTCTCGGATTTTGCATTGTTTTCACGACCACCAGGCGGATGCTTAGTCATGTGCGGAGAATCACCGAGGCCGCGTCGAGAATCGGCCACTCCGATCTTGGCGCAAGAGTACCGACTACAGACCGAAAAGACGAAGTGGGTCACCTTGCTCAGACCTTGAACGGAATGCTCGACCGTATCGAGAACTCAATCCATCAGTTGCACACCATCACAGATTCGCTCGCGCATGACCTGCGTAGCCCGCTCACCGCCATTCGCGGCAAGCTTGAGATCTCGCTGTCTGCTGAGACCCAAAGCGAACAGACGGAGTCGATTGTCTCAGCAATTGACGAGCTTGATCGACTCACGGACTTTCTGAATAAGTCACTCGATGTGGCCGAGGCCAAGGCGGATGCACTTCGATTTACCCGAACCGAGATTGATCTTGATGCATTAATTAAAGTCATGATCGACCTCTACGAGCCGAGCATGGCAGAAACAGGCATGCATATTACGTTTCGCAGTAGTGGTCCGCAGAAGATTGAGGGGGACGAATCCCTAATTCATCGCATGATTGCGAACCTCTTCGATAATGAGCTCAAGCATCTTCCCACGGCCAGCTCAGTGACTGTTCAACTCCTGGCTCAAGAAGATTCCGCCGTGCTTATTCTCGAAGACAATGGACCGGGGTTTGCTTCTGAGGTCGAGTCCCGCTTATTTGAGAGACGGGTCAAGGGAAAGCAGTCCAATGGTCACGGACTGGGTCTGGCATTCGTCGATGCGGTTGTCCGCACACACGGCGGAGCTGTGAAGGCATGCAACCTGCCGGGCGGCGGTGCAAGCATCACAGTGACCCTTCCGCTCGCTGGCAAGCAGCGAACAAGGCCCCCAGTGGCTGCGATGCACAGTGTGTATTGAGTCTTGACGAATCTCTCCAGGCCGGGTGGCCGAGGTCTGACCCGCAAGGATGTTCGGGTGCCCCCGGTCTCGCACCTCAGACCTGGGAGACAACTGACGTCAACTGGTCTTCCGGGGCGTTGTCTGCAAAGGTCGCGTTGCGCAACAGCCCGCTCAGAAGCATTTTGCTTCCCGCATTTCTCCGCGCCGTCCGCTCCGACTCAAACTCCACCCTGCCATCGTCGCCCGTCTAATCGTGTTGGAAGATGGACCAAGCCCAATCCGCCGGCTTCTCCATACGGCCTCGCTTCACCGGGGTGCGTGGCATAGCCAAAATCATGCCGGTGGGGCGGTGCGTCTTTGGCCTGAGCCCTCGCGGCGGTGCGCTCCCTGGTGGCGCAGTTTGCGGGCGCGATGAATCCTGTAGGCCTGAAACACATCTACATATTTCCGCGCATCGCAGTTGCGGCAACGCACAGGATATTGCAAAAAGACCAACCGGAGAATGTCGGTGGTCCGCACCCTTGATGTTCGAAAGTTCGTGGAATCACAGTAGGCGCACTTCAATGTCAGGCTCCATTGGGAAGAAAGAGACTGATTGCATCGAGAGATAAAGCATAAGGCGAGTGCCGCGCCGGGATCGCCTGCACCCGACAGTGGCTCTAAAGTAGCACGAAAACAGTGAAGGTGGCCATCAATGGTACTCGTCGTCACCTTGACTCGGCGCTGCTTTGCTTGCTGCTTGAAGACGCACCGAGCCCAGGGCCCAGGCGCCGAGAGATTGGACAGGCGAAGCGCTAGGACGGGAAGAGCGAAGCCACGGGTGCGGGCAAGGCTGTCATGCGCGCGCGGCGACGCGGCTGATGGGACGCCGGCGCACCGAGCAGGCCGGCAATCTCAATCAGTTCGGCACGGATGTGGCTGATGGAGGCGGCAACCGATTCAAGCCGCTGCGTTGAAGCCGTGGTCATGAGCGGCAGGCGCGGCTGTGAATCCATCTGCAGCGTGGGCTGCACCTCGCGCTGCGGGCCAATTTGCGCGGCGGGGTGGCGATGCACCTGTTCAAGAGCATTGCGAGCGCCGGCGAGGGTATAGCCATCGGCATAGACGAGGCGCTTGATCTCAAGAACCAGCTCTACATCGCGCCGCCGATAGAGGCGCTGGCCGGTTCCGCTCTTATTGGGATGGAGCTGGGGAAACTGGCTCTCCCAAAAGCGGAGGACATAGGTTTCGAGGTCAGCAATACGCGCCACATCGCCAATCTTGAAGTAGAGACGGTCTGGGATCGCCGGAGTGGTATCGAGAGCGCGGGTTTGTGCGAGTTGGGTAGCCATGGGGAGTGTCCGGAGGCGACCCGCATTTGAGGCGGAGGCCTCGTTCTAAGCGGAGTATAGGGCATAAGCTGCACCAAAAGCGGTGCAAATCAGAAATAATTGCGGAAGAGGAGCCTGGATATACAACAGGTAGTGTCAGGCCGAAGGGGCTTCGGCCTGCGCTTGATCGTGCTGCCAGCTCAGGTGGGTTAAAGCCGGGTGATGGGATTCCGGGCCGGCGAGTGTTGCGGAGCGGCACGAAGGTACTGAACCGGCCATCCAGCGGGATCATCAAGAGCAGCTGCGGCATGCAGAGCCCAGTAGGGATCGCGAAGAAACTCACGGGCCAGGAGCACCAGGTCTGCCTGACCTTGTTCAATGATGGTGTTCGCCTGGGCGGGCTGTGTGATCAGGCCCACGGCGGCGGTTGGGATTGCAGCTTCAGAGCGGATTCTGGCGCCGAAGCCAACCTGAAATCCTGGGCCGACTGGGATTCTGGCGTTGGGAACCAGGCCTCCGGAGGAAACATCCACCAGGTCGACTCCATGCTCGCGAAATAAGGCTGCGAGCTTCACTGATTCATCGGGGTTCCATCCACCCTCAGCCCAATCGGTGGCGGAGATGCGCACGAAAAGGGGCAAGTGGACGGGCCACTCTGCGCGGACTGCGCCAACGACTTGGAGAACGAGCCGGGCGCGGTTTTCAAAACTTCCGCCATAGGAATCTGTGCGCTGGTTGGCGAGCGGCGAAAGGAACTGGTGCAGCAGGTAGCCATGGGCGGCATGGATCTCGACCACGTCAAATCCTGCATTGAAGGCGCGGCGCGCTGCCTGACGAAAGGCCTCGATTGTGGCATTGATGCCGGCCTGGTCAAGAGCCTGGGGCACGGCATAAGTGGACGAAAAGGCTAGCGTGCTTGGAGCGACCGGCCGCCAGCCACCATCCTGGGGTGGCAGCAGGCGCTCTCCTGCAAAGGGTACACTCATGCTGCCTTTGCGTCCGGCGTGTGCCAGTTGAATACCGGCGCGCGCGCCCTGCGAGTGAACAAAGTCAACGATGCGGGCCAATGCCGGGATGTGGTCATTTTTCCAGATGCCGAGATCGCCATCGGAGATGCGGCCCTCGGGCGTGACGGCTGAAGCTTCGACCATCACCAGACCGGCGCCACCCTGTGCGCGTGCGCCGAGGTGGACAAGATGCCAGTCTGTTGCGAAACCATCCTGCGATGAGTACTGGCACATGGACGAAACGCCGATTCGATTGGAGAACAAAACAGAACGAAGTTGGAAGGGCGAAAAGAGAGGATGGCTCATTGCTGGTTAGATGAACGGATGTGGCCGAGGATGCAAGCTGCGAAAAGCGCCATCAGGACTGCTCCGTTTGCGGCCCGTGGAACAACCTGCAATGTTTGGATGGACGTTTACTGTTTTTTCAGGACGGCGGTGCCTTTTTCGTCGGAGAGAATCACATTCTGCAGCTCCCGGAACGACGCGACCCTCTCGGCCGAAACCTCAACCTGGCGAACGACGAAGTCGCGTTCGTAATGGAGAGTGTTGGCCTTTGCTGTAATTGCGGAGTGATAGCTGGCGAAATCCAGATCCACGTTGACCGGGTCAGGAATCTCATCGACGACGTAGCCAGGGGGAATGGCGATATCGAAGCTGTCGTGCCAGCGGCCGGGGTGGCCCAGCTCAATGGAGTAGGCGCGGGGCTTGCCCTCCATGACGTCGGTCACGGGATGCGCATGAGAGCCAACCACGCGCGGGCGGATGAGAAGGAGCGGGCCGGCGGGATGGGCGTATCCAGTTGCACTGATGTGAAGATCGAGATCGAGGGGCTTGTCGAGATCGGCCGTGCCGCGGAATTCATATCCTTTGAAGGTAAGGCCGGGGAGATCGGAGCCAAGGCCGGTTTCAAGCTTTTCGTGGATCTGCTTTGAGTCGTTCTCTTTGATGAACCAGCGCTCATTGGTGGCATCGTCGCCGGTGAAAACTTCAGAGATATCGCCGGCAAGAGCACCATCGGTTGTCAGAGTGAACGTACCTTTGCGGCTTAGGCCGGCTGACTCCGGCGGAAGCACGGGGAGGGGCAGAACCTGGCTGTCACCACCGTTGGAGATGTTGCCATAAGCTCCCTGCAATGCTCCACGGATGAGACCGACGGGCGTCTCTTCGTCCGTGGGATCGAAGATCAGCAGGTTCTTGCCGTTGACCGCCTTGACTAAGGCCACGAGGCGAGGGTCGTTAACGCCTTCGGGCACCTCGATGGCGGTGATCATGTGATTGCCGGCGAGAGATGGATTCTTGGGATCGATGATGCCTCGGCGGCTGTCGACGTGCAAATAATAAGCCCGAATGCCGACGGCCTTCAGCATTGAAATCAACAGCGTGGTCTTGTCTTTGCAGTCCCCGTATCGATTGCGATAGATGTCACCGGCGAAGTGCGCCTGCCAGCCGCCAATTCCTTTGGCGACGATGAAGTAGCGGATGTTCTTCTGGATGTAGTCAGTGATGCGGTTGAGTTTGGTGTAGAAATCGGTCGCGCCTGCCGTAAGTTCCTGGGCTTTGGCGGTAATCTCCTGGGTGGGATCGGGCCGATGCTGTTCCAGTTGCTCCTGCCAGAGGCCAATGGCACGCCACTGGTTATCTGTGCCGTTGACGGCGTCGTCTCCCCATTTGACAGACATGCGTGCCGCAAGTGCTCCCCACGCCGGGGTGGCGTGAATGTTTTCAAGATCCAGGGCAGGCATGTCCTTGATCTCCCACCTTAGGTGGTTGGAGCCGACCTCGACAGGCTTCATGGCGGGATACTTGCCCCAGGAGTCAGCGTAGTGGCCTCCGGGAGGAAGATCGATTTCGAGCGCCTCGAAGACGAATGGAATGGATGACTGAATACTCCACTCTTCTTCACTCATGTAGGGGCGCAAGTGCTCTTCAGTTTCGCAAACCACAACGGCGCCGGGATCGCTGGCTGGTGGATTTACAGTGCGAAAGCGCTCAGTGAACTGGAGTTCAGGAGCTTCATACGCGCCCTGGTCGATGAAGTCTGTTTCCTTGGCCTGAAACTGCTTTCCGTCAGGAGCGATGGTCCAGGAACGGAAGTAGTTGAGCTTTTCATCCACGTCGTAACCGATGGAACAGTGGGTATAACCGCGGCCCTGGGGCTTGAGAATGCGAATGGCTTCGCGCTCGCGCTCGATTGCGTGGTTGTCATTGTCAAATGTGATCAGGTACTCATCGAAGAGAACAACCGCCGGAGAATCTTTGGCGCTGGCGGGTGTTGGTGTTTTTGCGGCATCGACGGCCCATTGCGGGACAGGCTCGTGCTTATCCCACGCTGCGGCAGGAACGACGCGAACGAAAGCTGCAATTGCAGCGAGAAAAGCAAGGGCCGGAAGAATGCGAAGGCGGGTGGTCATCAGTTGCCTTTCTGTGCTGCGGATACTGTAAGCACAAGTTGCTGTTGATCGGCTGCGGCCACCTTCTGGTAGAAGCCGCGCAGGTCCTGGTACTCGTTGGGTTCAATGACAGTGAAGGCGCGGCCAAAAGTGCGGGCAACAGTCACACTGCCCGGCGCAGTAACGGTTTTCGTCACCAGCACTGCGTGGTCCTGCCAGGCCACCTTGGAGTCTTGAGGAGTTCCTTCAACCGTAAAACCGGGAGGTGTATGGTAGGTGACTTGGTCGGTGACCTGTTCGCCAAAGTGCATGTCGACGGGAACCAATCGCGTCTCACGGCCGATAAACGGCTGGTGGCCACTGCTTTGGAAGAAGAAGCCAGGAAGCAGCAGGCGCCTTGAGGTTGCTGCGCCCAGGGTGCCCTTTATATTGACGAAGGCCATGAGGTTGGCATCCGGATCGTCGAGGGCCAGGAAATGATCGATATGGGCTTCGACGCCTGCCGGGACAATGGACTCGAGCGAGCGGTCGAATTGCTTTTTGACTTCGTCGAGATCGTTGAGCAGGGCTTGCTGGCGCCAATGCAGCGCCTCCTGCCCGGTGATGATAAAGCGAATGGTACCGTTGGCGCTGCCGTGCTCGTCGACGGCGATGTCTCCGATGCGCGTGAGAGAGTTTGATTTGTAGTTCTGAAAAGGAGTTCGGATTGCGTCGTGGCCATCCGGGCTCTGCCGGACGCCGCTCGCTCCAGAGTGCCTCCAACTCAACGTTTGGAATGGGCACATCTTCTGCCCAGGATCAAGAAGGATTTCCTGACCGCCGGTGTCCAGAATGACGACCTCGGTGTCCAACTGGTCAAAGAACAGGAAGTTTGGGTCGAAGACACCTTTCTGGCGATCAACGACTCTAGCCCCGTAGGCTGTGAGCCCGGCAGCACGCAGCATTGAAAGGTAGAGATAGACGATTTCTGAACTGAACCCGCTTTTCTGATTCCAGGTGTCCTCTGCGCGCTTGACCGGCTTGAGCTTGAGCTGCTTCAGCTCAGATTGCGTTTTTGTGCGGGAGAAGTCAGTATTGTCGAGAGCCTGCACAGCTTTGTAAAGCTTTCTGGCCTTCTCGAGATCGCTATCGCCCGGTGCGATCAAGCCGTTTACAGCATCGCGAACTGTCTTGGTCGGTTCGGCGAAATGATCCACTCCCTTTGACCAGAGCTTGTCCTCGAGTACCCAGTAGTTCTGCACATCTTCAGAGTTGGAATAGGAAAAGGCGACACGGTAAAGGGTGCTTTCAATGGGCGGCATGAAATCCTCATCCGGTTTGGGAGGGATGTCGGTAACTTCAATCTTGTACCTGCCGATGGCGTCAGGGATGAGCTTCGCTCCGGGGGGTAGTTTGCTTCGCCAGATGAGCGTATTCGACGGGATTCCATTCGAGTCGATGAGGCGGCCTTCGCTGGGGAATATGAAGCCATTTCTGAGGAAGCCCTCGAATGGCGTGAAGAGATACTTTGCCTGGTGCACATAGTATTGTTTCTGTATCTCCCAATTCGGGGCAGAATAAATGTGTTCGGGATGATCGAGCGTGTATCGATACTCAAGGATGCTGCCGACCTCTACGCTGGGCAGCGTGAACACTTTGCGCCCGATTTGAAAATCTCCAATCTTGGTGATGAGCAGGTCCTCCGGGCTGCCGGTGAGTGGAATCACCGTGCCATCGGCATGGATGGTGCGGGCCTCGATGTTTGATACGGATGTGCCTTCGTGCCAGTAAGGAATTTCAACGGTGGCCAGTTCTTTGCCCTTCTCCTGGAGAACCTTGATGCGAACATAGTAGCTCTGGAAATGTTTTGGATCGTTGGTAATCTCTTCAATGTTCAGGTATACGGCTGCGGCGCCCGGGGCTTTGGGGTCCGATGTCATCTTGAGCTCTTCATCGGTGGGCTGCTGAAACTGGGCAGCCATCACCGCTGGAGATAACAGGGCAACAAGCAGAAGTCCGGCACTGACCAGGGGTTGTGCAGGCGCGATGCCGGCACATTGCGATTTTGGAAGCGCTTGCGGCGCGGAAGTCATCAGTTGCCTTTCGGTGCTGCGGATAATGAAAGCACAAGTTGCTGTTGATCGGCTGCGGCCACCTTCTGGTAGAAGCCGCGAAGTTCCTGGTACTCCTCTGGCTTGGCGAATGTGAAGGCGCGAGCCAGGGTACGGGCGATGGTGACCTGGCCGGGAGCGACGGCTTTGCGGTTGGCAAATATCGCGTGTTCCGGCCAGGAGTTCTTTGCATCCTGCGGCGCGCCTTCAACTGAGAAGGCAACCGGGAAGTGGTAGGTCATCTGGTCGGTAATGACATCGCCGTATTGCATATCAACGGGCGCAAACCGCTTGTCCTGTGCGATGAATGGATGTTCTCCGCGAGTCTCAAAGAAGAACCCGGGCAGCAGAAGCCGCTTGGCCGTTGCGGTGCCGAGCGTACCCTCCAGCTTGACCATGGCCAACAAATTGACATACGGATCGTCGAGGCCGACAAAGTGGTCAAGGTGGGCCTGCGTGCTGTCTGGCACCATCGTCACAAGCCAGCGATCGAACTGCTTCTTCACTTCGTCAAGATCGTTGACAAGAATTGCCTGCCGCCAGCGGAGGGCTTCCTGCCCGTTCATGATCACGCGAAAGTTTCCGGTGATGGCGCCGTGCTCGTCCACGGTTACATCGCCGATGCGCTGGACGGTGTTGGCTGTGTAGGGCTGGAATGGAGT
>Ga0181535_10003358_pt1 | contig 18667 bp, 23 predicted proteins | sample PEATcosm2014_Bin_44_FD_119774 | JGI IMG/M metagenome (GOLD analysis project Ga0181535, IMG submission 119774) | Peatland microbial communities from MTU Mesocosm Facility, Houghton, MI, USA - PEATcosm2014_Bin17_30_metaG | ecosystem: Environmental > Terrestrial > Soil > Wetlands > Peat | place... | reverse complement strand
CGGCCGCAGAAGCAGCGTATACATAATTCGTGTTCGCGCAAGCGACGAAAAGCCGGCCGCCGGCTTCCGGCCTCCAGACCATCTCGGTGGGATGAGCGCCGACAGTAATCGCTGCCACCTGGGCCCCATCGTCCATGCGATAATGATGGACTGAGGCTGTGCTCCAGCTCGTGACGAAGAAAGACTTGCCATCCGGGTGGATCAGCAGCCCGTACGGGTTGGGCGCGCATGGGATCGAGCGCGACACTTTGCCCGAATCGATATCGACGACATAAATCGTGTCTTCATCCACGTCGCTGACCAGAAGCTGTTTCCCGTCGCGGCTCAGAGCGATGTCGCCCACCAGATGTCCGCCATGGCCCTTCTCGCCCGGACAGAGCTCGAACTTCCGTCGCGCAGTGAGATTGCCGTTGTTGAATGTGAATTCCGAAACCGCAGGGCGGCCGCCATTGCCGGCATAGAGCTTATCGCCCGACGCCGAAAAGGCGAGGCCCCGCCAACCGTCCTCGATGGAGATACGGCTCACCTCGTATTCGCCCTTTAAATCAATAACGCTGATCGAAGGACGCTCGAACCCGCCATTGAGTACCGCCAGGTAGCGTCCGTCGGGTGACAATGCATGAGACATCGGAAGAGTCCCCAAGGAAATGTTCTTGCCGGCGGGGGTGATCCGCCATCCGGAATTCAGCAGATAGCCGCCTTCAGGCAGGGGACCGACTTTGGCGCGCACGTCGTCCGGGAAGGTCACCTTTTGCTCTGCTGTTTGACCGAAAATCTGAATGGGCGCAAAGAGCGAACCAGCGTAAGTGAACAGGCACAAATGAAGAAGGCCAAAACGAACCACTGAGATTCTCCTTTCTGACAATCTCTCAACTCCCGCGGACGTCGGAGCTTCGGTCCTGCGAAAACCCCCTCAGAACTCAAGAGAACTGCATGACACTGTGAAAGAAGCCGCCCGAGCTCAAGACTAACACGAGCAAGCTCGGTTCTTGGGTTCGATCTGTGCGTTTGCCGCTCGAAATTGGGTCCTTTTTGGTTTCGTTGCTGCACATTGCAAAAGTTGACTTCCTTTGTTTTCAATGACTTCTTAGCTTTGCTCCCACGATTCTTGCATTCTCTCGCGTTCCCGGTTCACGCCGGAGGGCTGTAGGAGACGAACACGGTTACAAAGCCCTCTCCCATGGGGAGTCCGAATTCCGGACCCCGACGGGGTCCGTCGGACCCCAGAAATCGGGGAGGGTGGCGAGAGTAGCGAGCCGGGTGAGGGGTTTATCGACATGTTGACCTCATCCTTTGTTTTCATAGACATTCTCGCTTTGTTCCCCCGATTGTGGTGTAGCGTGGACCGCCGTGTTTGCGGTCCGCGGCTTGCCCCCAGCAATCATGGAAAAGCCGCAGACCGCAGAACCGGCGGTCTGCGCTGGACCTCTTGTACTTGTCCTTTGTTTTCATAGGCATTCTCGCTTTGTTCCCCCGATTGTGGTGTAGCGCGGACCGCCGTGTTTGCGGTCCGCGGCTTGCCCCCAGCGATCATGGAAAAGCCGCAGACCGCAGAACCGGCGGTCTGCGCTACCGGGCCTCTTGTACTTGTCCTTTGTTTTCATAGACATTCTCGCTTTGTTCCCCTGATTTCGGTGTAGCGCGGACCGCCGTGTTTGCGGTCCGCGGCTTGCCCCCAGCAATCATGGAAAAGCCGCAGACCGCGGAACCGGCGGTCTGCGCTACCGGGCCTCTTGTACTTGTCCTTTGTTTTCATAGACATTCTCGCTTTGTTCCCCCGATTCTACAGTCAGAAGTTGAGGAGTCAGCCGCCACCTTCCGGCCTGCGGTCCGTCGCTTGCGGTCGGCAATGGGTGCCCAATTCCTCGACAGCGATCTGCCCACCTGTCCATCTGCCTACCTGCCCTTGCTTTTGCACTCCTCGACTTCTCGACTGCAGTTGGAGACAGAAACCACAGGCAGGAACTACGAATGAGAACAAAAGAGGACTTTCTGGCATAGCGTACCCGGCAGGCCCTGAGCGCCGTGTCTGACCTTACCGCAAAATTGTAGCCTGTAATACCACATTTGTCAAGTACCAACTAAGTTAACCACCCCGACGGCACCTCGGCCTGCGCAGATCCCGTTGCTTGGAGCCTGCGCCGGCCAGCCGTGCTGCATTGGAGTGCGATAGCTTTGGAGTGCGGCAGCTTGCTGCCGCTTTTCACCGCGAGCTTGCTCGCGGTCATTTAGTCTCAGAGGGAACTCCGGCCAGCACGCTGGCCTGCAACAAAGCGGCAGCAAGCTGCCGCACTCCAAAGCTGCGCCCTACGTAAATGCAGAATCAAGTTGTCACCTCGGCATCCCCGGAATGGACGCGCTGGCTGGAGCGGATGAGTTCGTGGCTGGCCATAAAGAAAAATCCGCGGACCACAAAACCGGTGGTCCGCGCTACTCGATCGCTATCGTATCGTTGCTCCTTTCAGTTATCGGACATATAATTTCGCCGTACCTCACTGATGTCTTGTCGAGCGCCAGTTTTCCCGTGTCGCGCAAACTGAGAGGTGGAAAACATGCAGCCTACATTTTTGAGCTCAGATCCGAAGCCCCCCAGAGGTCATAGCCGCCGGGAATTGTTCCGGCGAGGTGCGCTGGCCGCCGCGGTGGCCGCGCTGGGCGGACGCGTCCGGAAAGCCGTGGCAGCTCCGCTTGAGTACGGCGCCAATCTCTATCGCTCGATCGGCGTCAAACCGCTGATCAATGCCAAGGGTACTTTCACCATTATCACCGGCTCGGAAACGTTGCCGGAAGTGAAGCGAGCCATGGACGATGCCTCGCGGGCCTATGTCCAGATGGATGAGCTCATGGATGGCGTCGGCAAGCGCTTAGCCGAGCTAACCGGCGCTGAGTGGGGCATCGTTACAGCCGGTTGCTGCGCCGCGCTTACGAACACCACGGCGGCTTCGCTCGCAGGCTCGGACCCCGAGCGCATGCAGCGGCTTCCCAACCTCGAAGGACTGAAAAGCGAAGTGGTGATCCCGGCCTACTCGCGCAATGTTTATGACCACGCCATCCGCATGCTGGGCGTTAAAATCGTGACCGTTCAGGATCCTTCGCAGCTTGAAGCCGCCTTCAACGATCGCACAGCACTGGCCTATATTCTGGGAGGTCCCGGGGGCGACGGGCCGATGGGAACCAAGGTGGTGGCGGAAATCGCCAGGCGCCACAATGTGCCCGTGATCGTGGATGCGGCGGCCGAAGTCCTTACCATCCCGAACGTTCACTTGCAACGCGGCGCTACGGCGGTTGCTTACAGCGGCGGCAAGTGCCTCCGCGGACCCCAGGCGGCGGGTCTCCTGCTTGGCGAAAAGAACCTGCTTCAGGCAGCCTGGGCCAACAGCGCGCCCCACCACGCCTTCGGCCGCTCGCTCAAGGTCGGCAAAGAGGAGATCATGGGCATGCTGGCGGCGGTGGAAATGTGGGTGAAGCGCGACCATGATGCTGAGTGGAAGCAGTGGGAGAGTTGGCTCAACAACGTTTCCACACGGGTATCGCAAATCAACGGCGTCACTACACAGGTCAAGCAGCCCTCGGCGGACTTGTCAAATCGCTCGCCGAGCCTTTCCATCGAGTGGGATGGTGCGCGCCTGGGCATCACCGGCGAGGAACTGAGCAACTTGTTGCTAGCCACTGAACCTCGCGTGATATTGGCGGGAGCCAGGGGCAGCCGGCCGGATAACATGCCCAGTTCGGCCTCTATCGTTGCTTACATGATGATGCCCGGAGACGACAAAGTGGTGGCAGAGCGGCTCTACTCCGCGCTCTCGAGTCCGCCGAAATTCGAAAGTCCCGTCAAGCCGCAAGGCGCGCCTGTGATGGTCGCAGGACAATGGGCGGTGCAACTCGAGTTCCAGCGAGGTTCGGCGGCGCATACGTTCTTCCTCGAACAAGACGGCTTGAAGCTGGTCGGCACACACCAAGGTGAATTCTACAGCGGCGACCTGAATGGAACAGTGGCCGCGAGTACGGTCCGTTTCAGGAGCTCGCATCAAGCTGAAGGCACCCGCTTGTCCTATGAGTTCACAGGAACCGTGGAAGGCGACACCATGGGTGGCAAGGTGAGCCTCGGCGAGTACGGCGAGGCGACCTGGAAGGCCGAGCGCCACCAGTACCGAACCTCCGGACGCCGCAACTCGTAACCTGGATATTTACACGAATCCGGCAGGCTGGCGCAGACTTCGCCTTCTGAAGTCTGCGATTTCGCGGAGCGAAACTTCCGGAGGGCGACGTCCCATGGACAACCAGGTTCGCTACCGCGACCCTCGCAGACATCAAAATCCGGATGTCTGCGCCAGCCGGCCTAGTGGCCATGCGGCCAGCGTGGGGGACACATTGTGCGTACAATGAGCATGTTGAACAGGATGTTGTTGGCAGCAGCAATGAGCTGGAGTTATTCCGCGACTCTGGGATTCCTCTTTGCTGCTTGCGCCTCTGGACGTTTTTCGTTCGATACACTCCGCCTCCCTGGTGTGGTTTCTGTCTCGCTGGTTAGCAGCACGGTGATCGCGATTGCCATGACGCCAATTGCTTTATGGTCTGTTCGAACAGGCGCGAAGAATCTGTGTATATATGGTCCGATTCTTTGGGTCGTGTTGGCTGCTTACATTCTTGTGCTGATCCCAAGAACCGGCGCGCACAGTCCGTATGGTCTGCTTCTCTTGGGGGTTGTCGGATTAGTCGTCCTTGGATTAATCCCTCGCGCGCCTAAAGTGGCATGAAGTTGGTGGTTCAGATCGGGTGGCGCAGTCCCTTGTGTTGGGAATATTAGGCACTTCGACTTCGTGGCTGGCGCAGAGCGAAGCTCTGCGGTCTTGATTGATCAATGCTCCGCGACACGCACAGCTTCGCTGTGCGCCAGCCACGCAACTCGTAACATCGAGAGTCTACTTGGGTGGCGGGGTGACCGGTCTCGGCGTTACCGCGTCCCAGCGGGAGTCGCCCGTCAGCCGATATCCTTTTGGCAGAGTGTTCCAATCGGGGCGCGTGATTCCATTAAGGTCGTAGACGACCTTGCCGTCGCGTACGGTAAGTTCGCAGGTCAGTTTCTTTGTGCCTCGCAACCGCGCACCGTACATATCCGTGAAACCGAAGTCGCCATTTTCGAGGCGCAGCACTGCCACGTCTGCCGGCGCGCCCACGGAGAGGTTCCCCAATTCCTGGTGTTGGATCTCGCGGGCAGGATTCCAGGTAGACCGCAGGATCACATCGTCGAGCAAAAGACCCATCGCCAGGAATTTATCCATGACATTCAACATATCCTTCATCCCGGCATTCATGCTGCCGATGTGGAGGTCCGTGGAGATCGAATCCGGATAGAAATCCTCCTTGATCGCCTCTGTGGCGACGGGCCAGGCAAAACTGCCGCCGCCATGCCCCACGTCGAAAATCACTCCCCGCTTGCGTCCCGCCGACATCGCGGGATTCAAGCGCCCGGAATCGTCGAGCTCATTGCGGATGCCGGAGAAGCAGTGGGTGTAAATGTCACCGGGCCGCATTTTCTCGGTCCAGAGGACACTCGTGGGGCGCTCGGGGCGGTTCGCTCCGAAGTCAACCATGATTGGAATGCCTACTTTCGTACCGACTTCGACCGCGCGCTCGACCGGCGTCCACTCCGGCCCTGCGTAATGTGCGGTTTTGATCCCGACGATCAGGTCCTTATGCCGCAGGCACATGTCCGCGGTAGGCGCAACTTCCATATCCGCGAGATTGTTTTCAAATTTCGGCCCGCGCATGCCCGCTCCAACGATGTTCAGGAACGCCAGCACGCGGGTGTGTGAGCGGCTGATGATGTGTTCCCTGAAGTCCTCGAAATTCCGCCAGCCCGCGCAACCCGCGTCCGCCACGGTGGTCACGCCCACCCTGAAGGTGAAGCCGTCAGGAAACACGCTGTTGTCGCCGGCGTAGGAATTGCGCTCGCCCGTGCTCGCGTAAACGTGCACGTGAATATCCACGAGGCCCGGCGTAACGTACAAGCCCGAAACATCCACTGTCTTCAGAGCGGTAGAGGCATCAAGGTGCTCCGCTACAGCCGCGATGCGGCCATTGAGGATCGCCACATCGCGGACACCGCTAATATTGTTCTTGGGGTCGATAACGCGCCCGCCCTGGAGCAGTAAGTCATACTGCGTCTGGCTTAACCCGAGCGGCGTAACGAACATGGAAATAATTAACATAGCTAAGGCGTAAAAACAGAAGATGCGTTTATTCATAGAACAAACTCTAATCTCCCGGCTTTTGTGCCGTCAAGTTGCAAGATGGCGCATGCAGTTTGACTCGGGATTCCTAAGTCGGTTGGACAATCCAACACCCTGTCATTCTGAGCGCAGCGAAGAATCCCAGAAGTCCGTAAGGTCCGAAACAAACTACCGGGATTCTTCGCTGCGCTCAGAATGACAGGGTGAGTTGTCTCTACTCCGAGCCGATTCGGAAGGATTTCGTCCAGCGCCTGCATGGTGGTAAAATCCTTTGCGATTCAAACCAGGAGGTTCTATGACCGAGCCTAGTTATCTCGAGGCTGCCGCGACAGTCCGCAAAGCTCTAATTGTTTTGGCCCTTGTCTTGGGCGGCGTTCTGACCTATGCAGGGTACCCGTCCGCTCACGGGCAGACTAGCCCCGCTGAGAACTCTGATGCGACTTTGCTGGAGGGATTTCGCCACGTGGAAGTTGCGTCTGTCTCCGACGCGCTGGAACAGTTGACGGGCCGCAAGATGTACATGTCACATCGCATGCGCCCGATCTTTCCCACAAAGTTTGCGGGTTTCGCCGTGACCGTTCTTCTGAAAAAGGAACCCAACGAGGACCCGAGCGCCCTCAACGGCATGTTGGCGGCGATCGACCACGGCGCCAAGGACTCCGTCTACGTCATGGTGGTGGAGGACGGCATTGACATCGCCGGCATGGGAGGCCTGATGGGCACGGCCATGTACTCCCGTGAGTTCGCCGGGGCCGTCATCGACGGTGGCGTTCGAGACGTGGCTTACCTGAAGAAAATCGCCTTTCCTGTCTATGCCCTCGGAATCGTGCCATCTACGTCGATTCATCATTACCGCTGCGCTGGTTCCGGCATCCCGGTGGTCTGCGACGGCGTCCCAGTGAACCCTGGTGACATCGTTGCCGCCGATCAGGATGGCGTTGTGGTGGTTCCCCGCGCGGAGGCGACGAAAGTGCTGGCGTTAGCGCAAGACATGGATTTTAAAGAACATTCCATGTACGCGTACATCGAGAAGCTGAAATCCATTGAGGAGGCTGTAAAGAAATTCGGGAGGCTGTGATTGCCGAACTCGGTAGCGCGGACCGCCGCTTTTGCGGTCCGCGGTTCTTCGATTGAAAAAGCCGCGGACCACAGAACCGGTGGTCCGCGCTACCAGCGCTCCTTTGGCCTTGAGGTTTTCCTCTCGGCTTTAACTTGCACTTCACTTGGTCAGCTTGCCTTCGCCTGCCACTTTGGTGGCTCTCTACGGCACAAGGATCTGACCGCCTTTTACACCACCCTCCGGGCGACCAGGCACGTACCGGTTGCAGCGGCTCCCGAAGCTGGGCTGGACTGACCGCTACACTACGATGTTGATCGAGATGCGAATGCCAGGATGCACCCGGTTGCACAGGTAATAACCGCCGTCGTAATAGTCAACGTAAACTTCGTCGGTGTAGTACCAGCCTACCGGCCACGGGTCAAACAATCCGAACCAATAGCCGCCGTACCGGAAGCGCCGATGCCCGGCGACCATGGTAAAACGGTTGATGCGGAAGCTGTGGTCACGACCAAAATGGGCGCGAAAACGGTCGTCAGGAATGCGACCACCGCGACCGCCACCGCCGCCCTGTGACTGCTGTGCGTATTCCCGCCCCTGGCCGTTTTCCCCGCGCTCAGCGCGTTCCGAAGACTTTGCCTGGCGTCCCTCTTGCTTTTGCTCAGCGCGTTGTGAAGACTTGGCTTGCCGTCCCTCTTGCTTCTGCTCAGCGCGTTCCGAAGACTTCGCCTGACGGCCCTCTTGCTTCTGCTCAGCGCGTTCCGAAGACTTCGCCTGACGGCCCTCTTGCTTTTGCTCGGCGCGTTGCGAAGACTTCGCCTGACGGCCCTCTTGCTTCTGCTCAGCGCGTTGCGAAGACTTCGCCTGACGGCCCTCTTGCTTCTGCTCAGCGCGTTCCGAAGACTTGGCCTGACGGCCCTCTTGCTTTTGCTCGGCGCGTTCCGAAAACTTGGCCTGACGGCCTTCTTGCTTTTGCTCGGCGTGTTGCGAAGACTTCGCCTGCCGTCCTTCCTGCTTTTGCTCGGCGTGTTGTGAAGACTTGGCTTGTCGTGATTCCTGCTTCTGCTCGGCGTGTTGCGAGGACTTGGCCTGCTTAGCTTCTTGCTTTCCCTGTGCGTGTTCCGCGGGCTTGGACTCCTGCGCGTGTTCCTCATGCTGCGCGTAGGCAGGAGCAGTGGCTCCGAGAAGCACAAATAGACCTATTGTGCTGATTATTCCAAAGAGTTTCATCGGCGTAGCCTCCATTACAACTCGTCTGACGTGCGACTCTTGTCAGACTCTTCTCACATCCTTTATATCCTGGAGGTGATTCGGCGTCAGTTCAGTTTCGCTCACACGTTTGGTCAAATTAGCTCAGGCCACTTCAGGAAGAAGTTTTTCAGGTTGGGGACGTAACGTTCGTGCTCGTCTTCGTTGGGCTTGATGAGCAGCTCAAGCTGGGTGTTTTTCAGGGGACGATCGGGGCTACCAAGCGGGCTCACTGAACGCCGTAACGGCATTTTGCATAAGCTTCATTTCCGCCAGCGACAGCAGGAATGCCAGCGTCGATTCGGCCCCCTGGTTCATGTTAACTCGATCCACGTGCAAAGCGTCGCAGCAGCCGCCGGAATGGACGGAATGAAGTTCCAACCCGAGATCGTTCCAGCCCAAAAACCAGTCGAAGGCGCGATGGGCTTGTTCGTACCACCACGAGTCCGAGGTTGCCCTGTAGGCCTCAAGGCACGCCGAGACCATCGCTTGAGCCTCGACCGGCTGCTGGTCGAAGGTCGAGCGTATTCCCCCGCGTCGATAAAATCCATTGCTGCCGATGGGCCGGAAGCACCCACTCTCGGAGGTTTGCACCTTCACCAGCCACCTCAAAGCATCCAAGCCCCGGTCGAACGCTTTCTTATATCCGTTAACACGCCCGCTGAGAATCAGGGCGTGCGCGAGCTTGGCATTGTCGTAACTCAACTCCTCTTCAAACCAGGGCCAATCCGGGTGGGAGGCCCTGTCGAAAATATCCATCAACCGTGCCCTCAGCTCTTCGCGGAGTTGACTGACCAAGCGGTCGCCGCTCAGACGGCGCAAATATTCGTGGATGCCGATAAGCGAGAATGCCCAGGCGCGCGGTGAAGTGAACGTTGTGACCGCCGGCAACGCCTGCGCGAAGAGTTGTCCGGCCATAATCTGAAAACCTCGATGCGGGGAGCGTCCTACGCCCACACCCAGCGCCCAGAGCGCGCGGGCATGACAATCCTCAGAACCTTGTTCATCCAGCCAGCGGCGGTCAAAACTCAGGAAATTATGGAACCGTTTCAGTTTGTCATCGAAGGCGTGATTCAAGAAGGCAGCGTAAGTGGTGGAAAGCGTTTGTACACGCGTGGGTTCCTCTTTCAGCTCATCGAGCAGCGTCGAAAGAATGAAGGCCCGGGCGTTGTCGTCCGTGCAGTATCCCTCGGAAAAATTCGGCACGGTGAGAATCGCGTGTTGGAAGATGCCGGTCGAGTCGGTCATGCGAGAAAGATGGTCCAGTCTTAGCTGCGGCAACTCCCGCGGTTGCTGGTCGAGAGTCTTCGTCGCGAACAACTTCCGGGACAACGAGGCGCCCTGGAGGCGGGCTTGTTCGAAGCTGTGCATGTAGAGGCGCGCCACATTGCTCCACACCATCTCGCGCCCCAGTTTGTAGGCGTTCTTGCGCATGGCGTGCCGGCGTGTCGCGTCGCGGAGCGAGCCGCAGACCTCGCGGCCGATGGCGCTGGAGTCCCCAAAGGGCACCAAAACACCGCGGTCCTCCGCCAGTAACTCCGCGGCGTGCCAATAAGGAGTCGAAACCACGGCTTTACCCGCGCCAAACGCGTAAGCCAGCGTGCCGGAGGTGATCTGCGCCTCGTTGAGATACGGCGTAATGTAAACGTCCGCCGCACCAATGAACTCTTTCAGCTCCTCGAGTTCTACAAAGCGGTTATAGAAGATGACGCTCTTCTCGACCTTGTTCTTTTTCGCCAGGAGTTCCAGGCTGAGACGATAGGCTTCCCCGCGCTCCTGCAACTCGTGGGGATGCGTCGCGCCCAGGACGATATAAACAACATCCGGGAATTCCGCCAGAATCTGCGGGAGAGCATTCAGAACATGCTCAATGCCCTTGTTGGGCGAAAGCAGCCCGAAGGTGAGTAATACGGTCCTTCCCTCCACCCCAAACTGGTCCTTGTAATAATTGGGATCCACAAACGGAATGTCAGGAATGCCGTGCGGAATGAGATCGATCTTCGTGGTGGGCGCCCGGTAAACCGCCTCCAACATCTGGCGCCCGCGCTCGGTCATGACCACCAGCCGGGCCGAGCGCGCAATCAATTCCTGCATGACGCGCCGCTGCGTGTCATTGGGCTCGCGCAGGAGAGTATGAAACGTGGTGACGACGGGCATTTTCAGTTCGCGCACCAGCGCCAGCAGATGGCGGCCGGCGGGCCCGCCGTAAATCCCAAACTCGTGCTGAACGCAGACGACGTCCACATTGCTGATGTTGATGAAGTCCGCCGCGCGCTGGTAGGAGGTTAAGTCCTGCTCCTCAATCTCGAAGCGAACTACGTCCGGATAATCGTAGCCGCCCTCGATGTCATTCACCGGCACGGCAAAGCACTGGCTTTGGGGGTGCGCCGCCGCCACCCAGGTCAGCAAGTCGGACGTGAAGGTGGCGATGCCACACTTGCGGGGTAAGTAGTCGCCAAGAAACGCGACCTTGCGAATCTTAGGTTCGCTTTCCAAGAGTTTATTCGTGTTATGTTCTGCCCGCGCAAGACTCGCACTTTCAGTGCGGGCGTCTTCGAGTATAGAACTATTCATAGCGTGGAACTCCACGGGATGGACTACCCAACAGACTCATTCAGCTTCCCGCCTCGGGGCAACCCACCCGGCCGCGCCGATTGGATCGTCCCCGAAGGTGGACTGGACGAATCATTAGAACATGTTGAGGGTAATCTCAACGCCGGGAAACCTCAGGTCGCACAAATAATAGGCGCCATCAAGGTACTCGACATAAACTGTGTCGTCGTAGCTCCAGCCTGCCGGCCATCCTTGATCGAACCCGAACCAATAGCCGCCGTACTGGAAGCGGTTATACCCGCCGATCATCTGAGGACGGACCATGTGGAACGAGTGGCCGTGACCGAAATGGGCACGGTAACTGGTGTCAGAAATGCGACCATAATGGCCTCCCCCACTGTTGGAGGCAACCGTCTGTCCCTGCTGCCTTCCGGACTGCTTCGCTTGCTCTGTGCGCTGCGGCTGCGCTTTCTGTGCGCGCTGCTGTGGTTGCGCTTTCTGTGCTTGTTGCTGCGGCTGTGCTTTCTGTGCGCGTTGCTGTGGCTGCGCCTTCTGTGCTTGTTGCTGCGGTTGCGCTTTCTGCGCGTGCTGTTGCGGTTGGGCTTTCTGTGCGTGTTGTTGCGGTTGCGCCTCGTGTTGCGCCGGCTGAGCCTTTGCACTGCCTCCGCCCTTTTCCTCCTCGCCTTTTTGTGCCATTGCAGGAATGGCGGCTCCGAGAAGTAATAACAGAACTGCCGTGCTGATCACTCGATTTTGTTTCATAGGTGTTGCCTCCGACTCATCTCACTTCCGCCTCTTGCTGGATTCTCGAGGCACACTTGTTATACCGTTTGTGCGCATGAGTGTCAGTTCAGTACGGCTCACCGATTAGGTCAATAATGCTCACCCGAGTTCATGGGGGAGCTACAATCTGGCGCGGGCGCGGGTATGCGGGGGATTTGAAATGGAAGGGGATTCGTTCATCGTTGCGGTCTGCAGTTCTTCTCACCGCAGAGGCGCGGAGGCTCAGCAATTTGAAAGAAAGGTCTTCGTCTCCACGCCTGGTCGGTAAAGATAAGAAAGATAGATCAGGATTCCTCCGTCAGGGCAGCACCTGACGGGGTCCACGGCAAAGGATGTTCCCCCATTCGGGGATGAGGGAGAAGCCCGAACTAGTCGCTCAGGACCACGCTCAAGAGGCCGCTGTTAACCGTCAACGCGCCGCTGCCCGCGTAATCAATGAAGCCCAGCGTCCGGAACTTGTTCATGAAATGGCTGACTCGAGACCGGGTGGTGCCCACCATTTGGGCCAGGTGTTCCTGATTGATTCCGGGATGGACAGTTTCGGTTCTGCTTTCCTTGCCAAAATGCGCCAGCAATAAGAGAATCCGGGCCAGGCGCTTCTCACTGGAGTTGAAAAGCTGGTCGACCAGATCGCCTTCAAATCGAATGTTGCGTGAAAGCAGGTGCGTGATGAACAATTCCGCAATTCCGTGCTGCTCGTGGAGCAGACGCACCATCAGCGACTTCTCGATCCGGTGAAGCGTGCAATCCGCCACTGCTATCGCCGTGGAAATGCGCAACGGCTGGCCGGCCAAGCATCCCTCGCCGAAAAACTCGTTGCCGCCCAGAATGGAGACGATCGCTTCCTTACCTTGTTGGGAGGTCACCGAGAGTTTCACCTTGCCTTTGAAAAGATACCACACGGAATCCGCAAGGTCGCCCTGCGCGAAGATCGTGCGGTCCGCGCCGTATTCTAAAACAGTCTTCCCGTAAGAGATCCCCGCCAGGAATGCTGACCAATCGACGGGCCGAGTCTTCCCGTCTCCTGCAGCAAGTGACGGCTTGGTGTTGGGCTTAACAACCTTAAGCGAGTTCTTCTGTTTCTGTGTCGTCATAACCACCTCTCTCTTCTCCTTGCGTCACAACAATTTCTCATCACTGTGTTTCATGAGCTTTTCAGGGGGCCTGCGGGTTAGAATCTTGCTTGTAACGTTCCCTCAATCTCTCGCGATGTTTGTTCACCTTCAGCCCTCCATGACGCCGTGCGAATGGTGTTACAAAACATTCGCCGGGGCTCGCCTGAAACGCGTGAGTCCTGAGCATTTTCTTGGCGGAGGTTCGACGATGGGGCCGGTTTCCTTCGCTTCGTCATCGGGAATTTCTTCCTTCGCAATCTTTTTGACGATCTCCAGCGGGACCTGTTCGAAGTATGTCTTAGGGTCTTTTGATTTGGGCATTAGGATTTATCCTTTCTCTCACGTAAAGCCTAGCAGGCCACAACCGATATGGGTTAACTCTTTGTGAAATCTTTTCTAGCCCCTTAACAGATGAATCAACGTCCCCCTCAGCTAGCAGTCCGTGCCACTAGCTGGCGCATGGCCCTGATACTGAAGCGGTTTGATTGTTCACTTACAGTTATGGTGACGTTGAGGTACGATTCAGCGGTTCGATTGTTTACTTGCGGTTATGGTGACGTTGCGATACGATAGCGCTACGAGTATTTAACGATGTGTACTCTTGGAGGAAGGCATGAATTCTCGGGCCGACAGAACTCCAGCCCATTTCAAGACCATGTTGCAAGCCGGCGTCCCGCAGGGGCGCAAAGGGAAGCACCGGCAGATTGTATCCACCATACTCACCGATCTCGACAAGTTGCAGGAGGGCTCTGCCATCAAAGTTCCCTTGGCGGAATTGGCGGAAAGTAAAGAAAAGGTACGATCGGCCCTGAACCGTGCAACCCGGAAAGCAGGGCGGACGGTGGCAACCGCCAGCGACGCCAACTTCCTGTACATCTGGAACGTCAGCGCGTCCCGCGAGAACACTAAAGCTCAAACCGCCAAGATAGCATAGCTCAAATTTGGCGATGTTAGGCGGCAGCGCGGATCATGAGGGGAGGGCTTTAACCCTTCCGTGATCCTCGGCGCTTCACCCCACCTCTCCGTGTGGAATCCCCTTCGAAACCCTCATTCCCGCGAAAGCGGGAGACCCGTCCTTGTGGCATGGCCATCCTGGCCATGAGTGCAGCCGAACAACTTCCGCGCGAATTTGGCGGCGCATTTCCAACGGTTCTCAGTTGAGCAATTGTGACCGCGCAAGTGAGCAGTACGGGACTGACACCCAAACGCCCCCAAGGTATAAAGGATGAGGTGTGAGAAGTAAATCTCTAACTTCCATCCGGGATTTGCCTGGAGACGGATGTTATGCGGGAGGATGAACATGCTTTGGACAGTTTTCGTGGTTCTGATGGTCATGTGGCTGCTGGGCTTTAGCTTTCACGTTGGCGGAGCCCTCATTCACCTTTTGCTCGTGGTTGCGGTGATTTGGTTGGTGTGGAACCTGCTCACCCGTCGACGATCTTTTTCGTAAGGCGGCGAATGATCGCAGAGGGTGAACCTACGCCGCAATACTCTTGGTTCGAGATTTGTGTAGCGTTCGGAAAGGGAGAATCAACATGGAGTTGGACAAGGCACTGGGGTTTGCCGTGATTCTGGGCTGGGATGACTTGAAGAAAGTCAGCGACCCGTGCTCAGCACGGGTTGAATACCGATGTGAACCTGGGACTTCGTTGGATTACCTGAAGGTCTGGTCGGTTGATGCCGAGGATCATCAGAATAGGGTGTGCGAATACTGGACGTCGGCTTCTTCGGCTCACCCCAGCGGAATATGTTTCAACAGTAAATTCCAATCTCTTCGGTTGGGTCAGGCCCTTGACTTCATCCTGATGAACCAGGGTCAGTTCACACGTCCCGCCGATGCTTGCCGGGATGGGCTGGCTCTGATCTACCCGCCCACCGCAGATCAGATTGCAGAAGCCGCCACTTGGATGAAAGGGGTGCACGGCGCCCCTACTAACATCAGCCGCCCTGAGGATCAACGGGTTGCAACTCGCTAGGCGGGACTTCTCAGACCGCCCCAACGGCGGTTGGCCCGTGGCGGGGCCGAGGCCACTTGAAAACGCTGACGGAGAATGGCGGAGGGAGAAGAACCTTGCTTGGTCTTGATCGCGGCGCCGCGCGTTACACCTGGACAGCGGTTTTCATTCTCCTCGCGGTGGGACTGTTGTATCGCATTCGCGAGACCTTGTTTATTTTTGTTGTGGCACTGCTGTTCGCTTACCTGCTCTGGCCGCTGGTCAAGGTTCTGGATCGGCGACTGCCGGGGCGGTCAAAGGTGCTGGCGCTCACCTTTGTCTACCTCGCGCTGGTCGGGTTGCTGTTTGTTGTTGGAATTGCGATCGGCTCTCGTGTAGTCCACGAGGCGAACACGCTGGCATCCAGGCTTCCAGATCTCATTTCGAAATTAGAGCCTCCGATCGCGCCGGTCGTTTCACCTTCCGTTCAGACGCTGAAGAGCACTGTCGTTTCGACTGTGCAAAAGCAACTGGTCGCTCACTCGCGAGAGATCCTGGCACTGGTGCCGAATGCCACCCTGGGGGTCATCTCGCGTGCTGGAAGCCTCGTCTTCATCGTCTTGGTTCCGATTCTCAGTTTCTTCTTCCTAAAAGATGGGCGGCAGATGCGCAGTTCCGTGCTGGGCTTTCTTACCGAAGGGTCCCGCCGCGACACGGTGCAGAGAATTGCCGCTGACCTGCACCTGCTGCTTGCACAATACATGCGAGCGTTGGTGTTGTTGGGAGTTGTGGCATCTTTGGCGTATGGGATTTTCTTTTCGGTGATGGGCATTCCGTATGGGATCTTATTGGCGGCTGTCGCTTTTCCTCTGGAGTTCATTCCCATGGTGGGTCCTCTGGCTGGAGCCGTCATCGTCTTGCTCGTTGCCGGCTTGAGCGGCTCCCACCACCTGCTCGCGACCTTCGCGTTCCTTGTCGCGTTCCGAGTATTTCAGGATTATGTTGTGTCACCGCATTTGCTCAGCGCCGGCATGAAACTGCATCCTTTGCTCGTCATCTTCGGAGTCCTGGCGGGCGGCTCAATCGCAGGCATTGCCGGCAGCTTTCTTTCGGTTCCAGTGCTCGCTACTTTGCGAATCGTTTACCGGCAGTTGTTACCCATCGCCCCTCCCGCGGTGGTACCGCCTGACGGTCCTGCTAGTCCATGAGGAAGCTGACCTCAATTATCTTGCTCACAGGCCTTTTCCTTTCCAGAAATTCGAGCGCTTGTCCGATTCGGTAGCGCCGAACCCGCGAGGGGGCCAGCACGTTTGTCGTTTTCCCGCGGTGCTGGCCTGAAGGCCGCGCTACTCCGGCTATTGATCTGCCGGCCTTCCTCCGGCGCGCGAACCGTGCTTGTAGGAGTAGACGTGCGTGACCTCGGCACCTAAAAGGAAAATCTGCGCTGAGTAATAAACCCAGGTGAGGATAATGATAAGGGATGCCGCCGCTCCGTATGCTGACGCGACGGTAGACGTGGCGAGATACAACCCAATCAGCGCTTTGCCCGTGGTCAAAAGTAGTGACGCAACTGCCGCGCCGAACCACACATCACTCCAGGCAATTTCCGTATCGGGTAGATACTTAAAGATCATCGCGAGTAGCAGCGCAGTCACACCCAACGAGAGCAGAAAATTGACCGATTCCAACAAGAATACATGCCACGGAAGCAGAGGCGCCATGAAGTTTCTTACGGCCCCCAGCGCGGCGCTCACCACGAGTGACACGAGCAGAAGAAAGCCCAGGCACAGGACGAGACTGAACGACAAAACACGCTCTCGAATCACGCCCAGAAGGATACTTTCTGATCTCCGCTGAACTTTCCAAATCTTATTAAGCGCGTCGTGAAGCTCAACGAAGGCGCCGGACGCGCCGGCTAAGAGGGTCCCGATGCCAAATGTGCCAGCAATGATGCCAAGCGCGGGCCGACTCGCGCTCCGGATGATCGATTGGATAGCTCTTGCACCCGAAGCACCCACCAAGGCTTGGAGTTGCCTTGAGAATTCACCCTCCGCCGCTTTTTGCCCGAACGCCAGACCCGCGACCGCAATCGCAACAATCAAGACCGGAGCGAGCGAAAAGACGGTATAAAAAGCCAGCGCTGCGCCCAGGCTGGAGGCATGGTCTTCCACCCATCCAGAACATGCCTCTTTGAATAGAGCGTATGCGGCTTGTAGACTCACTGATACCCTCGACGGCCGCAATAGGTCCAGATTCATCCAGCGAATTGCCGATGCTCCAGCCACGAATCACGCTCGCGCCCCAAGCGAAGACCACTCTCACCCTGCGCGATTGATGTGAAAATTGGTGATGTAATGCATGAGTCCAAATATGTTCAGGAGCCACACCACCACACAAATAACCACGACAGCATTCAGGATGGACTTGATGGAACCCGCCATCGGAATGAATCTGTTGACGAGCCAGAGAAGAACCCCAACCACGATCAAGGCAAGTACGACTTGAACTAAAGGCATGACTTTATCCTCCTAATTTTCCTTTCGGAGGCGGGCCCGGCGGTCCGCTCCCCAATTCCCGTTGTTGAATATCGCCTGCGGCTTTTCTGCTACGGCTGAAACGACGCAGTCCGCTTGAGCGAGGGGGAATCCCAGGCGCTCGGCCTGATCAGCCATGATCTGGCCGAAGATGGCATCGAACCGGAGGTAAATCCACAACTCAGCCTGAGAGGTCTCGCGGTTCGACAAATCATAGTCAGGAGCCATTTTCCCCCTCCGCCCATCTGCCCGATGATTGTTAGCTTGGGCGGGCATGTAGCCGCACTCTAACTCTCAATCTCAGCTCGCACCTCACCCGGACAAATGCAATCCGCCGAACACGTACAAGAGCACCACTGCGATCAGGACCACCCCAACGATCCCGATGCCTCCACCCGAACCCCATCTCCGATATCCGTAATAACCTCCACCGCCGCCGAACACGAGCAGCAAAAGCACAATCAGCAGAATCAGTGACATGGCAACCTCCTTTCAGCTCCGGATTGACTTCGGTCCCGTCTGACTCGTTCAGGGAAGTCACCGGCTCGCTGTATTTTGAAGCAACAATCGTTAACCCACAGGCCCCGCCGCCGTCTCGACATCCATCGCGCTTTCATGATCCATTGTCATTTTTCCTGCTAGCTTTCAGGCGGCGATGTCTATCAGCCGGAGCCCTCGTTACACAACGGTTATATCCCGGTGTTAATCTTATTTCAGTCCCGTACTGCTCACACGATTGGTCAAAATAGCTCACCCAGGTATTGCCACGGGGAAATGCATGCTGGGACTGAAGGAAGCGGAAGGACGTACTGCATAAAGTCATCTCACGCGGCGCATGTCTGCCGGCAGGCCGGGGCGGGCCGCGAAGCCCCCGGTTTCGGCGCGCCAGCCTTGGCCGCGGGAAGCACGGAATCAACTTATAAGTGCCTGCCAATGAGCAGATCTATACACGAGAGTGTTCCAAAGTGCGCAGACATCTGTCTTCGGCCTCTGTCATGCTAGATGGGGTGGGGAGGGGTGTAACCGCTATGAGCAACGTCAGGAAGATGGCCCGTTTGATACTATGGTCAGCGTCTCTCGCACCAATCTCATTGCTGACTGCCGGAGCTCTACGAGCACAAGAAATCCGGCCCATCGCGGGACCGAACGAGTCCGTAAAAATGGGCCGGGGTGGGTACGTGTGCGAGGGTCAGCTCACGCACACTCCGAT
>Ga0181535_10003352_pt1 | contig 18694 bp, 14 predicted proteins | sample PEATcosm2014_Bin_44_FD_119774 | JGI IMG/M metagenome (GOLD analysis project Ga0181535, IMG submission 119774) | Peatland microbial communities from MTU Mesocosm Facility, Houghton, MI, USA - PEATcosm2014_Bin17_30_metaG | ecosystem: Environmental > Terrestrial > Soil > Wetlands > Peat | place... | reverse complement strand
TGGGGCATCGACACCGGCTACGTGGCCACCCGGCCGGATGCCTGGGAGACGCCCGCCATGCGGGCCTACGTGGCTTCCTTCCCGGCGGCGGCGGTGGCGCGCGACCAGCTCAAGGTGGCCGTGCCCGAGCTTTCGACCCACGACAACCAGCAGGTCACCCAGACCCTCGACGACGAGTTGCAGGCCGCCCTGCTCGGCAGCAAGCAACCGAAGGCCGCCCTCGACGAAGCCGAGGCGACCGCGACCCGCCTGCTGCGTCCCTACGCGCGATAATCAGAACCACGGGAGCAACCAAGACCATGATCAGTCGCCGCACCCTGCTGGCCGCCTCGGCGGCCACGCTCGCCGCCCCCGCCATCGTGCGGGCACAAACTGTGAAGGAACTGTCGTTCTACTACCCGATCGCCGTGGGCGGGCCGCTCCAGGCGGTCATGGACGGCTACTGCCAGGAATTCGCCAAGCAGACCGGCATCAAGGCGACGCCGGTGTATGCCGGCGACTATTCCTCGACGATGATCAAGGCGGTCACCGCGATCAAGGGCGGCAGCGGGCCGCAACTGGCGGTGCTGCTGGCCGCCGAGATGCACAGCCTGCAGGACCAGGACATCCTGGTCAGCCTCGACGAGATCGGCCTGGATGCCGATGGCAAGAAGTGGCTCGACGGCTTCTACCCCGCCTTCATGGCCAACAGCCATGTCGACGGCAAGACCTGGTCGGTGCCGTTCCAGCGCTCGACCGCGGTTCAGTACTACAACAAGACCGCCTTCACGGAAGCCGGGCTCGACCCCGAGAAGTATCCGCGCACCTGGGCGGAACTCGCCGCCGCGGCGGTGAAACTGACCAAGCGCGATGCCTCGGGCAAGGTCACGCGCTGGGGCATCAAGCTGGCCTCCGATCTCGGCAACGCGCAGTGGACGTTCGGCGCGCTGGCCAACCAGGTGCACCAGGTCCTGATGAACGAGGCGGGGACAGAAACGTACTTCAACCAGCCCAAGGCGATCGAGGCGATGGCCTTCTGGCAGTCGCTCGCCGTCGAGCACAAGGTGACCCCGGCAGGCGAAGCGGCCTGGCCGTCGCTGACGCCCGACTTCATGGAAGGCAACACGGCGATCATCCAGCACACCACGGGCAACCTCACCAACCTGCACACCAACTGCAAGTTCCCGTTCGGCATCGCCGGGCTGCCCGGCAAGGATGACCCGCGCACCGTGGTGGGCGGCGGCAACCTGTACTTCTTCAAGTCGGCGAGCCCGGCCGAACGCCAGGCGGCGTTGCGCCTCGCGCGCTTCCTGTCCGAGCCCGAGCGGGCGGCCGACTGGTCGATCAAGACCGGTTACATCGCCACGTCCCCGGCCGCCTACGAGACGGCGGCGTTGAAGAAATACGTGGCCGACTATCCGCCGGCCGACGTCGCGCGCGGCTTCCTGCCGGTGGCGGTGGGCGAGTTGTCCACCTTCGAGAACCAGCGGGTCTACGCGGCGCTGACCAACCAGATCCAGACCTGCCTCAGCGGCACCAAGACCCCCGCCCAGGCCATGGCCGATACCCAGGCGGAAGCCGACCGCATCCTCAAGCCATACAAGAAGGCGTGACACCGCGACCCCTCCCCCCGTCCCCCTCCCTCAAGGGGAGGGGGAGAACTTCTGCACCGGTCATACGCCGATGAAGCGCGAAACCGTTCAGGCCTGGTTGCTCATCCTGCCCGCGCTGGCGCTGCTGGTGGCGTTCACCCATTGGCCGGCGGCGACGACCCTGATCGATAGCTTTTTCAGCACCGCCAGGGGCAACCGACCCTCGCATTTCGTCGGGACCGACAACTACGCCGATTTGTGGGGCGACCCGGTGTTCTGGCAGGCCCTGCACAACAACATCGTCTATGCGCTCTGTACCATTCCGGCCTCGGTGCTGCTCGCCCTGCTGATGGCGCTTGCCGTCAACGAGGCGCTACCCGGCCGGCCGCTGCTGCGGATGGCCTACTTCACCCCGACCATGCTGCCGATGATCGCGGTGGCGAACATCTGGATGTTTTTCTACACGCCCGACTACGGCCTGTTCGACCACGTGCTCAGCCTGTTCGGCGGCGGCCGGCACAACTGGCTGGGCGACCGCAACACCGCGCTGCCCGCCATGATCGCCGTCGAGGTGTGGAAGGACGCGGGGTTCTTCATGATCTTCTACCTCGCAGCCCTGCAGACCGTGCCGTCGGACCTCAAGGAAGCGGCGGCGCTGGAGGGGTCGTCGCGGTGGAATTTCTTCCGCCGCGTCACCCTGCCGCTGCTCATGCCGACCACCCTGTTCGTGCTGGTCAACGCCGTCATCAACGCCTTCCGCGTGGTGGACCACATCGTGGTGATGACCCGCGGCGGCCCGGACAACGCCACCACGCTGCTGCTGTACTACATCTACGAAACCGGCTTCCGCTTCTGGGACACCGCCATGGCGGCGACGCTGACGGTGGTGCTGCTGGCCATCCTCGCCGCCCTCGCGGCCTTTCAGTTCGGCGTGCTCGGCCGGCGGGTGCACTACCGATGAGCGCCGCCACCTTCGTTCCCCCGCCGCTGGCGGAACGGGGCAAGGGCGAGGGCTCGCGCGCCCCATCCGGCACCGGCCGCGAGCCGATTCCGCCCTGGCGCGCCGCCCGGCCCGCCACCCGCACGCTGGAGATCATCGGCGCCTGGATGCTCGGCCTGCTCTGGGTGGCGCCGCTGCTCTACGCGGTGTGGACCGCCTTCCACCCCGCCAGCTACGCCACCCGCTTCGACGCGCTCGCGCCGCTGACGCTGCACAACTTCGTCCTGGCCTGGCAGGCCGCACCGTTCGCCCGCTACTTCCTCAACACCACCATCCTGGTCACCATCGTTCTGATCGCCCAGTTCGTGTTGTGCACCCCGGCGGCCTTCGCCTTCGCCCGGCTCAGCTTCCCGGGCCGCGACACCGTGTTCGCCGTCGTCCTGCTGCAACTCATGATCATGCCGGAGGTGCTGCTGGTCGGGAACTACCGCACGCTGGCGGAAATCGGCCTGGTCGACACCATCATCGCCATCGCGTTGCCCTATCTGGGCTCCGCCTTCGGCATCTTTCTCCTGCGCCAGACTTTTCGGACCATCCCGCAGGAGCTGGACGACGCCGCGCGGCTGGAGGGCTGCTCGCTGCTGGCGCGGATCTGGCGGGTCTACGTGCCGCTGGCCAAGCCGACCTACATCGCCTACGGGCTGGTTTCCGTCAGCTATCACTGGAACAACTTCCTGTGGCCGCTGGTGATCACCAATTCGGTGACCACCCGGCCGCTGACCGTCGGCCTGTCGGTGTTCGCCACTACCGACCAGGGCATCGACTGGTCGATCATCACCGCCGCGACGCTGATGACCTCCGCGCCGCTGCTGGTCGCCTTCCTGCTGTTCCAGCGGCAGTTCGTGCAGAGTTTTATGCGCGCGGGAATCCGCTGAAGGCAGCCGAGCAACGATTGGATATCGCCGGGGCCTTGGCCGGCGCGCAAATTTAACAGATCGGTCATAAATCGGTCATTTAGCAATGGTTTTCGCCCCCTAAGGTGGATGCGATTCACCATCAATTTGGGGGAGATCTCATGTCGGACGCTTCCGCCGTCATTACAGACGGAACTGTTCTCGTCGCGCGACCAAAACTCGATCACAAGATGCCGCGCGCCGGAGCCTTCGTGTTTCTCGGCCTGCTCGCGGCCGGCCTGCTCTACATGGCCTATGGCATTGCCACCGATCTCGGTGAGGCCGGCACGCCGCCGTTGGCCATCGGCGCTTTCATCCTGCTGGGCATCTCGCTGCTGATCGCGCTCGGCTTCGAGTTCGTGAACGGCTTTCACGACACCGCCAACGCGGTCGCCACCGTCATCTACACGCACGCCCTGCCGGCCCACGTGGCGGTCGTCTACTCGGGCTGCCTGAACCTGCTCGGCGTGGTCACCTCCTCGGGCGCGGTCGCCTTCGCCATCATCAGCCTGCTGCCGGTCGAGCTGATTCTGCAGGTCGGCAGCAATGCCGGCTTCGCGATGATCTTCGCCCTGCTGATTGCCGCCATCATCTGGAACCTGGGCACCTGGTCGCTCGGCATCCCGAACAGTTCCTCGCATGCGCTGATCGGCTCGATCATCGGCGTCGGCATCGCCAACCAGATCATGTCCCCCACCGGCACCGTCACCTCCGGGGTGGACTGGAACCAGGCGATCGGCGTGTTCAAGGCCCTTCTGTTCAGCCCGGCCGTCGGGTTCGCCGGCGCCGCCCTGCTGTTGCTGGTGATGAAGGTGCTGATCCGCAAGAAGGAGTTGTATGTCCCGCCCGACACCAGCCACCCGCCGCCGGTCTGGATCCGCAGCCTGCTCATCCTGACCTGCGGCAGCGTTTCCTTCGCGCACGGCTCGAACGACGGGCAGAAGGGCATGGGGCTGATCATGCTGGTGCTGATCGGCGCCTTGCCGACGGCCTATGCGCTCAACCGCGCCATGCCGGTGTCCAACACGCCGGCCTTCCTGCAGGCGATGGACGCCACCGCCACCGTGCTGGAGCGGCACGGCGTGATCCGCAAGGTGAGCCCGGAGGCGGCGCGCGCGGCGGTGGACAACGCCATCCGCACGCACGACTTCTCCGACCCGGACGTGGATGCCGGCATCGCCGGCCTGGCGCGCAGCATCGCCGCCCAGGTGCGGACCGATGGGGCCGTCACCAGGATTCCGGCGGCCGCCGTGCAGAACGTGCGCAACGACATGTACCTCGCCAGCGAGGCGGAGCGGATGATGCCGAAGGACCGCTACGACACCGACGAGCTGAAGGTGTTCGCCACCTTCAAGTCGCAGCTTGACTCGGGCACGCGCTACATTCCGTTCTGGGTCAAGGTGTCGGTGGCGATCGCGCTCGGGCTCGGCACCATGGTCGGCTGGAAGCGGATCGTGGTGACGGTGGGCGAGAAGATCGGCAAGACCCACCTCACCTACGGCCAGGGTCTCGCGGCGGAGATGATCGCCGCCGCGACCATCATGGCGGCCGACGTGTATGGGCTGCCCGTCTCCACCACGCACGTGCTGTCCTCGGGCGTGGCCGGGACGATGGCGGCGAACGGCTCGGGATTGCAATGGAGCACGCTGCGCTCGCTGGCGCTGGCCTGGATACTGACGCTGCCCGCGGCGATCGCGATTTCGGGGTCGCTGTACTGCGTGTTCCGGGTGATCCTCTGAGGCGACCGGTGGAGCGCGATCGCCGCGATCACGCTCCACCGGCAAAACACCAGGCCCTTTTCAGTGCCCGCGCAGGATCTGCGAGAGAAACAATTTCAGGCGGTCGGTCTGCGGATTCTCGAACATGGCGTGTGGCGTGTTGCTTTCCACGATTTCGCCCTGGTCCATGAACACCACGCGATCGGCGACCTGCCGGGCAAAGCCCATTTCGTGCGTCACGCACACCATGGTCATGCCGGATTCCGCCAGCTCGATCATGGTGTCCAGCACCTCCTTGATCATCTCGGGGTCGAGCGCGGAGGTGGGTTCGTCGAACAGCATGATCTTCGGCTTCATGCACAGCGCGCGGGCGATCGCCACGCGCTGCTGCTGGCCGCCGGAAAGCTGGCCCGGATATTTCCTGGCCTGCTCGGGAATCTTCACCCGCCGCAGATATTCCATGGCCTGTTCCTCGGCCTCGGCCTTGGGTGTCTTGCGCACCCAGATCGGCGCCAGGGTGCAGTTCTCCAGCACGGTCAGGTGCGGAAACAGGTTGAAGCTCTGGAACACCATGCCGACTTCGCGCCGGATGGTGTCGAGCGCCCGGAGATCGTCGGTCAGCTCGACGCCGTCAACGACGATACGGCCTTCCTGGTGACTCTCCAGGCGGTTGATGCAGCGGATCATCGTGGACTTGCCCGAACCCGAGGGTCCGCACACCACCACGCGCTCGCGCTCGGCCACGGTCAGCGACACGTCGCGCAGCACGTGCAGGCTGCCGTACCACTTGTTGACCTTGTCCATCACGATGGCGGGGACCGGGTCGGTCTGGCTCATGCGGCGGATTTCCTCTCGGGTCTGGCTCAGCGGGTGTGGGCGTGGCTGAACTCGCGTTCCAGCCCACGGCTGTATTTGGACATGGCGTAACAGAATATGAAATAGACCGCCGCGAGCACCACGTAGATCTCGGTGCCGAAGCCCAGCCAGCGCGGGTCGGCCATCGCCACCTTGCCGGAGGTCAGCAGATCGAAGATGCCGATGATCAGCACCAGCGAGGTGTCCTTGAAGTTGCTGCTGAAGGTGTTCACCAGCGGCGGGATCACCAGGCGCAAGGCCTGCGGCAGGATCACCAGCCCCATCTTTTTCCAGTAGGTCAGGCCGAGCGCGTCGGCCGCCTCGTACTGGCCGCGCGACAACGCCTGCAGGCCGCCGCGCACCACTTCCGCCAGGTAGGCGCCGGCGAACAGGACGTAGGCCGCCTGCGCCCGCAACAGCTTGTCCGGATTCAGGCCCTCCGGCATGAACAGCGGGAACATCACGCTCGCCATGAACAGCAGGCTGATCAGCGGCACGCCGCGGATCAGCTCGATGTAGAGCACGCAGAGCCAGCGCACCGCCGGCATGCCGGTGGAACGCCGGCCCAGCGCCACCACGACAGCGAGCGGAAACGCCAGCGCCAGCCCGAAGGTCGCCAGCATCAGCGTTATCGGCAGCCCGCCCCACTCCTCCTGGGCCACGTATTGCAGGCCGAACACGCCGCCCCACATCAGCACGCCGCACACGGTGAGCGTGCCGAGCCAGATCAGCGCCAGTTCCCAGCGCCAGAACCGGCGCCACGCCGAGATGCCGTAGAGGCCGATGAACAGCAGGATGACAATGGCGGGGCGCCACTGCTCCTGGAACGAATAGCGGCCGAACAGGATCAGCCGGTACTTGTCGCCGATCACCGCCCAGCAGGCGCCCGCGCCAGCCTGCCGGCACAGTGACGAGTCCGGCCCGTTCGGACCCACCGGAACGGTCCATACCGCATCGAAGATCGCCCAGTCCGCGAAGCCCATGCCCCAGCGCACGATGGCATAGAGCAGCAGGATGGTGACGGCACTCGACCACCAGGAGTTGAACAGGTTGGCGCGCAGCCAGGCCACTGGTCCCAGGACCGTCTCGACGGGCCGCTGGCGCGCGGCGGCGGGGATCATCGTCTCAGCGCTCCACCAGCGCGATGTGCGCGTTGTACCAGTTCATGAACGCGCTGATCGACAGGCTGATCGTCAGATAGACCGCCATGATGATGGTGATGCCCTCGATCGCCTGGCCGGTCTGGTTCAACGTCGTGTTGGCCACCGCGACGATATCGGGAAATCCGATGGCGACGGCGAGCGAGCTGTTCTTGGTGAGGTTCAGGAAGTCGCTGGTCAGCGGCGGGATGATCACGCGGAGCGCCTGCGGCAGCGTCACCAGGCGCAGCACCATGCCGCGGTGCAGCCCGAGCGCTCCGGCGGCCTCCGATTGCCCGTGCGGCACCGACTGGATGCCGGCGCGGACGTTCTCGGCGATGTAGGCGGCAGTGTAGATCACCAGGCCGGTCAACAGCGCGCCGTATTCCGGGCTGATGTCGCCGCCGCCCTGGAAGTTGAAGCCCTTCAGCGCCGGGTAATCGGGCACGAACGGCGCGCCGAACGCCGCCCAGACCGCCAGCGGCGCGCCCGCCAGCAATGCCAGCGCCACCGGCCAGACCGGCGGCTTCACCCCGGTCGCGTCCTGCCGGCGGCGGGCGATGTGGTTCCACGCCAGGGTCACCGCCAGCCCGGCCGCGAATGCCGCCGCCGCCCAGCCGTACGCCGGCTGCCACATGGGAAGCACGAACCGGATGCCGCGGTTGCAAAGAAACACCAGGTTGCCGATGTGCAGGGCCTGCCTGGGTCCCGGCAGGTTCTGCAAAAACATGTACCAGAACAGCAGTTGCAGCAGCACCGGGATGTCGCGCATCAGCTCGACGTAGGCGGCGGCGAGGCGCGACATCAGCCAGTTGCGCGACAGCCGGGCGATGCCGATCAGCGTGCCGAGGATCGTCGCCAGCACGATGCCGACGGAGGCCACCTTGGCCGTGTTGAGCACGCCGATGAGCAGGGCGTACCCGTAGGTGTTCACCGCTGGGTTGTAGGGCAGCAAGGCTTCGCTGAGCGGGATGCCGGCGATGCGGCCGAGAAAGGCGAACCCGGTGGCGACGTGGCGTGCCTCCAGATTGCGCATGGTGTTGCTGATCAAATACCAGGCAACTGCCGCCACAACACCCACGATGACGATCTGCCAGACCAAGCTGCGCAGGCGCGGGTCCGACCACGTCAGGTTCATCCGGCGCGCAGGCACGCGCCGGGGGGCAAAGCGGCGGGAGTTATCGACGGCCGACATAAGCGAAGCAGGGTCCTTTCGGTTTCCGGGGATAGCCGGGAAGCGGCGCGACGCGGGCCGTCCGGTTGCCCGGACGGCCCGCGATGGTCAGAGTGCAGGACGGCTCAAAGAATCGGCGGCGCGTACTGCAGGCCGCCCTTGTTCCACAGCGCGTTGATGCCGCGTGGCACCCCGAGGACGGTCATGTTGCGGTCCCACATCTCGGCGAAATTGCCGACCTGCTTGATGATGTTGTAGGCCCACCTGTTGTCGACGCCGAGCGCCTTGCCCATGTCGCCCTCGACCCCGAGCAGCCGGCGGACGTCGGGCGACTTGCTGGTGAGCATCTCGTCCACGTTCTTGCTGGTCACGCCTTCTTCCTCGGCGCTGAGCTGGGCGAAGTGGGCCCAGCGGACCAGGTCGAACCACTTGTCGTCGCCCTTGCGGACCATGTAGGCGAGCGGTTCCTTGCTGATGATCTCGGGCAGCAGGACGAAATCGTCCTTGTTCGGCTGGACCGCCCGGAAGGTGGCGAGCTGCGAGCTGTCGTCGGAGAAGGAATCGCAGCGGCCGGACATGAAGGCGGCTTGCACCTCGGGCTGGGCCTCCATCAGGATCGGCGTGAACTTCATGTTGTGCACGCGGTACCAGTCGGCGATGGCCAGCTCGGTGCTGGTGCCGGACTGAACGCAGATGGTGGCGCCGTCCATTTCGGTCAGCGACTTCACGCCGCTCGACTTTTTCACCAGGAAGCCGGTGCCGTCGTAGAAGTTCACCCCGGCGAACAGGGCGCCCAGGTTGGCCTCGCGCCCGAGCGTCCAGGTGGTGGTGCGGGCCAGCAGATCGACCTCGCCCGATTGCAGGGCGGTGAAACGGTTCTGCGTGGTCAGCGGCACGAATTTGACCTTGCTGGCGTCGCCCAGCGCCGCCGCCGCGACGATGCGGCAACCGTCGGCATCCAGGCCGCGCATCACCCCCTGGCTGTCCGGCAACGAGAAGCCGGCAATGCTGCCGCCGACGCCGCAGGCGACCTGGCCGCGCGCCCTGACGGCGTCCAGCGTCGCCGAGCCGCTGCCCTGGGCCTGCGCGACCCCGGCCGAAAGCATCCCGCCAACAAGGACGGCGCCCGTTACGAGGACGCCCAGCACAGCGGACGATCGGATCATGTTGTCTTTCTCCCAAAACACGCGGGGGCATCCCGCTGGCCGGTGACAATGCGTCGGACCCGCTGTGTGATCAATGGGGGGTTGCGTTTGCCACATGGCATCCCGCTGGTAGGCTGGGTCCCGACACCTACCGCAGGGACCCAGCATGCAAATCCCATGCAAGACCGCCCGCAGCGTCTTCGCCAACCCGTATGGTCGGCGGAGAGGCTCGGCATGCTCCACATGATGAAGCTCGCCGTCGGCGTCCGCGACGTCGCGCATCTGCGCGAGTTGCAGTCGAACCGCCTGGCGCGCGAGGGCAGGCTGCGCCACCTGACCCGCAGCTTTCCCCGCCGCGCCGCGGAGATCGTCGATGGCGGTTCGATGTACTGGGTGATCGCCGGCGCCATGGTGGTGCGTCAGCGCATCCCCGATATCGTCGCGGCCCGCTACGAGGACGGCTCAGCCTGCGCCGCCATCCATCTCGATCCGGAACTGGTGCCGGTCGCGGGCCGGCGCACCCGGCCATTCCAGGGCTGGCGCTACCTGGCGGCCGACGCCGCGCCGCCCGACATCACCGCCGGCCGCGGGGCGGACAACCTCGACGAACTGCCGGAAACGCTGCGCCGCGACCTGAGGGAACTCGGATTGCTGTAGGGGTCCCCATAGGCGCGAAGATAAGCAAGGCCAGGGGCTTTGCCCCTGGACCCCAATCAAGGCGGAGCCTTGATAACCCATTCCTTTTCTTGGCTGCGCAGCAACCCATAATTGAACTTCGATATCATTTGATGGCTGCTGCGCAGCCAAGAAAGTATTGGGATCCAAGGGCCTCCGGCCCTTGGCGGGTCCAGGGCGGAGCCGTCGCGCGAAGGCGCGCAACGGGCCTGGTGGGGCTGGGGGCAACGCCCCGATAGCCGCTCAGGCCATGCCGGCCGCGAGTTCTTCCAGCGCCGCATGGTTGCGCAGCACGATTTCGGTGGGCGAGACCATGTCGATCAACCGCTCCGCCCGCAGACGCGTGAACGTACGGCTGATCGTCTCCACGGTCAGGCCGAGATAATCGGCGATGTCGGTCCGCGCCATCGGTAGCAGGATGTGGCCCTCGGGCAGGGCCGGGACGCAGGATTCGCGCGCCAGCAGGAACGAGGCGACCCGTTCGCGCGCGGTCTTGCGGCCGAGCAGCAGCATCTGTTCCTGTGCCGCCACCAACTCGTTGGAGGCGACGTCCAGCAGGCGGCGCTCCATGGCGGGGAAGTCGTCGATCAGCTGGCGCAGGCGGGGGCGCGAAAAGCGGCAGATCTGGGTGTCGTCGACGGCCTCGGCGCTGAAGGCGTAGCTGGACGAAACCGCGAGGCCGAGGAACGTGCCCATGGTGGCGAAGCCGGTGATCTGCCGCCGGCCATCGGGCAGCAGTTTGAACAGCTTGACGGTGCCGGCGGTGACGTTGAAGAAGTGCTCGGCCGGGTCGCCCTCGGTGATGAAGGTGCGGCCGGCCGACACCGCCATGGGCACCGCGAGGGCGGCCAGGCGCTCGAGGTCCTTTGCCTCGATGGCGGCACAAACGCTGGAATAGCGCGCTCCGCAGGAGACGCACGGCTCCGCCCCGCGCTGGACGGACTGCTGTCGGGCGCGCAGCGTCGTGATCTCCGGCCCCCGGGCGTATTTTTGGTCGGCGTTTGACACCCTGGCACCATAGCATCGCCGCGCCACAAAATCACGGTATGCCGAAATTTTCTTGATCCGTTCTGTTGATGACTTCGCAGCGGCAACCAATGCGGGGATCGGAGGCTGGCGGAAAGCTGTCAGACACTTCTCGTGCCGGGACGGGAAGGTGGTTGACGTTTGTCAAGCCATCCGCAAACTTCCCGGCTTCCGATCGGGTTGCCGCGGACCGGGAGGCAAGTGTGTCAGACACATCCAACGAGGCCGCTGTCAGCCGCGTCATGCGGGTCATTCGTGAGCGGGATATCGAACCGGGGCAGCGGCTGCCGACCGAGGCGGAGTTCTGCGCCATCCTCGGCATCAGCCGCCCCGCCGTCCGGGAGGCCCTGAGCGCGCTTGAAATGCTGGGCGCCGTCGTGGTGCGCAAGGGCAGCGGGCGGGTGCTGATGCCGCTCAACTTCGGTGCGCTGCTGGGCAATCTCGGCGGCCTGTTTGCCCTGAGGGAAATCCGCGTCCTCGATCTGCTCGCGGTGCGCCAGGTGCTCGAAGTCAATATCCTGCCGGCGGCGATGCTGAAGTTCACGCCGGCGACGCTGGCGGAACTGGGCCAGGTGGTCGACGCGATGGAAACGCTCGCCCGCAATGGCCAGCATTTCGCCGCCTACGACCGGCGCTTCCATGGCCTGCTCTACATGGATTTCGGCAACGAGACCCTGACCGGCCTGCTCGACCTGTTCTGGCAGCTTTTCTGCGCCATCGACCCGAACGTGCTGGCTCACAAGGAGCGGCTCGAAGAGACCGCGGACCATCATCGGCGCATCCTGACGGCGCTGCAGGCCGGCGACATCCGCAAGGCGCAGTACCACCTGGAAACCCATTTCTACGACATCGCTTTCGCGCTGTCGCACGACCGCCGGGAGCCGCACGCGTGGGGCGGGAGCGGCTGAAGGGCTACTCGGCGGCGACCGCCAGCACCGCCCCTGCGGCTTGCGCCCAGACCGCGGTGTCGTGGAACACCGCCCCGCCCGCCGGCAGCGCCGGGTCGTCGCTGGTCAGGGCGTTGCTGCCGATGCCGCCCTCGAAATATTCGCTGGGCCAGATGCCTTCCACCACCAGCACGCCGGGTTGCAGGCCGTCGAACAGGCGCGCGTGTACCACCACCACGCCGCGCGCATTGCCCAGCCGCACCCGGTCCCCGTCCGCAACACCCAACCGCTGCGCATCGTCGGGATGGATCAGCACGGTCGGCCGCCCCTCGCGCTTCCGCCCGGAGGCCAGTTCGGTGAAGCTGCTGTTGAGGAACTGCCGCGCCGGCGCGGTCACCAGCCGGAACGGCGCCTCGGGCCGCGCCGGATCGATAGCCGCCATGTGGTCGGGAAGCGCCGGCATGGCGTGGTGGTTCGGCCCGATCGCCGCCCAATCCGGGGCGAAGCGGAATTTTCCGCCGTGCCCGAAGCCGTTGAGGAAATGGCTGTCGGCGAAGCCGGGCTGGACGTCGAGCCAGCGCTGGCGCAGCACGGTCTCGGCGGCGGGCCAGCCCGATGCGCGCAGGGTGGCGTCGATCACCTGCATCGCGGTCATCTCGAACCCCGGATGCCGCGCCCCCAGGCGCGCGGCCAGGGCCTGAAAAACCTCGTGGTTGGACCGGCACTCGCCGGGCGGCTCGATCAGTTTCGGCCCGATCTGGATATGGCTGTGCCCGCCGGCCTGGTAGAGGTCGTCATGCTCCACGAACATCGTCGCGGGCAGCACGACGTCGGCCCAGCGCGCCGTTTCGGTGAGGAACTGCTCGTGCACGCAGGTGAACAGGTCGGGCCGCGCGAAGCCGCGCCGGACCTTGTTCGAGTCGGGCGCCACCAGCAGCGGGTTGCAGTTCTGGATCAGCATCGCTTGCACGGGCGGACCGTCGCGCAGCGCGCGGCGCTCGCCGGTGAGCACGGCGCCGATCCGGCTCATGTCCATCTCGCGGATGGCGGTATCGCGGACGTCGAGTCCCTCGATCAGGGTCTTGTCCCAGTGATAGATTGAGCGGTTGTTCCAGAAGGCCCCGCCGCCCTCGTGCCGCCATTTCCCGGTGAGCGTCGGCAGGCAGGTGACGGCGTGCAGGTTGGCGGCGCCGTTGCGCAGCCGCGAGAAGCCGTAGCCGATCCGGATATAGGCCCGCTCGGTGCGGCAATAGAGGGCGGCGAATGCCTCGATCTCGGCGACCGGCAGGCCGGTGATGGCCGCGGCCCACGCCGGTGCCCGCGCCGCGAGATGTTTCTCCAGGTCAGGAGGAAAATCCGAGAACCGGGTCATGTAGTCGCGGTCGGCGTAGCCGTCCCGGAGAGCCACGTGCATGACCGCGCAGGCCAGCGCGCCGTCGGTGCCGGGACGAACGGCCAGGTGCATGTCGGCGACCTGCGCGGTGCCGGTGCGATAGGGGTCCACCACCACCAGCTTCGCGCCCCGCGTCTTGCGGGCGCGGGTGATGTGGGTCATCACGTTGACCTGCGTGTTCACCGGGTTGCCGCCCCACATCACGATCAGGTCGGCGCACGCCATTTCGCGCGGATCGGGGCCGGTGATGCGCCCCACGCCGGCCAGCCAGCCCGCCTCGCACACCGCCGTGCAGATTGTGGTTTGCTGGCGGGAATAGCGCATGACATGGCGCAGCCGGTTGATGCCGTCGCGCTGCACCAGGCCCATGGTGCCGGCATAGTAGTATGGCCAGACCGCCTCGCTGCCGTGCCGCGCGGCCGCGGTGGTGAACGCCTCCACCACCCGGTCCAGGGCCTCGTCCCAGGCGATCGGGCGGAACTGGCCGCTGCCCTTTTCGCCGGTGCGCAGCAGCGGGCGGGTGAGCCGGTCCGGGTGGTGCGCCCGCTCGGCGTAGCGCGCGACCTTGGCGCAGATCACCCCGGCGGTGTAGCCGTTGGCCTCGGCGCCGCGCACCGCCCCGATGCGACCGTCCGCCACCTCGACCTCCAGCGCGCAGGTCGAGGGGCAATCGTGCGGGCAGACGGAGGCGCGGATGTCCATGGGCTGTCCCCTGGGATTCGCCGCGAATGCTGGACCAGCCGGTGCCCGGCTGGCAACTGATTGATCGCTGGGCCCGGCCGTGTTTGGCTGCGCCCGCGGAGGATCCCGATGCACAGCGCCACCGACGACCTGCTCAGCGACATCTCCGGCCTGTTCGCCGGCGAGACCGACGCGATCGCCAATGCCGCCAATGCCGCCGCCGCCATCTTTCAGCACGTGCCGAGGATCAACTGGGCCGGGTTCTATTTCCTGCGGCAGGGCGAACTGGTGCTCGGGCCGTTCCAGGGCAAGCCGGCCTGCGTGCGCATCCCGCTGGGCCGCGGGGTCTGCGGTACCGCCGCGGCGCGGCGGGAAACCGTGGTGGTGGCGGACGTGCACGCATTTCCCGGCCACATCGCCTGCGACGGCGCCAGCAATTCCGAGATCGTGGTGCCGCTCGTACGTGCCGGCGCGCTGCTGGGCGTGCTCGACATCGACAGCCCCGAAGTGGCCCGGTTCGGCGCGGCCGAGCGCGTCCTGTTCGAAGCCGTCGCACGGGCCTGGGTCGCCTCACTCGGCGGGTAAGCCCGATCGCCCCAGCGCGGGCCAGCGGTGGCGAAAGGCGGCGAGTGCCCGGAGCGCGGTCTGCTGCGGCACGCGAGGCGCGGGCGCTTCGCCGGGCGAGCCGGCCGGCTCGCGCCATGCCCGTGCATCCGCGCCGAGCAGCCGGCAGCGCAGCCACAGCTCCGCGCTTTCCAGGGCGGCGCCGTCCACCATGGCCGGTTCGATCCCGCCCGCCCGGACCAGCAGGTCGCGGGCGAGCGCGATGCGCAGGCCGAGCCGGCCGGGCGCCGGGCAGGGGGGCGGGGGGGCGTCGAGCGCATCGACGCGGCGGCAGGCCGCCAGCGCCGTGGCGCCGAGTACCACCGTTCGCGGCGCCGCGGCGGTGGCTTGGGCCAGGGCCAGCACGGCGGTGGCGGACGGCTCCCGCGGTTCAGCGTCCAGCACCGCGACGACCGTACCGCGCGCGGCGCGGGCCGCCTCCGCGAGGGTGTCGGCGACCTGGTCCGGGCTGCCGGCCCGCAGATAGACGAGGTTGGGCGCCAGGGCGGGGAGAAGGGCGGTGGCCGGATCGGCGCCGTCGTCGATCAGCACGATCTCGGCTTTTGCCTCGGTCAGCGCCGGCGCGAGCGCCGCGATCCGGCGCAGCGTCGCGGTGGCGTCTCGCCCGGCCGGCATGACGAGGCTGAACGCCGGGGCGCCGATCAGCGGCAAGTCGAGCCGGCCGGCGACGCGGCGCAGGCTGTCCAGCGCAACGGCGGGCGCCAGCGGGGCGGTGCCGTCGCGGACCCGGGCCCGCGCCGCGAGCAACGCCGCGAGTTGCCGGAAGGCGCCGCGCAGCTGGTCGGCCTTGCTGGCGCCGGCCTGGCCGGCGAGCAGGGTTTCCAGCCCGGCCCACAACCCCTGCATCTGCTGGGCGGCCGCCTCGAGCGCCTCGCGGTGCTTCGCCGCGAGCGCCGGACCCTGCCGCGCGATGCGCGCAAATACCTGTTGCGAGGCTTGCTCGCGCGCGCTGATCACCACCGGGCGGTCGGCCGGGATGGTGCCGGGGGGCAGGCTCAGGCGGTAGGCGTGCTGGCCATCGCCCATGCCTTGCGCGACGAGGTCGCGGCGGAAAGTCGCCGCGGCGACCGCACCGACGCAAACGTCATCGACCAGGATTTCGGCGACCAGCCGCTGGTCGGGCCGGTCGGACGACCAGACCCAGCCCTCGACGCTGCCGTCGGGCTTCAGTTCCAGGTCGCCGGTGACGCGGTGGGAGGTCATGCTGGGCAGGAGCGGCGCCATTGCAGAACAATTAAGCAGCCGGCACGTGGGCAGGCCAGGTGAAATATCGGTCCACGCCGGGCAGCGGGGACGGGCGCAGCGCTAATTCCCTGACGATGGTCCTCAACCGGAAGTAGCAAAATAGAATAAGATCGTGCGTTCCGATTGCAGCGACAGGGGAGCAGGGCGCGCCGAGGTAGAGTTTGAATCAGTGGGTTGGGATATATCCGTGTGTTGCCTGTCACGCGTGGTGCCTAAAATATCGATCATTGGCCTGCCAAAGTATCGCACGGTGGGTTATTTCTGCTAAAATAACGCATGCTCGCACGCCCGACCCCAGCGATCCGTGAGACGCCCGCGCCGACCCAGGCCCCGCGCACCCTGCGCGAGGCGCCGGCGGTGGAGGGGTTTGCCGTCCATCAGGGCAGGCCGCGCGCATCGGATGCCGGCGAGGCCGACCGGATTGCCGCTCTGCACCGCGCACGTTTCCTCCGCCCGCTCTGTGCCGGGCGCCAGGTGGCGCTGAGCGGCGGCGGCGCGGCCGCCGGGTTGCTGGGCGAAGTCGCCGCCGGCCTGCTCCCCGCCCCCGGGGTCGGCGCCGACGTGGTGCTGGCGCTTGACCCGGTGCCGCCGCAGGCCGTGCTGGCCGCCGCCCCCGAGCTTGCCCAGGCCCTGCGCAGCGGCGGCGTGCTGGTCATGGTGAGCCGCCCCGACGGCACGCCGGACGGCGGCCGCTCGGCCATCGAGGCGGCGCTCGCCCGCAGCTTCCGCCACGTCGTCACCTTCCGCCAATGCGCCGTGGCCGGCACGCTGCTCGCCGACGCGCGCCGCGAGGGCAGCCGCGTCGTCGCGCTGGCTGACGACCCCACGCCGGCAAGCGCGATGGTGCATGTCTGCTCCGCCGAGCCGTTGCCCGATCTCGCCGGCGGCGTGTTCGCGGCCCCGCCCGGGAGCGTGGTCGCCGGCATGAAATACGCCGCCCGTCCGGTCGCGGTGCCCGACCGCCCGGCCGTCGTGTCCGCCAATCCGGTCGAGCTGCCCGAGGAAGTGCCGGGCGAGGAGAGCGTGGCCGAGCTGCGCCGTCGCGCGGTGTCGCTGGCGGAGCGTCTGCTCGAGCGTGACGAGCGGATGCTCGATCTCGTCGCCGAGGCGGCGGATCTCCGCCGCCAGCTGGAGGATGCGCCGACGCGTGGCGACCGGGTCGAGGCGACGCCCGCCCGCCACCGCTGGCCGCTCGCCGACCATCCCGACATGCTGCCCGCGGCGCTCGAAGTCTACGACCGCCGGGTCGATGACGACGCGGTGCTGGAAGGGCGCGCGGGCGAGGCGTTTCTCAAGCGGTTCGAGCTCACCGGCCACGCACCCGCGACCGCCGCGGCCATCGCCGCGCTGAACGCGATGCCGCGGCGGCTGCGCTGCGCCGGCACCGGCGACCTCCCCGATGTCTCCATCGTCATTCCCGTGCATGGCCAGCTCGGCTACACGCTGAACTGTCTGGACAGCCTGTTCCGCCAGGTGTCGCGCCACAGCGCCGAGATCATCGTCATCGACGACCACTCGCCCGACGACACCGGCAAGAAGCTGCCGAAGGTGACCGGCATCCGCTACTGCCGGCAACCGGCGAACCGCGGCTTCATCGCGAGCTGCAATGCCGGCGCGACCCTGGCGCGCGGCCGCATCCTGGTGATGCTCAACAACGACACCCGCGTCGTCGAGGGCTGGCTCGACGAACTGGTCGGCGGCTTCACGCTGTTCCCCCGGGCCGGCCTGGTCGGCTCCAAGCTGCTCTATCCGGACGGCTCGCTGCAGGAGGCGGGCGGCATCATCTGGCGCGACGGCTCGGCCTGGAACTATGGCCGCAGCGACGATCCCAACCGGCCGCAATACTGCCACGCCCGCCAGGTCGATTTCGTCTCCGGCGCATCGATCGCGGTGCCGGCGGCGCTGTGGCACCAGCTCGGCGGCTTCGATGCGCTCTATGCCCCGGCCTATAACGAGGATTCGGACCTGTGCTTCCGCATCCGCGCGGCCGGCTACGAAACCTGGTTCCAGCCGCAGTCCAGGGTGATCCACTACGAGGGCCGGACCGCCGGGACCGATACGCGGGCCGGCGTGAAGTCGTACCAGGAGGTCAACGCCAAAAAATTCCTGATGCGCTGGCACGACACGCTGGCCGATCACCGGGCGAACGGCGAGGCGCCGTATTTCGAGCGTGAGCGCCACGTGCACCGGCGCGCCCTGGTGATCGACGCGACCGCGCCGACGCCCGACCAGGACGCCGGCTCGGTGACCACGGTGCTGAACCTGCGGCTGCTGCAACAGCTCGGCTACAAGGTGCATTTCGTGCCGCAGGACAATTTCCTGTACCAGAAGAAATACACCGCCGACCTGCAGCGCGAAGGCATCGAGTGCGCCTATGCGCCGTACGACACCGGCTTCGAATCGTACATGATCCGCCATGGTTCGCTGTTCGATGTCGTGCTGGTGTTCCGCGCCACGGTGGCCGAGAAGACGATCGCGATGGTGCGCCGCCACGCACCGCAGGCATCGATCCTGTTCAACAACATGGACCTGCACTTCCTGCGTCTGCGGCGCGAGGCGGAGCTTGCCGGTGACGCGGCGGGGATCGCCGCCGCCGCGGCGATGCAGCGGCGCGAGCTGGAGGTGATCGGCAAGGTCGACTGCACCATCACCCCCTCGACCTTCGAGA
>Ga0181535_10003349_pt1 | contig 18705 bp, 13 predicted proteins | sample PEATcosm2014_Bin_44_FD_119774 | JGI IMG/M metagenome (GOLD analysis project Ga0181535, IMG submission 119774) | Peatland microbial communities from MTU Mesocosm Facility, Houghton, MI, USA - PEATcosm2014_Bin17_30_metaG | ecosystem: Environmental > Terrestrial > Soil > Wetlands > Peat | place... | reverse complement strand
CCGACCGCTCCATCCACTCTCTGGCCGAACTCACCCCGACTGCCTACGCCGCCAGGATGGCAAAGTAACCTATCCCCGGCTACCCAAACCCGTCAACCATGGTGTTGCCCGGGCGGACACGATTGATCTGCGACGAATAAACCATTTGGAATCATCACAAATGACTCCCTGGGGGGGCAGCCACAAATCGAATCAAAAAAATTAGTGTGGATTATTGCGGTGCAAGAAGGTCTAAGGAGTTCTCCCTGAACTGCATCGAGAACGCAACAGTCCTTTGTCACGGGTGGCAGCATAACGGTGGCTTTTGGGGACGACATTCCGTTCTATCCAGCAGCTGGTTCAAATAATGTCAGGACAACTCTAATTCAGCCTGGAGCATTCTGTTCACTACTTCCTTCATCTTGATCTGCGCCTTCCAATTGAGAAGGCGAGCGGCTTTTGCGGGGTCGGCATAGCTCATCATGATGTCCGTTGGCCGCAACAAAGACTGGTCATAATCGACAAACTCCTCCCAGTTCAAGCCGGCAGCCTGAAATGCATATTCTACAAATGACCTAAGGGAGTGACTCTCGCCGGTCGCGATGACAATATCTTCTGGGGTGCGATGCTGCATGAGCAACCACATAGCCTGCACATATTCAGGCGCCCAGCCCCAGTCTCGAACAATCTCAATATTTCCGAGTTTCAACTTCTCAGTATTTCCGCGCAGAATACGAGCAACACCTGAAATGACCTTACGGGTAACAAAGCGTTCACCGCGGAGCGGTGACTCGTGGTTGAACAAAATCCCGCTGCACGCAAAGATACCATACGCCTCGCGATAATTGGATACCAGCCAGTAAGCCGCGGATTTTGCCGCAGCATAGGGGCTTCGCGGGCGAAATGGCGTCTCTTCCGTGGCGCCCGTACACCCTATGTCCCCAAAGCACTCACTTGATGCCGCATTGTAGAGCTTACTTTCCTTCCCCGTGAATCGAATTGCTTCCAATAGATTCAATGTGCCTGTACTGATACTCTCCATTGTCTCCACAGGCTGTTCAAACGAAAGAGACACGGAACTTTGACCGGCCAGATTGTAAACTTCATCGGGGTTGGCCACAGCGAGGGAACTCAATACACTACGGAAATCGCCAAGAGAAGCCGAGATGAGATGAACGCGGTTCAACACTCCAACACGCTCTAGACGGTCAAAACGCACAGAGGCGACGTCGCGCGACGCTCCCCAGACCTCATAGCCGTGATCCAGGAGATGCTTCGCCAAATATGCCCCATCCTGCCCGGAAATTCCATAAACAAGCGCTCTCATGGCTTAACTAGAATCCTCGCGTAAATAGTGTAGGTCTGCTGCGCACAGATATTCCATGAAAACTGCCTGGCGCGAGCCTTGCCTCTCGAGATCCTCTGGCGTCTCTCGTCAGACGATTGCGCTACTCTCGAAATCGTATTATGGATACCTTGAACTCCTTAGCATCAAAATAAAAAGTGCTGCGTTGCCAGCGAAGGATCGCTTATTCGATTCAGGCGTGCTACCGCTGTGACCCGCGAGACATCACCGCCTCGTATATGCCGAGGTACGTCTTGGCGACATCAGCCCATGTGCCAACGGGGAAGGTCATGGTCTGTCCCCTATGGGCTGTGTCATAAAAGCTCTTAAGCCGGCGTTCGATTTCGCTGACCGTGTGGAGCGAAACCAGGTGCAAGCGGTCCGACGCGGGGTACCCTTTTGCGGCCCAGGGCAGATCTGAGAGGAGAAGTGGCAATCCCGCCGCCGCGGCCTCATAGATCGAAATACAGCCGCTCTCACCCTCACTGAGAAGAACGAATCCGCGCGCACCGCGGAGAATCTCACACTTCTTCTCTTCAGAGGCGTACCCAACGTATTGGACGAACTGATTATCGATCAGCTCGCGAAACTGCCGAAAGTACGGATCGTCGTCTGAAAATGGCTTCCCGACGAACACGACTGGCACATTGGCCTTTTTTGCGCAAGTGGCGAGGAGCACCGAATTCTTGCGCGGGCAGATTGTACCGACGCACACCAGGTAGTCGCCTTCGGGCTGGGCTCTCTTTAGTGCTTCGATGGCATGTGGCTCCAGACCATGCGGGACAAAGTGTCCCTTTTCCGGCGGCAGGCGATAGATCTGCCGAACCACGTCCCACTCATGGGGAGCGCAGTACATCATCGCATCTAGATCGCGATAAAAACTTAAGCTGTTATCGAAACGTGGCATAAGCGCCCTGGCCGCTCTTGTCGCGTACATCCGCATAAAAAGGCGATATTTGCTTTCTGACGCGACAACATCGAAAACCTCGGTCATGACGGTCTTACGGCCCTTTTGCTTAGCCAATTGGACATTACCGAGAGGGGGGCGCTGAAAGAAATGCATTAAATCACAGCTCTGACTTGAATCCCACCATCTTTCGGGTTCCACTTCAACGCCAAGCAAAGCCAGTTCTCTCATGAGCGACTCGATTACAGTCTGTATCCCGCCATGAGCCAGAGAGAACGGCAAACTGTGGGAGAAAATAACCTTCACTGAATACGCCTCACTCGGGCAGACGATATTGCCAACCCTGAGATCGCAGAGTCATCTATCCTTGCCCGTACGGTAGTTTCTATTTACACCTCAAAGCAGTTCCCTCGGAGTGGTGCTCAAGAGGCGTTGGTTCAGTATCATCGAATGGACTTTGCCTGGTCAACGATGTCCTGATAATAATCAAGGTGCATCCGCACGATGCGATCGAGGTTCCATCGTTCGCGAATCATCTGCTGGCCATATGTAACCAAGTCGAGCGCCCGCCCCCGATTGTGAACAAGTGCCAACATGGCTTGAGCGATTTCGGAAGGGCTCTCAATGTCTACCAATATGCCAGCTCGACCGTCTTCAAGGGTCCACGGCACTCCCCCGCTGGCACGACCGGCTATTACCGGGCAACCAGCCTGAATTGCTTCGCAGATTGCAATAGGGTGGGCCTCAATCCGGGAGGGGTGGACCCAGATATCGACCTGGCGGCCAAGTTCATTAAGGAACACTGAGTGCTGTTTGGCCCCGCGGAACTCGATGGGCAGATGGGCATATGCGGATGCCTTAGCTTCCCAGCCTGTTCCATAGACAAGCAGGCGGCTATTCGGCAGTTCCTTGTGGACTTCGACAAATGCATTTAGAGCTGCCCCCACGTTTTTGAGGCGCCCTGGAGATCCATAGCACCCGAAGGTTACGCAACCGGTCTTCGGAAAAGTCTCGGGCACCTGAACGGATTCCGGCAGGGGCGGGATCGCGTTGGGGATCACTCGGATTTCTCCACGAAAACCGTGTCTTTGCCTGAGGTAGGTTTCAACATAAGGCGATACGGCGATGATATGGTGGAACCGTTTGAAGATTGCCGACGTGTTCACAAGCCATCTGGCAGTTGAGGCATGGGCCAACGGGCCCCAGGTCCAATCCGAGCCGACCGTGGCACACTCCCATGCGGCATCATGTACAGTAAGCACCTTGGGCCCATCCCAGTCTGCAACTGCCCTGGCAGCCTCGAATGTCCAGTGCGCGTGAACCACGGAGGGATGGATTTCTTGAAGGTACTCGCCGATCCGATTTCGCTCCCGGTGCAAACCATCGACAATCCACGCGATCCTGCCACGCTTTGAGTACACAATCGCGCTTAGAGGGGACGATCGTACGTACAGTTCTTTGGCGCCACTAATCCCTCCTATCAGAGTGGTCTTGATCCCGCGTTTTGCAAATTCAGTGGCGAGTTGATGAATTGGGACACCGGGCGGGCCGCTCATTGCAGCCAATGCAGCCCCGCCGTCGCCCCCGACTGCTGGCCCCATGGTTGCAGGATCAAAATGTCCGGCCAACACGATATGTTGGTCAATTGCAGTGGCTTTATCCTTCAATGTCTTCCCGTCTGACCTTGCCCTCGGAATGTGCATCTCTTAACCGGTCGAGTATTGAGAGCAAAACCTGCACGCGTGTTCGTCATGGCGGTGGTCAGCCGAGGCGGTAGCTTGAACCTGTGCTGACCTGCTCCGTTCTTCTCATTCAGCCATGGATGCAGTTTCCCGATTTTGTTTGTAAACGAGTATAGCTTGTCGCCGCTGCCTTTCCTGCGATGTCCGCGAACTGCGCGGGCGCTCGGGGGGGGAGTCCTCGCCTCCGGCGTCCAGTATCAAGCGCACATCGCTGAGGTCGAGGAACCAGTAGGCGTTCAAGAGCGTCGCGCAGCTTTGCCTGAAGGTTCTCCAGATAGCCATTCAGCATAAGGCGGCCCGCGCTCTGCGATTAGCCGGTCCAGCACAGCCGGAGGGAAAATCCATACGATTGCAGGAGCAGGGGTTGGGGTGCGCTTTGCTTCCTGGTATCTCAGGAGAAGCACGCTTGTGTAATACCCGTCCTACTTTAACGGGAGGCAACGGTAAGGTATAAGTGTAGTGAAATAAAACAGATGAAAACGAACTGCGAGGTTGTAATGCTGTATCGCATTTGTAATGCATTCTTCTTGTAGTATCCCCACTTGCATGCTATGTTTGTATCATTCAAATTGGTATTCACGGGAACATTGGGTGTAGGAATTATTTTGTTCCCGAGCGAAGCAGCTAAGCGCCTCACAGGGATTTCAGGCGTGGTCTGCTTGAGGTCTCTATAGGCGTATGGGACCGACGGGGGCGAAGCCTGCCCTGAATCCCGCAGGCGGGACACCGAACCGCATCACAATCCTCTCCTTCCATTGCCACTTGCACGTTCTCTCCACGTGACAGGCGCGCCCTTAAGCCTCCGTGCGGCTTTCGACCCTTAACAATGACAATTCCAAAACCGAGATCGCGCACGATCAGCGTCCGTCTCTCAGAAGAGGAGTACGTCGCCCTCAGGAGGCTCTGCGCGACCACGGGCGCCCGAAGTGTCTCGGACATTACGCGCGACGCCGTAAATCTTCTCATGAATGGATCGCTTCGATCCGAAGCGCTAGGGGATTGCCTCGGCGAGGTTCGCGCTAAAATGAGTAGCTTGGATCAAAGGATCGAAGAGCTTGTGCAGGAAATGAATGCGCTCAAAGGGGCGGCAAAGAATGAAAGTGCCGGCGCCCGCGCGTTAAGCGGCGAGATTCAACAAGTGGTCCGCGCGGGTCAGCACGAGGACGGTTGAACTTGATTCAGGACCTGCGCCCCGGGCTACTTAAGTGCATCGGATGCCGCTTGTCAGTGGAGCCGGTGAATCGAGTTGCGCGCTGTTATACTCGCTCGGGGATCGCCAACTCGGAATTTGGTGTTTTCGTGTGCCGGGCTTAGGGAGATGTGGGGCCTTCTAAGAAGACAGAACATTACTTAGAAGGAGCAGGAGCGATTCGCAATGTTGAAATGAGTGCCGGGGCCTTAGGCGCCTTGGCAGTAGAGCGATTTCCGACGAATCTATGTCAGCAAGGGGATGCGTGATTTGAAGTCCAATCTGCCGAATGAAAATGCTGAGTACGTGTCAAGACCAGTTTCAATCTGTGTAATCGGGTCCGGCTATGTGGGTCTCGTCGTGACAGTTTGCTTTGCCGAAATGGGCCACCGGGTCATCTGCGTAGACAACGACGAAAACAGGATCAAGACCCTCCGCGAAGGCGGCGTACCCATCTACGAAGAGCATCTTCCCGAACTGCTGGCCAAACATCGAGGCCACGGCGTGGAATTCACCTCGGATCTGGGTAGCGCTGTCGAACGGAGCGAAGTGGTTTTCATCGCCGTTGGCACTCCCCAGGGCGATACCGGCAGTGCCGATCTCTCGTATGTTGAGGCCGTTGTTTCTGAAATCGCCCGATCGGTCAGCGGGTACAAGGTAATTGTTGAGAAGAGCACGGTGCCGGTCTACACCAACGAATGGGTTCGTCGTGTATTGCACCGTCACGGCGTAGCCCCGCAAAGCTTCGACGTAGTGTCAAACCCCGAGTTCTTGCGCGAAGGCACGGCCATCCTCGACTTTCTGCATCCTGATCGCATCGTGGTGGGCGCCAACGCGGAGCGTTCGGCCGATTTGCTTCGGCGCATCTATGAGCCGCTGACCGGAGGCAGTTACTACGCCCAGGCCGATGCATTACCGGGGAACTGCAGCGCGTCCCGTCCGGCTAAGTTGCTGGTTACCTCGGCGCAAAGCGCGGAGATGATCAAGCACGCCTCCAATGCGTTTTTGGCACTGAAGATTTCTTTTATCAACGCAGTGGCGAACCTGGCTGAGGCAGTAGACGCAGACATCGAAGAGATAGCTGCCGGTGTAGGCCTCGACAGCCGCATCGGCCCCAAGTTTCTGCGCGCAGGGTTGGGCTATGGAGGGTCGTGTTTTCCAAAAGACGTGGCCGCCTTCCACTGGGTTGCCCAACAAAAGGGCGTGGATTTCAGATTGCTCGAGGATGTCCAGAGAATCAACGAAACGCAGAAGGACATTTTCTTCAACAAGGTACTCTCGGCGCTTTGGACTCTGCGGGGCAAGCGGCTCGCGGTTCTCGGCCTGGCCTTCAAGGGCGGTACCGACGATATTCGAGAGTCTCCGGCCATTGACGTCATCAAGAAGCTGCTGGATGCCGGCGCGACGGTTACCGCCTACGATCCGGCAGCCATCGAGGCCGCCAAGAACGCCCTGCCGCATTCGGACAAACTTCACTTTGCGGCGGGAGTCTACGAAGCGGCCAGGGACGCCGACGCTGTCTTGATCCTGACCGACTGGAAAGAGTTTGCCGCACTCGACCTTGTCCGGCTCAACCGGGAGGTTCGTTTTCCGATCGTGATTGACGGGCGGAACCTTTACGCCCCCCAGAAAATGGCCGATCACGGTTTCACGTATGTGAGCGTGGGACGGCCCGCTGCGTACCAGGCCCAGCAAGGCAAACCGCGCACGATGACAAGGTAGTGGTAGCCGGCATTCGGGGATGCTCCTTTTGTAGCCGAGCTGGTCAATCCGCCCGCCTAATCATTAGATTTGGAACTTCGACCTATGACGACACGTGTACTTGTGACCGGCGCCGCAGGATTTCTTGGTTCTCACCTGACAGATCGATTGTTGGCCGAAGGCCACTCTGTTTTGGGAGTCGACAATCTCTCGACGGGATATCTCGATAACCTGGCTCACCTTTCCGGTGAACAGCATTTTCATTTCGAGCAGCGCGATATCTGCCAGCCTTTTGATCCGGGTGCGGTGGACTACGTGTTTAACATGGCCTCCCCAGCCAGCCCGCCCGAGTATCTTCGCCTGGCTATCGAAACTCTGAGGGTCGGTTCGATTGGCGTTGAGAATACGCTGGAAATCGCGTCCAAGTATGGCGCCGGTTATTTGCATGCGTCAACGTCCGAGTGCTACGGCGATCCGCATCAGCACCCGCAGCGGGAGGACTACTGGGGAAACGTTAACCCCGTTGGACCTCGTTCGGTCTACGACGAAGCGAAGCGATATGCCGAGGCGCTGGTGATGGCTTACCATCGATCGCGCGGAGTCAACACTCATCTGGTTCGGATCTTCAATACCTATGGTCCCCGGCTTCATCCCAGCGATGGCCGCGTGATCTCAAACTTTATGATGCAAGCTCTTCGCGGCGAGAATCTGACTGTTTATGGAGATGGCAGCCAGACGCGCAGTTTCTGCTATGTCGATGATCTGATTGAAGGAATCATCAGGCTCTCTCGCTGCAGCGAGCACTTGCCGGTCAATATAGGGAATCCAAATGAATTTACGATCCTGGAATGTGCGCAGGCCGTATTAGAGGTCACCGGTTCGGCGAGCGAGATTTGTTTTGAAGATCTGCCTATGGACGACCCTACCCGGCGCTGTCCCGACATAGAAAAGGCCCGCCGACTGCTTGGCTGGGAGCCGCAAGTTCAACTCCGGGAAGGCCTGCAAAGGTCGCTCGATTTTTTTAGAGGCAAGATCGACATTCGCGTCTCTGTCGCCTGAAATCACTTTTGGGGAGCTGCTTGCCGCTCGATTCCAGGAACCGAGCGCGAACGATTTCGATCAGTTTTGTCGCGCCGCGCGCGTTGCATCCATGACTTTCAGCCGCAAGTAGTTGAAATCGAGATTGAAGCTTAGAGATATTCACTTGTCCAATCGGCGCCACGGCGCTCTCGAATTGTCGAGCGGAATGGAAATTGTTCCGGGCGGCACATTAGATAAGAACCGCTGAATAACCAGTGATCACGGGGTAAGGACAGAAAATGAATAACAGTCTACGACATAACTTCTGGAGTTATGGCCTCAAGTTGTTATGCGGAATGGCCTCGCATCGGTTTGCGGCGGGTGCGATCATCGCTCTGCTGGTCGGATTTATCGTTATTCAACACGGTGATTGCCAAACCCCTGCAGAGATTCCCCAGAATTCGATTCATGTGGACGTGCCTGACACGGTGGATCAAGGGGGGATGTCCGATCAACTGGACGACGCCGCGGCAGATATCCAGACAATTCACGCAGCGCCGGCTGGGAGTCAAGATCTTACGGTGATGTCCGCGGATCAGATTATCGCGATTCTGAAGCAAGACGCGGGAATGCTGGCAACGGTCAAGGGGGCGGCTGCCCAGCGGCTGGCTGTGGACCCGAGCACAATCACGGATGAGCAGATCTACAGTCAGCTTCAACACGATGCAAACCTGCGAGCGCAGGCCACCGAGGTACTTAACGACAACGGCTACAGTACGGTCGCAGAAGCTTCAAGCAGAGGATCGAATGGCAGCGCCAACAAACAGGCACCTTCACGTCAAACAGAAGCCCCTGCCCGGCCTGAACCTTATACTGAGCTTGACGCACCACGAGCACAGAATCAGAATCCCCCTTACGCCAACGTACCATCGCTAAGAGATCTTTACTCCCAGCTGCCCTCTGAGCCCGAAAAGCTGAGTCGCTTCGGAAGCGGATTGTTCCGTCCCGGTGCAGGAAACACAGCCGATATGCCGATGGATCTGCCGATGGGTTCCGACTATGTTTTGGGGCCGGGAGATGATCTGGTCGTGAATCTCTGGGGCGGCCATTCTTCCCGGTTGCTCCAGGCCATTGATCGTCAGGGACAGATTGCTTTGCCGGAAGTGGGCACGATCACCATCGCAGGCCTCACCATCGCACAGGCCCAGGACGCGATACAAAAAGCTCTGAGGACGCAGTTCCAGGGCGAGCACGTGGAAATCTCCCCAAGTCGTATACATACAGTACGGGTCTACGTGGTTGGCGATGTGCAGAGGCCGGGTGCATACGACATCAGCGCATTATCCACGCCGCTGAACGCGTTGTTCGCAGCCGGTGGCCCGACGAGCCGCGGGTCATTGCGCACTCTGAAACAGTATCGCGGAGATCGCCTGATCGCCGAAGTGGATATTTATGACCTTCTGCTACGAGGAGTTCGCACGGGTATAAACAGAATTCTTCCCGGCGATACAATCCTAGTTCCTCCAATCGGTGCGCAGGTCTCTGTATCGGGAATGGTCCGCCGCCCAGCGATTTATGAGTTAAGGGGAGGGGAAACGCTGAGCGATTTGCTCGATCTAGCTGGTGGAGTACTTGTGTCCGGAAGCATGAAGCAGATCAATGTTCAGAGGATTGACGCCCACCAGGGCCGGACAATGTTGAGCGTGCAACTTCCGGATGATCGGAAGGACGCTAAACAGAAGCTGGCTGCTTTCAAGGTGCAAGACGGAGATAACCTGCAAGTAACTCCGATCTTGCCCTACAACGAACAGACGGTCTACATAGAGGGACACGTCTACCGCCCCGGCAAGTATCCCTATCACGAAGGCATGACGATCAATGATCTTTTGCACTCCTATCAGGATGTGCTTCCTGAACCGGCCGATCGCGGCGAGATCATCCGCTTGCAAGCCCCGGATTTCAGGCCGAAGACGATTGCCTTCAATCTCTCCAGCGTTCTTGTTGGAAATGATCCGATTCCTCTGAATTCGTTTGATGTAATCCACATATTCGGCCGGTATGAAGGCGACCCGCCTAGAGTCAGTATTCGCGGAGAAGTCCTTCGCCCGGGCCAATATCCGCTTTCTCAGGGCATGACCGCAGGCGAATTGGTGAATATGGCTGGAGGCTTCAGGCGCAGCGCCTATCGTGAAGAAGCAGATCTTACCAGCTATGTTGTGCAGGACGATCAGAAAGTGCAGACAACTCACAGCATAATTGCGGTCGAAAAGGCGTTGCAAGGAGACAAGAGCGCCGATGTCGTGCTAAGACCCGGTGACGTAGTAGGCATAAGGCAAATGACCGGGTGGAAAGACATTGGAGCCTCGATAACCGTGCAGGGCGAGATCACGTATGCTGGAGTCTATGGGGTAAACGACGGTGAGCGCCTTAGTTCGGTACTGAAGCGCGCAGGCGGGTTTCGTGAAGGCGCCTATCCGGCCGGTGCGATTCTGGAACGTATTCAAGTTCGTGAACTGGGTGAAAAGGCCCGGCAGGAGATGATTCAGCGTCTTGAGGCCACTACTTACCGTGTGCAGCCGGGAATGTCACAAGCGCAAGATCAATTAAGTCTGCAGCAGTCAATGCAACAGCAACAGCAGCAAATTCTGGAAGAGCTGCGCAGGCGCCCAGCCGGCGCGCGACTCGTGATTAACATTGCACGGGACATCAATGCGTGGGAGAATACCTCGGCTGATATCGAAATTCGCGCAGGCGACACGCTGACCGTACCCAAGCGACCTGATTTCGTGACGGTTATGGGCCAAGTGTACAACGCTACTGCGATTACCTATCGCCCTGGAAAGAAACTCAAATGGTATTTAGATCGAGCGGGTGGCGTGTCGCGGTCCGGAAACAAGAAAGATCTTTTTGTGGTGCGGGCGGATGGCTCGGTCGTAGGCAATGGCGGTAGCTGGTCCGGTCGTAACATCATGAATGTTCGAATGTATCCCGGAGATTCAATTGTCGTTCCAGAGAAGATTTACGGTGGCTCCCTGATCTGGAGAAACATGATGTCTCTGGCTCAAGTCATGTCATCGGTATCGATTGCTGGTGCCGCTGCGGGAGCCTTTTGATCAATTGGAGGTACGACTCTGCCCCGTCGTACCTCCGAAGGGTGCGGCGAAGCTGCGGCCGCAGGTCTATATCCCTTGTTTGTGCATCACCTTGTGAGGAACGCACGTGAGTAACCCGAAGACAGACAACGAGACACTTCTGGCATTGGAATTCGACTCTGAAGAGTCCGGTAAGCCGCTCGTCGAATACGTACGGTTGCTGTGTGGGAAGCTCGAGATTCTTTGGCTGAATAAATGGTCAATAGTCCTTACGAGCATCTTAGGTTTTGCTATTGCCGCCGGCGTTTCGTTGCTAATGCCGGCGAAGTATGTGGCTACGGCGTATTTTTTGCCTCCTGATATGAACCCAGCCTCCGGAATGGACCTGCTCATTGGCATGAAGACCGGCGGTGCCGCGATGGGCGGTATGGGAACCATGTTCAATGACATGTTTGGCACGAGGACGCCTGGCCAGTTGTACTTCCAGGAGATGCAGAGCCGTTCCGTCGAAGACAGCCTTATCAAAAGACTCGACTTGAACCGGGTTTACAAAGCGGCACAAAAAGAGGCAGCTCGCAAGGCACTTGAAGGAAGCACGAAATTCAATGAAGATCGCAAGAGTGGCATTCTGAGCGTACAGGTGACGGACAAAGATCCGACACGCGCGGCGGCTATCGCTAACGGCTACGCGGAAGAACTGGGGCGGTTTCTCTCTGACATTGACTCTGCGGCTGGACGGCGAGAACGCGAATATTTTGAAGTGCAACTGGTGATCGCGCGAGAGCAACTAGAACGGGCATCCAAGGCCCTCGGAGAGTTTTCCGGCAAGAACTCAGTACTGGATCTTCCTCTGCAAGATAACGCCGCCATTAGCTCGGCTGCGGCTATCCAGGGGCGGTTGATCGCCGAAGAGGCCCAGCTAGATGGGCTTTTGCAGATTTACACCGAGAACAACGTACGGGTAAAAGAAACTCGCGCGCAGGTTGCCAGGTTGCAACGTCAACTAGAACAAGTGCAGGGAAAGAGAGCCGCCTCCAGTGCCCCTGCGTCCACGAATACGGGGGGAGGCGGCTCTGCTGATGACTCGTCATCAAAGATGGAACAACTGGCAGGGTTGTCCACCGAATACATGGATCTGTACCGCGAAGCGAAAACCGCTGAATCGATGGTTGAGACGCTGACTCAACAGTATGAGATCGCCAAGTTGGAAGAGACCAGACATATTACGAAAGTTCAATTACTTGATCCGGCACAGCCGCCAGAACTGAAGACATTCCCAAAGCGCGGTCGCATGTCCATCATCGGCATGTTTGTCGGATTCCTGATTGGAGTCGGATATGTTCTGGCAAGAAACTGGTGGCAAACCACAAGCGAAGACAACGAATGGAAGAAGTTACTACGCTCCATCTGGAACAGATTTACTTTGCGCAGGGATCAGGCGGGAGTTCTCACTGAGCGCTGAGGGCCTTGGGTATCTTGCTCCTGCTCTCGCATAACGTACCTCGTTTCAAAGTCGAATCGTATGCATTTATTCTATCTTCTGGACGGATTGACAATTTCTTATAGAAAGCAGACGACCATTCTTGATGAACTCGTTCGTGTGCTTGCAGCTTCGTGCTCGATGCAAGCTGAGTTATGACCTATCCATTCGCACTAGATCAGGAGCCGATGCAAGGGCACGAAGAGAGCATAACGAGGTCAACGGGGAGGGCTCTAGGATGGAATTATCTTGGCTCATTCGTTCGTCTGATCTTGAACTTCGGTATCAACATCCTTTTGGCACGCCTGCTGGGGCCGAGACCATTCGGTGAACTCGCAGTAGCGCTCCTTTTGTTCGGCCTCGGAAATCTACTTGCAGGAATAGGGGTATCATCGGCATTAGTGCAGAAGGCGGATATCAGCAGCCGCGATATTCGTTTCTGCTTTACGGGTCAAATGATCGTAGGCTGTGCGGTGTCACTGCTGCTGGTTCTCAGTGCGCCAGTGTGGGCAGCATTTTTTCATCAGCCTGAATTAACACTATTGCTGCGCATCCTGGCCCCTCTTTTCCTATTCCAAAGCTTTGGAACGATTGCGACCGCGCTTCTGAATCGTGCGCAGAATACACGCCCGATTCAGATAGCGTCTATTGTCTCGTATACCGTAGCGTTTGCCGGCATTGCAGCGCCCATGGCGCTTCTCGGCTGTGGCGTTTGGAGCTTGGTGGCTGCGTACCTGGCCCAGGCATTTGTGAATGCTCTGATCGTGTACGCATACGCGAGGCATTCGTTGGTCCCTCTTTTGCATCGCGATAGTGTCTCTCTTTTCCGGTTTGGCTTCTCAGTGCTAGGTGCAAACATCTGCAACTGGGGCATCAGTAATTTAGATAATGCAGTTGTCGGCAGGGTATCGGGTCCTGTTGCACTCGGACTTTACAGCAGGGCATTCAATCTGGCCGCAATACCTGCCGAGAGTGTCATCGGGAATCTTCTTCAAGTGTTACTACCGTCGTTTTCACGCATTCAGGCGGACACAAAGCGCTTGGCCCGAATATATGTGACTGCGGTGGGTGTTGTAGCGATGGTGTTGTTGCCGCCACTCTGCGCAATGGCAACTGTCCCGGGTGTAATTATCCTTGGTCTTTACGGCACAAAGTGGGTAGGGGCCGTATGGCTTTTTCAACCCTTGGTACTCGCGATTCCGGTGAATGCGATGATGGCACTCTCTGGACCTACGCTGGCCTCGCGCGCGAAGCCGCATATGGAGATGCGGCTCCAGTTTGTAGTTCTATTGATTGCGATCGCTGCGTATTCTATCAGTGTGCGGTATTCGGTACTATGGCTTAGTTGGACCGTACTTGCTGTCTATATAGTCCGCTTTGTGGCTCTGACCGAAGTCACACTACGTGAGATTGGCGCCCGGTGGGGTGACTTAGCTCGGACTGTGTGGCCCGCGCTTGTCCTTGCTGCGGTTGCCGCTAGTTCGGCGGGGCTGATCAACTTGATGCTTCCACTAACAGCGATGTGGGTCCGCCTGGTAATTGTGGCTACAGGTGCTGCTCTATCAACGGCTATCTGTCTATTTGCTGGAAGGAGGCCTTTACTACGGCCCATCTTTCGGAACTTACCGCAAATAGAAAACCTTATGCACGCAAAATTAGCGCAATTCCATTTGTGAATCGCGGAGGAATCTTCTGTGGCGGATGCATCTGGCTCTCAGCCAGTTTCTAGTGAGCCTGTCTTTGTAGTTTCAATGATGCAAAGACATGGCGAGACTGGCGTGCAGACTCACCTCAATGAAGTTTTGAAATATTTGAAAGCACGAGGGCATGAGGCGCATTTTATTGGCGCAGTAGAATCTGTGAGGGAGCGGCTTGTGGCGCGCCTGCTTTCAGGAGTGCTACGCCGTGCAATTCACTTACATAGTCAAGCAGTCCATTATTTGCTGGACTGTATTTCTTTCTATGCCATACGCGCAGAACTTAGGCGCAGCCTGATGGGACGCTCCTCGTGGATTGTATACGCGCAGGACACGCGATGCGCCTCCGCAGCTCTCTCCCTCAAGACGGGAAAGAGTCAACGTGTCGTGCTTGCAGTTCACTTTAATGATTCTCAAGCAGATGAGATGGCAAACCGCGGTGTTCTCGATCATGGCGATTGGTTGTACCGTTTGACGCAGAGGCGAGAGCGTGAGGCGTTAGAGAGAGTAGACGGAGTTGTATTCTTCTCTCGTTTCATGGAGCAACAGATATTACGGCAGGGGGTGGAGCCTCGGAGCAAAGTGGTGGTTCCAAATTCAGCCGCCGAGCCTACACCAGATCTTCACGCCGAGCCCCGTGATCTAATAGCTATTGGTTCGCTGGAACCGCGCAAGAACCAATCCTATCTTCTGGATGTGATCCATGAAGCAGCATTGCGTGGCCATCTCTATACTTTGACCTTGGTCGGCAGTGGAGAGGACCGCACCCGCTTGGAAGACATTGCGCGGACTCTCGGTTTAGAAGACCAGGTGTTTTTTACAGGTACGCATCCCGCTGCGTCCTCTCTGCTAGCGGCACATAAGGCGTTAGTGCATGCTGCAAAGATAGAGAATCTTCCAATCGCATTGATTGAAGCTCTTGCGGCAGGAAAACCGATTCTAGCGCCGCGTGTCGGTGGGATTCCCGAGATCTTCTCCGACGGTGTTGAAGGATTCTTTTGGCCACTCGATGATCCAGCGACTGGCGCCGCAATGCTCATTCGCATTATGGAAGACAAGATGCTTCACGCAACCATGTCATCAGCGGCTAGCATGCGGTACCAGACACACTTTGCGCCTGACCTGATCTTTCCGAAGCTGCTCTCATTTCTTTGCGAAATGAAACCACTACCATCATCGAGCAGGAGCGAGTACATATGAGATTGAGGAAAAATAGACTTTGAGAATGATCGCGCGTCGACAGCAAACCGCAAGTATGCCCAAGGAACAAAAGTAGAATGCAACTTCTTTATCTGCCAATTCTGATTCTCGCGGCGATCATCTTTGCTGGGGTCTCGCTCTTCTTTGCGTCCAGACCTCTGCGAGGCGCGGTTTTGGTGCTGGCAGCTTATCTTTATGAGATATTGATCGTTACTGTCCCCCCAATTCCTATAGGAGTGCTGATCTACCCGGCGGACATCGTAGCTGTGCTGTTATTTGTGGCTGCGATACTTCGCTATGCGGTGGGCAAGACTAAGCCGAAGGGCATGCAACTGATCCCGATTGCTCTTTTCGTACTCTTTTCCATCTGCATGGTTCGCGGCCTTGGCGTGTATGGATTGAAAGATGCGGGCAATGCTGGCCGGGAATTCTTCTATTTCCTTTCCGGAGTATTCTACTTCTCTACTTTCAACCTAAGCTCGCGGCTTTTGAAGCGGTTGGTGACCCTATGGATGGCCACCAGCATGGTCATGGTGGGTATCGCAGTATTCCGCTGGCTTGCCACCGTGGCTGGCCTTGGCATTGTGGCGCAGTGGAACAATGTTGGGGATACTAGTATCCGAGTTTTGGCCGCGGAGAAGGCTCTTTTCCTGGCTATGGCATTCTTTGCTTCTCTGTTCATGAACGTGTCGAAGACGGGGCCTCAATGGCAACGCAAGGCATTTTACCTGCTCGGGCCGGTAATCCTGTTGCTGCAACACCGGACTGTGTGGGTGGTGATGATCATTGGAGTTCTATGGCTTGGGTTGCAGGATGTTCGTTTCCGAAAGAAGGCGATTGGTGCAATCGCAGTAATGGCAATTATTGGAATTGTGCTGACCGCATTTCTGTTTGGACATCAAACGGAAATCGCTACAGCGTCATTACAGAACTCTGCGACTAATGATGATACCTTCCTATGGCGGGTGGCGGGATGGTATCAGTTGTTGTTCAATAATCCGAACCTGAACATGCTAAATGGCACTATCGGGCAGCCCTTCGGGGCTGGGTTCGATCGAGTGATAGCAGGCGCTGTTATTGATGTCGCACCACATAATTGGTACGTGCAAACGTTTCTTCAACTTGGCATTGTCGGATTGTTTCTGGAGATGCGCATGTATATGCTTGGAATTCGTCGCATAAATCGAATGCCGGTGCAATGGCAGAAATGCATGTACCCGGATGCGCGGTTTTGGTCGCTGATGCTGCTCCTTCAGTTGGTGTTCTTTTTTTCATATTCCGCGTCTTTTGTGCAGTCGATTCTTACAGGTCTTGCAATCGCAGGCCTGCGGCTGAAGCCGCGACGTTCGGCGTCGAAGCACCTGACTGTGCCAGAGCCGCCAGGCGAGCTGGCATAGCTGCACTGGGCGCTTTTTGACTGGCTATCGAGAAGTTCTTCGCTGAAAAGTCGGAGAAGAAAAATTGCTGCAGGATGCACTATAAGCGTGTTTCTCGGGCTATCAAGACATTTCCTATCCGATGATTGTGTTCCTTTTCTGAAAGGAAGCAAGTCCTTAGCAATCCATGAATATTCACCGAGTCTACGAGTCCTTTTTTCGCCATTTCCGCCGCCGCCGGTGGGCTATGTTTTCCGCACGATTCAAGGTAACCGAGCACACGCGGATTATCGACATTGGAGGCGTCTCCGCGCAATGGATGAGAATGGAGCCGCGGCCAAATGTTACGCTGGTCAACATCACTCCGGAAAGCAACTGCCCGCTGCCGCAGGTGATTGCCGATGGTCGGTTACTACCATTTGCTGATAACGAATTCGACATTGCATTCAGCAACTCGGTCATTGAGCATGTGGGGGATACAAAATCGCAGAAGGCTTTTGCCAACGAGGTGATGCGCGTAGCACAACATTTCTGGGTGCAAACGCCGAACCGCTGGTTTCCAGTCGAGCCGCACTTCATTACGCCTTTTATCCATTGGCTCCCGAAGGCGCTTCGGCACCGGGTTGTGCGCTACTCGATTTGGGGCATTCTCACTAAACCGTCGCCAGAATATTGCCGCATGATAGTCGATGAAATCAAACTGCTAGGCCCTAAAGAGTTGACTAGCCTCTTTCCCGGCGCAACTCTGATTCGGGAGCGCTTTGCAGGATTGACAAAATCTCTCATCGTAACGCGGTGACTCAGGAGCCTCTCACGCAATGCACGCACGGATAGCCGCTCTATTGACTTGCTACAACCGCAAGGCCACTACACTGGCCAGTCTCGATCGCCTATTTGGCCAGAAGTTGGCTCCGGGGTTGACGGTCTTTTTGGTGGACGACAACAGCCCTGACGGCACTGCCGCCGCGGTTCACGCGCGGTTTCCGCAAGTGCGGGTGCTGCAGGGCAATGGCAACCTATTCTGGTGCGGTGGCATGCGGCTTGCCTTCGATGCGGCACTGAAGGATGATTTCGATTTTTATATTTGGCTGAATGACGACACATTTCTAGAACACGATGCAATTGAGCGCCTGCTGAAGGCATACCAGTCGATAGCCGCCGGCGGGCAAGAGGCCGCAATCGTGGTAGGATCCACGCGCGATCCGGAGACCGGCGCACTCACATACGGCGGTATAGTCCGCAGCAGCAGGATTCATCCGATAAAATACCGATTGCTGGAGCCTGGGGACAGACCCATTCAGTGTGACACCATGAATGGCAACTTTGTTCTTGTTCCGCGGGCCGTAGTTACGTTGGCACATAATCTGAGCGCTGAGTTTCAGCACGCCCTCGGTGACTTCGATTACGGTCTGCGAGCGCGAAAAGCAGGTTGCACTGTTTGGGTTGCGCCTGGTTTTATCGGAACCTGTGCATGGAATGCCATCACCGGAGGATTCCTTGACACGCGATCGTCATTTCGTAATCGCTGGCAGCATATGATGAGCAACAAAGGGCTTCCGCCGGGCGAGTATCTGACGTACGTACGTAGGCATGGAGGACCGTTGTGGCCGCTATTCTGGGCATTACCATATGTGAGGGTTGTGTTCGGATTGCTGAGAAGGAACAGAGAGATATGCACAGCCTGAACTTTCTGGGCGCGCGCCGATCCACGACTCAACCTCGGCGTTCGAGAAGGCACGGTTGGGTTACCAGCTTAGACGATTTGATCAGTTATTCAGTAATGGATGCGTGGCTAATCTAGTAGCGCCCGCGCTAGTCATCATCGAGTGACCAGCCCAATGCGCTAACCGTGGATTAGGGAGCCTCTGCATAAGTGGATGTTTTGAAAGGGCACGGCTTCAAAGCCTGCGAAATAACTCGACCCGGTGAAGGGTACGGGCTTCAGCCCGTACACAAACCTCGCAAAAATGAAAGTGG
>Ga0181535_10003347_pt1 | contig 18713 bp, 13 predicted proteins | sample PEATcosm2014_Bin_44_FD_119774 | JGI IMG/M metagenome (GOLD analysis project Ga0181535, IMG submission 119774) | Peatland microbial communities from MTU Mesocosm Facility, Houghton, MI, USA - PEATcosm2014_Bin17_30_metaG | ecosystem: Environmental > Terrestrial > Soil > Wetlands > Peat | place... | reverse complement strand
TTTGTCGCCAATGTCGCGCACGAATTGCGTACGCCTCTCACCGCTATCCGCGGGTATGCCGAAACGCTGCTGGAAGGGGCTTTGGAAGACCAGGAAAACAACCGCCGGTTTCTTGAAATCATCAAAGCCCACGCCATCCGCCTGAATAATATCTCGTCCGATTTGCTGGCGCTCTCGGAACTGGAATCGGGTAGAGCCCGGCGGGAGCCCGAGCCCGTTTCGGTGCGTGGGGCAATAGAGTCTGCGATGCGCACCCTGGAGGCGGAAGCGCGCTTGCGCAGCGTCAGCCTGGTCTCAGGCCCCATGGAGGATGCACAGGTGCTCGGGGACCGCCTCCAGATGGAGCAGGCACTGGTGAATCTGCTCGATAACGCCGTTAAGTTCAACCGGCCGGGTGGCGAAGCGCGAATGGAAGTCGCCTGCACCGACGACGGGCACGTTAAGATCACCCTCGCCGATACCGGCATCGGCATTCCTCACGACGACTTGCCGCGTATCTTCGAACGATTCTATCGCGTGGATAAAGCCCGCTCGCGCCAGGTGGGCGGAACCGGCCTGGGACTCTCGATCGTCAAACACATCGTCGAGCGCGCCAACGGCACCATCAGCGTCGAAAGCCAATTGGGTAAAGGCTCCACGTTCACGCTGATGCTCCCCGCGGCATGAAGCTCGCACCACGAACCGATCGTTACTGCCGTCAGCCGTGCTTGCCAATCCTCAACGTTCCCGGTCTTGCTCGTCACTTATCACTCGCCACTGTTCTCAAGCCACCTTGTTTCCAGAGTGCAGGCCGCACTCTTTCTTGGTGGCTTCTTCCCACCACCATCGCCCCTCTCGCTCGTGCTGACCGGGCAGAACAGCTCGCGTGCACGGTTCGCATCCAATGGAGATGAATCCCCGCTCGTGCAATGAGTTATAGGGAACATCGTTTTCGCGGATGTAGTCCCAAACCTGCTTGGAACTCCAATTGGCCAGGGGGTTGAATTTCACGAGTTCATGTTCCGGGGTGGAGAAGGTGGCATCCGCCTGCACTACCGGAACGGACGCGCGAGTTGAGGGGCTCTGGTCGCGGCGCTGTCCAGTGACCCAGGCGCTCATGGTGCTGAGCGCTCGCCGCAGCGGCTCGACCTTGCGAACGCCGCAACATTCCTGGTGGCCGTCCTTATAAAACGAAAAGAGGCCTTTTTCGCGCACTAGTCCTTCCACCGCGTCCGGCTTAGGAAAGAAAACCTCAATCGGAATCTCGTATCGCTCCCGAACTTGGTCGAGAAAGCGCAACGTCTCGGGATGGAGACGCCCTGTGTCGAGCGAAAACACTCGGAACTTGGCCCCCAGCTTTGACGCCAGATCGACCAGAACTACGTCTTCAGCACCGCTGAAGCTAATGCCGACGCTGGGAGAATACATCTTAAACGCCAGAGCCAGAATATCCCTCGGATGCCGTTGCGCATAGGCTTCAGCCAGTTCCGAAAGACTTGCTACTTCAAGTGGCATAGTTGTTGTTTTCCTTTTCTAGTTGTAAGTGAGTGCGAGTCCCGACGGAAACGGGAAATTAGAGACTCGAAACTGGAAATTAGAAAATCGCGGGCTGCCTCTCGATTTTCGAGCTTCGAGTTGCTAACTGACAATTTCTAGTTTCCGGTTTCGAATTTCCCGCTTCTAATTTCCAATTTCGATTTTCCAGTTTCGAATTTCGATCTTCCAGTTTCCGTATTTCCCGTCTCCCGCGGTTAGCCCACGAGTAAACGGGCGCCCAGGGAAAAATAGAGAATCGAAAACAGCCAACTGAAATAACGTTCGGGAATTATCCGTGTCAGCCGGCTGCCCAAAACTACTCCGGGGAGAGAGCCCACGACAATGTGGAGGAAAAGGCCGCGATCGAAGTGGCCCATCCGCATGTGCAGGGACCCCGCGAGCGCCATGGTCGCGAGTCCATAAAGAATGTCCGTTCCCACTAACTCGCCGAGGGGATAAGGCGTAAGGAGCAGCAGGAATACCATCAGCAAGCTGCCGCTGCCAATCGAAGTTAACGCGACAAGGAATCCCACTAGCGCGCCCACCGCCACCAGTTTCAGCCGGGCGCTGATCGCGGGCGCGTCAACCCACGTCTGGGGAGGCTTGATCTTTCCCATCCGGACGAGGGGCAGCAGGATGGACACACAGAACAGCGTTACGCCCAATACCAGGCGGAGGAAATGGTCCAGTTCCGATTCTGCTAACCTCGCCTTCAAGAAGCTGAGCAGAAGAATCCCGCCCATTGTGCCCGGCACGGTCCCGACAATCAGGAACGCGGCAAGCCGCCAGCGCACTTGGCCCAGGCGGCGGTGCTCAAACACTCCCAGCAACTTGGTGCAAGCGCCGTTGATGATGTCAGTCCCAATCAACGTTACGGCGGGATAAGGCGTCAGCACCATCAACAGCGGAGTTAGCAACACGCCGCCGCCGGTGCCGGTCAGCCCAATCAGTATCCCCGTAATGAACCCGATGATCGTGATCAACATTTGATCCTGCGATTGCCAACCAAAAGCAAAACGCCCGCTGCGGCTATTCCGTCAGCGGGCGTCTCAGGTCTTTAAATCCGGTCAGGTGGTCTTACAAATCCCTATTCCCTGAAGACAGAGCACCGCTGGCGGATGGCGTACAACAACACATCCTGCGCGCGTCAATACTCTTCACGGAATGGAGATTCGTGGCCATGGGTGCAAGAACAGTCAGCCTACCACGCGGTTTGAGACGCGTCAATATTCTTGAGGACAAAAGGTCACTCGGGCAGGTTCGCGACCCTAAGGAACCACCGGTTGCCCCAACCCACCAATGAGCAGCCACAGGTTATTCCCCCAACACCTTGGACATCACGATACAGTGGCACTCGAACCCAGCTTTCAAGGGCTGGGAAGGGTGGAATTCCTCCGTAGCCATTTCGATATAGCCGCGCTTGCGGTAGAAGGGCAGCAGCTCCGGACGAAGGCTCAAGACCAAGAGGTCCATCGCCGTGCAGCCTTGTTTGCGACAATGATCTTCCGCCGCCTGAACCATCGCGAGCCCGAGGCCTTGACGCTGGTGCGCGGGATCAACGGCGAGCATGCCGAAGTATCTGCGTTTTCCTCGAATCTCGATGTAGACCGAGGCGAGAACACCTCCAGAGGGGTCTTGAGCGACGAGGAAACTTCCGGTCTGCATCTGGAGTGTCAGGTGGTCCTCGTCGGTGCGCGTGCCATCAATAAAGGTTTCAATCGCAAAAGCAGCGTTGGTGACGGCAACGATGGCGGACACGTCGGCAAGGGTCGCCGAGCGAATGCGGACGTTGCTACTTTGAGTAAAGCTGTGTTCGGAGGAGAGCATGTGGCCAGCCTTTACGAATCTCCAATCTCAGCAATTCTGGTCAACCGCGTCCCGAATCCCGCGTCCCCGTATCCCGTGCCCCATGTCCCGTATCCCGCTCGTCACACCTTCTCCAAGGCCAGCTCCAGGTCGCGGATAATGTCGTGCCAGTCTTCCAAGCCGATGGACAGGCGAATGCCTTCGGGGTGCATTCCGAAGGCGCGTTTCTGCTCGTCGGGCAGCGCTGAGTGGGTCATCGAGAAAGGGTGCTCGATCAGCGTCTTGATCTGGCCCAGGCTTACGGCCAGAGTGATGGAATAAGCATGCTCGGCAAGGTAGTCCACCATTTTTTCCGCGCGCGTTTGTTTGGATTCGGTTCCCTTCAGCACAAAGTACATCATGCTGCCAGGAGCGAATTTGCCCTCGGGATTCAACATCTGTCGTTTGGCCAGTGCCTTCTGAGCAAAGCCCTCGGCGCCAGGATAGCTGACGCTCGCCACTTTGGGATGTTTCGAGAGGAACTCCGCGACGCGCTGTGCCGTCTTCTGCATATTGTTCATACGCGTGGCGAGGGTCGGCACACCATAGACCAGCACGCCCCACGCGCTGCGGGGGGAAAGCACGCCCCCGAAGTCCTTTCGAAACAGCATGATAAGGTTATACCATTCCTTGGCCGCAATCACCGCGCCGCCCATATCGGTGCCGAATCCCCCCAGGCCTTTGGTAAGGCTTTCCACCACCATGTCCGCGCCGAGCAGCAACGGGCGCTGGCAAAACGGTGTGGCGAAGGTATTGTCAACCATTACTAGGACGCGGTCTTTTTCCTCGCGGCTGGCATTGGCCTGGTCGGCTATGCGTCGAATGGCAGCAATGTCGATCAGTTCCAACGTCGGGTTAATCGGCGTTTCAAAATAAAGAACCCGTGTTGCCGGCGTGATCAGCGCGGCGAGCGATTCCGGCTGGAGAAAATCGGCAAAACGCACGTTCATGCCGTAGCGCGGCAGCCAGTTGGTCATCAGGCTGTAGGTGCAGCCGTAGACAATCCGATGCGACACCACTTCCTGCCCCTGGCGCAACGCCACGCCCAGCGCCGCACTGATGCCCGCCATGCCGGTGGCAAATGTCGCGCAAATCTCTCCCCCGTGGGCATAGGCCAGGTTTTCTTCCAGCATCGAACGCGTGGGCTCGTCCAACCGGTCGTAGATGTAAATGGGGATGTGCCCGCTCAAGTGCTCATCCGCCGAAGCGAATTGGACAAAGCCTCGCGCGCCGCGCTCCAGCGAGCTGAGCCGGTAGGCCGTGGTGTGCGAAACCGGCGGCACCACGTGATGGTCATAGTCCCACTTCTTACTGTCATAGTTCCCGTGGATCATGTGTGTGCGGAGCTTGTAGTCTTCTTTCTTCCGGTGTGGTTTGCGGGTTTCCATGGAAGAGCCCCCCTCTCCGATTTCTCACAATATGAAAGTAGATAGCACACTCCATACACGGGCGAAAGGGGCATTTCCGCATGCAGACCAAATGTCACTGGGCATTTCATTTGGGTGTCGCCCGGTGTATGTTAGCGTTAGGTAAGAACGAGCGGGAAAGTGGGGGTTACAGACAACTCAATTACGGGGAGCTTGGCGATGGGCACCAAGTGGTTCGATGTTCCGTCGAAGGACAGTCTGGCCAATGTAAACAAGGAGCTGTGGCTGATTCTCTCGATGGTGGTCATCGCGGCGATCCTGAACTTTCTTGTCGCCCCGCACCGCATCCTATTGGGTTTGTACACCTTGCCAACCATTTTTTCCGCCTATTTCTTCGGCCGCCGGCATGCGGCTTTGACGGCGGTCGCAAGCGTATTAGTCGTGGTTCTGGTCGTCCACTTCAAGCCGGCCTTGTTCGCCCAGGCAAGTGCAACTCCCCTCCCGGGAGAGAAGTGGTATGACTTGACGCTTTGGGCCGGCATCTTGATCGTCACCGCCTACACGATGGGCACGCTGTACGAGCACAAGGAAGCCCGAGTGCGCGAGCTGCGCGAAACCTATCATGGCATCCTGCTCATCCTGCGGCACTTCATCTCCAAGGACGCGTACACAGAGAACCACTCGTATCGTGTGTCGATCTACGCCGCGGCAATCGCCACCCGGCTGGGGCTCGATCCTGAGCGAGTCGAGGACGTCCGCGCGGCCGCCTTTCTTCATGACATCGGCAAGCTCGACATCAGCCGACGCATTCTCTACAAGGCCGCGAGCCTCACCGAGGAGGAATACGAGGAGATGCAGCGTCACGTGGAATTGGGGGTATCGGTTTTGGGCCACGTCGGCGGCTCGCTTCGCCGGGTTATCCCCATAGTCCTTTGTCACCACGACAGGTTTGACGGCTCCGGCTACCACCCTACGCAGGGTGAGAACATTCCGCTCGAGGCGCGCATCTTGACCGTGGCCGATGTGTACGACACCCTTACCAGCGACCGGCCTTACCGGAAGGGTACCGCGTCGTTCGATGCCAAGGAGATGATCGTCAAAGGTGCGGGACGAGAGTTCGATCCCAAGGTAGTTCAGGGATTCGTCGAGGCATTTCGAAGAGGGGAAATGGAAGTCCCGGAGATCGTGGTCTAGGCGAGGCATTTGGCGCCATGGCCTGTCCGGTGATGCGCAGGTATTACTTTCGTACTGTGTGAAAGGCCGGCGCCGTGTGGTATAGGACAGTAAGGCGAGAACATCGTGGTGGCCCTCGACGTCGTCCGCCCGCCGCCTCTAGAGATCAGGGTGCACTTCGAGAGCCTGTCCTCCGCCGTTATTTCTAGCCTCGGTTGACAAGGGGTATGTTTGTTCCTACAATTGCCACTCGTAGGGGTTAGTTCGTGGTTGGCGGCGTCACTGGGGGGTGATGCGCCTGCGCCAGTTGTCTGTAGTCGAGGAGGAAACCCGTGCAACGCATAGCGTTCACTTTGGCCGTAGTGTTTCTCGCCGTCTCGAGTGTCATCGCCCAAGACCAAGAGCCCGCACCCACCTTACCTTATGCCCACGTTGCTTCCCGCTCGCAGGCCTATTGCACGGGCTTTATCGCTAGTCCTAGCGTGCCCCGCGACTTGGTAGTGGTGGGAGGAGCGGATGATGACTTCCACTCCGTGGTCCGCCAGTTTGTGCAGGGCGAATCGATTTACACCTCCCAACCGAAGGGTGTAAGCGTTGCCGTGGGCAATGAATATAGCGTGGTGCGCCCTGCCGACGAAATGTTCCTCACCATGCGATATCAGGGTGAGCGGTCGGAAATTCGCAAGGCGGGAACGCCTTACGAAGATGTTGCGCAAGTCAGGGTGACTCACGTAGGTCCGGAGGGGATCGTGGCAGAGGTCACGTTCTCGTGCAGTCCGATTGTGCCGGGAGACGTAATGGTGCCCTTTCAACCGCGCCCTATTCCCACCTATACCATCTCCCCGCCGCTTGACCACTTCATCCCCATGGATAAGAGCAAGGAACACGGCAGGATAACCGCGACCAACAACAATTTCGGCTTCCTTGGCCGCGAGACCGTCGTCTATCTGAACTTGGGCGAAAAAGCGGGAACCCAGCCCGGCAACCGATTCCGTATTTACAAGATTCTTCCTGGTCATACGTCCGGAGTCCTTGCCGGCGAGCGGACGCCCCCGGAAGTCATCGGCGAAGCCGTCGTGCTTTCCGTGCAGTCAAAATCGTGTGTGGCGATGGTGGTTTCGAGCTACCGCGAGATTTCCTCGGGTGACTACGTCGAGAAGGAATAACTCCCGCTGAGACATGAGTTCACCCTTGTGGATTCCATGCAACGTGGGCGAAGAAGCCCTTATTCGGTCCACAAGGCAATCACCGGATCCACGCGGGCCGCGCGATGGGACGGAATCCACGCGGCGAGCCCGGCGGTAACAACCAGCACGGCGACGGCGGCGGCGAGCGAAATTGGATCCGTCGGCGATACCTCAAAAAGCAGCCCGCGTATCGTGCGGGCCAGTTCGAATGACCCCGCAAGTCCTGCCACCACTCCAACTGCTGTCCAGACTCCCGCGTACCTCTGAACTTGCAGAGCAATGTCGCGGGGCCGGGCGCCGATAGCCATGCGCACTCCAATTTCTCTGGTCTGCCTGGCCACCAGGAACGACAGCACTCCGTAGAGTCCCACCGCGGCCAGCAATAACCCGAGCGCCGCAAACAATCCCACGAGAATCGCGACGAAGCGCGGGCGCTCGCGGAATCGTTCGACGCGCCCATCCATTGACTCGATCTTGACCGGGAGGGTGGGATCGAGCGCCGCAAACTCAGTTCGAATCCACCGCGCTAACGTCGCCTGATCGAGCGAAGTCCGAAAGACCCCAACGCCATCTCTGCCCAATTCGGTCGAACCCCTCATGCGCAGGCGGTAGTATTCGGGATCGGAAGGGTCCGTCAGGCCATTGTTTTTCGTATCCGCCGCCACTCCCACGACGGGACACCAATGGCCATTGCCATCCAGTTCGATCTGCTGTCCCACAGGGTTCTCGTTGCCGAACATCCGGCGGGCCATCGTGGCGCTCAGGATAACGGGAGATTCACCGGACGCACGCTCGCCTTCTTCAAACGCGTGGCCCGCCAGGATCGCGATGCCCATCGTTTGGAAGTATCCGGGCGTCACCCTGCGAAACTCCACCATTCCACCATCGGGGGCGACGGGCGGGTGGCCGGCAATGCGAATGTTGGAGTAGGGGCGGCCCATCGAGCCGCGCGGGGGAATCGAATCGCTCAAGGCGAAGGACCCGCCCCCGGGTATCTGTTTCAGTCGCGCCTCCAGCTCGTCAAAAAACGCGGCTTGCGCCGTCGCGGGCTGATAGTGCCTCTGGCGCAAGGTGAACGATGCGATAAGGAGGTGTTCGGGTCGAAATCCCAGTGGCTGATTTTCCAGTTTCCCCAGGCTGCGAATTAACAACGAAGCTCCCGTCAACAAAACGAGGGAAATGGCCACCTGGGCAGATACCAGCACCTTCCGAAAAAAGGTCCGCGCGGTTCCCGCCACGTGCCAACCGACCAGCATTTCCGCCCGCGGCCGATCGAGCGCGGGCACAATGCCAAACAGCACGGCGGCGGCGAGAGACGCCGCCAACACAAACAGCAGGGCACGGAAGTCGATTCGCGCTTGATCCAGGCGCGGAATCTCGTCGAACGCCAGTCTTACGAATAAGCGCAGAAGCACCCACGCGGCTCCGCAGCCTGCCACGCCTCCCATCAATCCCAGCATTAGCGATTCGGTCAGCGTTTGTCGCATCAGCCTGCCGCGCCCGGCGCCCAATGCGGCGCGCATCGCCAATTCCTGGCGGCGGGCCTCCGAGCGCGCCAGCATAAGATTCGCGACGTTCGTACACGCCACCAGCAGCAAAGCAAGCACAGAGCCCAACAAGAACCATGAGGCAAGTTTGACGTCGTGGATCTGGCGGTCGCGAAGCGAGCGAACGACCATGCGCACTTCCGAGCGCAACTCGGGCGGGACGTCCTTCGCCATGCTATCGGCAAAGATCGGGCGAAACTGGTCGCGTGCCTGCTCGATCGAAACGCCGTCGCGAAGCCGCGCGAAGGTCCGCAGGAAAGAGCTGGAATTTGCCGACCGAGGCAGACTTGCATCCAGGCGCGCCGACATCATCACGTCGATTTCGCCGAGCTGCGGCATCTCAAACTGTTTGGGAAGGATGCCGACCACCTGCGCGGGCTCTTCGTTCAGCATGAGGGTTTTGCCCAGCGCCTTCACGTCGCCGCCGTAAACCCTTTGCCAGAATCCGTAGGAAAGCAGAACCACCGTGGGGGCTCGCGGCCGGTTGTCGTCTTCGCTGAAATCCCGTCCAAGCAGCGGGGGAATTCCAAACGTCTTCAGAAAATCAGCGGCCACAGCGTAGCAATTCACCTGCTGCGCCGTGTCGCCAATCAGCACATCACATCCCGTGCCCGGCCTCATGGCGGTGAGCGACTGGAATGGCGTCTGAGCCTGCCGCCAATCGAAATAACTGCTGACCACGTTGAACTCGTTGTTGTCAACCGGCCCCAGATACCCCACGGAAACAAGCTGGCGGTCATGGGGATAAGGCAGACGGCGGAAAAGGAGCGGATCCACGACGCTGAAAACTGCCGTGGAGGCGCCAATGCCGAGGGCGATGGTAATGACCACGACTGCGGTGAAGCCCGGATTTTTTCCCAGCGTGCGAGTCGCGTAACGAATGTCCTGCCAAAGGCTTTCACCCCAGGAGAACACCCACGTCTCTCGACAAGCCTCTTGCATCGCGGTCCGATTGCCGAATCGCCTGCGGCTGGTGAGGTGGGCGGCTTCCGGGCTTAGGCCTCCCGCTTGGAGCTTCTCCTCGCGCATCGCCAGATGGAAGTTCAGCTCATCGTTCAAGTCGCGGTCAAGCTCCCGGCGCTGGAAAAGAGCCTTGATGCGCAGCCAAGTGTGCGTCAGCCATTGAGACATGGTCATTCACCTCACGCTTCACGCGGTCTCCATGATGCGGGCGATCGCGGTTGACATCCGGTGCCAATGGGCCGTCTCCGCCACCAACTGTTTTCGCCCGGCCGGGGTGAGCCGGTAAAACTTGGCGCGGCGCTTCTTCTCTGACACTCCCCATTCCGATACCAGCCAGCCGCGCACTTCCAGCCGGTGCAGCGCCGGATAGAGCGCGCCCTCCTCAATGCGCAAATCCTCTTCCGAAAGCAGCTCGATGGATTCGGCGATGGCGTAGCCGTGCATTTCGCCCCGCTTGAGGGTCTTCAAGATAAGCATGTCAAGCGTGTCGCGAAGGAGTTCGCCGGGACTGGGTTGCTTCTCTCCCATAGTGTTCTTAGGGTAAGATGCCGCGAATTCTTTGCGAGAGCAAGTCTTTTTTAAAGAACGTAGGGCCGCGCTTCACGGCAAGGCTGCCTCCAGTTCTCCCCATGCGGTGCTGGGCAAACGGGGAGAGCCTGAAGATGTTTCGCCGGCGGGTCGGACGCTACTGGCCACACACTTTCAGACGGCGCAGACGGCGCGGACGAATTACCGCCGGGCCGGCACTCCGTCTCTTTACAGCGGAGGTCTTCACGGACGGAATGGGCGAGATAGGAGACGCGACTCCAAAAAACGGGGGACCGGGCTACGCTCGCTTGGGCGCAACCTAGTCCTCCACTAAGCGACTTATTTTCAGTTACTTATTCGGATACGGCAGAGGTTGTAGCTATAAGGCCATTATTTTCTGTTAGTTACCCGGGTAGTGGGAATGGAGCGATAAAACGGGGAGTATTTCGGGTCAAAAATAGAAGTAACTAACTTTGCTTTCTAGAATTAATCGGCTATTTTCTATAACTATTGTGTTTTCAAATGCTTGGTGGCTTCAGCCATTTTGTCAGAAATTTGTCCGCTTGTTTTCATCAACTTAGTGGGACCACCCTTCATTTTCGACATCTTTTTTATTTTGGCGAGTGGGCTCGATTGGCATCGATAAAATGTCGCTTTGCTGGCTTTCGGAGGGCCAATTCGTCCCTTCCTCTCGCGACTTCCGGCGCGCAGGAGCGGCTTTTTCCACCCCGTCGAGGGTGCGCGATTTCACTCGACCAACCTATAGGCAGGCAATCTTGTCTCCAAACTCTGCGCCGAGACGGGTGCTCCTGCGGGCAAGCGCTATGGTACTCGATAGGCCACTGGGTCGAATTGCGGGCGCTACGCTACGCTCGGGGATCGCTTCATTCACCTTTGAGTCACGCGCCACATGCAGTTCGTCCCGACCCGCCATGCGACGGTTGCGGCATCGGCCCCTGCGCGCCGTTCTCGCGGCAAGCCACAAAAGGGGCGGATGGCAATCCGGAATTCCCCTTGACACAAAGTTCCTCTATGGATACAACCATTCGCCGAGGAGAGAAACAAAATCATGGACCTGAATCGAAGAGACTTCATCGTGCGCGCTACTCTTGGAATGGGCGCGGTGGCGGCATCGGGCGTGCCCCAACTTGCCGCGAATCCCTGTGGATTGCCGGTCGGACTTCAGCTCTACACCGTCCGCGACCATCTGGAAAAGGATTTGGAGGGTACGTTCAAGCGCGTGGCCGAGATTGGATACAAGGACGTGGAGCTCGGTGGGACCACGGATTTCTACGGCAAGAAGCCGGCGGAACTCAAACGGATGCTCAACGCCGATGGCCTGCGCCCGCTCAGCCTGCATTACGAGGAGGAACAACTCAAAACCCATCTCGACAAAAGCATCGCCGACGCGCGCGAGTGCGGCATCACCTACATCGGACTCGCGAGCCTCGACGACAAGGACCGGCAATCCCTCGACGCCATCAAGCGCGATGCCGAGTGGTTTAACCACGTGGGCGAGGCCGTGAACAAGGCCGGCGGCCATTTCTTTTACCACGGCCATAATTTCGATTTCGCCAGCGTCGATGGCGTGATCGAATATGACGAACTCCTGCGCCGCACCGATCCCAAGCTTGCCAACTTCCAACTCGATTGCTTTTGGTGCGTGCGCGCCGGCAAAGATCCGGTGGACTACTTCAATCGCTTTCCCGGGCGGTTCATCCAGCTTCACATCAAGGACCTGAAGCCCGGCTTTCCGCCCAGCACCGGCGGCGACGATCGTCCGGGCGCGTTTACCGAGGTCGGCAGGGGAGTCATCGATTGGCCTCGCATCTTCAAGTCCGCGCGCAAAGGCGGGATGCAGCACTACTACGTCGAGCAGGACGAGTGCGACCGCGACTCGCTCGAAAGCGCCAGGATCAGCTACGAGTACCTGCACAAACTCACGGTCTGAGAAGATGGGTCCATCGGCCACGCGGCAGTGTATTCAGCGAAACCTATCGCCGCCATGTTGGCTGCGCCTGTCCCGGCTGGTGGCCGGCGTTACGCCAGCATTCTCGTGCTCAAGCTGTCCGCTCGGATTCATTCACCTCACAGGAGAAGCCTGGTGCAACTCTCGAACCCTGACAGTCCCTTCCATCGAACATCTCTCGTCCTTTCGTTGGTAACTTTTTGTCTCGTGTTCCCCGCGGTCCGCGCCGCAGCCCAGCGAACGGGGACTTTACCGGACCGCGTCCCCCCTAAGCGCTCGTCTCAAATTCACGACGGCTTTGGCATCAATTCCGACCTCCCCCGCGCGCCATACCTTCCCTGGAACCGCTGGTGGTGGACTCGCATGTTCGACGCCGGCGCCAAGTGGATTCGCATTGGCCAGTACGAGAACAGTTCCGACTTCACCAGTTGGGACTGGGTCGAGCAGAAGCGCGGCGTCTACGCGGTTGCGCCGGACGTGGAAGACTACGTGGACTCGCTGGTCGACAACGGCGTGGACGTGCAAGTGCAACTCCACTATGGCAATCCCATGTACACAGGGCCCGCGGGAAAGAAGCCTGATCAGATCACGCCCGCGCCCGGCACGGTCCACAACGACGACCGCAGTCTCTATTCGATCTTCTGGCCGCCCACCACGCCCGAGCAGATTGACGCCTTTACGAAGTATGTCCGCTGGATGGTGAACCACTTCCGCGGGCGCATTCATTACTACGCGCTGTGGAACGAGGAGGACATCGGCTACTGGAACCCCTGGGGAAACCCCGAGCAGTTCGGGCGCTTGCTGAAGGCGTTCATTCCCGCGGTGCACAAAACCGATCCCGACGCCAAGGTGATTTTTGGGGGCCAAGCCGACCCCAACCGCGACTTCGCCCAGCGCGCGCTCGACGCCTGCCAGTGCGCGTCGGGAATTGATGTGTTCGACTACCACACTTACCCGGGCTACGGCCAGAATCTCAACCCCGAGGCGATGGATGGCGGCGCGTACGGTTTGGAGTCGCCCGCCAAACTTCGGGAATTGGTTCGCAACTACCCCGGCATTCACAAGGACATCGTCTTCTGGGACGATGAATTCAATTCCATCCCGAGCTGGACGGGCAGCGACGAATCCGTCCAGGCCAAGTACATCCCGCGCGGCCTTCTCTACAACTGGGCCGCGGGCGTAAAGACGTTTGTCTGGCTGCTGGCCTCCGGCACGGACGCGAACGAGTACGACGATTTCGGCTTCATCCACGGCTTGCGTTACCTGCCGGACGATTTCACGCCGCGCCCGGTTTTTGCCGCCTATCAAAACGTGAACGCGCTTTTCTCCGACACCAAGCTTGACCGGGAAGTTGAGATCCAGTCGAGCGATATCCCCGGCCTTCGCCGCCAGGCGGAAGCAGCGTTTCTGGCATACGGCTTCCGGCGGCCATCCGGCAAAGCCATCGTCGCCTACTGGATGGCCGCGCACAGCAATCCCGGAAATGTTTTCCCGCCGCTCGCCGCCACGCTGACGCTGAAGAATTCCGGCATCAAACGCCCGGCGCTCATCGACGTGGTTTCGGGCGAGATCCGGCCGCTCACGTGGAAAAGCGGCACAACCGATACGCTGGTTGGCGTACCCGTACGCGACAGTGTGATGGCCATCGCGGACGAAGACTATTTCGACTGGGATCAGCTTCCCGAGACGCCGAGTTCGCTCGGCGTCCGTGCTTCCGGAACCGCCATCGACCTATCGTGGGAAGTGCACGGCGGCGGGACAACCGGCGTGGCGGTAGAGCGCCGCAGCGGTAACCACGGCGCGTGGGAACGTGTTGCCAAGCTTTCTGCGGACGCCAGGTCTTATCGCGATGCCGGCGCGCCATCTGGCCAACTGGTCTGTTACCGCGTGCGGGCGCTGAACGAAGCGGGTGAATCCGCATACTCCAATATCGCTCGCATCCCGAGGTAAGCTGGGGAAACCGTTGCCCCTTTTTGTCCTAGTACGTCAGTAATCTTGCCCAAATTCCCGCCTGCGCTATAGTCACGAGAGTAGGGTGGTACTTTGCGTTGCACTCGAGCCCGACTTGGAATCGGCCCTTCGGCGGTGGCGATGGCGCTAAACGCCCTCGTCGGTCGACAGACTTATCTCAGGGGGAGGCAGGAATGAAGCGAATCGCGACGGCAACCGTAGTTATTTCCTTTTTAGTAGTGTTAAATGTCATGGGGCAAACGACTCCGACAGCCACTTCGACTCCAGCAGTAACTCCAGCAGCGACTCCGGCAGCAAAACCAGCAGCAAAGCCAGCGGCAAAACCGACGGAGAGTTCAATTGCAAAACCGGCCGCGAAACCGGTACCCAAAGCCGTCCTCTATTGGGATGGTACGGGACCCTGGCAGCGCCCGGATGGCGACGCGCACGCCGAGAGGTTTGGCGACGATCGCAGGGACAGGGATAAGTGGCCATCAGCAGTGTATGAACAGCGAGAGGCCGAAGAGTCGGGCCACGATGCGAACGTAGCACGGGAATTCGCGGGCACGTCGCAGGGGTCGGTCGACCGGTTGAGATGCATGGGCCCGGAAAGGCGTCCGTGCCGGGAGTGGGAGGTCAATGAGCTCTCCCGAAGAATGGTGGAGAAGAGTAACGAACACCCCGTGCTTGCATCCATTCGCACCTTGACCTTGGAGTCCTCCGAGGGCGCCTTATCGTGCCAGCGAGTTGAGGGGGGACACTGCACACCCGAACAACTCTGGTCGCTCAACGAACACGTTGCTAAACCGCTGAGGTGCACCATCTACGAGGTGCCTTTGAGGCCAAACTCGGTGAGCCCCTCGGCCACGGCACAGAACCGGGCCCCGACAAGATCGGCTGAGGTCTCGACCACACGTCACAATGAGTCCGAGAGTGAGAAAAGTAGTCCCACGGCGTGGAACAATGAGTCCGTGAGCGAGAAGAGTACTCCCACGACGTCGAACAATGAGTTTCTGACCGAGACCAGCACTTCCCCCGCGCCGACCGGCACGACGGTAGCAGCGGGTGGCAACTCGACGACGCCGAATCGCAACCCAACGGCGCAGAACCACGCGCCTGCCACGGCCGCCCACCCTGCTGGGTGGCAACATCGAACTGCCGCGACGCCGAGTCACACGACGGTCCCGGCCAGTCAGGGCTCAACGCCGCCGAAGCAGTAGCAGAAGGCTAAGCCGGAACCTTGAACAGGCTCCCCGGATTATCCTTCAGCACGACACCCTCGCCGTGGCCGCCCTGGTCCAAAATAAGCTGCCGAAGGGCGGCTTCGTGCAGCACGTTGTTGGTAATGACGCAGTTCTGAAGGTTCTTGCAAATGATGCCGTAGGACGGGCTCCACGCGCCCTCGGGCCCGTCGTCGCGCCACGCCTGAAGGTTGTTGCCCACGCAAGTGACGCCTCGCGCACCTTCGATCAGAAGATGCGACGAATCGAAACTTGCGGCGTCGGCCAGCTTGCCGCTGCGCTTCAAGAAATTGCCGGTAATGGTCATCTGCACGCAAGGCCGGCGGCCGTTGCGCAAAGCGATTCCGCAGGTCCCGGCGCGGTCAAGAAAATTCCCGGTAATCTGGTAGCCGTCGCCGCCGGTGACCAAAATATTTTCCTTCCCATTCCATTCAATGCGATTGGCCGTGAGGGTCACAGAAGCATTTTCGTCGTGGGCGCCAAAGCCCGCGCCTTCGTTTCCGGAAAACCAGTTGTCGCTGACGAACGCGTCCCAGCCGCGCAGCCGCAGGCCGTCTCCCCGGTTATAACCGAACATCGAGTGCCGGACGGAAAAACACCACGCGTGCGCCAGGCTCACTCCGTCTCCTGTGAAGCGCACCACCTGGCAGCGCTCGATGCGGAAGCAGTCCTCGCGCTTCCCATAGTCCGGCTTGTCGAGAAAGATTCCATGCACGCCCTTGCCCAGGCGAGCGCCATCGAAACTAAGCCCATCGATGGTCGCGCCCCAAGCCCCCGCAATGTTGATGAGGCACTTCGCCGAGCCATCCACGAGCCGCAGAACCGTTCCACTGCCGCCGTGATAGTCCCAGGTGGGAACGCCCACCAGCGCCGTGTTCTTGCGCATCAGGAGGTCAGCGCAGAGATACACGCCGGGCCCCACGAAGACCGTTCCTTGAGCTTCTCCGGCGGCGTCGAGGGCGCGCTGAATGGCCTTCGTGTCGTCGGTCTTACCGTCACCGGTGGCGCCGAAATCGCGCACGTTGAGTTGTGCTGGGCTGGCAGCCGGGCCTTCCGCACGTGCGGCGCCTGGCGCGCCTAATAGAAATGAAGCGCCGCCGAGCAAAGCGCTTTTGGCCATCGCGCGACGGCCGAAAGAAGACGAATTGGTATTAAACATTGTTCTGCTCCTTGAGTTGTATGATTCCGAATAAGATTGCTTCCTGCGTAATTCCGCGATGTAACCGCGCCTCCTCAATCCTTGATCGCCTGGTAAGCCAGCGTTATCGCCTTGCTGCTGAGATTCAAATCTCCGGCCGGATTGATTTGCCCCATGAAGACGACCACGATATCTTCTTTAGGGTCGATGACGAACGAGGTGAAGTAAAACCCGCCCCAATCAAATGAACCCACCGAACCGAGTTCGGTCAGCTGCGAGGGCTCACCGACAGTTCCGAACCCCAGGCCGTAATTGCCGCCATCGGCTTTGCCCACCACGTGGTTGTGGCTCATCAACTCGACGGATTTGCGGCTGATGATGCGCGTGCCGTTCAGCTCGCCGCCATTCAACATCATCTGGCAGAAGCGGTAATAATCCTCGGCGGTGGAAGTGAGCCCGCCGCCCCCGGAGAAATAAGTGTGGGGACCGTGGTACGGGTAGTCCGCCGTGTACTGAAACCCGCCGTCACCTCCCATCACTTGACCGTCAAGAATCGGGTGCAGCCCTTTCTGCTCGTCGTACGCGTAAGCGGTGGCGAGCCGCGAGACTTTGTCATCCGGAGGGAAGAAGCCCGTAGCCTTCATCCCCAGCGGCTGGAATATGCGCGACTCGAGAAACTTATCGAACGGCATACCCGAGACCACTTCCACAAAGCGGCCCAGGACGTCATCCGCCAGGCTGTATTCCCAGTCGTCTCCCGGCTGGAACAGCAGAGGAAGGGCCGCCAGTTTCTTGACGCCGTCGCCAATCGTTCCCTCCTGCTGCTTGATGCCGCTGCCCACGCCCGCATCGCGGTAGGCCTTGCCGAGCCGGGCGTTCCATTGATAAGTCAGTCCGGAGGTGTGCGTCAGCAGGTTGAAGATCGTGATGGGCCGCTTGGCATCCACCAGCGCTCCGGGGGGAGAAGTCTTGTCCTGCGGCCACGGCGGGTCGAGAACTTTCATATGCTTGAATTCCGGCAGATAGTTGGAGACAGGATCGCTCAGCATGAAGCGGCCCTCTTCGTAAAGCATCATCACTGCCACGCTGGTGAGGGGCTTTGACATCGAGCAGATGCGGAAAATGGTGTCCGTGCTCATGGGCTTGTGCGCGTCGCGGTCCGCCATTCCCACTGCTTGCAGGTAAGCGATCTTGCCGTGTCGAGCCACCAGGCTGACGCCGCCCGCAATCCGCCCGTCATCAACGCTTTTCTGAATGGCGCTGGCAATCCGCGCCAGGCGCTCGGGCGACAGCCCCACCTCTTCCGGAGCTGCGAATGAGCCCACTGCCACCATGGCGTGCGCCGCACCCGGAGAACTCGGTTTGGGGTGGGTAGGAGCCTGCGACTGGGCGAGGCCAGCCAGGAGTATCACCCAAACAAAAACCACAAAACCTTGACCCCACCGTTTCCTCATGCCTGCTCCTCCTCGATTTGCCCCGCGAATTCGCATGGCCGTTGGAATCTGGAGCGACGGCGTGCTGAGAGGGCGGCGGAAGTGTACACCCGCGGATGTGAATTTTGAATCATTTCGATGGGATTCAATCGAGGAGAGAAGATTCACCACCGAGACACGGAGATCACGGAGAGAAATACTTCAGCATGGAAAGATTGAGGTGGCGGCTAACCAAATTACTCATTCATCGATCTGTTTTGCGCCTTCTCCGTGGTCTCCGTGTCTCGGTGGTGGATTCCTCTCTGTCATTCATTTCGCGAACTCTGGTCTCCACGTTTCCCCATGCCGGCTCCTCCTCGATTTGCCTCGCGAATTCGCATGGCCGCTCGAATCGCCAATGACGGCGTGCTGAGAGAGCGGGGACTGGTCACTCGGGTCATCGCAATGTAGAATGGGTTTGTGCCTGAGTTAAGTCGATTCTTCGGCATCATCATTCGCATGTTCGCCGAGATTGGCGCGCAGCATCATGTCCCACACTTCCATGCCTACTATCAGGATGCGGTGGGTATCTTCAGTGTCGACCCGGTGGAGATTATTGCCGGATCGTTGCCGAGGCGGCAGCAACGCTTGGTTGAAGCGTGGGCAGAATTACATCAGAATGAACTGTTGGCTGATTGGGATACTCTACAGAGAGGAAGGATCCCGAACCCAATTGAGCCGCTGAAATAATCCTATGAGCCATCCTATCCACCGCGTTGTTGATTTCGAGATCGTGGCACCCTACACTCTGCGGGTTCATTTCGCCGACGCTTCCGCCCAGACCATTAACTTCGAGCCGGTGCTGGCGGGAGAACTGT
>Ga0181535_10003346_pt1 | contig 18714 bp, 13 predicted proteins | sample PEATcosm2014_Bin_44_FD_119774 | JGI IMG/M metagenome (GOLD analysis project Ga0181535, IMG submission 119774) | Peatland microbial communities from MTU Mesocosm Facility, Houghton, MI, USA - PEATcosm2014_Bin17_30_metaG | ecosystem: Environmental > Terrestrial > Soil > Wetlands > Peat | place... | reverse complement strand
GAGCGCGTGAGGGCGCGTCTGGCGGACCGGCACATAGCGCTGACGCTCACCGACGCGGCGCGGCTGAACCTGGTGCGCACGGGCTTCGATCCGCATTACGGCGCGCGTCCGCTGAAGCGCGCGATTCAGAAGAAGGTGGAGACGCCGCTGGGCCGGATGATCTTGAAGGGCGAGGTGCGCGACGGGCAGCAACTTCTGGTGGATGTCGACCCGCAAGGCGAACTGACATTCGCGCCCGCGGCGGAAAAGACGGCGGCGCGGTAACGCCTGTTGGCGCCCGGCGATATAATAGACTTTGGCAGTCGAAGGTCTGATATGAAGACCGTGGCTGAACGGCTTCCCGAGCAGGTCCGCGAAGGGGAACTCTACGAAACGCTGGATTCGAAGCGCGTGCGCTGCTATGCCTGCGGCCACTGTTGTCCGATTCCGTCCGGCTTCGCGGGCGTCTGCAAGGTGCGCTACAACCGCGGCGGCAAGCTCTACGCGCCCTACGGCTATGTGAGCGCGCTGCACGCCGACCCCATCGAGAAGAAGCCTTTCTTTCACGCGCTGCCGGGAACGCGCGCGCTCAGCTTCGGCATGTTGGGTTGCGACCTGCACTGCGGATACTGCCAGAACTGGGTCACTTCCCAGGCCTTGCGCGATTTTCGCTCTTCGCTGGATTTCACACGGATCGCGCCGCGCGAGATCGTGGAAGCCGCGCTCGCGGCCGGCGCCCACAGCGTCGTCAGCACTTACAATGAGCCGCTTATCACCAGCGAATGGGCAGTGGCGATTTTTCGGGAAGCGCGCGCGGCCGGCCTGGTCACCGGATTCGTGTCGAATGGCAACGCCACGCCCCAGGTGCTCGAATATCTGCGGCCCTGGGTGGACCTCTACAAAGTGGATCTTAAGTCCTTCGACGATCGCCGTTATCACGAGTTGGGCGGCCGTCTGGGACCGATTCTGGACTCTATACGCCGCAGTCATCAGATGGGTTTCTGGCTGGAAATCGTGACGCTGGTGGTGCCCGGCTTCAACGATTCGGCGGAGGAATTGACGGCCATCGCGGAATTCCTGGCGGGCATTTCGCCGGACATTCCCTGGCACGTGACGGCCTTTCACGAAGACTACAAAATGCTTGGCCAGGGCAATACCGGCGTGGCCGCGTTGCAGCGCGCGGCGGAGATCGGCCGAGCGGCCGGCCTTCGCTATGTGTACGCCGGCAACCTGCCGGGACAACTGGGCAAACTGGAAGACACGCATTGCCCTGGGTGCGGCGCGGCCGTGGTGGAGCGCCGCGGATTTCGAGTGTTACGGAGCCGGCTGACGGAAGACGGGCGTTGTCCCGATTGCGCCACGCCTATCGCGGGAGTGTGGCGCAGAACCAGCCACCATCCACCAGCCACAGACCACGGCGAGCTATGCTCGCCCAGGTGCGGGTGACATATGAGTGCAGTGCACGTAACACCGTACGGCGGCGCGTGGTATCCGGGCTGCCGCACGGATCTCGAGCTTCTGCTCGACGACTTGTTCGATTGTTCCAGGCAAAGAACCGGTGCATGGCTGTTCGCGAACCCGCTGGGGTTCGTGGTGCCGCATGCGGGATTGCAGTATTCCGGCGCCGTGGCGGCCGCCGCCTACCGCCATGTCCGCCAGCAGCAGCCCCGGCGCGCCGTTATCCTGGGGTTCACGCACAGAGGCGGGCCGGCGGGAATCTGCATCCCGGATATCGATGAGTACGAAACGCCGTTGGGCGAGGTTCGCGTCGACCGCGAGACCATGGAGCGGCTGGCCAGCCGCCGGCCATTCCGCTTCGTCGCGGAGGACCGCATCTGCGATCATTCGGTGGAGATCCAGTTGCCCCTACTGCAGTATTCGGCGCAGCACGCGGCGTCGCAGCCCCGGGTCGTGCCGCTGTTTGTCGGCGCTCTGGACGCTCAAGAGCGGGATGCGGCGGCGGAAACACTGGCCGCTTTGTGCGGACCGGACACGGTGTTCCTGGTCAGTTCCGATCTCACGCATTACGGGCGGGCCTTCGGCTACCAGCCGTTCCCCGCGGATTCGAAGATCTCCGTGCGGCTGGGGCAACTCGACCGCGGCGTCATGGAAGATGTGGCCAGCCTCGACGCACAGTTCTTCCAGGAGGCCATCGAGAAGAGCCGCGCCACGCTGTGCGGCCGTGCGCCTATCGCGCTGTGGCTGCGCACGCTGGCATTCGTGGCCGGAGACGAGATTTTCCAGGAGACGCTGGATTACCAGACATCCGGCGACATCACCGGCGATTACGATCACACGGTGAGCTATGGTGCGCTGGGCTACTTTCCGGTGCAGTCGTTTTGGGTGGACGCCGCCGAACGGAGCCTTTTGCTCGAAAGCGCGCGGGAGACGCTGCGGCATCTTCGCGCCACTGGCGAGCACCGTCCCATTCCGCCGCGCCAGATCACGCCAGCCCTTTCGCGCAGGCCGGGGGTATTCGTCAGCCTGCACCAGGGCGAACGTCTGCTGGGCTGCGTGGGCAACCGGCTGAGTTTTGAGAGCCTCGCGGAAAACGTGCCGGAGACGACGCTTCGCGCGGCCTTGGACGATCCCCGCTTTCCGACCGTGCTGGGCGTGGATGGCGAAATCGATATCGAGATTTCGATTCTGTCTCCCATGAAGCCGATCCGCGATGCCGACGCGTTTCGCATCGGCCAACACGGCGCGACGCTCGATTGCGGCACGCGCCAGGCGCTGCTGCTGCCGCAGGTGGCGGAGCGCCGCAACTGGAGCGGCGAGCAGTTCCTGAGCGCTCTGTCGGCGAAGGCCGGGCTCGGCACCAAGGGATATCAGAGTCCGGGCGCGCGCTTAAGTGTGTTTCAGGCGCAAGTCTTCGCTACGGTCTGAGGGAAGCGGGCCTGGAGGCCCGCTGCTGGCGTAGACGCCCGCCCCACAATGTCACTGGATGTTGATCAGCGTGCTCGATGGCGAAGAAACTCCGCCGATGGTGGCCACGATGGGTTGATCCCCGCTGGGGGCCGATGCAGGCACCTGGATGGCAACCTGGTACAGGCCCGCAAAACCGGACGACAGGGCCGCGCCATATACCGTTGCGGAGGCCCCGCCAATGGTTACAGTCGGGAGCTCTGTCGTCGAGTATGTGGCGGTTCCGGGAACCACCTGGCCTACGGGCGCGGCAGGCGTAGTGGGCCCGAAGCCCGTGCCCCACAGGATCAAGACATCTCCGGGCTTGGCCGGCACCGTGGTCATGCCCGCGATGGCGCCATTCTTCACGGCATAGGTATAGTCTTGGTATGTGGCTACCGCGTAGTTATCCGGCCACGGGAAAAAGGCTGGCTGATAAGTCGCGGAAGTGGCGGTCACAGCCGGACTCGTGCCGCCGGAGTTGGTGACCGTGACCTGCATGGGGCCTGCGCCGATATTGGGAGCGACCACGTTGATCTGTTTCGAACTGACGTATTCAACATAGGCCGGCTGGCCTCCCACTAATACGCTCACGCCGTCCACCTGGATAGGAAGCTGGCCGTCGGCAACGGTCCAAAGACCGCCGGCCGATGATAGATTGCTTCCAAATATCGAGATCCAGGAGTTCGGCACGATGCCGGGCAGATAGCTGGCGCCGTTGACCACCGCCGCGATGCTGGGCGCAACCGAAGCCGCCGCCGCACCCGAAATCTCCCGCACCCGGTTGTCCGTAAGGTCGCCCGGATACACGCCGTCGCCCACATACAGGTTTCCCGCGTGGTCCAGGGTTATGGGAAACGGGCTGTTGAACTCCGCCTGCAGGGCCGGCCCGCCATCGCCCAGGTAGCCCGCCTTCCCCGTTCCAGCCACCGTGCTAATGATGCCGCCACTCACTTTGCGGATCCTGTTGTTGCCGCCGTCCACGATAAACAGCGCGCCGGTTGGATCCAGCACGATCTCGCCCGGGTAGTACAGGCTGGCCGACGTCGCCGGTCCTCCATCGCCTCCAAACGCACCGGTTCCGTTTCCCGCCACCGTCGTAATCGTCCCGCTGACGGCATCGATCATCCGGACGCGGTGGTTGAATTGGTCCGACACATAAAGGTTCCCCGAAGCATCCACCGCGTCCGCCGTCGGGTTGTTCATCACCGCCTGCGTCGCCGGTCCGTTATCCCCGGAGAAGCCCTGCGCGCCGGTGCCCGCATAGGTCGTGATAATGCCGTTCCCATCCACTTTCCGAATTTTGAATGCGCCCTGGTCCACGATGAAGAGGTTGCCGCTCGAATCCACCGCGCAGCGAATTGGAATCACAAATCCCGCATCGACGGCCGGGCCGTCATCTCCGCTGCTCACTGTCGATCCGTTGCCCGCTACCGTCGTAATGATCCCCGTGGTGGAGATTGCGCGCACCCTCCCATTGCCTTCGTCGTTCACGTAAATGGCGCCCGAGGGCGCCACGCACACTCCCAGCGGCCCGTTGAGTTGCGCCGCCGCAGCCTGCCCGTTATCCCCGGCGAATCCGGCGGTGCCCGTTCCCGCGAATGTCGTGATTACGCCATGGGTGTCCACCTTGCGTACCACGTTGTTGTTTTGGTCGGCGAGGTAGATGTTCCCGGCCGCATCCGTCGCCAGTCCAACCACGCGGTTGATCTCCGCCTGCGTGGCCGGTCCCGCGTCCCCCAAATATCCGGCCGTTCCGTCTCCCGCAAAGGTGTTAATCGTCTGGCCAGAGGCGATTACTGCCGTCAATAGCGGCAACCAGAGTCTCACGCGCATCGCAGTCCTCTTCCGATCTGTAATCCTGGAACCAGTATACGCGACTTCCCCGCATCCATCTGTGGAAACGCGATACTAGGGCGTCATGGTACGAACCAAGCCCAAGGGGTGATTATGAACTGGTCTAATGTTTTGACGGACGCCAACTCTCGCTTCCAGTATGGGTTAGGCTCGATCCGCGAAAAGCATTAGCAGGTTAATAAGCACCCCAGCCCAAGGAGGTAGCTATTGACACGAAGCTTTTGTGCGAGAATAGGAGAACGTTACGAGGCATTCCACGGATGTAGTGCCTGGAGGTATATGTGAGCTACGATCCTGAAACGCCGTTTGACAGCATCGAGGGTTCTCAAGAATACGTTGCCCTCCTCGCGGAAGCCATCGAAGAGGCCCGCCAGGATGTGGATTCGGACATCGAGGTGGCCATCACGGAGGGGGCCGAGCGCCGCAGAGAGGCGCTGCAACTGGTCAGCTACAATCTGGCCAAGCTGACCCTCCACATCACCACCAGCCGCCGCATCTTGAATGATTTGCGGACGTTGCGCCGCCTGTTGCTGGCCGAACGGCAAGCCGAACTCCCGGTTGCCAAGCGTGTGGCCGGCGCCGGCGTCTGAGTGCGCCACCACCCTCAAGGAGTGGTATGACCCGAAGATCGATTCTCGAAAGCCTGCTGGCGAGCGGAGTGTTACTTCGCGTCGCGGCTCCCCGCAACCGCGGTCCGCGGATCGGGGTTACCGACTGGAACCTCCAGATGACCGGGAAGATCGAAGCCGTTGCCTTGGCTGCCAAGCTTGGATTCGATGGGGTGCAGGTAAGCCTTGGGCGCACACCGGCCTCGGATAAGCTCCCCATGGACGACGCGTCCATCCAAGCCCAGTATCTGGCCGCCGCGAAACAGCACGGCATCGCTTTGTCGGGCACCTGCCTGGATATCCTGCACGTGGATCATCTGAAGGACAATAAGCAGGCCCAAAAGTGGGTCGCGGACAGCATCCCGATCACCGCCAACCTCAAGGCCGATGTGGTACTGCTCCCGTTTTTCGGCAAAGCCTCGCTCACCAACCATGCGGAAATGGACTACGTGGCCGGTGTGTTGAAGGAACTTGCGCCCGCGGCCGAGAAAGCCGGCGTGACCCTGGGCCTAGAAGACACCATCTCAGCCGAGGACAACGTGCGCATTATGGAGCGCGCCGGATCCCCGGCCGTCAAGGTCTATTACGACGTCGGAAACTCCTCCAACGGCGGCTTCGACGTAGTGAAGGAGATCCGGTGGCTGGGCGCGCAGCGGATCTGCCAGATGCACCTGAAGGACAACCCGCATTATCTGGGCGAAGGGCGAATCGATTTTCCGGCGGTAATGAAGGCAATTACCGATATCGGATTTCAGGGATTTGCCAATCTGGAGACGGATTGCCCGTCCAAATCCGTTGAAAACGACATGACGCGGAACTTGAAGTTCGTCCGCGCCCTGCTCGCATAGCCGCTTGCTTACGCACGAGGCTCCGTAAACCGTGCGAAATCAACGCGACCGTTACCGAGCCGCGACCGTCAGGGAGCGGTTTCCCCAAAGTGGGTCGCCGGTCAAACTGGGGAAGAATCCTCGCTTCAGGCGAATAGCGATGCGAGGTGCAACGCGAAACCGGGCAGCAAATGGGTCTCGATCGGCTGGCTCCATTCGAGGGAGCGGCTGGCCTCTCCGCGATGGATCTGCACCGTTCGCGATTTCGGGTAGACCTGCCACACTTCCGTGGTTCCGTTTCGCAGGTAGGCGAGGACCTTATCGTGGCTCTCGGAGGCCCGCTCGCTTGGCGAAATAACTTCGATGGCGATATCCGGGGCGCCAGGTATTGGTACCTTGTCGGGATTCAGGCGGGTCGACTTCTCTCCAAGCACAACGCCCACATCCGGCCGAACCCGATCGTTCTCCGTCAAGGCAAATTCAACATCCTGGTACGCGAGGCCCGCCGATCCCTTGTTCTGCTGGAGGTAACGCCGCACCGCCAGCAATATCTCGAACACGATATCCTGATGACGCGGCGTTGGACTGGACACAGAAATCAGCTCTCCGTTCACCAACTCCCAGCGCCGGCCTTCTTCGTAGGGCATGGCATCGAATTGGGCGCCGGTGATGGTAGTGATCGCAGCCATGCAAAATCTCCTCTATATTATGGCGCAATTGCGCTGTCGCCGGCCCTACACCATCACCGCTTCGGTTTCCTCGCCTCGCCGTGAAGTACGCGCAGTCGGGATGGTGGAACACCAGCGCGCTGACGCTGGCTGCCGGGTCCATCATCATGCCTTCGGTGAGCTGCACGCCGATGTCTTCGGGACGCAGCAGTTTCCACATCGCCAGCTGGTCGTCCAGGTTGGGGCAGGCGGCGTAGCCGAAGCTGTAACGCTTCCCGCGATAGCGCGACGTGAAGCGCTCCTGCATGGTCATCGTGGGCGGATCGGGGAACCCCCAATCCTCGCGGATGCGGCGGTGCAGCCGAGCTCCGGCTCCGGGCTGGGATACATGGACTGCGTTGCCACTCCGTTCAGGGGGCTGCAGGAAAGCCTCGGCACTCTGTTTCGCTAAGAGCGCGTATATACTGGTTAAGAGGAATCCAAGTGCAGATCAGCCTCCGAGAAGAAATTCTGCTGGAAGCCTTCCGGCGCCTCCCGCCAGACGCCGCCAACGAGTTGTCCGCATTAGCCCAGCGGCTGGCCACCCTGACTCCGGGAACGAGAATCGACTGGTCCGATTCCTGGTCCGATGCGGACCTGCGTGAATACACTGCCGCCTCGCTCAGACGGTTCGAGGACGAGGAACAGGAAGAACCGCGTTGAAACCCGGCGATGTCGTCGTTGGCGTGTTGGCCGGTGCCGCAGAAACCAAAGTTCGCCCGGCTGTGGTGATTGCGAGCGGGACATACCTTGTCGAACGGCCAGACGTTTTGATAGGCTTGCTCACCACGAAGCTGGCTCGGGCCGCTACCTCCACAGACTACGTTCTCTTTGACTGGCAGGCTGCTGGGCTGCGTGCCGCCTCGTGCTTTCGGGCATATGTGCTGACCATTCATCGGTCGGAATTGACCGTCATCGGTCATTTGAGCGAGCAGGACTGGGGCCAGGTCCAAGCCCGCGTCCGCGCCGCCTTTGCCATTTGAGAGACTAACGGCACGCCATCGGACTGGCACGTATCGGGCGGGAACCTCGGAACGCTTGCGTCACGTATCGCGCCCGCGCTACGCTACAGTCACGCTCAACGAGGCACTGCGCCCGGCAATCCTGACGCATCCTGCCGGGAACGCAGTCCGTCCTCCAGGCCGGAGATCGAGGCGCGTAAGCAGCCGCCCCTACACCATCACCGCTTCGGTCTCCTCACTCGCCGTGAAGTACGCGCAGTCGGGATGGTGGAACACCAGCGCGCTGACGCTGGCTTCCGGGTCCATCATCATGCCTTCGGTGAGTTGCACGCCGATGTCTTCGGGCCGCAGCAGCTTCCACATGGCCTGCTGGTCGTCCAGGTTGGGGCAGGCGGCGTAGCCGAAGCTGTAACGCTTGCCGCGATACCGCGAGGTGAAGCGCTCCTGCATGGTCATGGTGGGCGGATCGGGGAATCCCCAATCTTCGCGGATGCGGCGGTGCAGCCATTCGGCGCACCCTTCGGCCGTCTCAATCGCCAGCGCCTGCAAACCGTGCGACTTGAAGTACAGTCCCGCCTCCTTCCATTCTTCCGACTTATCCCGAATGCCCGCGCCCGCCGTTACCACGAACATAGCCAGGTGATCGCGCTTGCCGTCTTCCGGGTCCAGGATGTAATCGCTCAGGCACAGCCCCTCGTCGCGATGCTGCCGGCCGAAACGGAACGTGTGCAGCGGGGCCGCCGCTCCGGGCGCGAAAAGATGAATGGCGTTGCCATCGCGCTCGGCTTCGAAGAACTGCCAGACCGCTTTCACCCGCATGAACTGCGCGGCCTCATGCTTCACTTCTTCCAACTTATGGAACAGGTCGAGGGCCTTAGGTTCATGCTCGGCGAGGTTCTTCTCGAAATTACCCTTGTAACCCAGATGCTTGCCGTAGAGCATGTGCGGGTTGATGTAACTCCAGATTTCGGCGAGATGCGGCACGTCGCGCACCTTGCGGTCCAGGTTCGGCGCGGCCGGAATCGGGATGTCCGTGCGTACTTTGCGGCTGCGCGCCTCGGTCACCCGCACCGGTGTCTCCTCGGCGGCCGGGGCCGGTTCCGGCGCCTCGGCGTAAGTGTGAGCGTGCATGGTTGCGTCGCGCGCGGCGGGGTCCATGAGCCGGTTCATCAGGTCCAGGCCGGTCATGGCGTCTTTGGCGTAGCACACGGCTTCGCCATAAGCCGGCGCGATGCGCGTGCGCGTGAAGCGGTCCGAGAGCGCCGCGCCGCCCACCAGCAGCGGCACGCGAATGCCCGCATCCTTCAAATCGCCGGCGGTGACGATCATCTGCTGCGCGCTCTTTACCAACAGTCCCGAAAGCCCGATGGCATCCGGCGTGTGCTCCTGGTAAGCGCGGATCAGAACATCCGGCGGCACTTTGATCCCCAGATTGATCACCTGGTAGCCGTTGTTGCTCAGAATAATCTCGACCAGGTTCTTGCCGATGTCGTGTACGTCGCCCTTCACCGTGGCCAGGACGATCTTGCCGCGACTGGCCGAGTCAGCCTTCTCCATGAACTGTTCGAGGTGCGTTACGGACGCCTTCATCGCCTCGGCCGATTGCAGCACCTCAGCCACAATCAGTTCATTGTTATTGAACAGCCGCCCCACTTCGGCCATGCCCGTCATCAGCGGGCCGTTGATAATTTCGAGCGGAGTGGCGCCTTCCGCGCGCTTGCGGTCTAGGTCGGCGATGAGGCCGTCTTTAGTGCCTTCGATGATGTAGTTGGCCAGGCGCTGGTCGAGCGGCAGGTCCTCGGCGCGGACTTTGATGCGCGCGCCTGTCTTACGGAAATGCTCGGCGATGGCCGCGATGTGGAACTGGTTGATGGCGGCGCGCTGCTCCAGGCTTTGTTGCCGCCAGTCTTCGGGCGCGAGCTGCAGATCCTCCGGACCGCCTGCCGGCGGCGTATTAAACAGCAGGCTCTCTGCCAGGCGCCGCTCATCCTCCGGAATCGACGCGAAACGTTCCAGCTTCTCGGCGTTGACAATGGCCAAATCCAGCCCGGCCTTAGTGCAGTAATAAAGGAAGACCGAGTTCACCACCTCGCGCGCGGCGGCGGGCAGGCCGAATGAGACGTTGGAGATCCCCAGCACCGTCTTGACATAGGGGATGTGTTCCTTGACCAGCCGCACCGCTTCGATGGTCTCCACCGCGCCGCCGATGTAGTTGGCATCGCCGGTGGCGCACGGAAACACCAGCGGATCGATGATGATATCTTCCGGCGCGATCCCATACTTTCCGGTGAGGAGCCGGACGGACCGTTCGGCCACCGCCAGTTTTCGCTCGCGGGTGAAGGCTTGAGCCTGCTGCTTGTCTTCATCGATGCAGCCGACAATCAGGGCCGCGCCGTAAGCCTTCGCAATCGGACAAGTGCGCTCGAATTTCTCTTCGCCATCCTCCAGGTTGATCGAGTTAATGATCGACTTACCCTGGCAGTAAGTCAGCGCCAGTTCCATGGCGCGCGGATCGGTGGTGTCTATCATCACCGGCGCTTTGATCTTACGAATCAGTTTCTCGTAAAACGGCGGGATGTCTTTGATTTCATCGCGGTCGGTGCTCTGCAGGCATACGTCCACGATGTGCGCGCCGTTCTTCACCTGACGCCGGCCGATCTCGGTGGCCTCTTCCCACTTCTCCTCCGCCATCAAATTCTTGAACAGCCGCGAGCCGATTACGTTGGTGCGCTCGCCCACGATCAGCGGCCGGTTGCTGTCTTCGGCCTCCACCAGATCGATGCCGGAATAGTAAGCGCGATGCGCGGACGGCTTGAGCGCGCGCGGCTTCTTGCCCTCGGCCATCTGCGCGACCAGCTTGATATGCGCCGCCGTGGTGCCGCAGCATCCGCCCACCAGGTTGAGCCACCCGTGCTCTACGAAACGGTCCAACTGCTCGGCGAAGGACTGTGGCGTTTCGTTGTACTCGCCTTCCACGTTCGGCAGGCCCGCGTTCGGATAGCAGGAGACGCGCGTGGACGCCATCTCGCTCAGCGTGCGCAGATGGTCCGTCATGAACTCGGGACCCGTGCCGCAGTTCAGCCCTGCAGCGAGCAGATCGGCGTGCTCGATCGACGCGTAGAGCGCATCGGCGGTCTGGCCCGCGAGCATGGTCCCCATGGTTTCGATAGTGCCCGAAACCATCACCGGAATGCGCCGGCCGAGTTCGCGCGCTAGGCGCCGGATGGCCAGCAGACCCGCCTTGATGTTGCGTGTATCCTGACAGGTTTCGAGTAGCAGGATATCCACGCCGCCATCGATTAGCGGCTTGGCAAGATCGTAGTAATCCTGCTGTAGATGGTCGAATGAGATGGTGCGGCTGATGGTGATGCTTTTGCGCGTCGGCCCCATCGAGCCGGCTACGAAGCGCGGCTTGTGCGAAGTCGAAAACTCGCTGGCCGCCTGGCGGGCCAGCCGCGCCGCCGTGGCCATCAGTTCGTAGGATTCGCCATCGACTCCGTAGTCGACCAAGTCGCTCTTGGTCCCATTGAACGAATTGGTTTCGATGATATCCGCGCCGGCTTCCAGATACGCGCGGTGGATCGCCAGCACCACGTCCGGCCGCGTCTTCACCAGGATTTCGTTGCAGCCCTCCAGCACCGGGCCGCCGAAATCCGCTGCCGTGAGCTGCGCCTGTTGCAGCATGGTGCCCATGGCGCCGTCGATGACCAGAATGCGGCTGTCGAGTGCGTGAACCAAGGCTTCGCGGCGTTCTTCACTGGCGGTCATAGATGAGAGGGTGTATCTTATGATTCTAACAGTTATGACAAGAAGAACCGTTTTCCAACTGGCGGGCGCGGCGGCTGCCCTGCCCTCCTTGAGCGCCCAACCGGCCCCGTTGAAGGGCCGTCTGAAGCAGTCCGCGGCACGCTGGTGCTACGGCAAAATCGCCCTCGACGACTTGGCCCGCGAGGCGGCGCGCATCGGCCTGAAAGGCATCGATCTGATCGACTACAAGGAATGGCCCACCGTGCAGAAGTACGGGCTGGTGCCGGCCATGACGCCCGGCGCCGGCGGCATAGCCGACGGATTCAACCGCAAGGAGAATCACGACAAGCTGGTGCGCGAAATGGAGGAAAACATTCCGCGCGCTGCCGCAGCAAGGATACCCAACGTGATCACGTTCTCGGGCAACCGGCGCGGCCAGGCCGACGCGGAGGGCCTGGACAACTGCACCATCGGCCTGAACCGCGTGAAGAAGCTAGCCGAGGACAACGGCGTGACCGTCTGCGTGGAGCTGCTCAACAGCAAGATCGACCACCACGACTATCAGTGCGATCACACCGCCTGGGGCGTGGAACTCATCAAGCGCGTGGACTCGCCGCGGGTGAAGCTGCTGTATGACATCTATCACATGCAGATTATGGAAGGCGATATCATCCGCACTATCCGGCAGAACATCCAGTACATCGCGCACTTCCACACCGGCGGCGTGCCCGGACGGCATGAGTTAGATGGCACGCAGGAGCTGCAGTGGCGGGCGGTCGCGGAGGCCATCGTGGGCACCGGGTTCACGGGCTACTTCGCGCACGAATTCGTACCCACGCGCGATCCGATTACGTCACTGGAAGAAGCCGCAAAGTTGTGCGACGTGTAATATCGCCTGAACGAACGGCCTTGTATCCGGTAGTGCTGGAGGGCGGGCAATCATGCCCGCAGCCGCCTTTTAGGCGGCCAGAGCCGGCTAAGAGCCGGCTGCGGCCAAGATTGGCCGCCCCACAACTGGGTTTTCACCGCGAGATCATCGCACTGTGGTCACCCTCGATGCGGACCTTCAAGCCGAGTTGGCCGAAGACAGCGGCGAAAGCGTCTGCGTGGAGCTGTCGGGGCCTAATAAGATAAGACATGCGACCGTTATTTGCCCTATCTCTCGTTGTAGCCGTGGCCACCAGCGCCTCCGGCCAGACTTACACGATGCAAACGGTGGCCGGTGGGGCGTTGCCAGTAAATATTCCGGGTGCCAGCGCCAGCCTGGGTACCGTGAACGGGGTGGCAGTCGATACCGCGGGGAACGCTTTTATTGTGGTTGGCAATTACCACGTTGTGCTACGCGTAGATGCCGCCAGCGGAATGATCACATTGGCGGCCGGCAGCGGGATCCCGGGCTACAACGGCGATAACGGCCCCGCCACCAGCGCCCAACTGAACTATCCGCAGGCCGTAGCAGTGGACGCGTCCGGCAATCTGTACATCGCGGATTCGAACAACAATCGCATTCGCAAGGTGTCCGGAGGAGTCATTACGACCGTAGCCGGAGACGGCAACTTTGGCTATAACGGCGACGGCATGCCGGCTACCGACGCCTGGCTGAATGGACCCAACGGCCTGACTGTGGACTCAGCCGGCGATATCTTCATCGCGGACACCGGCAACGGCCGCATCCGCAAAGTGTCGGGCGGATCGATCGCCACGGTAGCCGGAAACGGGGGCTTTGGCTATAACGGCGACAATATCGCGGCCACCAGCGCGGAATTCACCTCGCCATCCGGCGTGGCCGTAGATTCCGCCGGCAACCTGTATATCGCGGATCTGGGAAACCATCGTGTCCGCAAGGTCTCCGCGGGAATGATCACGACCGTGGCCGGCACCGGAACCCCTGGATATAACGGCGACAGCATTCCAGCGGCGAGCGCCGAACTCGATGGTCCTTGGGGCGTCGCCGTGGACGCTTCCGGCAATCTGTACATCGCCGATACCGACAATAATCGCATTCGCAAGGTAGCTGGCGGAGTCATCACCACGGTGGCTGGGAATGCGGGCTTTGGTTATGCCGGCGACAACGTCGCAGCCACCAGCACCTCGTTGTATGCGCCCTTTGGCGTGGCGCTGGATGCTTCGGGCAATCTGTACATTGCCGACACGGTCAACTACCGGCTGCGCAAGGTCTCGGGAGGCATCATCACGACGCTGGCGGGCGGCGGCGCTCCCGTAGGCCAGAACGGCCCTGCCATCAACGCGCAGTTGGAGTCTCCCATGGGCATCGCCGTAGATCCTTCCGGCAACCTGTACATCGCGGATTCTGTCGCCAGCCGCGTCTTCGAGGTCTCCGGCGGCGTTATCGGTGTAGCGGCGGGAAACGGGACCAACGGCTTTGGCGGCGACAATGGCCCGCCCACCAGCGCGAATTTGGGCAGTCCCATGGGGGTCGCTGTAAGTTCCTCAGGACAGCTTTACATAGCGGACTTCATCAATGAGTGCATTTGGGAAGTTTCGGGCGGCGTCATCACCACGGTGGCAGGAAATGGAACCATCTATGACAGTGGCGACAACGGTCCCGCGGTGAACGCCGGGCTGGGGGGCCCGGTTGGCGGCGCGGTGGACTCATCAGGCAATCTCTACATCGTGGACAACTCCAGCAGCACCATCCGCGAGACTTCGAACGGGATCATTACTACCGTGGCTGGGAACGGAACTCGGGGTTACGGCGGAGATGGCGGTCCGGCGACGCACGCCGAGTTGTACACCCCCTGGGGTGTCGCCGTAGACTCCTCCGGAAACATCTATATCGCTGACACTTACAACGACCGGATTCGCAAGGTTTCAAACGGAGTGATCACCACGGTGGCCGGCGCCGGGGTCGAGGGCTACAATGGCGACGGAGGCCCGGCGACAAGCGCTTTGCTGAGTCAGCCGGAGGGCGTTGCGGTTGACTCTTCCGGCAATCTCTACATTGCAGACTCCGGTAACGGCCGCGTGCGCAAGGTCTCAGGTGGAGTGATCGCGACGATCGCCGGCCCTGGGACGAACCAATGCGCGGGGCCCACCAGCGTGGCTCCCTCCGGCATGGCCCTCGACCTCCAGGGCGACGTGTACGTATCCGATGTAAACAGCCATCGTGTCTGCATGATGGTACCCTCCGGTCCTTCATGTGCTTACGCCGTCAACCCGCTGGCATTCACCTCTGATTCGTCCGGTGGCAATTTCACGGCCAACATCCAAACGACATCCGGCTGTCAATGGGCGGTGCAGGGCCTGCCTGATTGGATTACTCTGTCAAGCAACCCGGTCAATTCCGGTCCCGCCACAGTAACGCTGGCCGTGGCCCCGGGCGCCGATGGGGGGCGCGCCGCTGCGGTTTCCATCGCGGGGCTTTCCGTCCGGGTCACGCAAACGGGCACCGGCCCAAGTCCGGCGCTGAACCCCGGCGGAGTAGTGAACGCGGCGAGCTATGCGTATCCCGTAGCTCCAGGGAGCATTGCCGCTGCCTTCGGGGATCTGCTGGTGGCTTCAGCGTCGACCGGCGCCAGTTCCCCGTTGCTCACCAGCCTCTCCGGACTGTCTCTCCAGTTTGGAGACGCCACCGAAGCGCCCCTGTTCTTCGCTTCAACTGGGCAGGTGAACTTCCAAGTGCCGTGGGAATTAGCCGGGCAAACCCAGACCACCATTGCCGCCGCGTTCAACGGCCAGATCGGCGCCACGCAGACGTTGAACCTCGCGCCGTTCGCGCCGGGAATCTTCAGCATGAGTGCGCAGGGGAACGGGCAGGGCGCGATCCTGGACGTGTCTTACCATCTGGTCGATTCTTCCAACCCGGCTACCGCGGGCAGCACCGTCCTGATTTTCTGTACGGGCCTCGGCGCGGTGAGCAATCAGCCTCCGACCGGCTCGCCCGCCGGCGACACCCCGTTCTCCGAAACGGCGATCATCCCGACGGTGACTATCGGCGGGGCGCCAGCCCAGGTGACGTTTTCGGGCCTTGCGCCTGGTTATGTAGGCCTGTATCAGGTGAACGTGCAGGTGCCCGCCGGGTTGGCGGCGACCAATGCCGTGCCGGTTGTGTTTTCCGGGGCCGGCGTCACTTCGAACACTGTGACGATGGCCCTGCAATGAGGTGTTTCGGTGGGGCAGACGATCGGTTTTTGTCGTCTGCCAGCGTCCCCTAAGGCGGCAGACCACAAAAGGCGATGGTCTGCCCCACCAGAGTTCCTCTATTGTGCCCGATCCCCTAGACCGGCCAGCGCCTTCACCGCCGCGCCATGCGCGATTACGACGTCTGGATCGCGCTGCAATGCGTCGAAGTATTGCCCGCGGAATCCCGGGCCCGACTCGGCCGGCGTCAGCAGCGCGCGCGCCTGCGCCAGCAGACGTGCCGCGTCCGCCGCGGTGGCCGGCTCTTCGGCGTCCAGCGTCTCGTCGATCATGACGATCAGCTCCGACAACTCGTGCAGCCAGGCGAAGAAGGGATCGTGCAGCACCAGGTTCAACATCTGGCCGCTGGACTTGATGCGCTCGACGTCGTGGTCGTAGCGCACGCGCTCGGAATCGAGCAGCGCCTTGTGATGTGTCAGCAGCACGTGCCGTAGTTTCTTCAGAAGGTCGCGCGGGGCATCGGCCATGCAGACATGGTACCGCTCCCTCACGGTCGCGGCTCAGTGGCCGAGCGGTTACTCGTGGCGCAGTGCAGCCATGGGGCCCACGCGCGCGGCGCGCCGCGCCGGCATCGCGCAGGCCAGCGCGGATACCGCCAGCAGCCCGCCCGCGACTGCCAGAAACGTCGGCGGATCGGTGGCAGTGACTCCGTAAAGCAGGCTCGCCAGGGCGCGCATGGCCGCCAACGATGCCAGCAATCCCGCGGCCAGCCCGGCCAGCACCGGCCGCAGGCCTTGCCCCACAATCAGCTTGTGTACGCTGCCCGGCTGCGCTCCCAGCGCCATGCGGATGCCGATTTCACGCGTGCGCTGGCTCACCGAATAGGAAATCACGCTGTATACGCCCACCGCCGCAAGGCATAAAGCGAAGCCGGCCAGCGCCGCCAGCAGCAGCATCGAGAAGCGCCGGCGCATCAGCGAGTCGCTCAGGTCTTGCTCCATGGTGGCGATTTTGTAGACCGGCAGGTTGCGGTCCAGATCGTGCACGCGCTGCTCGATCGCGGAGACCAGCGCCAGCGGATCGCCAGCCGTGCGTACCGCCAGGTTCATGAACGGACGCGGCGCCTGCAAGGCAGGATGATAAATGACCGGCCGTGGGTTATTCATCAGGTTACGGTCTTTGACGCCGCCCACGATGCCCACGATCTGGGAGGTGTCGCCGGGCTTCTGGCTGACCCTGGCATCGATTAGGAACTGGCCGATGGCGTCGCCTTGCGGAAAGAAGCTCTTCGCGAATGTCTCGTCGACGAGGGCCACCCGCCGTACACCGGCGTTGTCCTGCTCCGTGAAGAGGCGCCCCTGCTTCAATGGAATGCCCATGGTTTGAAAGTATCCTGGCATGGCGATCCGTTTCTGCACATCGGGAACAGCTTCGGATGTGGGCCATGGGCGTCCGGCGATCTGAAAATCGCCGCCGCCGGCACCCGCGCCAAAGGGCAGGCCGTCGATGGCACTCGCCGACACCACGCTGGGCAGCGCCCCAACGCCCGCCAGCAGTTCCGAGTAGAAGGCGGTAATGCGCGCCGTATCGCGATACTGAAGCGGCGGCAGGCTGATGCGCGCGGTCAGCAAATGCTCCGGCCGAAAGCCCGGATTCGTCTGCCATAGGCGCGCATAACTGCGCAACAGCAGGCCTGCACCCGCCAGCAACATAACCGAAAGCGCCACCTCGGAGACCACCAGCAAGTTGCGCAACCGGTTGCTCGACCGGCTGCGGCGCGCCGGCCGAAGCTGGGACGCACTCAGCGCCGGCGCCAACCCGAAAACAAGGCTGGTCACAAGCGCCGCGGCGATCGCAAACAGCACCGCCAGGCCGTTGATCCGCACCGTCTGCCAGCGCAGCAGTTCTCCGGAGCCGAAACGAATGAATAACTCCAGCACCCAGACACCGATCGCCAGTCCGGCCGCCCCCGAAATCGCGGCCAGCAGCAGGCTCTCGGTCAGCAGTTGCCGCACGATCCGCGCGCGCCCGGCGCCCAGCGCGATGCGCAGGCCAATCTCCTTCTGGCGGGCGGTGGCGCGCGCCAGCAGCAGGTTGGCCACGTTCACGCAGCCGATTAGCAACACCATGCCGACCGCGCCCAGCAGCACCAGCAGCGGCGTGCGCAGTTCGCCCGCAACCGAATCCGAGAGCGGATCGAGTTCGATGTTCCAACCGGCCGGATACCAGACCGGCAGGTTGCGGGTCATGCGGGCGGCCACCAGTTTCATCTCCGCGCGGGCCTGGTCGAAGGTCACTCCGGGCTTCAGCCGCGCCACCACGTCGGTGTTTTGATGGCCGCGCGCGTTGGGGTCCAGTTGCGCCGGAGTGAATGCCAGCGGCACGTAGAGTTGCGCCTGCTCCATAAACTGCAGAACCGGCGCCAGCACGCCGACCACGGTGAACTTCTGTGTATCGATTTCGATCTGTTTGCCCACGATGCGCGGGTCGGCCCCGAAGCGGCTCTTCCACAAGCCTTCGCCAAGCAGGGCGACGCGTTCTTTGCCAAGCTGCTCCTCTTCGGGACGGAACAGGCGGCCCGCCACGGGCTGGACACCCAGCATCGGGAACAGACTCGTAGAGACGCGCAGCCCGGCAACACGCACCGGCTCGGCATCGCCGGTCAGGTTGATGCTATTGGTCTCGATTGCCGCCATAGCGGAGAACGAGCGGCTCAGGTCGCGGTAATCGATGAAATCGAGCGCCGAGGCGTCCGATTTGAACAGCTCGAACTGCGGCATGTTCTTGGTAACCAGCACCAGTTGCGCGGCGTTCGGATAGGGCAGCGGATGCAGCAGCAGGGCATCCACCGTGGTAAATATCGCGGTGCTGGCGCCGATGCCTACGGCCAGCGTAAGAATCGCGGTGAGGGCAAAACCGGGGCTTTTGGCGAGGGTGCGCAGCGCATAACGCAAGTTGTGCATTCTGCTTTGACGTTAGCGGCGCCGTAACCGCTCGTCGATTTCCACCTGATATCCGCTCG
>Ga0181535_10003343_pt1 | contig 18726 bp, 20 predicted proteins | sample PEATcosm2014_Bin_44_FD_119774 | JGI IMG/M metagenome (GOLD analysis project Ga0181535, IMG submission 119774) | Peatland microbial communities from MTU Mesocosm Facility, Houghton, MI, USA - PEATcosm2014_Bin17_30_metaG | ecosystem: Environmental > Terrestrial > Soil > Wetlands > Peat | place... | reverse complement strand
TTGCGAGAGCGTCGATTGCGGGTGGCTGCTGACATAGTTCGTAAGGTCGAGAGCGTGCATGCCGTCGACGCTGATAAGCAAGACGTGCTTGACCTTGTGTGAGGAATAGGTGTCTTGTGCCTGCAAAGTCGCAGAGATGGATAGACAGATCAGGAGTAGGGGAAGGCAGCGCGCAAATACTCTCATTGTTTGGTCCCTCGCGAGAAATGGACGTGCGAACCAATTAGGCTGCCCCGAGGGTGAAATCCCCATGACGGCAAGTTGAAAAAGAGTTAAACAAAGAGAATGGCCTGTGAATCTCGAAGGTGGCCGAGGTCTGACCGATTAAGGACGGCTGGGTGCGCCCAGATCTCGCTCTTAAAGACCTAGCCGGCGAAGAAGCCTGATATGCCGCCTTCGTGATGCGAGCATCCTAAACGTGATGCAGGTATTTACGACCTTGCCCAGGCGGTTATCCATTGGAGGGTGAGATCGCTCCACGGTTTCCAGAAGAAGAGGACAGAGTTGATGTACAAGCAAGCAGTGAGATCGACGCGATGACGTGAGAGCGGACGAGCCGACCGCGATAGAGATCCCAGCCCAGCATCAAGGCAACGAGGAGAATGTTGCCGTAGTAGACGTTGATCAGGAAGAGGAAAGGCGTATTTGGATTGGTTGGGTAGACAAAGGCAAGGAATCGGGCGAACCCGGGGCTAGCAAGGGCAACACTGGAGAGAATCATCATTTGCCTGTGGGCGGCGGGGTTTTTGCGGAGGGCAATGCCGATGGCGAGCAGAACGAGGAAGGAACTGATGTAGAGGATTTGCACGCACATGAAGGGATCCGGGGAGGGGTGCAGGAGTGGATGTCAACGGAAATCGGAAGGTGAGTTTCTGGAGGTTTCTTCCATTCGAGGTGATGCATCTCGAGGCACTTAAACCAAAGAGTAAGTCAGAGCGCTGCTGAGATTGCGCCACCGGACCGCAAGGGCATGAATACGCGCTTGAAACGGAAGCTGCTGGCCGCCAGAGGCGCACAAGCCGCCCGCAGACGCTAGGAGGAGGCCGCCTCAAGTGCGCACGAATCGGGGTCTATTCCTTGTTGCTTACGAGCGAAAATATGGCTCCCTGCGGATCCTGGCCGTTGATGATCCAGCCACCACCCGGCACCTGAACCGGACCGTTCAAGAGCTTCCCGCCACTGGTCTCAACGCGCTGAAGGGCTGCATTGATGGAGTCGACGTTGAAATAGAAGTTCCAGCATGAGACGGGGGTTTGAGGCGCTTTGATCATCATTCCGCCGTCGCCCATTTCTTTGTGGTCACCGGCATCGAAGATGCGGTAGATGCCCATGGGCCCCATGTCCATTTCGCTGACCTTGGTCCAACCGAAGAGCTTGCTGTAGAAGTCGAATCCGCCATCAAGGTCGGTTGTGTAGAGTTCGTGCCAGCCGATGGTGCCGGGAGCCGGCGGCGCGGGGCGTTCAGGCGAAGGCATGGCTGGGTCGGGCGTGAAGACTACAATCGCGGCTCCCTGCGGGTCAGACATGACCGCGAAACGCAGCATGCCGGGAATATCCGTCGCTGGTCTCCAAAGTTTGCCGCCGGCGTCGACAATCTTTTCGACGTGAGCATCGACATCGGCGACCGAGATGTAGCCTACCCACGCTGTGTGTCCAGGCATCTTCAACATGCCGGCCATGCCAACGCTACCGAGGTTAAAAGTGGTGTACGGCGGGCCGTCGGCGCCGGTCATCTCCTGCGTTGTCCATCCCACAACGTCGGAGTAGAACTTGCCGGCGGCATTGGTGTCGCTGGTCATAAGTTCGTACCAGGTGAACTTTCCTTTGGGGGTAAACATCGCGAGAATTCTCCTCTTGGCTGAGAAAGCGGGGCGCCGGCGTCGAATCGACTCGTAGTTAGTATCGAATGGATTAGAGGTAAGTCAACCCGATGGAATATTAATTTTGGCGCAGCCGGTGTGGTGAAGGTGGTTCCATCTCACATCTGCTGATCTATAAGGTCCGCAAAGGAATCTCATGCTTGCAGAAACTCGACGTTTGAGAACTCAATCAATGACCCATAAAATGAACCCCTGCGAGGTTGCAATGTGCGCTTGACTGGGCACGGCTCCCCGTTTGACCGCTGTTGCCGGCAGTTATAGAGTTTGGTTGAACGTCGGGCCGCATGCAGTCGGGCTTGAAAAGGAGAACTCGTCAATGGTGAACGGATCGCGCAGGGAATTCTTGAAGGCAGCATCGATCACGATGGCTGGACTAGCAGCATCGAATCGGCGTCCAGCGTGGGCCGAAGGGACGGAAGCCACTGGGCCCGTGCAGGTTTGGAGTACCTTCCGGGACAGGCGACACGCACCGGCTGGGCCATTGGCGTGGAAGCATGCAACCGAGATTGCGTCCGATGCGATCATTCTGGATCCGGCAGCAAATCAACAGGAGATGCTGGGATTTGGCGCGGCGTTCACCGATGCGGCCTGCTACATGTTGAACCAGCTTCCCAGCGACGAACGGGCAGCCTTGATGCATGAACTCTTCGCTCCCGACGAGATGGCGATGAACGTTTGCCGGACCTGCATAGGGGCGAGCGACTACTCGAAGTCGCTGTACAGCTTCGACGACAGCGAAGAAGACGATCCGGAGCTGAAGAAGTTTTCAATCGATCACGACAAAGCCTACATTCTCCCCATGCTCAGGGACGCACGCAAGCTCAATCCGGATTTATTTCTGTTTTCGTCGCCATGGAGTCCGCCGGCATGGATGAAGTTCAACCGTTCCATGCTGGGTGGCACGATACGCAAGAGCACCCTCGAACCGTACTCGCGATACTTGCAGAAGTTCCTCGGCGCGTACCAGGCCGAAGGCGTTGAGATCAACGCGATCACCGTGCAGAACGAGGTTGATACAACGGTGGATGGCCGGTATGCGGCCTGCCTGTGGGCGCAGGAAGATGAGATCCTGTTCGTCGGCAAATACCTGGGACCACTGCTCCGCAGTACGGGCAGTTCAACGAAGATCTGGGTTCTGGATCACAATTTCAACCTGTGGGGACGGGCCATCGCCGAACTGAGCGATGCGCGCGCCAGCGAGTTCATCGACGGCATTGCGTGGCACGGGTATGCGGGCGAGCCGTCGGCCATCGCGCGGGTGCATGAGGCATTTCCGCACAAGAGCGCCTATTTTACTGAGGGCGGACCGCAGCGCGAGCCTCACCAGGCTGGAACTCCCTTTTCCGACCCAATGACCGCTTGGGCGCGCTGGGCGGAGTGGGCCAACAGCGTGATCAGAAACTGGTCGCGATCAATCACGATGTGGAACCTGGCGCTCGACGAGAACGGAACTCCCTATATTGGCCACCATGAAGAGGGGGATATCGTGCCGGGTGCGCCTACCACGGGCCGCGGAGTGATCACCATCAACAGCATGACGCGCGAAATAAGCCGCAGCGGGCGCTTTTGGGCGCTTGCTCACTACTCAAAGCATGTGCGCCGCGGAGCGAAGGTCTTTGGCACGAATGGGATTGGAGAGAGTTCCGCTCAAACTCCAAAGAGCCCTGTTTCCCATGTGGGGTTCCGCAATCCCGATGGCAGCTACGTGGTAGTGCTCTGCAATCGCGGTCAAGAGAAGCGGGTTCAGCTTGTGCTCGGTTCAAGCGCACTTGTTATCGAGGCGCCTGCAGATTCGGTACACACTCTGCAATGGTCCTAATGCAAAGCGGCACGGATCAGCAGGACCGGGTGCTCTACTCCTGCTTCATCAGGGTTGCGATCAGCGAATCCCTGTGTTGGTTCGCGTTGTCATCTGAGTAATGCAATACGCGCATCCAAACGAAGAATGCACACAGGGCCAGCGTCAAGAAAATTGGCACCGGCAGCCAGTGGCGCTTCAAAGACCACGAGAGCCAAAATACGGCCGCTCCGACGCCGAGCATTCCCAACTGAATGAGCGCCGCCGGCAACGAATTCGCCTGGGCTCCCGGCGGCCGAGTGATTCGGCCTGGATTGATGCGATAGGGCATTGTGATTGAAAAGATGATTCCCGTGGCCAGGTTGCAGGGCAGCGCAAAGACGAGCCACGCGTAGATATCCGCCAAAACTATTAACGGCGGAGCTCCCATCCGAAGACAGCCCAGGATGCCGGCAAAGATTGCTACGAGGACGAACAATATGGAATGGAGCAGATTCTTGGCCAGAAAAACTGTTCTGATCGGCGTAGGAGAAAGGAACAACAACTGAATTCCAGCACCTTCAGCACCCAAGCCGTTGTAAAACAATCCTGTAAATCCAAGGGTTCCGTAAACCACGCACAAAAGAAACGCATAAGGGAACGAATTCAATTCGCTTGGGGGCCGGTGAGAAAACAGGCCTGCAATGGCAAGCACAAATAGCAGAGGTACGCTCATGGCCCACAGTAACGGCACCGTGCGCATCAGACTCCGCAACTCCTTCTCCACAATTGCGGAGAACGGACGGGAGCCGGCCAAAGTCCACGAGCTTCCGCGTCGGGTTGCGTTGTTCTGGCTCGGCGCCCAACTCAAGTTTTGTCCCCGATATTGGGCTTTGAGACGGCCTGCAAACGCGCCTCCGGCAAGAACCACCCAGATGCCGAGCAGACCAAGGGACGCAAAGCCCGGCAAAGGCTTTTGCTCGACGGTCTTCTGCAACGCCCGGGCACCGAGCCCAGGAGGTAGCCACTGCTGCACCTGATTCGCGGTCTTCAGCAACGGGGCATATCTGGCCAGCGTCTCGCGTAAAGGCGCAGGGTCTTCCGCGTTGCCCTTTGAGCCTTCAAAGCGTTTCTGATTCACCACTGAATTGACTACCAGCAGGCCCACCATAAGCACCATGAAGAATGCGCCCAGGATCTCCCGTGTCTTTCGCTGCGCCAGCCAGCGGTCAATCCAGGCAAAGACAGCGCGCACTAACAGAATGTTGAACACCGCGAAGACTGACAAGCCAAGCGCCGACCACAAAAACAAGCCGGGTCGTGCGAATACGATTCCCAGCCAAACCCCCAGACAGCAGAGCACACCCAGAAACGTGGAAGGCTCCGTCAGGCCGGAGATCAAATACAACAGAACGTACGATCCGAAACGAACAGGAAAGCGTAGCAAGATCCCCAGGTCCGATTGCTCTTGAAAGGCGGCGACGCCGAACGGAAATGTCAGCCAAAGAAAGCTGATGGCCCAAAACAGAATTGGTAGATATTGCCATGAGGATTGCGATGCTAACGAGTAAGCGGCAACACAAAGGCCAACTCCCAACCCCAATCCAAAGGCGGAATAAAGAAGCCACGCGATCCCAGTGGCGCCCAGATCAAGCAGGCCGTGAATGGTGTGGAGGCCATTGATGAACATGCTCCAGCGCAATTGGGCCATGGCCGAGTACTGCGCTGACGCTTCCCGGCCGAGCATGCCCCTGTTGGCTATTTTCACACTGGCTCCGATCGCGCTCACCATGCGTCTTGTTCTGAAATGCGATCTCCTCACGAAGGGTAATAATCATTCCTTTCAGGGTTTGTTCTCAGATACATAATTGGAATGGGCATTCCAACCTCGCATTCTTCTGGCATCCCGGTACTGCCCTCTATTTCGACGTTATCTTCTGTCGAAAATTTGTAATAGACAGTGAAGCGATTTCGATCAGGAGCACAGCCCGTCACTCGCCCTTTAACAACAAACCCCAGGCGCGCCAGTTTTCTTGCTCTGAATGCCTGAACAATCAAAGTTCCTGCTGCTGCCAGGATTGCCAGCCCGAAAAGATAATAAAATATGTGCCCCGCATCCCATCCCCAATTACCCGGCTGATTGACGCGTGGATCTTTAGGTAGATATCGGATAGAAATCTGCGTCCCCGGCGCTGGAAACCTGTAATGAGCTGTTGCCATGATGGCGTTACCGGTGTAAAACGCGCCGTCGGCAGAAAATCTATAGCTTACATGCGCACCTTCACGACTTGCTGAGCTTTCAACAACTTCGCCTCTTGCCTCAAATCCTTCCCGGCGCAAAATATCGCGTAGATAGGAGCCCTTTATATCGTTGTACGCAATCGATGTGGCGGCGACAGGGACTACCATCAGGATCAATACCAGAAACCATTGGACCGCTCCATCAAATCCCACCGACCTCGGTATTGCGGCGCTAGCCTCGGAGACATTGACTCCGCTGATGAGATCGTCATTTTTATATGCGCTCATTTTGTCGTTCCTCGACGCCCATAAGGTGGCTCAGTTCGGTCATCGCACAGTGCGTCGGTTCATCTGGAGCAATCACGGGTGATTGACCGTTGGCCTTCGGTCGCTCCTCAAATGATACTTCGGTGGAAGCGAAGGGAATGTAAGACAGTCCCTGAATAGTTACTGAGTCGGGGCGGCGAACGACGCGAAGCAGGCGAAAGCCGAACCGCTACTTCATGCTCGGATTGGCGAGTCACAGATTGTCATGTCCTTTGAGCCCAAAAGTGAGGTTTCGCACCTATGCTCGGTGCGACGAGAAACATTTACAAACCGGTGACAAGCGAGTGACAATTTCAGGTCGCGCCTCGGCCTACGATCAGGCTCGGCAGGTCAGAGAAGGCTGCGCACCACCCTACTCCCGCGACAATTCGACCTTCCCTGCGCTGCCGATTTCCCCAAGGAGATATTCATATGCAGGTTTACAGGACCGTAATCGCCGCTTGCCTGGGCATGCTTCCTCTCACGCTTTCGGCTCCGGCCGACGCACAATATCAACTCACAAACCTGGTTTCGAATCAAGTGATCCAAGTCCCAACGATTGATCCACTGCTGGCCAATCCATGGGGATTAGCTCGGAGCGCCACGAGCCCCTGGTGGATCAGTGACAACGACACTGGCTGGTCGACCATCTATCAGGCAACCGGAGCACAAGCGTCGCTCAGAGTTTTGATTCCCACCGCAGGGAACGGACCGTCTTCCCCGACAGGGGTGAACGGTCCGGGCACGCCGACGGGAATTGTTGCTAACGGATCATCGACCGATTTCCAAACCCAGGGCAAGAAAGCAAGTTTCATTTTCGCGACACTCGATGGCACCATCAGCGCGTGGGCGTCGGGGGTGAACGCCAACCAATCTTTGATAGTGGTTGACAACTCAGCGAGCAAGGCAAGCTATACGGGCTTGGCCATCACCAGCCATCCAACCGGGAATTTTCTCTACGCGGCGGATAACGCGAACAATCACATAGACATGTTCGACGGTACCTTCACATGGGTCAAATCCTTCGGTGACCCGGCCGTCCCGTCAACCTACTCAGTCTTCGGCGTTCAGGACATCAACGGCCTGGTTTACGTCACGTATGCCGTACCGAACATCGGTGAAGGAGGTTACGTGGATATCTTCAAGGAAGACGGCACCTTTGTGAAGACGCTGATTCGAGGAAACCGCCTCAACCAGGCCTGGGGTATTGCCCTCGCGCCGCCAAATTTTGGCCCGCTGAGCAATACTCTGTTGATTTCAAACAACTCCGTGCAAGGCACCATCAATGGTTTCGATCCGGTTACGGGGGAGTTTGTGGGCACGATCAGAGACGAGCACGGAGAAAGCATTGTTCTCAATAACCTCTGGGGAATAGCCTTCGGCGGCGGTGCCACGGCCAATGGACCAACAAACGCGTTGTTCGTCACTGTTGGTCAAGGGATTGGCACCGCCGAATTGGCGGGCACATTTGCAGAAATCGTCTTCAAACAATGATCGACCAAAATCAGGAAACGCAGACATAGCCGAGGCCGCCCGAGATGGGCGGCCTTTCTACATGGTGGATGCAGATCTGGCGGTGATTAGACCACCAGACGTTTCATGGATTGGCAAGATGTTGTAAAAAATCTTTGACATCATTGGCGAATTGGTGCATCCTTGCAATGTTAAACATTTTTGACAGGGTGGTGATTTGCCATGGGAACTAGCCTTTCCTACCGGGAGAAGACACTTTACGCATCTCTGGCCGCCGAGCTGGTTGTTTACGGCCCATACTTCTTCCTGCACCAGCAAAACTCAGTGAACAAAGTGGCAGGAATGATTGCCACCATTATCGTGTTGGAGATCGTCCTCCAGTTGGCGATTGCCGCCTTCACCCGCAACCGCGTCACAGACGAGCGGGATCGGCTGATCGAACTGCGCGGCTATCGCGCCGGTTATCTGACGCTCGCATCCTTGATGGTGATCGGGCTGGGAATGTTATGGTTTCACGCAGCCGTGGCCCACTTTCAATTCGACAGCCGGATGGTGGGACTTCATTTTCTGAGCGTGTTTTTTGGCATGCTGGTGCTCGCGGATATCACGAAGACCGCAACCCAGATCGTGGCTTACCGGAGATCACTCTGATGCCCGCAATACGCAATCAGATTCGAGAACTTCGCGCCTTGCGGGAGATGACGCAGCAGGATCTCGCCGATCAGGTCGGCGTAACCCGGCAGACGGTCATCGCGATCGAACAAGACAAGTATTCGCCTTCGCTTGAGACCGCGTTCAAAGTGGCCGCTGCGCTGGGTGTGCCGCTTGACCAGTGCTTTCAGTACGACCCGCGCGGCAAGCGTTGAGCTTGCCTTCAGCCCGAGCCTCAAGGCGATTAACAAGTTCTCGCAAATCGCGATAAGGCCGTCCGGGAGAGATCGGCCACCTTCGAAGTTTCCCGCCTCATCAGAGTGGCCGAGAGCTTTCTTCAACTTTCGATCGGAGAGGGTGGGTGCTGTAATAAACAAAAACTCAAAGTCGAGAGACTAAACCAGTCAACTTGAAAGGGGGCTCCGTTGGACGCCGCGGTTAGGCTGAATCAATCTAAAAAAATAACGCCGCACATTCAACAGCCACTCGCTATAATCGCTGCGCTCGCATTTTGAGCCAGGATGACAACATGAAGCGTTTAAATTGGATCCTTTTACTCGTTGCAGTGGCCTCGACCCTGCTGTCGGCCCAGACAAAAAAAATGACTGTGGCTGAATTGCAGGATGTGCTCACTGGTCTGCACAACTCTCAGAAGAGCGACGAACAGGTAGCCAACGAGCTGAAACAAATCGAGCTCACTGAAGAGCTGACCCCCGCCGGTATGAACACCCTGGTTGACCTCATCAATGGGCCGCTCTCGACCGAACAGATGTATGTGCTCGAGGCACGCAGCGCCATGCTCGCCCCGCCCGACACCGACCTGCCTAAAGCCGCTGCCCCCGACGGCGCCGCCCAGCAGGCCATGCTCGCCAAGGCCCAGGATTATGCGGCCAAAACTTACCCGCAGCTCCCTCGATTCACCGCGACGCGCCTCGTCGCCCGCTTCCAGGATGGAGTGGAGACCATCCAGTCCTTTGGCGGCGTCAACGTCAAGGTCCAAAATGATTCCGACCCTATCTGGCACCAGATCCGCCGCTATGTCCGCCTCATGAACACCCACACTGATCCGGTCGAGGTCGACAACGGGATTGAAAAACTGGGCGGCAAAGACACCGTTCAATGGGGACGCAACGGCCTGGTCAATTCCATGCTCCCGTTCCTTCCGCTCAATCTGCTGACCAGTGAAGCCGTCTCCTCCGGCAATCCCAAATTCTTGCGCTGGGAGACCATCAACGGTCACCAAACGGCCGTCTTCGTCTTCGCCATCGATAAGAAAAAATCCCACTACGCCATCAACTATTGCTGCTTCCCTGATACGTCAAGTGTCGGCAATGTCCTCTATGGTGGCCACGGTAATGGTGGTGGCGGCGGCGGCACCCCTGCTCCTGGCGGCAACCTTAACGCCAACCCGCTCTCGACCCCGGGCGGCGGCAAAGGCAACCTTTCAAACGTTTCCGACTGGAAGCCGTTCAACGCCAAGTCCGGCTACCACGGCGAGCTATTTCTCGATCCTGATTCGGGCGTTGTCCTCCGCACCATTGTCGAGGCCGAATTCAAGCCTTCTGACTTTGTCCACTACGAGGACATCCGGGTCGACTACGCCCCAATGCCCATCGGCAGCAGCAACCTTTACGTCCCTGTACGTACCATCACCATCGCTGAGATTGTCCCCAACGGCGACTCTTTTGTGACCAACTACGCCGTTCGCCTGCAGTTGGTCACCCAGGATTTCAAGGACTTTCAGGGAGTCGGCACTGCAACTGCCCAGCAGTAGCAGAACAGAAAACGATGCTCGCGGCGGAAGCTGCACCCGCTGCAAATGAACTGCCCGCCTGCAGTTGTAGAAGTTGACAACCAGCCACCTCTTTTGGAACTGGATGATCGGTTGGCCTGGGGCGACGGGATCTCGTTGCAGGTCAAGATCTCGCGCGGCATGGCTCATCATTGATCATGCATTCACATGGCCCACCTAACGTGGTTTGGTTGGAGGTGGACGCAGGATATGGCGATCGATCGTTCTGAGCTTGATCGGATGCAGAAAGAATACAAGGCGGCGGTGGACGAATGGGTGGCCGCCATCCGGCACGAGGAAGTGCTGGCCTCAGTAAACCACGATGTGGCTGAGGTGGACCAGTGGGAGAAAGCCGCCATGCAGGAAGAAGAGTTGCGAAGCAAAGCCAAGGCGGCCAAGACCGACTATGAGGCCGCACTGCGGCAGGAATTCTTCAACTTCTGAGCCCGCAGATTCACGCCGCTAAAAGGCTACGGCGCCGGGCGCCGACACTTCAACTTAATCTCATGATCGATTGTCCAGAGTCTTGGTGACGGCTGGCCGCAGGCCAACTGCCGAGCGGGAACTATTGTTCGATGGACTGGTTTGCCGCCTTTTTGACAAACTCGAATGTGCAGGTTCGACCGACGATGCCCAGGCCTTCGCTCCTGGTACCCGTGCCGGCCGTCTCATTGAACTGGGCTTTGACGTCGTAGCTGTAATCGGCGCTGCCGTGGGCGAAGATTCCGCGCGCGTACTTGCGGGAAGTAACGATTCCGCTGGCAAACAGGGTCGCGGTTCCGTCCTCGCTGATCTTGCCCTCGAGCAGGTAGTAACCCTTTTCGCCCGCGATTCCGCGCTCCCCATGAAAATTGCTGTTTTGGATAACAGAGGGAAATTCCCAGGTGTAGCCTTCCGTGCTGCCTCTCGGCGGGCAGGTAAGCTTGGTTTGCCAATTCCCGTCAAAGCGCTTCCCGGCGGCGGAAAATGCGGGAAAGAGTATCACTGCCCCCAGCAAAATCAATCTAACCAATTTGAGCATGTGCTTTCCTCCTTGCGGGGAGGAACTTTAGCACAGAGGATCAGGTTTTGGATGTGAGGTATATTGACGAGGACGGAGAGCCGCCGTCGCAGGTTGAGAACCGTGATTTGACAACAGCAGCTGAAGCCGCCAGAAAATGAGAATAGGATCGAACATTGTGGCTGATGCGATCTTCAATTGTTGATCTTTTTTGCTGAATTCGATGCGCAACGACGGAGGTAAATAATGGCCCAGGCTCAATCTGACGCGCTGGTGGTTTTTGGCGCGACCGGCGACCTCGCTCACAAGATGATCTTTCCGGCACTCTACGCGATGGTCAAGCGGGGCGCCCTGAAGGTTCCGGTGATCGGGGTCGCATTTCCAAAATGGAGCCTGGGGCGCCTGCGCAGGCGCGCCACAGACAGCATTGAGCGAGCCGGCGGGATCGATGACAGACAGGCGCTTAAGCAGCTCTTGGGTTTGCTCCATTATGTGAGTGGGGACTATACAGACAGCGCTACGTTCGCCGCGCTTCAACAAGCACTCGGCAAAGCGAAACGGCCGGCTCACTACCTGGCCATTCCACCTTCGCTTTTCTCCACGGTGATTGAACGACTGGGCGTCTCGGGCCTGGCTGAGAATGCAAGGGTGATTGTAGAAAAGCCGTTTGGGCGGGACCTGGCTTCAGCGCGGAAGCTCAACCAGGTTGCGCGGTCGTTTTTTCCGGAGGACTCAATCTTCAGGATCGACCACTTCCTGGGCAAGGAAGCGATCATGAACATCCTCTACCTCCGGTTCGCGAACTCGTTTCTGGAGCCGATCTGGAACCGCAATTACGTGGCCAGCGTACAGATCACACTCAGCGAGAGCTTTGGCGTGGGGACGCGCGGCGCGTTCTATGAGACAGCAGGCTGTCTGCGCGATGTGATCGAGAACCATCTTTTCCAAGTGGTGGCATTACTCGCGATGGAGCCACCCGCAGGCCGAGATTTTGGGGCCGTACACAGGGAAAAGGCCAAGGTCTTTAGAGCCATGCGTGCGTTGAAATCTGACGATATGGTGCGCGGCCAATACGCAGGCTACCGGAAAGAGAAGGATGTGGCGAAGAACTCCGACGTTGAGACCTTCTGTGCGCTGCGGCTCTTTCTAGATTCGTGGAGGTGGAATGGGGTGCCGTGGTTTTTGCGCTCAGGCAAATGCCTGCCAACCACAGCAACGGAAATTGTGGTCGAGTTGAAACCTCCACCTCAAAAGCTGTTCGCGGACGCAGTGCAACCGGCCAGTCGATCGAATTACCTGCGGCTGCGACTCTCACCGACGTCGGCCATCGCCCTGGCGGCGCGCGTAAAGCTCGCCGGACAGGAGTTCGTAGGGGAGATGAGGGAGTTGTACCTCTCAGAAGAGCAGGCAGGAGAAGAGACTCCCTATGAACGGCTTCTGGGTGACGCGATGAAAGGGGATGGAGCGCTGTTTACCCGTGAGGACGCTGTAGAAGCGGCGTGGGAGGTGGTTGATCGAGTTCTGAAAACCCATCATCGCGCTCGTGCCTACAAACGCGGCACCTGGGGACCAAAGGCCGCCGACGCGCTGATTGCAGAGTACGGCGGTTGGCATAATCCACGCCCGGAAGAGCCCCAATCGTGATTGCTGGATGTGGGTGGATTGGTGGCTGGCTTCAATTGAATTTCATTGCTACAAGGCGAAAACCTACAACACAAACATCGCCACCCCAGCCGCAAACATGGCGACGGTGGTGAATGCCACAACAATCCAGGCGAAACGAGAACTCGGTTGACCCTGCATGAGCTTCTTGTCCCGCGCGACAATCAGGATGCCTACCAGCAGGAATGGCGCGAGCAGGCCGTTGATGACCGCTGTCCAATAGAGAGCCTTCACAGGGTTGATCCCGGTGAAGTTCAGCGCAACGCCGACGCCGGTAGAAACCAGAATCACGCCATAAAACAAGCGAGCCTGCCTTAGCCCCTTGTTCAGGCCCTGCCGCCATCGCAATGTGTCAGCGAATCCGTAAGCGGTGGAACCAGCCAGGGTGGGAATGGCCAGGAACCCGACGCCGACAATGCCTACTGTGAACAGGGTTGCGGCAAAGTTTCCAGCGAATGGCCGCAGTGCTTCCGCAGCCTGACGGGATGTTTCAATGTTCACAATGCCGTGCTTGTTGAGGGTGATGGCGGTGGTGAGAATAATGAAAAACATGACCATGTTGGAAAAGAATGCGCCGACACCGACGTCAATATTTCTAAGTTGAAGCTCCTCCGGCGTGGCCCCCCTGCGTTGCGCAATCGTGTTTTGGCCTTCCGCCTTTTCCTCCTCAACTTCTTCACTGGACTGCCAGAAAAAAAGGTAGGGGCTGATAGTGGTGCCGAGGATTGCGACCAGTGTTGACCAGCCCTCTCTGCCATGCGGAACCGTTGGAATGAGGGAATCGTGCAAAACTTCGCTCCAGTTGGCCCCAACCACGAAAGCTGTAATCGGATAAGCGAAGAGCACCAGCACCAGCCACTTGAGCACGTTCGCAATCTGCCTGTACTGGAGCCGTACTGTTGCCCAGGAGATGAGGATCGCGAAGGCCACAACAAACCAGCGGGAATCGATGCCGGAAAGCATTGCAGCCGCATCTGCCATGCCCGCGAGATCCGCGGCAATGTTGATGGTGTTCGCAGCCAGAAGGGCGATGACGAACGTGATGAGCAGCCATTTTGGAAAACGGCGTTTGAAGTTTCCGGCAAGACCTTGTCCGGTAACCATGCCGATGCGGGCGCACATCATCTGCACCGCGGCCATCAACGGCCAAGTCAGCAGCGCTGTCCAGAGCAATTGGGTTCCGAGCTGTGCGCCAGCCACCGAATATGTCGCGATCCCTGAGGGGTCGTCGTCGGCTGCGCCGGTAATGATTCCCGGGCCGAGCGACTTCAGGAGCGACCGAATCCAGCGGGATGGGGCGGCTTGCAGCACCGCAGGTTTAGATGCAGGTTCCCTGGAGATCAGCGAGCAAATCGCAGCATGGTAATGGCCAGCGCCTCAAATTCTTGCCAGGCTACACTACGCCACGACGACAGAAGTTTCATCTGTATCCTCATCTTGGCTACCCACGACAGAGTATCGTGGTTAAACATCTGACGCCTGCGGCGTCACGGGTTTCTGATTGGATTTGCGGACCGCATCCTTTGCCTGACCCCATGCACCCTCAACCTTCCCCTTGACCTTCTGAACGGTTCCTTCCACTCGAAGTTGGGTATTGCCTGTCAGTTTGCCGGTTTTCTGCTTCGCAATGCCAACAACTTCGTCAATTTTGCCCCTCACGCGATTTTGATCCATGATGCCTCCTCGGCGAGTTCGGTCCTTGTAAATTCGAACCTACCGGCCAAATTCGTGACCGTCTGAGCAGTTTCGACCACATATCTTCAAAGGGTGTGGAACGCCTCATGGTTTTTACCTGAGCGTTCTTGCTCAGACGGTGCTTCTCCGCATGGCTACTGTTGAAACTACCTGATGCGGCTTTTGTGAGCTGAGTTCGAGTGACGCAACGCATAGGTAGAAAATGGTGAGATTCGTGAAGAAAATCATGACGTGTGTGGCACTAATCAGCATGACCAGCATCGCGTGGGCAGGATCTGACCGCGCGCAAACAATCGACCGGATGGATCATGCAGGCGCTGTGCTGCATGAAATCATGGCTGCTCCCGACAAAGGCATTCCTGAAGAAGTTCTGGAACACGCAAGGTGCGTTGCCGTTGTCCCCCACCTGCTCAAGGGCGGCTTCGTGTTTGGCGCTGAAAATGGCAGAGGTGTTGCTACCTGCCGTACATCGAATGGCTGGAGCGCTCCCGCGTTCTTCACCATCACCGGTGGAAGCTGGGGCGCGCAGATCGGCGTCGAAGGTGTCGACCTGGTAATGATCATTCAGAGCGATCGCGGCATGCGCGACCTGATTGGAAGCAAGTTTGAGCTGGGCGGCGACGCTTCCGCGGCAGCAGGTCCAGTCGGCCGCCATGCTTCCGCCGACACTGACTGGAAGCTTGAGACTGAAGTTCTGACATACTCTCGCGCACGCGGCGCTTTTGCCGGACTTACACTGACCGGCGCTGCAATTCGCCGAGATGACGACTCCACTGAAGCAATTTATGGGCAGGAAATATCGACGGGAAGAATTCTGCGCGGCGAAGTCGCGGTACCGGACTCGGCGCGTTCCTTCCTCGACGCTGTCATGAATGCAAAGGCCCAGTCAATCGCCGCCAACTAGCCGATTTGCGTGTTTGCTTGCAGGCTCCCGGGAAGGACTGTGATTTCCGGGAGCCTCAAGCACAAGGGAGAAGTAAATGCTTTGGACAGTCTTTGTCATTCTGCTGGTGTTGTGGTTGCTTGGCTTCACGCTCCATATCGGCGGCGGCCTCATTCACCTTCTCATCGTCGTGGCAGTCATTGTTCTGATCTTTAACCTGATCAGCGGAAGAACGCGCGCCCTCTGAAAAGGCGACCGGCCGCGTCAGCCGTTGATATCTTCAACAACCCGGAACGAATGAGGTATTCCGGAGATTCTCAATCACCTGGAGGTTTTTCAGCATGAAGAAAATTGCGATGGCATTATTGCTGGCTCTCACACTGTTGCCTGCAGCTGCATTCGCGCAGGTTGTGATTCGGGTGGGGCCGCCACCTCCGGTATATGAGCGCAGGGGTAACCGTCCAGATCGCGGCTACGTCTGGATCTCCGGGTATCACCGCTATGAAGGCGACCACTACATCTGGACCCCCGGTCGCTGGGATCGTCCGCCACAGGAGCACCAGCGTTGGGTTGCGCACAAGTGGGTTCATCGCGGCGACCATTGGGAGTTGCAGGAAGGGCACTGGCGTTAAACAGCAATGCACAATGGCAAGGGAGGCTCTGACCTCGCTTGCCATTGTGCATTTGGCCGTGCCTTAAACACGTGGCCACGGCTATGCCGGGCTTGGATGTCAAGATTCGAACCGGACCGAAATTCCTACATTTGAATACGACTACGCTGCGGCGGATTGCGGTCCGAAGGGCCTAAGCCTTTTCGGCCAGCAGTTTGCGCCGTATTGCGCCGACAACTGGAATCACGGGCCTCAAAATCTTCTTGACGATTGGAATGACTGGCTCAATCACGGTCTCAACCAACGGAATGATGGGCTTGAGAATTGCGCCGATGATGGGGATTTCCGGCTTGTGGGAGTCATCGTCTGGAAACTGATCGAGCAAGACTACATTGAGCAGCGACTTGTTCACCTGGATTCGGCCGTTGTAGTTAATGTATCCAAGCGAGCGAAAGCGGTTCATGAAGAAGCTGACGCGTGAACGCGTGGTACCGATCATCTCCGCGAGCGTCTCCTGCGATATGGGGGGAATATAGGTTTGCCGGTCTCCAGGTTTGGCAAACTCGGCCATGAGCAAGAGAATCCGAGCCAGGCGCTTCTCACTGGAGTTGAAAAGCTGGTCGACAAGGTCGGCCTGGGTGCGCATGCTGCGTGCCAGCATGAATTTCAGAAACAGGTCAGCGAAGGTGGGCTGGTCATGCATCACCCGGGTCATTTCTTCCCTTGTGATTTTGAGTGCCGTGCAGGTGTTGACCGCCGAGGCTGTGGCCAAGCGAAGACCGGGTATGGACGCGAGCGATTCCTCGCCGACGAAGTCACCATCGGAGAGCATCGTAATTGTCGCCTCCTTGCCGGTCTGCGAGACGACTGTAAGCTTTGCGCGGCCCTTTTGGAGATAGAAAACCGTGTCAGCAGGAGCACCCTGTGTGAAGAAGGTGTCCTTGGGTTCCAATTCTACGATTCTGCGGCCGAGACCTGCATTCGCTAGGAATGCAGCACAATCAAAAGTGGGATCGCTATTGCTTTTCAAGATATAGCCCCTGTTCTAAACAGATTGGCGGGTCGGAAAATGAGTGCCGAATCAAAAGCCGACGAAAACGTAGTGCCGAGGGAGGCACCCTGAAGCGCTACACGCTTTCTGACAATTGCAACGCAATCCCGAGCCGAAAACCTATACCGAGGGGATGGGGCGTTCAATACAGGGCAGAATGCCCCGCGCCCAAGGACAATGCACTCAAGCACTTCCTATTATGATCGTTTGGAGCAGCGACGTCTGGTCTATTTTGCTCACGGGTAGCGGCCACCCTTCGGTTTGGAGATCCTCGAGTCTGCAGAACACGTGTGATCGATTCTTGGTTCAGGACTCGCTCGATGGCGCGCTCGCTGTCCTGAACGACGGTTTTCCGGTCCTAGTACACTAAGGAGTTCCCCTATTCCCGGGCGTTGAGCGGAGGCCCCAAAATGGCATCTGTGATTGTTCCGACGGTACCGTCTGAGAGCCGGGCTGGGCGGTTTGGTGTGTATGGTGGCCGCTACGTCCCCGAGACGCTGATGGCGGCGCTGGTGGAGCTGGAGCGCGAGTACGACGTTGCGAAAAAAGACGCCGTGTTTCAGGCGGAGCTGGCAGGGCTCCTGAAGGACTATGCGGGGAGGCCGACACCTCTGTACTTTGCCAAGCGTCTGACTGAGCAGCTGGGTGGGGCCAGGATCTACCTGAAGCGCGAAGACCTGCTTCATACCGGGGCGCACAAGATCAACAACGCGCTGGGCCAGGGACTGCTCGCCAGGCGCATGGGCAAGAAGCGCATTATCGCCGAGACCGGCGCAGGACAGCATGGCGTGGCCACCGCAACGGTGTGCGCGCTGCTCGGGCTTGAGTGTGTGATCTACATGGGCGATGTGGACATGGAGCGCCAAGAGCTGAACGTGCTGCGGATGCGGCTGCTGGGCGCGGAAGTCCGCGGGGTGAGCGCCGGATCGAAGACCTTGAAAGACGCCATCAGCGAGGCGATGCGGGACTGGGTGACCAACGTCAGGACCACCTACTATCTGTTGGGCAGCGCGCTGGGGGCGCATCCTTATCCAACCATGGTGCGGGACTTTCATCGCTGCATCAGCCGGGAGATGAAAGAGCAGATTCTGGAGAAGGAAGGCCAGCTGCCAACGGCGGTGATTGCGTGCGTGGGCGGCGGGTCAAATGCAATTGGCGCGTTCTACGAGTTCATTCCTGACAGACAAGTGCGGCTGATCGGGGTGGAGGCCGGTGGGCGCGGGACGGCGCTGGGCGAGCACGCGGCGCGGTTTGAAGGTGGCGCTCCGGGAGTGTTGCAGGGGACGTATTCGTACGTGCTGCAGGATGAAAATGGGCAGATTGCGTTGACGCATTCCGTCTCGGCCGGGCTGGATTACGCGTCGATTGGGCCGGAACACGCTGCGCTGCACGATTCCGGGCGGGCTGAGTACGTTTCGCAGAACGATGCGGCGGCACTGGATGCGGTGGTGAAGCTGGCGCGGATCGAAGGCATTTTGCCGGCACTGGAGAGTGCGCATGCTGTGGCGGAGGCGCTGCGGCTTGCTCCGGCGATGGCGGCCCATGACATACTGGTGGTGAATCTTTCAGGACGCGGCGATAAGGATATGGGCATCCTGGCGCGCGAGTTAAAGCTGTAACCACCTGCGGTGGGGAGGACTCTCGCGTGAGGCTCGCACGGATATTACTGCTTTCCATGCGGCAACCGGCCGTCTGAAATACCTA
>Ga0181535_10003342_pt1 | contig 18732 bp, 17 predicted proteins | sample PEATcosm2014_Bin_44_FD_119774 | JGI IMG/M metagenome (GOLD analysis project Ga0181535, IMG submission 119774) | Peatland microbial communities from MTU Mesocosm Facility, Houghton, MI, USA - PEATcosm2014_Bin17_30_metaG | ecosystem: Environmental > Terrestrial > Soil > Wetlands > Peat | place... | reverse complement strand
TCGGCCGCGCTTTTCGAATCGTCGAAGGTGAGCGAGGCGGCGGTGGTCGCCCCCAGCGTGTCGGCCAGCGTGGAAAGCTGCTGCGCGAGCTCCCGGCGGAAGCTCGAGCGTTCGTAGATCCCGAAGCTGGCGAGCGCGAGGAACAGCGCCAGCAGCGTTGCAAAAAGGATCAGGAGTCCGAGTTTTTTCTGAATCGACACGTTCTTCAGCGACATGATCTTCTGCGCCTCCTGGCCAGCTGGGCCGAGCCTGCTCTCCGCCCTTCGTCTCTGCTCTTCATCTCCGCCCTTCATTTCCGCCCTTCGACTCCGCGCCTGATTCGAGCGCTTCGTCTCCACAATTCCCCTCAGCCAGGGCTATTTGCCCATCACGGTTTTGGCCAGCATCAGGAGCCGCGCGCTGATCTTCAGTCTGGCCCGCGATGCCGCGTCGACGTTGATGACGAACCGAACCTTGTTGTCGCTGTCCATGGTGAAGCCGATCATGCCGCCCTGCTTCAGGAAATCCTCGCCTTCGCCCACGGTGAGAACGGCGGAGTCTTTGAGCGCGGCCAGCGCCTGCGCCGCCTGTTTCCGGTCGCCCGGGACAAACAGCAGCTGGCAGGCCTCGGCCTCGCCCGGGTCCTTCAGATGGCGGATCGCGAGCGGCCGGGAACCGATCAGTTTCCCCTGCAACGTAACTTCGAGATCGCCGCCGAAAGGGTCCTTGCCGATCGTGCACAGCGTGATCGGCTTCTTTTCATCTCCCCCCGCCTCCCCCGGCCACTCCACCATCTGGGCAAAGTGGTACAGAAATGCAGCCTTCACGCGGTACTCTTCGGCCTCCGGTGTCTCGCCCCGGCCGGAGGCGGACATCAGCGCCGCCAGCCCGAGCATCGCCACCAGACACGCCGCTCGCACTTGAGGCCTCCGTCCTGGCGAGGCAGGTGCGGCCCGGCTGCCCCTCGCCAGGGCGAGCCATCCCACCGGCGCCGCTCGATCCACCCGCTATTTGCGGCCGCGCGTAAACTCGAGTCCGGCATACACGGTCCGGCCCTGCTCGACGGGGATGCTGTCGATATTCGAAAAGCCGAAGCCCGGCAGCCAGACCGCCTGGTTGAGAAGATCGTTGCCATGCGCGGCAATCGAGACGCGGTTGCTGTCCCCCAGACGCAGGTACCGTGAAATGTCCTGACGCAGTTCACCGTTCATGCTGTTGTGCCGGCCGGGAATGGGATTGGTCGGGAAGGGATAAGCCGGAGGCTTGCCATCGGAAATTTCCGACAAGCCAAAAACCAGTCCCCGGCTGTTCTGATAACTGACGCCGGCCTTGAAGCCGAGGTTGGGTATGGGCGTGACGTTGCTGGCTCCGGTTTGGTCGTGGTTCGCCTGATAAAGCAGCGAGCCCTGAACAAAAATGTCCCGGCGGACGTAGTACTTTCCTTCGGCTTCGGCCCCGTCGAAGGTGACGCCTCCCAGGTTTTCATAGTGAATGGGAGCGTGGCTCACGGTAACGATGCTGTTGGTCTGCTGGCTGTGGAAGTAATCGGCGCCGAGCTCGAGGCGCGGGAACTCGAGGTTCAGTCCCAGGTCGAAGGTTCCGACCGTCTCGGGCAGCAGCTTCGGGTTGCCCTGAATGTCGGCCAGGTTGAGCGTGGACTCGTCGATGCTGGGGGGGCGGAAGGCCACTCCGTAGAGGACCTTGACGCTGGCCCATTTGGACGGGCTCCAGATGCCGCCGACGCGGGGGACCGTGGATACGGGAATCTCGGCGAACTTGTTGGTCTGAAAACCGGCGATCAGCTTCACGGCCGGGATCAGCTGGTGGTCCAGCTGGGCGTAAAAGCCGCCCGCCGGACGGCTGCCGCCCGCATCGTCCGGATGCGGAACGATGGGGAGGTAAGCTTCGGTTCCGGCAATGCGGTCGAACAGCGCGCCGACGGTCAGCCGGTCCTTCGATCCAAGCGTGACCCTGTTGGTCCACTCGGCAACGAAGTCGTTCGCGTCCCGGAAGATGCTGGGGTAGGCGTTCAGCCCGAAGGTCGTGCGCGTATACGTGACGTTGAAGTTCATCTCCCAGTTATCGCGGGCTTTGGCCTCATAACCCAGATTGGCAAAGTCGCGGCTGAGGCGGGTTTCCCCCACCGAGCCCTGCGTGAACGACGTCGATTGCCACTCCGTGAGCATCGACATGAAGCTCAGTCCCTTGTAGTTCATGCCGAGATAATCGCCCGTCCCGCGGTCGACCAGCGTGGCGTCGTGGAAGGAGGGCTCGTGAGGAGCGGTGGGCAGATTCTGCAGCGCAACCGGCACCAGGTAGACGAAGTTCCAGTCGGGCACCCCGTGGATCTGCGAGGCGGCCGCCATGCTGAAATCGCCTCGCCGGAAGAGCAGGTCCGCCGAGGAGGACAGCGCGCTGTTCGGCCCGCCGAGGCCATGGATGCTGAATTCCGTTCCCTTCGCTTTGCGCGTGATCAGGTTCACGACGGCCGAGAAGGCGTTCGACCCATAGAGCACCGAACCGGGGCCGCGAATGACCTCGATGCGCTCGAGGATCCCGACCGGAAAGGATTCGAGCAGGTCGGAGATGATTCCGCCTTCCATGACTTCGCGGGTGGGCCGCCCATTGATCAGAAAGAGAATGTGCGCGCCCGAAGTCTTGGTCTGATCGCCATCGGCGGCGACCATGCTGCGGTCGGTGAAATATTGACTGGACTGGGTCAGGCCCGGGACGCGATCGAGCACCTCGCCGAGGGTTGCGCCCCCGAAGCGGCGCAGCTCGTCGCCGGTGACCACCGACATGATGCTCGGAGCCTGGGAGAGCTTGTCGCTGAACAGAGACGCGGTAGTGACGCGGATGTCCATCAGCTTCTCCAGATCCATGGACGCCAGATCGGCGGACGGCGCCGGAGCCGGTCGAGCGGATGCCGGCCCCGCCGGATACGACGGAGCCGGCTGCTGCGCGACTCCCTGGGCCATGCACAGAACGAAGAATGCGAGAACGAAGAATGCGCCTGTTGCCGCGTGCCGTTTCCACCTGTCCATCATCGCCATCGGCCTCCCATTGCCATACGGTTCGAGGATTCCGATTTCGCCGCCATGGACCGGCCGCAAAACAACGGCGCAACACAGGGGTGAAATCGGTTCTCTTGAACCAACATCGGCGGGACGGGAGGAAGCTTTACGGGAGAGATGGGCGGGCTGATCGCGTGAGTCGGGGGGCGCCGGCGCGCGGCCCCGATTCGGGGACACCCGCGCTCTCTCGAGCAGGGACCTCCCCGCATCCGCCGCGCCGGGCTGCCCCGGCGGACGGAGATTGCCTGGCCTCCCCGTAAGGCCTACTTTCCGGGGAGCGCGTATTCGAGGCCGGCGAAGACCGTGCGTCCCTGCTCCACCGGAACCGTGTCCACGCTGCTGAATCCGCTGGGCAGCCAGATCGCCTGGTTCGCCAGATCGTTGCCGTGCACGACCAGGGCCATGCCGCCCCCGAAAATACGGGCGCGGGAAAGCTCATAGCGGAGATTGCCGTTGAGATTGTTCCGCCAGCCCGGCAGCGGGTTCACCGACGGGTAGCCGGCGAAGGGCCCATCGGACACATCGAAGAGCCCGGCAGTCAACCCGTGGCCGCCCGCATAGCTGACGCCCGCCTTGAACCCGAGATCGGGCACCGGAGACACATTCGTGGTCCCGTGGCCATCCACATTGGTCTGCCACAGGGTCGAGCCCTCGAGGAACAGTTCGCGGCGCAGATAGTACTTGCCCGCCACCTCGACCCCGTTGAAGGTGAGCTGCCCCTGATTGAAATAGACCGCGCGGGTGGGCCCGGGCAGGTTGACGATGTTGTCGGTGAATTTGCTGTGGAAGTAGTCGATCCCGAACTGCGCCTTCCGGCTTTCGAGGTAAAACCCCAGATCGAGGGTCGCAACCTCTTCCGGCTTCAGGTTCGGGTTGCCGCCGAGGCCCGGATTATTCAGCAGGTTTTCGTCGAGGCTGGGCGCGCGAAAGGCCTGACCGTAGAGCGCTTTGACGCTGGCCCACGGTTTCGGCGTCCATACGGCGCCGCCCCGGGGATCGAAATGCAGCGGGATGCTGCCGATCTTATTGGTCTGGAATCCCGCAATGAGCTTCACCTGGTCGAGCAGCTGATGGTCGATCTGGGCATAAAACGCCCCACCCAGCCGCCTTCCCTGGGCATCGACGGTGATCGGATTGGCGGCGGTGAACCATTCCTGGCCTTCAACGCGGTTCAGCGATCCGCCGGCCGAAAGCCTGTCCCTCGACCCCAGCGTCAACAAGTTGGTCCACTCCGCAATGGACTCATCGGAGTCCCGGGTGACGAAGGGGAAGGGCGGCTCCTTAAACGTTGTGCGCGTAAAGGTCAGGTCGAGGCTCGTGTCCCAGTACCGGGTGACTTTGCGATCGTAGCCGAGGTTGCCAAAGTCGCGCGACAGGCGCGTCCCGCTGACCGTGCCCTCGATGAAGCCGGTCGACTGCCACTCGGTGAAAGCCGACATGAACCGCAGTCCTCGCCAGTTGGCTCCGAGGTAAGCGCCGAATCCCCGGTCTTTCAGATCCACGGCCTCAACCGGCGGCACGGCCGGCGCGAAGGAGAGATTCTGCTGCGACGGCGGAACCAGGTAAGTCAGGTTCCAGTCGGGCAGCTGATGCAGCTGCGCGGCGCCCACCGCGCTCAGATGGCCGCGCTGGAAGGTCAGGTTCGCGGATGAGTCCAGAGCCGCGCCCGCGCCTCCGGTTCCCCGGACCGTGAACTCGGTGCCATCCGCTTTCCTGGTGATCAGGTTGACGACCGCCGAAAAGGCGTTCGAGCCGTACAGCACCGATCCCGGTCCCTTGATGATCTCGATGCGGTCCAGAATATCCACGGGAAACGACTCCAGCAGATCGGAGATGATGCCGCCCTCCATCACCTCGCGGGTCGGCCGCCCGTCGATCATGAACAGAATGTGGCCTCCGTCGGTCTTGGTCTGGTCGCCGCGCGCCGCCACCATGCTGCGGTCGACGAAGTACTGCGTCGAGCCGGTCAAACCGGGGACCGTCTGCAGAATCTCATGGAGGGTCAGCCCGCGAAAGCGCCCGAGCTCGTCGGCGGTGACCACCGACATGATGCTGGGAGCCTGGGAGAGCCGGTCGCTGAACAGAGACGCGGTGGTGACCCGGACGTCCATCAGTTTCTCCAGATCCATCGACACCAGGTCGGCGGAGGTCGCCGAGGCGGATGCCGGTCCAGCCAGATACGACGGAGCCGGCTGCTGTGCGACTCCCCGGGCCATCCACAGAACGAAGAATGCGAGAACGAATAACGCGCCCGTTGCCGTGTGCAGCTTCCACCTGTCGATCATCGCCCTCGGCCTCCGATTGTCCTTCGGTTCGAGGATTCCGACTGCGCCGTCATGGACCGGGCCGCAAAACAACGGCGCAACACACGGGGTGCAATCGGTTCTCTTGAACCAACATCGGCTGGAGGGATAGAAGCTTTACGAGAGAGATCAGCGGCCGGCTGCCTTCACCGGCGGCGAGCAGAATCGAGCACGAGCCTGTCCCGGACACCGCTCAGTTGCTTTCCCAGCTCCCGCACCTGCTCCCGCACCCGGCCTGCTGCCGCGGGCGCATCCCGCAGCTCCCCGGCCCGGCCCATCGATTCGAGGGTCTGCGCGGCCTCGGTCGCCTCCCGATGTCCGAAGAGGCTCACCGTGCCCTTCACGCTGTGCGCCGCGCGCTCGAGCCGCGCCGCATCGCGCCGGTCGACCGCGTCCGCAACCCGGTCGAGCAGACCCTCCGACTCGGCCAGAAAGGCGTCGATCAGCTCGACGAGAAGCTCCTCGTCCCCGTCAAGGCGGCTCAGCAGAACCGACTCATCGACAGCGTTCGTCATCCTTGTCTGTCCTCTCTGTCCTCGATCCGGATGTCCGCCCGGGGGAATCCCCGATCCGGGGCGCCGGGCGAGCGATGCGAGCCTGCGCCGGACGATCGGCATTCTTCCTCCGGGAAGTTCACTGCGGCATCCTCGCCCTGCGGGGACGGCACGCAGGACGACTCCGGGACGACGCAGTATTCGGAGCGGTTCCGTCCCTTCCGCTTCGCCTCGTACATGGCACAATCGGCCGCTCTCAGGGCCAGATTCACATCCGGAAACGCTTCGGTGACGGTGCTGACGCCGATACTGGCGGTGACCTGGATCGAATGCGGGCCCGCGGCCATGGGGTCCATTGCAATGCCGAGCCGCACTCGCTCGGCGACCTCCATGGCCTCGCCGGGACCACAATTCGGGGTCAGAACCAGAAACTCCTCCCCTCCGAATCTTCCGATCGAATCGTAGGGCCTGAGGAAGCGGGCCATGCGCTCGGCGAGCTGCCGGATTACCTGGTCGCCCGCGAAATGCCCCCAGGTATCGTTGACGGATTTGAAATGGTCGATATCCACCATCAGCACGCTCATCGGCTGGCGGTCGCGCGCACAGCGGGAAGCCTCCCGGACGAGTAACTCGACGATGGCGACCCGGTTAAAAATGCCGCTGAGAAAATCATGGGTCGCCCGATGCTCGGCCGTTTCCAGAGCGGAAAGCAACCGGCGCTCGAGATCGAGCACGCGGCGGCCCACATGCAGCCTGGCGCGCAGCTCCTGGGCGTCGAACGGCTTCTTCAGAAAGTCGTCGGCCCCGGCACTGAGACCCTCCAGAAGGTCTTCTTTCTGCCCCCGCGCCGTCAGCAGGATCACATAGGTATATTGCGCGCGGCGGGATGCCCGCAATTGCCGGATCACCTGCGTTCCGTCGAGGCCCGGCATCATCCAGTCCAGGATGGCCAGTTGTGGAGCGTCGTGCCGCAGCAGCTCGAACCGGGCGTCAACGCCATTGTGCGTGACTTCCACCTCGTAGCCCCACTTCGTCAACAGGCCGCTGAGAAGCCTGCACACGACTGGATCGTCATCCGCGATCAGGATTCTCGACATGATTTCCGCCTCGACCGGCCGGCGTCCATCGCCGCGTTCGCAGCTGGACGCCGGGACGGGCAGCGGCTTCAGGCTCAGGTCTCCTCTCGTGGTCATCGGCAAAAGCGGCCTTCACAACAGGGCGGCCGGCGCTGGACGGTACCGAACCTGCGGCCCGTGCCCCGCGCAGCGGCCGCGCACGCCCGAGCCGGCGTAATCCGGACGCGGAACCTGCCGATAAGAGAGCCGCAGATCCGGATTGATTGAGGTGAAGTGTGTCCGAGACGATGAACCGCCGTGTCGATACCGGTTTTTCGGCAGCCGTGGAGCAGGCCTCCACAGCTCCGACGATCCGGGATGCTGTTGCCCTCCCTGGCGGCCCGGCGCCGTCGCCCGTAGTCTTCGATCGCGCCGGTTTTGGCGAGCGCATGATGAACGATGAAGAATTCATGCAGGAAGTCCTGCAGGCGTTTCTGCTCGATACTCCGCTTCAGATCGCCGATCTGCGCCGGCACATCGACCAGGGCGACGCGCGCGAAGCCGGGCGCAGGGCCCATCAGATCAAAGGGGCTGCCGCCAACGTCGGCGGCGAAGCCATGCGCGCGGTGGCGAGCGCGATGGAGGGGGCGGGCAGGGACGGCGACCTCGAACAGCTGATGGCGGCCATCGACGAGCTCGAGCTGCAGTTCGTCCTGCTCGGCAACGCGGTCGGCGAGGGCTCGCCGCCGGCGCCCGTGTCCTGACCCCGGCACGCCAGACATGCATGCGCGCGGGCTAACCTAACTGAAGTAAAACCGCACTCGATCCCGGACGACAGAGCGCCCTCATCCCGATCCCGCCTCTGCCGCTCTGCACGATCCGGCGACGCAACTCGGGCGGTGCCCGGGCTAAGGTGTGGAACCGGCGCTGATGATCTGGTGAAAGCTGAACTGGTTTACGATCTGCTTCAGCGTGACGGCCAGCTCGGAGAGATGATCGCAGGTATTGGTGGACAACTGCGCGTCCTCGGTCGATTCGCTGGTCAGCCTGGCGATCTGTCCCACGTTCTCGTTGATCTCGATGGCCGCTCCGCCCTGCTCGCCGGCGGTGGCGGAGATGCGGGTGATCATCTCGCCGACATTCTGCGCGGCGGCGATAATCGCTTCCAGAGACGCGCCCGCCCGCGAGGTGGTGGCGACGCCTGCCTCGACCTGCGACGTTCCCTCCTTCATGCGCGCGACCGCTTGCCGGGTCTCCTGCTGCACCCCCGCAATCATCTGAGCGATTTCCCGGGTCGCGTTGGTGGTGCGCTCCGCGAGGCGGCGCACTTCGCCGGCCACCACCGCGAAGCCGCGCCCCTGCTCGCCCGCGCGCGCTGCTTCGATGGCCGCGTTGAGCGCCAGCAGGTTGGTTTGTCCGGCGATCTCGTCGATGACCGCGACAATTTTGCCGATCTCATTGGAATTCCTGCCCAGTTCCTCGATCCGGTGCGCCGTCGCGTTCACCGATTCGGCGATGGCGCGCATATTGACGAGCGCGCCGTTGACGATCTCGCCGCCCCGGCGCGCGATCTCGAGCGTGTTCCGGGCGGAGTCCGAGGCCCGGCTCGAATCCTCCGAGACATGTTGCACACCCTCGACCATGGCATGCATCGAATCGCTGATTTGCCGGATGCGGTCGCGCTGGATCACCGCCGCTCCGGCCGCGCGCGTGGCGCGCGCCAGAATATCCGAGGCGGCTTCCGTGATCCTGCTGCTGCAGTAATCGATGCCCGATACCGTGCCTGTCATCTGTTCGAGGGCGCCGTTCATGTAGGAAGCCATGCTCCCGATGTCGTCGTTGGTGACGACTTTGACCTTGCTGCGCAGCACCCCTTCGCCGAGCGCGCGGATGGCCGCTTCGAGGGGCTCGATGGAGTGGCGAACCATGCGCGCGAAGATCAATGCGCCGGTGGTTCCCACCACGATCGTCGCCAGCAGGAAGCCCCAGATCAGGGGGATGCCATGCGCCATCTCGTACACCGCCGACCGGGTAAGAGCGTCGCCTCTGGCTTTGTCGATCTCCGCCAGCTCCTCCTCGATTTTGCGCCGCGCCTGGGTTGCGGTTTGCAGGCTGGAGTTGTACATCTGCCACGCTTCCTGCTTCCGGCCGGCGCGGCTCAGGGTTTCGATCTCCCGCCCCACCCGATAAAACTCCGCCTGGCGCCCGCCCAGCGCGGTCATCATCTCCTGGTCCTTCGGGTCTTTCTTCGGATACTGGTCGCGAATCTGCTTCAGATCGGCTTCCGCCTTGTCCACCGCGGCCTCATTCTGCGCCATCTCCGCGTCGCTCGAAGCGGCTAGATGCAGGATGATGGCCATGCGCTGGTCCTTGGCCACGGCCTTCATCTTCCCGGCCAGGAACAGCGTGGCGTAGGTGTCATTGTTCATGGCATTCACAATCCGTCGGGCCTGGTACATGCTGTGCAGGGACAGAAATCCCTGGATCACCGTCAGCATCCCGAGCCCCATGCCAATCAGCATGATTCTTGCGCTGAGCGTCAATTTCGGCATCGAACGATAACTCCTCCCCAACTGCGTGTATCTGCTCTGCGCGCTACCCGATCAGCCCCAGCTCCTCCAGCTCGTTGCGGAGAGTTGTCGTATCGATCGGCTTCATCAGATAGGCATTGCACCGGCCCAGCAGGGCATTGGTAATGCTCCCTATGTCGGTTTGGGCCGTGGTGACGATAACCCTGGTTGGCTTCAATCCTCCGGCGGCCATATCCAGCTTGTGAATCTCCCGCAGAGCCTGCTGCCCGTCCATCACCGGCATGCCCAGATCCAGGCAGACCAGGTCGTAGCCCCGGCCCTTCTGCTTTGCCTCTTTCACCGCCTGTACCGCCTCTTTGCCATCCGCGGCAACGTCGCATTCCCCATATTGAGAGAGAAACTTCTTCAGGATCATCCTGCTGCTTACATCGTCTTCTGCCACCAGGCTTTTCAATGACTCCTCCCCTGCCTTCAGCGCCGATCGCGGATCGTTCCTGCTTTGCATGCAGGCCTCAGCCCGCCTTCGCCGCTCACTCTTTGAGAGCCTTCTTCCTCTATCGGTCAATTTCGCCTGGCCATGACTGGAAATCGAAGCGGTGCAGCCAGGTAAGGTCTGGCCGGGCTGCATTCCGGGGACCGGGACGAGCGCCCCTGCGAGCGACTGGGGGGCGATGAACAACGCCGTTTGCGGCGTCCACTGCGGCGGCTCGATTTCCTGATCCCTCCACCCGCGGATTGGCGAGCCTGCTAAGTTCTTAAGTTTGCCGAACATGCGGCAAAGCTGTTCGTCTCATCAAAGCCTGTTGTTGCTAAGTTCGACAAACGCATGGCATCCAGATAGAGTCAGAGGTGAGGAGGTTACTTCACCTCCTCCTCTTTCAGGTTCCCTGAACTAAGTCAGCCCATCTGAAGTACTCCCTTCTTAGCTAACAAGCGGCCTCTTAAGGAGGACCTATGTTCGCACGCAATGTATCTCTTCGTCTGAAGTTCAATATGCTCTCTGAGTACGGCCACGTATTTGACGCCCAGGTTCTGCCGTTACTGCGGAAGCAAAAGGGATTCAGGGACGAAATCACGATTGCCAGTCCTAACGGCCTGGATGTAACAGCGATCAGTCTGTGGGACAACAAATCGGATGCGGAAGCCTACAACACCAGTGCTTATCCGGAAGTGTTGAAGACCCTGGGAAAAGTGGTCGATGGAACGCCCAAGGTTCAGACGTGCGAGGTTGTTAACTCGACCTTCCACAAGATCGACGCTCCGGTTCACGCGTAAGAACCGCCAGCCTGTTTTGGGGGGGAGGCGGTCAACTCCGCCTTCCCGAGGCTTCTCCCGATTCGTTCTTTGACTTACATGGCAGGTTTGAAATGGCGAAATTCGGGCTTACGCCGTTCTCCTGAGTGGCCGCACCTCTTCATGGATGCGTCCGGCGGATTCCTGACGAGCCTTGCTCAGATCGTACATCTGCTGAAGGTTGAGCCAGAATTCCGGGCTGTTGCCGAAGTACCGCGAGAGACGCAGCGCGGTATCTGAAGTGATGGAGCGATTGCCTTTTACGATTTGCCCGATGCGCGTAGCGGGTACGCGGATATCGAGCGCGAGCTGATTCTGGCTGATGGACAGAGGGATGAGGAACTCCTGTAAGAGCATTTCGCCCGGGTGTGTGGTCACGCCCTCAATCTCCCATCCTCCGCGCGGTCGTTTGATCGTCATAAACCCTCGAAACACCACCTGGTGATAGTCGACAATTTCGACTTCGTGCGCTCCATCCCTCCGCCAGATAAAGCACACACGATATTGATCGTTGATGCGGATGCTGTGCTGGCCGTGCCGGTTTCCTTTCAGCGACTCCAGGCGGTTGGCTGGAGGGGTACGGAGATCGTCGAGCGACTTCGCAGCCTTCAGTTGATCCAGTTTTCGCAGGGCCACGGTGGCGATGCCGGCAAATCGCCGGCTCTTCCGTTTCTCGAACAGTCTCCAGGTTTCTGCGTCCCTGAAGCTGGCGATCATACGTTTATCGTATGACGCCTTGCGTCATACGTCAAGCACCAAATCACGCAGTACGCGCCATTCGTCACAACCATCGACACCCCTTCGCTCCTGCACCGGCTCCTTTCCTTTAACATCGAAGCTGGGAAGTCTCCCGGAGGATTCGTGAAGCGTTTGGGATTTTTGTTTTTGCTCGTGTTTTTTTCTGCTGCGCCTTTCTTGCGGGCGGCCGATGTTGCGCCGACTCGGGCGACCTTGCCCAATGGCATGCGGGTGGTGATTATCCGCAACACGCTGGCGCCGGTGGTGACGGTCGAGTCCAACTTTTTGGTTGGGGGCAATGAGACTCCGGACGGGTTCCCGGGGATGGCGCACGCGCAGGAGCACATGGCGTTCCGCGGTTGCAAGGGGATGACGGCGGACCAGACGGCCGCGATTTTTGCGCTGCTGGGCGGGGACAACAACGCGGACACGCAGCAGAACATCACGCAGTATTTCGAGACAGTGCCTTCGGCCGATGTGGACATCGCGTTGCAGGCGCAGGCGGCGTGTTTGCGGGGGATCGACGACTCGCAGGCGGAGTGGGATTCGGAGCGGGGAGCGATCGAGCAGGAAGTGGCGCGGGATCTTTCGAATCCGACCTACAAGTTTGTCGATCGGCTCAATGCGGATATGTTTGCGGGCACGCCTTACGCGCACGATGCGCTGGGGACGCGGCCCTCGTTCGACAAGACGACGGGGGCGATGCTGAAGGAGTTTGCAGACAAGTGGTACACGCCGTCGAACATGATTCTGATCATCGTGGGCGATGTGGATCCGGGGGGGACGCTCGAGAAGATCAGGAAGCTGTACAGCGATATTCCGAGCCATGCGCTGCCGGCGCATCCGGAGATTCAGTTGCAGCCGGTGAAGCCGGAGACGTTCACGCTGGACAGCAATTTGCCCTATGTACTCGGGTTTATCGCGTGGCGGATGCCGGGAACAGATTCGCCGGACTACGCGGCGATGCAGATTTTGTCGGACGTGCTGGCGAGCCAGCGCGGAGATTTATACGGGATGGTGCCGGCGGGCAAGGCGCTGGCGGCGGAGTTTGGGCTGGCGGAGGCGTACCCGAAGGCCAGCGTGGCGTTTGGGCTGGTGGCGCAGCCGGCGGGGGTGGACACGACTCCGGCAATCGAGGAGATGCGGGGGATCATCAACAAATACGCGCAGGACGGCGTTCCGGCGGATCTGGTGGACGCGGCGAAACGGGCGGAGATTGCGCAGGCGGAGTTCCAGCGGAATTCGATTCCGGAGCTGGCTTCGCTCTGGTCGGATGCGCTGGCAGGCGAAGGGCGTAATTCGCCGGATGAAGACATTGACGCGATACGGAAGGTGACGCTCCAGGATGTGAATCGGGTGGCGAAGCAGTATTTGTTCAACGCGCCGACGATCACGGCGACACTGAAGCCGGCGCCGAATGGAGAGCCGGTGGCGGAGAAGGGATTCGGCGGAAGCGAGAAGGTGACGTCGGCGCCGACGAAGCCGGTGACGCTGCCGGACTGGGCGGCGAAGGAGCTGGCCGAGCTGCAGGTGCCGACGACGTTCATTCCGGTTTCGGACACGAAGCTCGCGAATGGGATTCGGCTGATCGTGCGCACGGATACGACGAGCCCCACGGTGACGGTGATGGGGACGGTGAAACACAATGGCGATCTGCAGACGCCGCCGAGCCAGGAGGGAGTGGGCGACGTGCTCGACCAGCTCTATTCGTACGGTACGACGACGCTGGACCGGCTTGCGTTTCAGAAAGCCCTGGACGATATTGCTGCGACGGAGAACGCGGGATTTGGATTTTCGGTAAAGGTGCTGAAGGAGTATTTCTCGCGCGGGGTGCAGCTGCTGGCGGACAACGAACTGCATCCGGCGCTTCCGGAACAGGCGTTCAAGATTACGCAGCAGCAGATGGCGCAGTTTGTGGCGGGGAATCTGCAGAGCCCGGGGTATCGTACGTCGCGGGCGATGGATCTGGCGCTGCTGCCGAAGGGCGATCCGGTGCTGCGCGAGGCGACTCCGGACACGGTGACGAAGCTGACGCTGGATCAGGTGAAGCAGTATCACGACGCGACGGTGCGGCCGGATCTGACGACGATTGTGGTGATCGGCGACGTGACGCCGGACGAGGCGAAGGGTGTGATCGAGAAGTGGTTTGGCGACTGGAAGGCGACGGGCGACAAGCCAAACACGGTGTTGGTGGCGATTCCAGTGAACAAGGCTTCGGCGGCAACGGTGCCGGACGCGCAGGCGGTGCAGGATTCAGTGAGCCTGGCGGAGCAGATCGACGTGAACCGCTTCGATCCGGATTATTATCCGCTGCAGCTGGGGAACCATGTGCTGGGCGGGGGATTCTACGCGACGCGGCTGTATCACGATTTGCGGCAGGTGGCTGGCTATGTCTACAATGTAGACGTGAGTATGGATGCGTCGGAGACCCGGGCGAGTTATTCGGTGAATTACGGATGCGATCCGCCGAATGTGTCGAAGGCGCGGGCGCTGATCGTGAGGGATCTGGAACAGATGCGGACCCAGGATGTGTCGGATGCGGAGCTGCATCAGGCGAAGGCGCTGCTGCTGCGGCAGATTCCGCTGGGCGAGTCGAGCGAAGAGGCGGTGGCCGGTGGTTTGCTGGGGCGGGCTGAAGTGGGGCTGCCGCTGGACGAGCCGATCCGGGCGGCGCAGAAATATTCCGCGCTGACGGCGGACGATGTGAAGGCGGCGTTTGCGAAACATGTACGAACGGATAATCTGGTGCAGATTGTGAGGGGGCCTGCTCCGCGGTAGGCTCGCTGGGTAACGCGCCGAACCGAGCCAGGGCGGGGTCAGGGTGCCGGCCGGGGCTGATCGACAATCCGGGGTTGGGTCGTGGTCACGCGTTCTGTTTGCCGCCGAAATGATGACGGCGCAGCTGGAAGAGAATGAGCGCCAACAGAAAACTTCCATAGGTGCGGTGATGACAGTAACGGCAGCGGATGGGGTACTGCAGGACAGCCAGATGTTCCAGATCGCGGAAGCGAAGGCTGGAGAGGCGGAACTCGGTTGCGTGGCAACGCGAGCAAACCATGGTGGCACCACGATACGGGGATTGGGGCGCGAAATCCAGAGTCGTCCCACCGAAGAGCTCCTGGCAGGGCCTGGATTGCGGTGTAATGTAGCGATAACTGTGTTGCGCGAGGAGTAATCATGGTTTGGGACGTATCTTTCACCTGCGACATCTGCGGCAAGAAGAAAGGCGACGCGAACCACTGGTGGATGTTTGTGCTGGGAGACGTGCCGTGCTTCGATGAGGGGCAGCCGGGCCAGCGGTTCACGCTGCTGCCGTGGAACTTCGCCGAGAGCCGGAATCCGGAGATGCGGCATTTGTGCGGCCAGGGTTGCGCGATGCAGGCTCTGGAGCGATTCATGACGAATCGGAGCATCGAGCGCGAGGCCAGCCGCGAGATGGGCGAAGTGGCCTGAGGGCCGCCGTTTCCGTCCATTTGCCCCTGGGCAGCCAGAACCATCCCTCGGGGGGCTAAAAAGCCCTTTTCCGTCCGATCTTCACGGCACCGGCTGAACAGCTTGCGGAAAAGGGCTCAGGGCGAAGAGGAACCGTCCCTCAGCGGCTGAAGCCGGACTGATTTTGCAGACCTTACGGCATAGCTGAAGCTATGCTCTTTCAAAGCTGGCGAGTTGTTTCCGCAAGCTGTGAAGCCGTGCCCCTTCAAAACAACGGCTCATGAGAGTCTGAAGGAATCCCCCGGTGGTTCTCGTTTATTGATAAGTGTGCTAACTGGCTAGTTATGGGAGGAGTTATCAGGTTGATAACTTCGGTTGAATGCGCGCTCTTTGCGCAGGCGGAGCAGAGGACAGGTCCCGCATGATCCATCGAGCGATCCGGTTTCTGGGCAATGTGGTGACTGGCTCGCCCAACGAAGAGGAGTTTCCCTGCCCTTCGCTGGTGCTGCTGCTGGCGATGCCGGTGGAGTTGACCGATGAGATGGTGCTGGAACTGGCGGCCCAGGCGTGGGGCGGAGCCGACAGCGCGGCGACGCTCGAGCGCGCGGGCCGTGGCCGGTGGCTGATCCGGGTCGCCGACGTTCCCTTCCTGCTGCGCAACAGTCGCAAGCGGTATTGGCAGCACCGCCACGAGACGAATCAGGCGCGGGAGCGGGTTTGGGACCGGCACAAAGCGTGGCTGGCGGTGGATTATCCGGAAGGGCCGAGAATGCCGGAGTCGGCCTGGCCATCCTTCTACAAGCTGCTCTTTCTGATGGCGAACCAGATGTGGGACGCGAACTGCCTGGGTCTGTATCTGCCGGTGCAGCATGTGACGGTGCCGAACATGGGCGATCTGATCGCGAGCATTCGCTGGGCGGGGAATAACGGCACGCCTCTGCCGTTCCTGCATGAGCCGCAGCAGAAGAACGCGTGACTACGAATTTCAGCTGACGGCGTTTGTGTTCCGCTTCGGACGATGATGCTCCGTGAAGTCTCTTTATCGCAGCAGGTCTTCGAGGACCAGGCTGAGTTCGGTTTTTTCGTCGCGGTACTTCACGATGATGGGCGTGTAGACGCTTAGCTGCCACTGGGCCGCCGGTTTGAGCTTCTTCGGAGGCAGCGCGCGCGCTCCGGGAACGACGACGGCGCCTTCGGGGATGATGAGGGGCTTGTCCGCATCGGCGCGGAGAACTTCGCCGCGGACGACGTCGTAGACGGGAGTGCCGCGGGTGAGGATGGTTCCGGCGGCGAGCACAGCGCGACGGCGCACGACGGTTCCTTCGTAGACACCGCAGTTGCCCCCGATGAGGACGTCGTCTTCGAGGATGACGGGGCTGGCGTTAACCGGCTCGAGGACGCCGCCGACCTGGGCTGCAGCGCTGAGATGCACGCGCTTACCGATCTGGGCGCAGCTGCCGACGAGGGCATGCGAGTCGATCATGGTTCCTTCGTCGACATACGCTCCGACGTTGACGTAGCTGGGAGGCATGATGACGACGCCGGGGGCGATATACGCTCCGGCGCGGACCGACGAACCGCCGGGCACGATGCGGATGCCCTGGTCGGAGGAGAAGCGGCGCGCGGGGAACGTGTCCTTGTCGACGAAGGAGAGGCCGTAGCCGGTGGGCTGGAGCTGTCCGATGCGGAAGCCGAGGAGGATTCCCTGCTTGACCCAGGGGTTGACACGCCAGCCGGTTGGGGCGGAGGGATCGGGCTCGGCGGAGCGCAAGCTGCCGGCTTCGAGGGCGAGGCGCAGTTCGAGGAACGCTTCGAAGGCGCCCTGATCGCCGACAGCGTCGCCACCGGCAGCAGTGAGTTTCTCGAGTCTTGACCTGAGGTATTCGAACGGATCAGACATCTGTCTGTTTGAGGATAGACCGAGGTCGGTTTTTGCGAGGGAGGAAAGAGGCGATGCGCGGTTAGGTGTGGCGACGGCCCCCGCCCCAGAAGAGATCGTCGAGGGCTTTTGAGGGAATGAACGCGTCGGTGGTGCCGTCGGGTTTGCGCTCGACGATTTCGGTGCAGGTTCTGGCGCCGAGGGGGTCGACTAAGTAGAGGTACGAGATTTTGCCGTCTTCCGAGGTTACGCGGACATGTGTGCTGTCCATCCAGGCTTCCTTCGCCATGAACACCTCCGCCCGTTTGGGGGGATGAAACCATTACAGTCGTTGGTTCTTGTGTAAATCAAGTGGATAACGGGTACGAAATTGCTAATAGAGGGCGGCAGATAAGACGCGAAGCTGTTACAGATTTTTCGCGGATGAGCCGCGCGTATTCTGATTTGTGGCTCCCCGACCATTATCGGATACAGTTCCGGGCGAACTCGCTTTGATCGAGGCGATCCGTCGACGAGCGGGTTCCCGGACGGCGGCGCTGCGGGTGGGGATTGGGGACGATTGCGCTGTTCTGCGACCGAGGCCCGGCTATGAGATTTGTGTCACGACGGACTTCACGCTGGAGGACCGGCATTTTCGGCGGGGTTGGCATCCGGCGGAGTGGGTGGGACATCGTTGCCTGGCGCGGGGGCTGAGCGATCTGGCGGCGATGGGGGCGGAGCCGATGGCGGTGTTTCTGTCACTGGCGGTTCCGGCGCGGTTGCCGGCGGTGTGGGTGCATCGGTTTCTGGATGGATTTCTTGCGCTGGCGCGGAAGCATCGGGTTGAGTTGGCCGGCGGGGATACGGCGCAGTCTCCGGCGATCTCGAACGCGGCTTCAGAACAGAACGACGGGCTGATCCTCGCGCATGTCGTCGCGGTTGGGCAGGTTCCGCGGGGCAAGGCTGTGCTGCGGCGCGGAGCGCGGGTGGGGGATTGGATCTACGTCACCGGAGCGCTGGGCGGAGCGGCGGCGGAGCTGGCGGCTCTGGAGAAGAGTCCTGGGAGACTCGGAAGAATCACCGAGGCGGCGACGGGGCATCCGCATCTTTATCCTGAACCGCGTCTTGCTGTGGGTCGGCGGCTGCGCGGGCTGGCTCACGCGATGATCGACTTGAGCGACGGACTCTCCACGGATCTGGCGCATCTGTGCGAGGAGTCCGGGGTCGCTGTGGTTATCGATGAGCTGGCATTGCCGGTGCATGCGCTGGCTTCTGACGCAGCGAATCCGCTCCATCTCGCACTGCATGGTGGCGAGGATTACGAGTTGCTGTTTACTGCCGCGCCATCGGCACGTGTTCCGCGGAAGGTGGCTGGCGTGGCGATTCATCGGATCGGGACCGTTTGCAAAGCGAGGCGGCGCGGGCCACGGATGGTGCTTGTGAGGCGCGACGGTGAGCAGGCGCCGCTGGAAGCCCTGGGGTGGGAGCATTTCCGGCAGGTCAAAAGTGATGGACGGCGCTGACGAAGCGCATGGCAACACCTGGCCCCCGTCTGCATCCTAGGTAAGCAATCGGATACGGTAGACCGCCAAACCGAGCAAGACGGCGCTGCTGTCCCACCGCCCGCGCCGAAGGCGCATGCTCGACCCGCTCTCCAGTTCGTTTTTCCATTGAGGAGGCCCCGTGAAGGGCTTTGCCATGCCGCGCGGCATTCTGCTGGTCGACGACGATCCGGCGATCACCGAGACTCTCTCCGCAATTTTCGAGAAACACGGCTACGAGGTGCGATGCGCGCACACGGCGGAGACGGCGATTGAGATCATCGCGGAATGGGAGCCCGACCTCGCGATTCTTGACGTGATGTTGCCCCGCATGAATGGCATCGAACTGGCCGTGGTGCTGAAAGCCAACCGTCCAGCTTGCCACCTGGTGCTGTTCTCCGGCCATGTTGGCACACAGACGCTGATGGAAGAGG